>Ga0105092_10000025_pt1 | contig 68386 bp, 57 predicted proteins | sample PPLLak2March2015_FD_87021 | JGI IMG/M metagenome (GOLD analysis project Ga0105092, IMG submission 87021) | Freshwater sediment microbial communities from Prairie Pothole Lake near Jamestown, North Dakota, USA - PPLs Lake P7 Core (1) Depth... | ecosystem: Environmental > Aquatic > Freshwater >... | reverse complement strand
TCCTTGAATATGCAGGATAATCCTTAAAGTATTACTTTAAATCTTAAATTATAGCGACAAACATTTTCACTTTTATCCCAAAAACCAGCGGGCAGGAGTGGATTTTTAAAAACCGCATTTCCTGCTCATAATCGCCATATTTAAGCCCGTTTTTAGCAAGTTGGTCACGAGTTATCTGCTTATACTGCAATAAGTTACAGCCGATTTTCGAAAACTCCTGCCCAAAACCTGCCCGTAAAGTGCCCACAGAGTGCCCACCGGATGCCCATGGAGTGCCCGCTGAGTGACCGCTGGATGACCGCTGACTTTAAACCCATTCCATCACACCAATCTTCCTATGTTAATGTGCAATTGGAATTCAACTAAGCCCGATAGTTTGCAAGGGGTAATTCGATAATTGCAGGTTAGAGTTGTTTATATAAAGTAAGCTATAATTTCTGTTTGTTCATATTTATATCAGTAATCCCTTGTCTAGCATTGATTGGAGATTGTCTAAGCCGGGTAGTTTTCAAGGGGTAATTCGTTAATGATAGTCTGGAGTTGTTAATATAATCTTTACTGTAATCCCTGAATATCCGTACCAATATCAGTAACCCCTTGTCTATCATCTATTGTAAATCTTCTGATGGCTTTCCCCTGCCTGCAATAAGCAGGCAGTCACTGATCCTAAAGGACTTAACAGCAGTACGGAAATCTTTGTTTTATAAAAAAAGTGCAGTGTCCAGCTAAGCGGGACACTGCATACTTTATTTTGCAGTAATCCGGCAATTGCCGGACACTCCATACACTCCATACACTCCATACACTCCATACACTCCATACACTCCATACACTCCATACACTCTACACACTCCATACACTCAACACACTCTACACACTCTACACACTCTACACACTCTACACACTCTACTATATTCTCGAGATATTCACACCAAGCTTTGAAAGCTTCTCAGTAATGTGCTCATATCCCCTGTCAATATAATGTGCACCATCTATGATGCTCTCACCTTTTGCTATTAATGCAGCAACAAGATATGAAAATCCTGCCCTGATATCAGGAACCGTAATATTAGCGTGATGCAATGCAGTGGGACCTTTGATAACAGCACTGTGATAATAGTTAGTGTTTGCAAATCTGCACACAGAGCCGCCAAGGCAAGTGTTATACAGCTCAATATCTGCACCCATCTTCTTCAATTCGGATACATATCCAAACCTGTTCTCATATACAGTCTCATGAATTATCGAAACGCCTTCTGCCTGTGTTAATAAAATTATAAACGGCGGCTGCCAGTCAGTCATAAAACCGGGATGAACGTTTGTTTCAATAATTATAGGTCTCATTTTTTGCTTATAAAAGAATTTAATACCATCATCAAGAATCTCATAATCCGCTCCAATAAGCCGTATAGAATTTAAAAAGCTTATCATATCAATTTGCCGTGCACCTTTAACAACAACTTCACCTTTTGAAGCAATAGCGGCAGCAGCTATAGAAGCCGCTTCCAGTCTGTCAGGTATAACACGGTGTGTTGTTCCTTTTAGCTTTTCAACGCCTCTTATAACTATTCTACGGTCGGTTAATACATCAATAATAGCTCCCATTTTTTGAAGCATTAAGATAAGGTCAATAATCTCCGGCTCAACAGCAGCATTGTGTATGTATGTTGTACCTTCTGCGAGGCATGATGACATGATTAGATTTTCAGTTGCCCCTACAGAAGGAAAAGGAAGCGTAATATTTGCTCCGATTAAAGCTTTGGCTTTTAGCTCATAAAACTTCTCGTATTCGTTAATTTCAGCACCAAGCTGTTTAAGAGCATTCAGGTGGAAATCAATAGGCCGTGCTCCTATCTTATCTCCGCCCAGCTTTGGAATTCTTGCTTCACCGGTTCTTTTAAGCAGTGCACCTACTGTTAAAATTCCAATCCTGTTTATTAATCCAAGGTCTTCGGAAAATGAAGTATTGGTTATTTTTTTTGTCTGGAGTACAGCTTCATTATTTGAGAATTTTATGAACTTAGTACCAAGAGATTCACAAATTTGTCTTGTAACTTCCATCTCAATAATAGTACAGGGGAAGTTATTGATATGCACGGGCTGGTCTGTAAGCAATGTAGCAACCAATAATTTAGACGCAGAATTTTTAGCTCCACTAAGCTTAACAGTTCCGTGAAGTGGTTTTCCGCCTTTAACTAAAAAGCGGGAGGATTTACTTTTCACTTATTTAACCTTCCCAGTATCCCATTGATCCGTATTTCTTAATTCTGAGGTCAAGAAATTTATCGGGGTCAATTTTTTCAAGTGATTTTAGTTCTTCCAAAATTGCTTGTTTCAAACTTGCCGCAGCTTCTTTATGGTTTCTATGAGCACCACCTTCAGGTTCTTCGATTATGCGGTCAATAATTTTATGCTCTATCAGGTCAGGAGCAGTTAATTTCAAAGCTTCGGCAGCTTGTTCTTTATACTCCCAGCTTCTGAACAATATACTTGAGCAAGACTCAGGGGAAATAACAGAATACCAGCAGTATTCAAGCATAAGGACTTTATCTCCAACACCGATACCAAATGCACCGCCTGAAGCACCTTCGCCAATAATACAAACAATAATAGGTACTTTTAGCCTGGTCATTTCCTGAATATTGCGGGCAATGGCTTCTGCCTGTCCGCGTTCTTCAGCATCTATTCCCGGGTTAGCACCGGGTGTATCTATAAGGGTAATTACAGGGCGGTTGAATTTTTCAGCAAGCTTCATTAATCTTAATGCCTTCCTGTAACCATCGGGATTCATCATTCCGAAATTACGGTATATGTTTGATTTTGTATCCCTTCCTTTTTGCTGACCGATTATCATAACAGGTTTTTCGTCAAGGTATGCGAAACCACCAACAACCGCTTTGTCGTCTTTGAAATTTCTATCACCATGCATCTCAATAAAATTATTAGTCATCAGATATATATAATCGAGACTATAAGGTCTTTCGGGATGCCGGGCAATTTGAACTATTTGCCACCGTGTAAGATTTTTATACACAGAGCTCCTTAATTCGTTTACTTTTTTCTCAAGTTTATTGATTTCATTTGAAATATCAAGACTATCAGCATACTTCCTCATCTCCTCGATTTTCTGCTCTAACTCCATTATAGGTCGTTCGAACTCCAGAACGTTTCTATTCATAATATATTATTTTCTTTCTGAATAAGAATAGTGAAATAGTTCTTATAATTATTTCAATATCCAGCTTTAAAGATTGATTTTTTGCGTAATAATTGTTGTAATATTCAATTTCCTCTTCGGTCAGGTCTTTATAAAAATTAACCTGGACCAGGCCAGTTAAGCCATGTTTGCCTAAAAAATTCTTTCCGTATGATGTCCTGTCCCAGATTGACCTGCCTACGAAACTATATTTCCCGGATATCACAGAAGGTATCAACAGGACTTTATTTAAAAATTTAAGCTGTGTATTGCTTAAATTTTTTATTTTTATAATTAGCCAAATCCACGGATAAACAAAAATCAGGCAAAATACTCCGAATACAATATCAAATATTCGTTTTACGAATATATTAAATTTCTTATTGATATTATATTCAATTTGCATAAGGTAAATATCGTCAACCTTATCTACAGAGTTTTTCCCCAGTATCAAATCGCTATCGATAGATAAGATTTTAAAATACAAATTTGCATTTTTCAGATTCCACATTACATCAAGTATCTGCTGGTTTGTAAGTGTCTCCGAAACGAAAATAACATGCTTTATTTTCTTTGCTGTAATTATATCATTCAGATTATCCAGGTTACCAATAAAGCCTTCAGATTCATTATAATCAGATGATATATAACCCAGAATATTATAAGGTGAATCGATTTTCTTTTTTTGCTTAGTAATAAACCTTTCGGATTCAGTGCTTTTTCCAATCAGAAGTGTATTTTCGCGGTTGTGGAACAAGTCTTTTTCTTTAAAAAATCTTATTAACCTGACAGCTAAACGCCATGCGGCAAGAAAAAGAAATGCATTTGACGTTGTTCTTAACACTACAATCCTGGAAAATGCATATTCATTAAAGAAATATGTAAATGATGAATTGATAAAAAATCCGATTAATATACCGTAAAGAGGCTTTAATATTGAAAGGAAGTTTTCCTTTTTATATGTACCTGTTACTGAAAGTGTAACTATCCAGACTACCGAATATATCAGTATAACAAGCCCGTAAGCTTCAAGAGGGAATTGCTCAAATCTTTGCCTGATGGCAAGAAGCATTGCAGAAACAATCAGAATCAGGTCAATAAGAATAGGATATACAGACTTGATAAACCGGGAAATATAAGATACTAAAGCACGATAAAATATCAGCAGCTTAATAACCGTATTTAATAAAAAAAAGCTTTTTTGAAAATTCTTTTCAACAAAGATACGCATGGCTCCGTAGAAATTATTCACATAAGAGATACTGCTTTTCTTTGTACTTTCTCCTTTATAATGAATAATGCTTGTACCTGAATAATAAAATATCTTATAACCTGCTTTTTTTACCTGGTAGCAAAGATCCAGGTCTTCTCCATACATAAAATAATTCTCATCAAACCCTCCGGCCTGTTTGTAAATATCTTTTTTAATAAAAAGAAATGCGCCGCAAACTGCATCTACTTCGTAAGTATCATTTTCGTCTAAATAAGTTAAGTTATATTTACCGAATATTTTACTTCGGGGGAAGATTTTGCTAAAACCAAGAATTCTATACATAGCCACTGAAGGACTGGGAAAGCTTCTCCTGCACGCAAGGTCAAGCTTCCCGTTAGGAAGTATAAGCTTACATGTTACTATACCAGTTTGTTTATCTGATTCGTAAAACCGGATTGTTTTTTCCAGTGTATCTTCCTGAAGAATAGTATCGGGGTTTAGAATGAGTAAATATTTACCAGAAGCTTCTTTTACACCTAAATTATTTGCTTTGGCAAATCCAAGATTGATATTGCTTTCAATGAACTTAACTTTGTTATTGCTGCAAAATTTTTGTTTTAAATATTCAACACTTCCGTCATATGAATTATTATCAACAACAATAACTTCAACATTCAAGTCTTTAGCAGCTGCAAAAATAGAATTAATGCAATTTTCTAAAAGCTCTTTAACATTGTAATTAACTATTATTACAGATAAGTCTATCAAGCTTAATTTAAAGTTTATTGAAAATTGACATAAATTTTAATTTCCAAACCATATAAGAAGCCTCGTAAACAATTTTCCGTGACATCTTGGATACACCCGCTCTTCTATCAATAAATACAATAGGTATTTCTTTAAGCTTAAATCCTTTTTTCCACATCCTGAACTTCATTTCTATTTGAAATGAGTAACCGTTGGATTTTACTGAATCAAGGTTAATTTGTTTCAAAGAATCCACCTTATAACACATATACCCTGCCGTAACATCATGTACAGGTAAAAACGTTATCATTTTAGTATAAACACTCGCACCCATACTTATAAGCAGGCGGCTTAAAGGCCAGTTTACAACTGCAATACCGTTAATATATCTTGAGCCTATTACCAGGTCATAATTCTTAATATTCTCAAGAAAATTCGGTATAGACTGCGGGTCATGTGAAAAATCTGCATCCATTTCAAAAACATAATCATATTTCTTTTCAATAGCATATTTAAAACCCAGAATATAAGCAGTGCCCAAACCTAATTTTCGCTCCCTGTCAAAAACAGTTACACGGGAATCGTTTAAATTTTTAACAAGTTGAGATGTTCCATCTTTAGAATTATCATCAACAATTAGAATATTAATCTCAACATCATTAAACTGTAACTTAAAAATTTCCCCAATGAGCCGGATAATATTATCAGCTTCATTGTAAGTCGGGATTATTATTAACGCCTTTTCCAATAACAGTTTTATTTATTTAAAAAAACTTTTATTTTACCTGTAATTAATTCTATTTGTTCATCAGTAAGCTCAGTATGCATCGGTAATGAAATAATATCTTCGCTTATCATTTCTGTAACAGGAAAATCCCCCTTTTTATAATTATACCTGTATGCTTCCTGCAAATGCAGTGGAACCGGGTAATATATCATAGACGGAATTTCATTTTCAGCCAAAAACTTTTGCAGTTCATTTCTGTTTTTAACCCTAATTGAATACTGGTGAAATATATGTTTAACATAAGGTAATACAAAAGGAGTCTCTGCAAAACCTTTCAAAACACCGTTGTATTTTTCTGCGGCTTCAATTCTTGCACAGTGATAATCATCAATATATTTTAACTTTACATTCAGAATAGCAGCCTGTATTGTATCAAGCCTGCTGTTAACGCCTAATGTTTCATGGTAATATTTTTTCTTTGACCCGTGGTTAACAATCATCCTCATTTTCTGTGCTAATTGCTCATCATTTGTAGTAACCATTCCCCCATCGCCAAATGCACCTAAATTTTTGCTGGGGAAAAAACTAATACATCCGATATCACCAATTGAACATACTTTTTTATCTTTATAAACCGCTCCAAATGCCTGGGCTGAGTCTTCTATTACTTTAAGTTTATGCTGTTTTGCTATCGCCATTATCTTATCCATTTCAGCCGGCTGTCCGTAAAGATGCACAGGCATAATGGCTTTGGTTCTGGGTGTTATTTTTTCCTCAATTTTGTTAACATCTATGTTATACGTTTTTTCATCAATATCCACATATACCGGCACCGCACCAAGCAATGCAATGGTTTCTGTTGTTGCTACAAATGTAAATGGAGTGGTAATTATTTCATCACCGGGTTTAATATCCAATGCCATCATTGCAATTTGCAATGCATCAGTTCCTGATGCACATCCGATAGCGTATTTACATTGTAAATATTCTGCTGTATTTTTTTCAAATTCTTTTACTGCATTTCCCTGAATAAACTGAACCGAATCAATTACCCCTTTTATTGCATTATCAACTTCATCTTTTATTTTAAGATACTGGTTCTTAAGATCGACCATCTGAATTTTTACATTTCCCATTTTTGTTAATGACCTTTCATAAATATTATTACAAGAGCAGTATTAACCATTATTTTTAAATCCAGCTTTAAAGACATGTTTTCGACATAATAAAAATCATATTGCAGTTTTTCAATTACATCATCCAGTGATGAGTCATATTTATGTTTTATTTGCGCCCATCCTGTTATACCGGGTTTTACGGCTAATCTCTTATAATAATATGGTATTTCTTTTTTTAATATTTCGACAAAATGCGGCCTCTCAGGACGAGGGCCAACAATACTCATTTCATTTCTTATTACATTTATCATTTGCGGAATTTCATCAATATATACTTTCCTAATCAGTCTTCCGATAGGCGTTATCCTTGGGTCACTTTCACCTGACCATTCGGGTCCATACTCTTCTGCATTTTGATACATAGACCTGAATTTGTACATCGTGAACAGCGCGCCGTTTTTCCCGACCCTGGTCTGTGTGTAGAATACGGGTCCTCTAGAAGTAATCTTAATCAGGATTATTAACAATAACAAAAACGGAGACAAAATTACAAGGCACGTTAATGATAATCCCATATCAATAATTCTTTTTAACAGCTTCTGGCTATGAGTCATTATTTCCGGCATTACTTCTATCAACGGAACACCGTAAAGCTGGTTGGTCTTTACCATTCCACTGATAATCTCGTAAGTATCCGGCATTATTTTTAAATGAACTTTTTCCTGTGCACAATTTTTTAATATATCAAAAAGGCGTTCTTTTTCTTTGCTTTCAAGCGCTATCAATACTTCAGTAACATGATTTACTGAAATTAAATGAGTGATATCTTCTAATTCACCCAATACTGATGGCTGCTTATCATGATTTCCGTTAAGGCTTATAAAGCCTTTTATTTTATATCCTAACTGCGGAAATTTATTGATTAGTACATTCAGGTCTTTAGCTCTTTGCCCCGTACCAACAATTACAGTATTCCTTAAACCGATTCCCTTTTCAAGCAGGTTTATCTGGAAACTCCTGATTAAGATTCTTCCTATACTTACCGATACTACCATCAAGCTCCAATAAATCAGGATAAGATAACGGGAAATTGCTTTAGCATTATTAATAGCATCATCAAGAAAAATTGCAAAGAACAATAAGATACAACCCAATGAAACTGCCTTGACTACAGAAGAAAATTCATCAAATCTTGACCTGACAAACCAATGCTGGTATAAACCTGAAAAAGAAAAAACAATAAGCCAATAGACATAAACAATTACTGAAGGAATCAAAAATGAGGTTGGAGTTGTATAAGGAATCCAGCCCGATTCAATTCTAAAAAAGTAATATAATGCCCATGCAAGATTAATGAACAGGAAATCAGAAAACAGTAAAACTATTTTTTCTTTAGATGAAGACAAAATATATTCAGGTAACTACTTACCGGACCTTTTATTATCTAATTTAATAATTTCTTCAAATACTATTTCAGGAAAAATATCATTCATACAATGCCTTTCTCTCTTACAAAATGTGCCGTAAAAACAATCGCAGCCTGATTCAGGCTCTATAATTGTTCCATTATCATATAATTCAAATTCATTCTTATTGAAAATATTGTTAAATAGAACCAATGGCTTTCCTAAAGCTATAGCAATATGCATCATCATAGAAACTGCAGAAACAATAATATCACAATTTGCAGATAAAGCAATAAATTCTTCAAGAGAAAAAGTACCAGGATAAAAAGCTCCTGTGATAGAAGAATATTTTAAATTCATGCAGTCTTCATCTTTCCCCCCTAAAAGCACCGGATAGAAGTTTTTTTTCTGCAGCATTTTAATCAAATCTATCCAGTAAGCATCAGGCCATAAACGGGTTAGCCATCTTTTACCACATCCTGTATTTAAACCAATTATTACTTTCCCATCAGCTTTATCTTTAATAGTATTCCACTTTTCTAAATAAGAAGTGTTAACATCCAAGAGGAATTTTTCATTATTAAAACACAAATTACACATTTCGAAAATCTCTTCCTGGTAACTTTTGGTATTCTGTTTTGAATACTCATCAAACAAACCAGTTAGAAGTTTTTCTTCCGCAGACTTATTTAATGCAAAGATATGACCATCCTGCCATGAGAAGCCATATTTTACATCAGCATTTACCTGATTTAACAAAATACACGCTTCTTTATCTTTGTCTAAATTTATAGCAATATCGAATTTATTATTTAAAACAACGGAAACTTCAGGATATTGAAACGGGAAAATCTCATTTATTTCATGTTTTGGAAGTATTTCAGGAGATTTTGTAATCCAGGTTATATGGCAGTTAATATAATTTTCTTTAAAATATACTACAAGTGGAGTAGTTCTAATAACATCCCCCAGAGCCCCAAGCTTAATTATTAGGACTTTCTTACTAATAGGAGCATATTCATCACAATCTTTGCAAATCTTACCCCTCTTTTTATTTGGCTCGCATGGGTACTCGCCTTTAAAATATAAGCAATCGTATTTGACTGTTTTCGGAGACAATATTTCTTTGATTTTATTAAATTTTTAATATAAACTCAATTTTTTATATATAAAACTCAAAAATAAAATCACATTAATTGGCATAATGCTAATACATATATTATTAAAATGTATATATCTATATTTAACAAATAAAACGATTAATGAAGCAATTCGCTAAGGAAACCATTCAATATTTTCTCCAGACTATTTTAGGGTTAAAACGATATTTATTAGTTTTCTCAATTTTTAAAATATTTACTTTGAAATGGGATTATTGGGAAAAAGATATATTCCATTTTATGGATCTATTGCCTGGAAACTCAACAATTCTTGATATTGGTGCTAATATTGGAATAATTACTACTGTTTTTTCAAAAAGATTCAAAAAAGGAAGAATCTTTTCTTTTGAGCCCATTAAAGAAAATTTCGATATATTAACAAATATTATAAAAATATTCCGATTAAAAAATGTTACAGCATATAATGTTGCTTTGGGTGATGAAACAAAGACCATAAAAATGATTATGCCTATAATTAATAAAGTAAAAAAACAGGGGCTTTGTCATATTCAGAATTCAGAAAACGATTCTTCGGAAGGCATTGAATATACTGTAGAATTAAAAGAATTGGATAAATTAAGAGAATTTCAAAATATAACTATTGATGCTATTAAATTAGACGTAGAGGATTATGAATACTTTGTGCTAAAAGGAGGAAAAAAGCTAATTCAAAAAGATAAACCTCTTATATTTTGCGAAATACATGATAACGAAAAGAAAGCAGAAATATTATATCTTCTAAGTGATTTAGGGTATGAGGCTATGGCTTTTGAAGAAAACAATTTAATTAAAATAGAAGAAGGTTCTTATAACAAATTTAACTACGTTTTCGTATCTACGTTAAAGAATTAATTCCTTGTTAATTTTTCGAAAAAGCTCTCAAGTAAAGAGCTAATGCTATCCCAGCTAAACCGGGTTGTTATAGCTTCTTTACCTTTATTTCCAATAGTTCTTCTTTTTGCTTCACTACCAAGAAGCTCAGTTACATGATAAGCAAACTCTGATGTATTATTTGCCAGCAATGCATCAACTCCCGGTTCAATACATAACCCTTTAAATCCAACATTGGTAGTAACAACAGGAATCCCCAGTGCCATTGGCTCAAGAACTTTATTCAAAGTACCTGCACCAATTCTAACCGGTGATACAGCAACTGCACATTTTTTATATTCAACAGCTAAGTTTTCTACAAATCCTTTAACTATAACATTTTCTGATTGCAGGCTTAACACTTTGGAGACTGGACGCTGACCAACAATATAGAATTTAGTTTCCGGAAACTTACTGAGTATTATTGGGAAAATTTCTTTTACAAAATAACAAACAGCATCTACATTAGGGGCATAATCCATATTGCCTGTAAAAATCAACTTATCATTTATTGTATAATCATGCCCTTCACTTTTAAAAGTATCCAGATCAACTCCATTTGGAAGTATTTTGATAGTATCAATCTTATGTGAATTAACTAAAAATTGCTTGTCCTCATCAGAACAAACCAGATTGAGGTCAAACTTTTTTATAATTTCTTCATATTTCAATACTTTACTGAATTCAATATTATCAAAGATTTTCTGGAAAATATTTCTTTTCAGATTTGCTCTTCTTTCCCAGTAAAGCGAATAAGCATCAGGAAGATCCAATATCCTTTTGATATGTTTGATATCAACAGAATATTGTGACATTCTTAAATGCTGGGTATGAATTACATCAATTTCATTATTTGCAATAAAATTATTAACAAGCTTTTTAAACCTATTCGATTCAAAGTATGTTATTTGAAAAGGTTTTGGAGAGAATATTTTAACAGCACATTTAAAGACAGATAAGTATTTGGGAAGGTAAATAACTTCCAGCTTATCAAAATAATTTCGCAACTCAGGTATAAATTTATAATCTTTTTTATCCTGAATAAAGGTTAACAAATATAAAGTATGTTTCTTACTCAAGCGTTTAGCAAGATTAAATATTTTTAATTTATCACCTCTATATGGGGGATATGGAAACCTATTAGCAATAAAAAGTATGTTCATGCTGCCATTCTAATGTGTTCATTAAATAATTTTACGAAAAACCGGGCTTTCACAGTCCATTCATGCATACATGATACTTTTAAAATCTCTTCTTTGAGATGTTTTAGTTCGTTTTCATTCAAATTAACTATTTCATCAAGTTTTTTTAAGAAATCTTCTTTATTGTTAACAACTTTTGCGAAATTTCCATATTTGACTTTTAAGTCTCCTATATCGGTTGATACTACCGGTAAACCCGTGCCTATGTATTCATAAAATTTGTTCGGGTTTACACTTCTCATAAATTCATTCTGGATAAATGGAATAATTCCGGCATCAAATTTTGAAATGTATAATTGAAAGAGCTTATAATTTATATAACCTGTAACGAAAACATTAGAACATTTTTCAAGAAAATCACTGTAAATTTTTCCTTGTTCTTCCCAATAAGATCCCGCAAATACAAATGAATAATCCGGTCTCTGCAATATAATATATTTTAGTAAATCAAAATCTACCCAATGTTTTATATTACCAACATAACCTATAATAGGTTTCTTAACATCTGATAAAAATTTCCTTATTGAGTTCAAATCATTTTCAGAAAAATCATTCAACTTTACTTTTGTATAGCCATTTTCAATCAGAAAAGTATTACTATTAGTTTTTTTATTTCGTAAGTACAATTTTTCAGAAGTAGTAATAATAATAGAACTGGATGCCGCTAAAATTTTCTCCCTCTCAAAATTTCCCTTCACTTTCATATTTTTCATATCTGAAGTTAAACAGAAATCATCCCAGCAATCATAGATAATAGCAGTTGAATTTGTCAGGTCTTTTAGAAAATAAAGTTCCGGTCTGTGAACAATTAATGCAATTTTCTTAATATCATCGTCTATCTTATGTGCACATTTGTTTAATTGATTTTTTAAAAGGATTTTATTAATAAATTTAAAAAATCCAAACCGAACTGAGATCAAAATGTGTTCTAAAGTATGTGCAGGTACAACATAAATATTGTCTTTAAACTTTCTGAATTTATACTTACCCTTGAAAAGTTTAAAAATTCTTTTTGGGTACTTTATCAATGTGTGTATTGAAAGTATGGTTGGTTCAAGGCATAATACATAACCCCCAGAGTTTTTAATCTCGCTTGCTATATGTTCAATAAATGGTCCCCTGTGATAGCCTTCCCATGGTGTAGAAAGTGTAAAAACCATAAGTATTTTCTCATTGGGAAGATTCATTATATCATTCAATACTTAGTAATTTACAATACACTTTATCCATATCATCAGCAGTTTTTTGTTCTGTAAATTTCTTTTTTACGTGATTATAACCTTCTAAACCCATCCGGACAGATTTTTCATTATTACATGCTAACTCAATAATTTTCTCGGAAAGCAAATTAATGAAATTATCCTCGATTAAATAACCTGTTTTCCCCTGAATAATTATTTCCTTTACACCTGATGTATTTGGTGAAGTTAAAGCAATTACAGGTCTTTTTAATGCCATAGCTTCCAAAACAACATAAGAAATTCCTTCCCAAAGAGAAGTTTGAACCATGATATCCAAATTCCGGAAATAATCATAAACATTTTTCTTATACGGCATTAAGACAAACCTGTCTGTTATATCATATTCATTTATTAAACCCTGAAGGTAATTTCTTAATGAACCATCACCAAGTATTACAAATTTAACATTTGCAACTTCTGATAAAACTTTTTTTGCAGATTCCACCAGCATATGAAATCCTTTTTGTTTTTCTAACCTGCCGACAGCTCCTATAATTAAATCATTAGTACCGAACAGCTCCATTTTTTTCTTAGTATTATCTACTTTAGACTCAATTTCATCAACTGTCACGCCATTATAAGTAAAAGATATTTTTTCAGGTGAGTAATTAAAAATATTTATCAAAGTATTTCTTTCATACTCACCTATTGCAACAGTACTGCTGAATAAGGCAGATTTTATTTTTTGCAGAGTTTTAGTTTGAAAACTCAAATTCTCCAACTCTTCTTCAGTCCAGAAAACACCATGCCTGGTATGTACAGTAGTTTTTACTCCAGCCAGCTTTGCTGCTATTAAGCCATAGGAATTTAAGTGGCAGTGTACGATTTCAGGCTTTTCCATCTTAATTTCTCTTCTAAGTTTCCAAAACCCAGGGCTGAAAATTGTACCGGATTTATGTTTATATCCATGTGGTCTTCCTGCTATTATAGTGCGAATCCCAATACTCTGAAGAATGTCATCGAAACTTCCGCTGCAAGGCAGCATTACGGTATGTTCAAACTTTCTTTTATCTGAATATTTTACAATAGATAATATATGTCTTTCGGTGCCATACAGTTCTCCGTTAGGAGATATATGAAGAATCTTAAATTTTTTCATTGTGCAGGATTATAATAATACTTATTAAGCAGAAAAATCACCTTTTCAGATATTTCTTTGGCGGTTATCATTTTCATGCAATCTATAGTAAGGCATGTTTTTCCGGCATCTCTAGTACAAAATTGTACATTTTCATCAGCAGAACAAGACAAAATTTTATATATTACTATATGTTTTTCACCTCTTGGTTTTGAAAATTCAGGATTCGTTGGTCCGAATAATGCTATAGATGGAGTATCAACAGCACCTGCAATATGAAGCGGAACTGAATCGCTTCCTATAAATACATCAGATCTTCTGATTAATGCTGCAGTTTCAACCAGTGATGAAGTGATTATATATAAAGGGATATTTTCTTCTTCAAGATCTTTTATCTCATTTAAAATATTTTTTATGTTTTCCAAATCAGTCCTGTCACCTATCATCAATGTGTTGTAATTATACTCTGATTTCAATAATCTTATTAATTCTGCAAATTTTTTATAGTCCCATTTTTTTGCGTCCCAGCCGGATGTTGTATGGATGGTAATCAAAGGCCTGCCAGAAAGCATTAATATTTTTATCTTTTCATTAATATTATTTTCAATTTCCTTATCAATAAATATCTCCTGAGAGTTTCCATTTTTATTAATTATTCTATTCCATTCTTCACCCCTGTATCCAAGTCCCTTTTCAATTACAGATAGATATTTATCTATTAAATGACCGGGTGAGTGCGAAGTATCAAGCGGTACGAATTTCGAATAACAAAACCCAAATCCATTATAATTTATTCCTATAGAATATTTTGATTTAGACAATGCAGTAAATAAAGCTGTTGAATACTTACCGGTTAAATCTACTACGAAGTCATATTTTTTATTTCTAATAAATTTCAGAAATTTAATTTTGTTCCTGAGACTTAGCTTTGACTTTTCATTATAATCTGAGGTTCTTATTTCATCGAATACTATTATTTCATTTATATAAGGATTTCCTGATAATACATCTTTACTTCGGGATTTTACCCAAACATCAATAGAGGAATCAGGGAATATTTCTTTTAAAACCCTGATTGAAGGTGTATGAAATAATGTATCACCTCTGAAGTAAAGCGAAATTACTAAAATGTTCTTTACTTTATTTATATCAATATTCTTTTTTCTGAAAAAAAATATAAGTGACCCTATAGAATAAATAATCTTATATATTTTTTTTTTATTTATCATCGGCAGCAAAAAGATGTTGGAAATCACGAAAGATATATCTGGAGTTAATAATTCTATTTCTTGATAAGAAATTAAACTTCATCAATTTTAAAAAAACTTTTATTTTTTTCTTTGAATATTTATTGCCTGAAAATAAATACTTTAAAAAATTTACAATTACTCTAACCAATAACGCAAAAAAAGTTAATATAAACCTTATACTCCTTTTAATTATTCCATTGTGCAGATTGGCAAAAATTATTCTGCTTCTGAATTCATGAAAATAGACAAACAATTTTCCAATTTTGCTGGTTGAGGAGTGATGATTGTGCAAAACTCTGCAATCAGGAAGAATAAAAGTATTCCAGCCAGTTTTATTCATTCTGTATTGCCATTCTGTTTCTTCTTCAAAAAGGAAAAATGCTTCATTGAAACCACCAACTTTTTTATATGCTTCCCGTTTTACCATTAAGCACGAACCCATTGCCCAATTAACTCTGAAAGGATTACCTGTTTGAATATTTTCATCCCAAAATTTAAAGAAGCGGTCCCGCATGAATGGACCGTTAAAGTATAAGCCAAATTCCTGCATAAACCTGGAATAAATAGTGGGAAAAAAAGTATAATAATACTCTAATCCATCATTTGGTTTTATTTGTACCGGTGCTGCTGCTCCGGCATTGTTACTTTTATTTAAAAAATCGTATAATTTATTTATAGATTTATCATTAACAACAATATCAGGATTAATCAAAAGGAACATTTTTCCATTTGCAATTTTCATTGCTGCATTGTTTGCTTTACCAAAGCCAAAATTCTGATTTAAAGAAATATATTTCACATCCGGAAACACGTTGTTAATACATTCAATTTCCTTTTCAGCAGAATTATTATCTACAACAATTATTTCGTAATTTATGTCAAATACATGCTTTTTTAGATGACTTATGCAGTTAATAACATCATTATAAACATTATAATTAACTATTATTACAGATAATTCCATAAGAACGTAATTTTGCGATTAATTTAATAAATTACAGTGATAAAGTTAGGGACTTATTAAATACCAAGATACATAACAAGTGCTTTCCAATAGCCCTTTGCCCTGCTTCTGCGTTCAATGCCACGATGTGTTAAATTTACAAATAACAACCTAATACATATGCTAATAATATGCATAAATCTTGCTGAAAGTCTTGTTAATATATTATAGTGTTTTGAAGAATAAATCAGTCTGCTTTTATATCTGGTTAAAACAAGTAATTCGTAGTTTTTATCAAAGCTTTTATGGTCAAGATGTATGCACTTTAAGGCAGGGAAATAATAATTAATATATCCTTCATCTGATATTTTCTTACAAAGATCTATATCTTCATAATTAAGAAAATAATCTTCAGTAAAACCACCAACCTTATCGAAAATATTCCTCTTTATTATCATACATGCAGCACTTACCCATCCAACTTTAACCGGTTTAATATTATTTTTAACTTTAAAAAGATAAAAAAGTTTTCTATGTAAGCTAATTAAGAAAAAAGCTTCCATAAACTCATACCAAAAACCCATTTGGGGTCCGCTTGAATTCTGGTAGTCACCATTTTCATATACGAGCATAGGTGCACATGCTGCTGCTTCGGGGTTTTTTTTAATAAAAGAAATAATTGGCGTTACGAAGTCTTCAGTAGTTAACGTATCTGGATTCAAGAATAGTATGTATTCGCTGTTAGAATAAGAAATTCCAATATTATTTGCTTTTGCAAAACCTAAATTTTGATTTAAAAAAATATTTTTTGTTTCATCATTAATTTTTATTTGATTAAAATCATTTTTATCTTGGCTATTATCCAGAATAATAGTTTCTTTATTAAGAAACTTGAATTTCAAATCAATAAATGGTAATAGTTTCTGCAAATATTTATATGAATTATAATTAACTACAATTATAGATATTTCTTTATTCATTTATTTAATAAAAATAACATAATTGTAAGCAATTATTTTTTGTATAATTTTATTACTTCATCATATTTCTTTAAGCTTAAATCTAAATTGAATTTTGATAAAATAGATTTATTTGAACTTTCCGAAATCTTCTTAAATAGTGAATTATCATTAAATAATAAGTTAATTTTATCTGCTAAATCTCCTGAATCACCAGTTTTATATATAAGACCATTTTCCTTGTGTTTTATTATTTCAGGCACTATACCGACATTAGAGGTTATAACAGGTTTATTAAAAAATAAACTTTCTATTACTGTTATAGAAAAACCTTCATTTAAAGAAGTAATAATTACACAATTTGCATCGTATATCTCTTTTATAGTATCTTCTTTTTTTAGCTCTCCTAAAAACTCTATTTCACAGTTATGTTTAATACTATTTAAATAATCAAAATATTTATGACTTGTTACCCTACCAATAAATTTAAGCTTAACTTTATCAACTAAATTTGTCATTTTAATAGCTTCAATTAATAAGTGTTGAGCTTTGTAATTGCAAATTACTCCAATATTCAATAAAACTAGTTTTCCATCTTTAGTTTTTCGAAATGTTTTCAAATTGTCATAAATTTTTCGATATAATTCTTCTTCAATTAATGGATATACTATATATGCATTATTATTTCCCGTGTCCTCAAAATATACATTTTTTAAAAATTTTGAAATAACTATTATCGCACAGGAAAAATAATTTATCCATTTAAAAATTAATTTTCTAATCCAAACTGGTTGGATATTTTCTTTTATGCAAATTATTACAGGGATTCTAAAAAATCGTAGTATTAATACATCCGAAAAACACACAGATGAGTTTATATATGATATTACAATTTTCTTTTTTTTAATTAGAAATTTCAGTATATCATATGATCTTAAAAAACTTACTAAAATATATTTTATATAACTTTTCACACTACTTTTTGATAGAGGGAAAATATTGAATCGAGTAATTAAATAATCAACTGCATATTCGGATAATAATTGAGCTCGAGGTCCATTAGGTATTATTAAGTATAAATTGTATCTCTTACTAAGATATTTGACTAATCTTAAAAAATCATCTTCACCTCCGCCCGTTGCTTCACTAGAATGAGTTACTAAAACTATATTTTCCAAAAATTTTTAAATGTTTAGTTTTTAAAATTAAGATTTAATTCTAATAATATGTAAATAGATTAAAAATATTATGATTTCTTAAAATTCAAAAAATATAAAATTTTTGCTCATATTTCATTAAAACAATGTTTATGGTATTATCTTTTAAAGATAGATTTCAAAAAAAAGCTTTTAGAATAGATTTACATGCCAATTTTTTAATATTTTAACTTTTTTTATAATTATTTGCGGAAATATAAATTAATAAACTGGTAAATCATCCACTCTCCAAAGAATTAAACATTTATCGGAATATTTGCCTCCATTTTCCGTACATTGTTCGTTAATTATTTTAATTGGTTTAGGGAAGTTGAAAGGTGGTAAAAGTAAATTTAAGGGTCGCCATTGAAAGTTTAACGACCGCCATAAACCGGTTTTGATATCAATATTATTTTTTCTATCTGTAAACGAAGTAGTTAAAAAATAAGTAATTTTGCTGTTTTTTAAATTATTAATAACTTTAAAAATATCTTTAAAGCTCAGATGGACTAAACAATCTCTACAAAGCAAAATATCAGAATTTGGTAGAGCATCATTCACTAAGTCAATTGAAATGAATTTTCTATTTGCATTACCATACAAATTAATATTCCTTTTTATTAAATCTTTTACAATATCTCCACCAATGTATTGTATATTTTTAAAGTATATTAAATTCATCCATAAAAAGTCACCACATGGAATATCTAATAATGATTTAGCCTTAATCTCATTTAATATCTTAGGTATTTCACCCCTTATTATTTTTGTTTGATTGAGATCAGAGCCGGGACCAGAAACTGATACTGTTCCTTTAAATGAGTTATTTTTATACACATCTTTAAATAATCTGTAATTTCTCAAACTAAAAATTTTAAGCATTCAAATTTTAAAAAATTATAAAATAAAATATCAACCTGTTTCAGATAAACTAACTAGTAAAAATATTAGTTGCAAGGGTTTAAGAATCATAATGAAAAATTGGAATAATATTAAATATAATATTATTGATCTTTCCGAAATAAAAGTTTTTTAATATTATCAAAATCATGTTTTTCGAAAATAAAATATCCCCAAATAGCCAGAGAAGGAAAAATTAAATAATATCCATATTGTTTAAAAATACTAGAAACAAAAAAATTTATTATAATTACAAATGTAGAAATTATTACAACCCTGGCAGAATCTCTTTTAAATTTGAATCGTAATGAATAAAATATATAAATAAGATTTATAACAAAGTGTATAATATATGCAATAAGATATGCAATAGGTGCAGATTTCAAGCCAAAAGAGTAAAAATAAAATAAAACATAAAATACGCAAAAGAATATAGTATAAAATATAAAATCAAATATAAACCAAGCTTTAATTTTCATACTTGGAATAAGCCACAATCCAAATACCCAACCCAACACTTTAAAAAAATCTCCCAATAGTTGAAAAAACAATAATGACTCAGCTGGTAAAAATGAATCACTATAGAGCAATATGATAATGTAATATCTAAAGATATAAAATATTAAAATCATAGGTGTATACAATATAAGCATAAATTTCAATGTCTGATTAATTTCATTTATCTTATCTTCAGATTTAATCATCTCGGAAATTTTTGGAATACTATATATTGCCATCAAAGAAAAAAATATTGAAAAGTAGTTATTTGAAATTGCAAATATTGATTGAAATATTCCTGCTTGAGATTCTCCAAGTGATTTTATAATTGATGTTCTAATAAATAGATATATAAGATTTTGAATTAACAATATAATCGAAGAACTGAGTCCAATTTTAATAATATCAACTTTAATTTTTTTCTCAGCTACTTCAACATCTTTAAAATTTGGGTATAATGCATTTTTCTTTAAAATAAAAAAACCTATTACACAACTTATCAAAGGAGCAATAATTAATCCAATTATAGCACCTGTTAATTTGAAATAGATGACTAATGGTATATAAATAAATAAATTTACTAGAGATGAAATACTTATCAATAATACATACTTATTAATTTGCCTTATTCCACGAAGATAAATATCAATAAAGCTAAAAATTAATGACAAGGGAAGGGATATTAGAAACAATAAAATATAAATTTGATAATCACCGGCACCTAGAAGAATTGTTGATAGTTTCTCGGAGAAAAATATTAATATTATTATTACAACAAAAACACCTATAATATTTAATCTAATAAAATATTTTAATATATAATTTATCTTTGGAACTTGAGAATTTTTTAATTTAGAAACATACGTTGTAAGTCCTATTGCTCCGATTGGAAATACAGCCGTTATGAGTGTTGATAAGTTCATCATTTGTGAAAGTAAACCTAAGCCAGTTGGTCCTAATAAAACTGCTAAGATCTTAATTCTAACAACTGATGTAATGACACTAAGAGAAGAAGAAACAGAAAGTTTAGAAAATGATTTAATTATATCTTTAATTTATTCTTTCCCCTTTAATAATAAATATATTTCAGAAATAAATAAAAAACATAAATATTTAAAATACTTAAATGAATATTTATTGTGGATGTATTTTATTCCGGACTTGCAATATTTTGCAGCTTTTTGATAATCATGTAAATTTCTGTACATATTAATTAATCTTGAATACTCTCTAACAATTCCCTCTTTTGCAGATGTAGAAATAGAACTATTTCCATTCAAATACTTTTTTCGAATACTAATTGCTCTTAAAAATAGATCTTCCTTATCTTTAATACTCTTTGAAGATAAGTTCTTGTCATGTTTTCTATATCTAACAAGAAAATCATGAACATACAAAATAGTATATCTTTTTACCACATTTAGCCATAGAAAATAATCTTCTGCTTTGTTACCATATTCTTCGTCAAAACCCCCACATTCAATGATTTGAGACTTAAATGCTAATACGCTTGATGAAATCACTTCATTATTGCTAAGAAGCATGAGTAGATTTAACTCAGTAGTTTTACTAAGAGAATAATAAAACTGATCAGAAATTTTTTCTCCATTTTCATTTATAACTACAGCGTTTGAACAGACACATTTATATTTATTCAAATATGTCATTTGTGATTTAAGTTTATTACTTTCCCACAAATCATCTGCACCCATAATAGCTACAACTTCTCCTTTAGATAATTTTATAGCTTCATTTAAATTTTTTCCGACATTACCAGAATGGATTTGACTATAAAGCCTGATTTTTCCTGTATTATTATACTTTTGTATTATTTCTATTGTATTATCTGTGGAACCATCATCAATAATTACAATTTCAAAATTATCATATGTTTGTTCCAAAATGCTTTTTAATGTTTCATTGATATATTTACTTTCATTAAAAGTACTTAAGACAACTGAAATTAATTTATTCAAAATATTTCTGTATTATATTATTCATTATTATGTATAATAATTTTTCTGTATTCGAAATATTTTTTTGTATTTAAATACATCAGCCCGCAAAAAATCAGGAAGAACTGCATTGAAAAATACAAAGGTTTAATTACCTCGGAATCAAACATTCCCTGGATCATCAGTGACATAATAAATGTTACTAAAAAAGTAAAATACAACCGTTCGTTTTGGTTTTTTGACCGTAATGCTTTAACTGTATTTTTAAATAATAATATAAAAATGAATAATAGCAATACTGCGGTAAAAATTATTCCGAACATTAATATTAATGAAGCATATGAATTGTGGGGGTCAACAATTTTAACTTCGTTTGCGTTAAAATTTAACAGGTTTATCCTATATAATTTGTGCGATTCGGTAATACCAAAACCCCAAAGAAAATTAGTTTTCTTTTCCATAATCATGTTATAGAAGGGTATTAGTAAATAAAACCGGCTTATAAATGATGAAAAACCTTTTGTGGTAAAAAAAGCTACCCCCCAAACAGGTACTATTACAAGCAATATAGGTACTAATGTTAGCGATTTTTTCCCTTTTGCTATTACAATAAAGAATAATAATGCGACAAATGTTGCAATATACCCGGCTCTTGTATAAGTGAATAATTGTGCAATTAACTGAACAATTATAGATGAAATATAAAATATTTTACTATAAACAGAAAATTCATCTTTTTTTGCATAATAATAATAAACGGTAAATATTGATGTCATGGTAAAAATGATGGAAGTATTGTTCGGATGAGTAATGTATGCAACAACAACATTTGCCGTAACACCCTCCCAGGCATTCATTGTAAATAACCCAAATACTGCTGTAAAGAAACCTAAATTCGATATGAATTTAACAAATTTTTCAAAATAATTTGGATTACTTTCGAAAAATTGAGGTATTAAAACAAAAAAAAGGAAAAAATAAGTTAAATAACCGATTGTAGCTGACAGGTATTCTGCTTTCGTTATTTCCTGAGTATTATATACAAATACTGAAATACAAAGTATAAAAAACAACAGATAAATAATCTTTACTTCAAAAGTTTTTGCAGAGAAAGAAAAATTAACAAATTTATTTATATTAAAATTAATTATTATTACACATAAACAAATAAATAAAATAAGATAATATTCTTTTCCCCACATTACTTTAGCTCCCGGGAACCAGGATCTAAAGTAAAGCATAAAGAAAACTATTGATATTGAAAGCCAATATATTGTTTTACTGTTATAATTCATCTACTTCTGCTTATTACTCAGTAAGTAATAATTGGCTTTTTTCCATTCCAGCCATTTTGTTTTTACTACATAAAAAGATAACCCAAAGAAGAATCCCAGACCAGTTAATAACAGGACCATAGTTAATCTTTTTGGCTTGGCTTTTCTTTCTGAAACATATGGTTTGTCCAATACTAATATAGTCGGAGTTTCTCTTTTTTCTTCAATCTTAGCTTGTTCATACAGAGGTAATAAAAATGAAACTATCTTGCCTTGTATTTCAACTTCACGCTGATATCTTAAAAAACTCATAAGAATAACAGGTGAATTGCCCAATCTTAATAAATCATTTAAATCAGTTGAATTTCTAATTTCTGCTACTTTATTTCTAATAGAGTTGATTTTTGCTTCTTGTGTTTTAACTTCAGGTTGGTCAGAGCTTAATATTTTTCTTAAAACATCAAGTTTTACTTCCTCAGTTTTTAGCTCAGCTTCGAGCGTGAACTGGGATTGTGCAGCAGCTTTAATCTGAAGATCCGGAGATACTCCATAAATCATTTGGAATTGCTTTAATGAATCTTCCCAGTTTTTCAAATCATCTCTTGATTGAAAGTACCTTTTTTCAATAAATTCCCTGTTGTTCTTAGCATTCAAAACATTCAGGTCAATATTTATTTTATCAAGTTCCTGCAGTAAAAATTCAACCATATCTTTAGCTAAAATGGGGTCTTTATCAAATACTCCAACATATAATATTCCGGCTAATTTTTCATGGTTTAATATCATTTTATTATCTCTAACATCTTTAATAGCATCTTCCATGAACATATATTTATCTCGCTCCATGAGGTGGAATTTATTAACCAGTTCTTCTAAACATCTTCTGCTGGTAAGAATTTCTTCATATGCAGCTAATTCTTTAGCGGATTTTCCTCCTCCGCCTATTCCTAAATCATCAAGGCCGCTTACATCTGCAAGTCCACCATCAAGTGCTCCTAAAAGACCCGAACCTTTTGAACTGCTTTTTACAGATGCAGAAGAATAATATATCAGATCAAATACAAAAAAGTACATTATTATTGATATTATGCAAATGATACCAGAAATTATAAATATTCTCTTTTTATTTTTTAAAAATATCAGGACAATATCAAGTACTGTCATTCCTTTATTGGCATTTATAGAGATAAGCTCTTCTTTATTCTTTTCCAATTTTATTTATTTTTGTGATTGAATTACTAATAATGTTAATGTTAATATTGTTGCTATAACTGATGATACTTTCGCTATAAGATCAATATCATATGCAAAATCTCTTTTTATTAATTTGGGTATGTATATGAAATCATTTGATTCAATCTTAGTATCATCCGGGTCTATCCATTCACGTGATTTAAATTTAATTACTCTCACTTCATCCTCATCTGCTCTTTCACCATACCCGCCTGCATTACTAACATAATAGGTAACGTCTGCTCCATCTTTAAAAGGAACGTATCCCGGCTTATTTACCTGCCCATATACGTATACTTGTTTTTTATTTTCTCCTATGAAGATTATGTCACCGGGCCTTACATCTATATCCTGGCTTTTATCACCTTGCATTAATTTCTCGAAATCAATATTAACTCTGCCGATTTTAGTTTTAGTTTCTAACTCAAAATATTCTTTCTCATCTTTATTGGATATTACATCATTTAATCTTTGAGTAAAAAGATTTTCCGTGGAGTCTCTATTTTTACTTCCAAAAGTCATAGTATCAATTTTTCTATATAATTCACTAATAGGTAAATAAGCTGTAGGTTTAAGACCGCCGGCCATACTAATAATTTCACTTATTTTTGTTGAATGTTCTGAAATTGGATATGGTCCCGGTCTTAAAATTTCTCCCCAAATAAATATCTTGAAATCCCTTCTTATCTCATCTATAGCCATAACATACACCCTGTCATTTATCTGTAACGGCATATGTTTGTCTCTTTCATAATTTACATATATGTTAGTCATCTTATTTGCAGTCGCATCCAGTCTTGAAATCAAAATACTATCCATGTTAGCAGCAGTTGTAGCACCTCTAACCAACTGCAACGCAGTCTCTAAATCATCTCCTTCAACATATTCAAACATTCCCGGAAACTGAACTGCACCATCTACGACAAGGAATACAGCATCTACATCGTATTTGGGAATATTAATAATATCTCCCTCTAATAAAAATGGGTTATATTTTTCATCCTGAGTCGCAAAATATTTGTGGAGGTCTATCCTGACCCTCTGTCCATTTTTTCGGGTTATGGTAGTATTTCTAACACTGAATCTTCCTCTTTCACCCGGAGATGTACCTGATTTCATAAGACTTATACTATCGGACATAATATAATTCATTAAGCCGCTAGCACGCATCACTGCAGACATTTGGTATTTCCCCTGCCCTACTCCTGAAACAGTAACAATAAATTTTCTTGGGCTTATAAGTGTTAAAGTTACCTCGCCGGAGATATATCTTCCTCTTACTTTGGAAATTACTTTCTCTTTTGCCTCAGCAAGTGTAGAACCGGCAACATTTATCTCTCCCACAGAAGGTATAATTAAGGAGCCTTCAGGAGAAACAGTTAAAGGTATTGCCTGGTTTAATACTCCCCAAATTCCCAGAGAAAACACATCATTTGGACCTACAATGTATTTATTTACATTTACAGGACCCTCCATAATTTGTTCATTTATGGGCATATAACTTGTCGATGGTTCTAATTGCCTGAGTATATCCATATTGGATACATCAATTCTGGGTGTTTGGTAGTTAAAATTTTGTGACTGAGTATTTGTTTTATCTGTTTTATCAGTAATCTGTGTGTAAACCGATAAATTAAATAAAACCAACGCGATGATTAAATATTTTATTGTATTCATTTATATATTAAATTTCTTCAAAATATCATCTAAAATTTCATCTGTCTTATTAGTTGAAAATGTTTCAGTATATATTCTTAACAGCGGCTCAGTACCGGAAGCACGTATTAGTAGCCACCCGTCTTTAAATATAAGCTTACATCCATCAAGTAAATCCTTGTTAATTACCTTTATACCGGCAACTTCATCCAGATCTTTTGCTTTTTCAACCAGCATATTCTTTGTTTCATTGTCGCTTAAATGTTTGTCAATTCTCTTATAATAAAAGCTTCCATATTTATTTTCAATGTCATTAATCAGTTCACTGAGTTTCTTTTTCTTAACCGCTAACATCTCGCTGAAAAGCATTCCGTTAAATACACCGTCACGCTCTGGTAAATGGCCTTTAATGCCGATACCGCCGCTTTCTTCGGCACCTATTAATATGTCTTCTTTAATCATTAACTCCGATATGTATTTAAATCCAATTGGAACTGTATAAAGCTTGAGATCATTTGCTTCACATATTTTCTTTATCAATTCACTTGAAGAAAAGCCTCTAACAACCGCACCCGTCATTTTTTTATCTTCCAAAAGATAAGTAAGCAATAAAGCAAATGTCTTTTGAGCATCAATAAATGAACCATCCTCGCGTAATATTGCAATTCTGTCAGCATCGCCATCAGTTGCAATACCTATATCATAGTTACCTGCCGAAAGTTTATTTTGAATCATTGTCAGATTTTTCTCAACAGGTTCGGGGCTTGAACCGCCAAATAAGGGATTTAATGTATTTCTAATTGAATCAATCTTTATTAATTCATCCATCATCCCCTGCCCTGAACCGTACATAGCATCATATAATATTTTTATACCTGAATTATTAATAGTATTAACATCTATTTTATTATCTAAGTTATCAATATAGTACTTTCTTCCCTCAGTATATGAGATTTTTCCGGCACTAAGAAGCTGTTCAAAAGTATCTGAACCGAAATCAAAATCAGGAGTTTCATTTAACACTTTCTCTATATGAACCAATAATGAAGGTCCCATCGAACCGCCAAATTCATCTTTCAGCTTGAATCCATTATATTTGGCCGGATTATGAGAAGAAGTTATCATTACACCATATGCATAATTATTATCTCTTGTTAATAGCGAAACCGTTGGTGTAGTTACAAAAGAATCGGTAAGAAAGACCTTTATTCCGTGATTAGCAAAAACAGCAGCGGACACTTCAGCAAATTCTTTTGACATAAACCTGGTATCATAACCAATTACGATACCATTTGAAAGTTTAGGATGATTTTGGAAAGCTATTGCCGTAGCTTTTGATATCTTTTTTAAATTTTCAAAAGTAAAATCATCCGCAATGACTGCTCTCCAGCCATCGGTACCAAATTTTATTGCCATTGTTTAATTAGCGAATTTTTAATGTTATTATACAACTGCCTGCCTATGTTCCGCAACCCACTTTTTAACATATTCTATAGTTTCATGAGTTGGCGTTCCGGGTGTAAATAATTCACCTACACCCAATTCTTTTAATTTTTCAATATCATTTTTAGGAATTATACCGCCTCCAAAAAGCAGCACATCATTCAGTCCTTTTGAATTCATTAAATCAAGAACTTTTTTAAAAATTGTATTATGTGCTCCGCTAAGTATACTGATGCCAATAGCATCAACATCTTCCTGTAATGCGGCTTCAACAATCATTTCCGGTGTTTGTCTTAAACCGGTATAAATCACTTCAATACCTGCATCCCTGAAGGCGGCAGCAATTACTTTAGCACCCCTGTCATGCCCATCAAGGCCTGCTTTTGCTATTAAAATACGAATTTTTTTATCCATTTTATTATTATTTTGTATCCAGTGCAATATCTTTTAAATTGCTATGCGATATTTTCTGGTAAATTAAAATTGCTATTATTCCTACAATTACTGCAAACCACAAAGTTGCAACCCTTATAATCAATGTTGCTGCAACTGCTATATTTTCCGATATATTTTTTAATGAAACAAGTAAAAAAGCTATACTGGCATCTGTAGCTCCCAAACCTCCCGGTAGCATTGTAACTGCTCCTGCAATTGTAGCAAATCCATATATAAATGTTGCTGCAAATATATCTACATGAATTATGCTGGCAGCACTAAAGCTGTTTGCTACAATATAAAATCCCATACACTCAAAGAACCATGCCAATACACTTAACAGTAATGCAATTACCAATTGTCTGAATCTTATCATCTGGTATATGCTGTCATAAGCCTCATGTATTTTATGGGATACACGCGAAACAAAATTTATCTTTTCTAATAATCCGATTATTGAATATGAAATTTTCTTAGAACTAATTATGATAATTAGAATAACAAAAAAAATTCCCACTATTATTATCAGTTTTGTCCCATAACCAAATAATATTGCACCTATCATGCTTAAAAATATTAATGAAAGAAAATCAGTGATTCTTTCAGCTAACACTATTGGTGCACTCTTACTTATTGAAGTACCATTGTGCTCTTTAAGTAAATACGATTTAAATACTTCCCCGACTTTTCCCGGTGTAATAGCCATAATGAAAGAAGATAAAAATATCATAAAGCTAATCTTTCTATCAATATGAATATTAAGAACTTTAGTATAATATTCCCACTTCAGGAACCTGCTGACATAATTTAAAAAAGAAAGAACAAGCACCAAAGGAAAAATATACCAGTTAAACTTGCTGAAGGCAACCATCAGGTCATTTAAATTTGCATATATGCTTAATGCTAAATAAAATAAAGCACCAAATACTATCGAGTATATTATTCTTTTTTTATATTTTTGAAACAACTATAATTCCAGGTTCAATAATTCTTTTAAATGCAAATATGTTTTTACAACAGGAAGCCCCACTATATTAAAGTAATCACCATTAATAGATTCAACAAATGTACTTCCAAAATCATCCTGAATACCGTATGCTCCTGCTTTATCCATTGGTGAGCCGCTTTTAACGTAAAAATCAATTTCACTGTCACTCATATTTCTGAATCTAACTTTTGTAACCTCAAAATCTTCTACAATACGGTTTGTTTTTGTATCAATAAAAGCAATACCTGTAAAAACTTCGTGATCATTCCCTCTTAACAATTTCAATATGCGTTTTGCATCATCTTCGTTTTCCGGTTTCCCTAAAACATTGTTATTAAGAACTACAATAGTATCAGCGGCAATTATTAATCCACTTTCCCTGGATGCAACTTCTTCCGCTTTTTCCCTTGCTAAATCTTTTACCGTTTTATCAAATGATTTACCCGGATGGACAGATTCTATAATATTAGCAGGTATTATTTGAAACTTCAATCCAAAATTCTTTAATACTCCATTTAATAGATATTCCCGCCTTGGTGAAGAAGATGCCAGTATTATCCTGTCTTTCATCAATTTTTACTGCTTTATTTCATTAAGTTCATAATAATCAAAATTTTGTGTCTGATGGTCGAAGACATAATTATCGTTTACAAATTGCTTCAGTTCCGGAAATCTTTCAACCATTTGTTTTGAATCTTCAAAATATCCGGATAGAAGATAGAGCTGGTCATTCTTTGATATTAATACTATCTTTGGTTTCCTTTGTTTCAATTCCGTAATTAATTCTCTTCTAAAAGCTGCATTATCTTTTTTCCAATATAGGGGGAAATTGTATATAAATCTTGATGCACATTCTCTTCCGGATAAATAGTATACTACAGGGTCAAACCCCCAAATGTAAACAAAATCCTGTTTTGTAGTTTTTGAATTTATATAATTCACTGCCTTAAAAGATTCCCTTATAACAAAAAATTCAGTTTCATCTGTTACACCCTTTTTTTCGTAAATTTCAATTAATGTTTTTTTCGATGTTATATAATCCAGTAAGTCTGAATAATAACTTGAATATATATTAAAGCTTGTTAAACAGTATAATATAACCAGAGTCAAAGATACCGGTACAAAATATTTGTGTTTCATCAGCTTCTCTTTCACAGTTGTAAAACCTAATACAGCCCCAATAGCTAAAGGAGGAAATAAGACATTAAAATGATACTTGAAAAATTTCCATTGTATTATAAGATTTATCAGTACACATAATACCCAGATTAAAATTAATCCATTCGGGAAATCAAATTTTTTATTTTTAAATAAATAAAAAAAATGAATGGCAATCAATAAAATTAACGGAGAATAAATCGAATAAGCAAACAGCTTAAGTAAATTACTTAAAATGTACCAAACATTTTCTGTTTGAAGACCGATATTAGCATAGTTAGGTATTTGTACTAAATTAACATCCAGAAATTCTTTCAATGCACTGCCGGAAAAAAACACAATTATAACAGAAAAAACTACTATTAAGAAACCTAAAGTATATGTTACGGCAATTCTAACAGAAGTCATGTTTTTTCTGTAACAAAAATACAATAAAACAAAGAACAATGGAAGAAAACCCAATATCGTATATTTATAAAAAACCGTTAAGCCAAAAAATATACCGGATAAAAAAATCCATATAAATTTTTCTTTATCTGTTCCAATCAATAACAGTAAAATCGATACGGCAAAAGGAAGATTCATAAAACTGTCTGCCTGCATAGATTGCCAGTAGTCAAACCTGTAATAAAGAAAAAGATATAATACCGCTGCTGCTAATGATGATTTGTGACCTTTGGTTAACCGGAAACAAATCAGAAATATTATTATTGCTGTCAAACAATGCCATAATAGATCAAATACTCTTAAGCTTTGCATGCTTGTACCCACAGCTATTTCACCCAGGGCAAAAGTAAAATGAACTGAAGGAGGCTTCAGGTCAAAAACATATTTATACTGAAGATTTCCATCTAAAATTTGACGCCCGGCGTAAGCATAAATTCCCTGGTCTCTACCAAATGGATAGATAAGAGAAACGCTTCCTAATACAATTCCGATTAATAATATTATTATTATATATTTTATTAACCGGTAGTTAGTTAAATCCGACAAATTTTTAGTTTTGGAATATAATAAAAAGGTAGTGTTTTTCCGATAGGTTTAATTTATATTTTTTAATAATTCAGGAATTTTAGAATTAATTTCTGCAAGTGGTATTTTCATCCTTTCACCGGTACGTCTTATTTTTACCTCTACTTCATCATTCTTTAAATTTTTCTCACTCACAATTACATGGAGCGGCATACCAAGCAGGTCGGCATCCTTAAATTTAAAACCCGGACTGATATCGCCTCTGTCATCATACAACACTTCTATTCCCAACTTAATGAAATCGTTGTAAATACTATCTGCTTTTTGTTTTACATTTTCCAGTTTTGTATTTACACAAATTAACTGTACATGGAATGGAGATATTTCCCCGCTCCATATTATTCCATCCTTATCATAATTCTGTTCTATATATGCAGCTGCAATTCTTTCTATCCCAATTCCATAACTGCCCATAATGATAACCTGTTCTTTGCCTTCTTTATCAAGATATTTTGCCCCAAGAGCCTCTGCATATTTTGTTCCTAGCTTAAAAATATGTCCGACTTCAATTGCCTTAGTTATCCTTAACTTTGAATTTTTATCCAAAGTCAGCTCGCCTTCCTTAACTGTTCTTATATCAAAGTATTCGATTCCCGGTACATCTCTTTTCAGATCAATATTTTTTACATGGTAATCATTTTTATTTGCACCGCTTATTAATTCATCTGCTTCTTTTAATCTTAGATCAGCAATAACTTTCAGCTTACCTTCTACGCCAACAGGACCTATTGAACCTGCATCAGCTCCCGTTATTTCAGAAAGTTCATCAGGGTGTGCAGCCCTTATACCTGAAAAAATATTATGCAGCTTTGTTTCGTTTACTTCATCGTCACCGCATACTAATACTTCAACGTATTTATTATCTTTTTCTTCTTTGCCTGGAATGACAAAAACCCTGGATTTTGCAAGTCGTGATTTATCTGTAATACCCAAAAAACCGGCCAGTTCATCTATTGTTTTAATATCAGGTGTATGAAATTCTTCCAAAGAAAGATTACTATTTTTCCTTGCGACAGTTTCACAATAAGATACAGCTACCTCTACATTTGAAGCATATGAGTTATCTTCACTTAAAGCAACATTATCTTCACCGGCTTCGGTCTCAACCATAAATTCTTCTGATTTACTTCCACCCATTGCACCGCTGAATGCAGATACAACAAAAAACTTTAATCCGGACCTGGTAAATATATTCCTGTATGCCTTGTCATTTTTATTATATGATTCATCCAATCCTTCCCATGTAGCATCAAATGAATAAGCATCTTTCATTGTAAATTGCCTGCCTCTTAAAACACCGCCTCTTGGTCTTGCTTCATTCCTGAATTTAGTCTGTATCTGGTACCAAATTTTAGGAAGATCTTTATAAGATATCAGGTTAGGTTTAGCTATTGAGGTAAAAACCTCTTCATGAGTTGGTGCTAATACTAACTCCCTGTTCTTTATGCGAAAGATATCATCTCCGTAATCTTCCAGTCTTCCGGTTTGATGCCACAATTCATTCGGTGAAAGAGCAGGTAAATAGAACTCATTACCGCCAATAGCGTTCATTTCTTCTCTTACAATATTCTCAATCTTCTTAAATACCTTTAAACCAAGGGGTAAATAAGAATAAACACCTGCTGTGAGCTGTCTTATCATACCGGCTCTAACCATCAATTTATGTGAGGGTATCACCGAGTCAGCTGGTTCTTCCTTTAAGGTAGGTACAAAATATTCCGTTAACTTCATTAATACAAATATATAAGAAGTAATGTTAGTGTGCAATGAATATAATTAATGCTATGAATTTTCATAATATTAGAAAACATTTTTTAGAAATAAGTAATTTATTTTCAAATCTTTCAACTGATATTTATCAATTTATAAAAAGAATTATTTCAAATTAATTGAGACAACTTTATAGATTTCAATAGGTTAAATAGCTTTAAAATCATTAATAACCGCCTATTTTTCCTTATAATTTTATTCACAAATTGCCATCCCCACTTCACGGTATTGTGTACGTACCTGTTTTAAGCTAACTTGTATGTGTTATATAAACCTATTTATATAAACGAAGGAGGAAACATCATGAAGCTACATCTTACACGCACTTCATTTTTTCAAAAACATTTTTACCTGTTCGTTTTATTTTTTATCTTCATTTTTTGCAGCGTCAATATTTCCATATCTCAATCCTGGATGTCTCCGGGAATAGGTACTAATAACGACGTTTATACTTTACAGGTATTTAATAACGAACTCGTCGCGGGGGGCATTTTTACAACTGCCGGAGGAACAAGCACTAACCGTGTCGCTAAATGGAACGGCACTTACTGGGCTTCCCTTGGTATGGGAGTTAACGGAAGAGTTGAAGCGTTAACTATCTTTAACGGTGAACTTGTCGCTGCGGGAAATTTTACTTCTATTGGCGGCGTATCGGCTAACAGAATCGCTAAATGGAACGGCTACAACTGGTCAACCATGGGTGCAGGATTGAATGACGATGTTCTGGCGTTAACAGTTTATAACGGGAATCTGTATGCTGCCGGTACTTTCTTTAGTTCAGGCTCTACATCTGTTAACAGGGTTGCAATGTGGGACGGCACAAACTGGGTTCCGCTTGGGCTCGGTGTAAATAATGAGGTAAATGCTTTAACTGTCTATAATAACCAGTTAATAGTGGGAGGATTATTTACTACAGCAGGCGGAATTAATGCTAACAGAATTGCTGCCTGGAACGGTACTACATGGAGCACTCTTGGACTGGGATTTAATGACGGTGTCTATTCTTTTGCAATTTACAACAATGAGCTGATTGTGGGGGGAAGCTTTACAACAATCGGTGGTATTTCTGCATCCAGGATTGCAAAGTGGAACGGAAGCTGGAGCAATCTTGCTCTTGGTACAAACGGTATTGTGTATTCGCTTACAGTTGTTAACTCTGTTCTATATGCAGGCGGAGCTTTTACACAAGCCGGAGGAATTTCAGCAAGCCACATTGCTAAATGGAACGGCACATTGTGGTCTGCTTGCGGAAGCGGAATTAACGGTGGAAATGTTCTTGCATTAGCAGGGTTCGGTTCGTCTGTTTATGCAGCCGGGCATTTCTTTTCTGCAGGTGGTATTTCGGTAAATAATATTGCAGCATGGATTGTATTTACCGGTATCACTCACAATGGTAATTCGGTACCAACTGAAATTGCATTGCATCAGAATTATCCGAACCCCTTTAATCCGTCCACTACAATTGCGTTTGACCTGCCGGAGAACAATAATTACACAGGTGATGTAAATGTGTCTGTATTTAATTCTCTCGGTGAAAAAGTTGCTGATGTTTATAACCAACCATATGCACCGGGCAGTTATAAGGTAACTTTTGATGCAGGGAATTTATCAAGCGGAATTTATTATTACATCCTGACTGCCGGTGATTATTCACTTTCAAAAAAAATGATAATTATTAAATAAGAAGTATAATATTTTTCAATTATTTTTACTTCTGTTTTTAAAAAGGGTTGTCGTTTAAGACTGCCCTTTTTTATTTTTTTGTAATACTATTCTATTATATATAGAAAACGTATAAACCATGATAACCCAATAAAAGATATATTCTTCAATTAATTTTACGACAGCTAACGAGTGATACAATTTATCGTATTTGCCGGTTTACAGATATCACTTCCCTCCTGCAATGTTCTTTAACATTTTGTCATCACGATTTTGATTAGCAAAAAGGTGTATTTTGTAAATTATTTTTTTTGGCGATTATGATTTACAATCAGCATTTTTTCAGAAATTTTTGATTTGAAAAAATCGAATAACGCCTTACATGGCAATAACTTATAGATTCCCGGACAAAAATTATTTAATTTTTACACGCTTTTATATCAATTCAGATACATTTTTATAACATACAGATTGATTTTGGATGAAATGATATGTGGAGAGTTTATTATTGACATTTTGTCAAACATAGCCCCATTGAATTGGCACGATAAATGATTGATTTATAGATTTATGATAAAAAATTCTACCATGTCCAGTCATTACTAATGCTCATCCCCCGTGTCATTCCCGCGCGCCTGTATGGGCAGGCATGTTCATCCCCCGTGTCATTCCAGCGAAGGCTTTCCGTACTGCCGGTGTCTCTCATGGATGTTCTATAATTACAGAATTATTTTTAATCGAGGACACTGGCAGTACGGGAAAGATTGTTTGCGTAAGGTGACTGTGTTAGTCTGATTATGATTTGAGGCACAAACACGCTTTTGCCGGTCATCAAGAATTAATCACGTAGTGATTTTCCATATTAGGAAACAATTGTAATAATTATCCAAACTCCGCAGGAGTTGCCCATAGTTACTTTAGAAGATGGGTAACTTCTACGAAGTTGTTTCAATCATTTATGTCATTGCTAATACGGGCAATCACTACGTGATTGTTATTTCTTAACAATACTCGACAATTTGTAATGGGGAAGAAAATCTTTCCGTACTGCCGGTCTCTCTCTCGTGGATGTTTTATAATTACAGGTTGTGTGTTAATTAAGTTCAACGGCAAGTACTTACTCCTTAATTTTTCCGGATATAAATACTCATTCAACATTCAAGTTTTAATTGAAGCACTTCAACCAATCATCAATTATATAAGTAATTTCCCTGCTGAAAAAAAATATTATTTTATTTTTAAAGATGAAAAATTATTTTGAAAAATAAATATGCGGGTAGTTATGTACGGACTTCGCAGCTTTTAACAATTGGGAATATATAAAAAAACCGCCATTTATGGCAGCTTTCAGGTTTTTGTAAAATTTAAAACAAAGAAAATAAATATAACAAAAAAATTTTAATTAAAAAGGTTCAAATTCTATACTTACAATCCCCTGAAAATAGTATATTTAAATTGACTTGCAAGATTAATATTGTTTGTTCATATTATTTTATTCAAAAATAAAAACTACTCAAAATTGCTAGTGAGCCAAATACAAATTATGTACGGCTTAAGTGAAAATAATTATATTTATTATTATTCATTTGAATGGCAATGCCTTCCCGAAGGTTTTAAATATATTTTAACTTTATTTTCCCTATTTATAAGTAATGCTGTTTATAAGCATGGACTTATTAAAATTTTTTACCAAATAACTTCAAGGAGCTCTAAATGAAGAAATTTACTTATTCACTTATCTTACTCTTCTTGCTTGTGTCCTTAAAAGAAGTGTATGCAATTGATCCTCCTACATTAATTACGCCGCCTAACAATGCTAACAATGTACCGGTTCCCGTTGATTTTGACTGGTCAGATGTTACAGGAGCGCATCATTACAAGCTGACTGTATACCAGGGATTCAATACAGTATTTCAACAGGACAGTATTTTGTTATCCAAATATGATGATGTACCATTGCAGTCAAACACAACATATTTCTGGAATGTATGTGCATATGATGCAAACGGTGCCTTTGCATGTGCACCAGCAAACTTTACTTTCACAACAGGAAGTTCATTACCGGCACAGCCGACTCTACTTTATCCGCCGGATGATACAACCAATATGCCGACAAGTCTTACATTTGACTGGAACGATATCGGAGGAGGTGTACAATATTATACTTTGCAATATACGACAGATGCTAACTTTGTTTATCCCATTACAACTATTGATGGAATAGCATCATCACAGCAATATGTTACCGGCTTTCAAAATGCAACAACATATTACTGGCGTGTAAAGGGTACAAACTCAACAGGAACCGGACCATATTCATCCATATGGAATTTTACAACACAGCCGGCATTGCCTTCTGCACCAACATTATTATTGCCGCCGAATAACATAGGCAATATTACTCTTACACCACTGCTTACCTGGACAGTAGTAACGGGAACTGTGGTTTATGACGTGGAAATTGCCAGTGATTTAAATTTTATTACTATAGTTTGGCCGGTATTTGATTTAACCTCTGCACAGTATCAGGTTCCGCCTGATGTACTTTCAGGTTCAACTCAGTATTGGTGGAGAGCAAGGGCAAGAAATGTAAGCGGAGCCGGACCGTGGTCTGCTCCTTTCACATTTACAACACAGAATGCACCGCCTGCACCGCCTGTGCTTGTATATCCTGCTCCTAATGCTGAAAATATTCCTAGAAGCGGTTTCCAATATGCATGGAATTCATCATTAGGTGCCAATTCATATCATATTCAGGTTTCTATAGACCCGAATTTTAGCTCTTTTATATATAATTCAACAACTACCGGTACTAACTGGAATCAAAGCTCACAACTTGAGTATAACACTACATATTACTGGAGGGTGCGTGCATCAAGTGTTGGCGGCGGTACAGGTAACTTTACAGCGGCAAGATCCTTCACCACAATTCCGGGATTACTGCCAGCCCCTGTTTTGAATTCTCCGGTATGCGGAGCGCAAAATGTTACATTAACACCATTAATGAAATGGTATTCAGTAAACGGTGCTGTGGCTTACCGTATGCAGATTGCTATAAATAATGGATATTCAACATTTGTATTTAATGATATTGTTTATGATACAGCTTACCAGGTAATGCCCGGAACGTTAACAGGCGGGTTCACTTATTATTGGAGGGTATGCGCATTAAATGCCGCTATGAATGAAGGTGAATGGTCAACTATGCCTTGTTACTTTATTACAAAACAAACTCTTAATGCAAATCTTAAAGTATATCTTGAAGGTTTCTATAACGGCTCAACCCAGATTAGAGATACTATCAGGGTTTATATTGCACAAACATCAGATCCGTGGACATTAAAAGACAGCACAGTTGCTTATTTAAATACGAACGGAACAGATACTGTAAGCTTTGAAAACTCTGTTGCAGGAAATTATTACATAATAGTTAAGCATAGAAATCATATTGAAACATGGAGTGCTTTACCGCAGTTATTCAATTTAGGTCAGTATGTTAATTATGATTTCACAACAGGTTCCAATAAAGCATTTGGTAATAATATGAAACAGGTTGGAAGTGTATGGGTATTCTACGGAGGCGATGCTAATCAAAGCGGACTTGTATTTACAGAAGACTACCAGTTATTTATTACTCAGTTCGGATTGGATGGATATGTAAGCTGTGATTTGAATGGAAATACATTTGTTGACGGTTATGACTTACCGATATTATATGGTAATATCAATGTAAGAAAACATTGGCCGGGCAACCCGTAAAATCTATTTTTAAACGAATTTTTTAAAATTAGGAATATACAATCATGAAAAAAATAATCTTTCTATTAATAATATCTTCAATGATTGCAGGAACCATTCAATCGCAGGTGAAAGTGGATTTTTCAGTTAGTAATGCAAGATTTGAAAATAACCTTTACACACTTGATGTAATAGCAACTGTTCCTGCAGAACAGACATGGAAAGTCGGACCTACTTGTATAAGAGTTGGCTTCCAGACTTTACCGGATTCATTTGCTCTTTCTGTACACCCGGATAATCCGGCTACAAATGCCAATATTAATTTGTCCGGAAATTCAGATTATTCTGCTATGACAACAACTTCCATTATGGAAGGAAAAGCTGTCAGCTTGAATATATTTAATTTCCAGGGAAGACCATCTTATGAGCTTACCGAAGGAAGCTATACTCTTGGTGCTATAAGATGGAATGTTGAACATTGGGGTTCAAACTGTATTGACCCAACCATATTACAAAATTCTGCCATATTCAATGAACTGGTTGGACAGGTTTACAACACAGGTTGGTCACTTACAGATACAACTTGTATCCCAATTTCTGTTAAAAAATTATCTGAAGTTGTTCCGGTTGAATATAATTTATATCAGAATTATCCTAACCCGTTCAACCCTTCCACAACTATCAAATTTGATATAGCAAGAACTACAGATGTACAGGTCGTAATTTATGATGCTCTTGGCAGACAGGTAGAGAGCCTTGTAAATGAAAGACTGGCAACAGGTACATATGAAGTAAAATGGAATGCCGGAAATTATTCAAGCGGTATTTACTTCTATTCTATCATCACAAAAGAATATACACGTACAAACAAGATGATATTAATGAAGTAATAAAAAAATATTTACAATTACAAAGGCGGATTTTTCAATCCGCCTTTTTTTATTGTATTAATTGAGGGCAGGCAAAGATTTCGACATGTCTGTGTACAATTGCAAATCTTCAATTTTTCAACCTGCATTCTGTAACCTCCAACCTGTAACCTCTAACCTGTAACCTTCAACCTGCAACCTGCATCCTGTAATTATCGATAGAATCTTTTAATAACAGAATATGTTAATATTTGCAGATTCTATTTATTTTCAATAAAAACCGCTAATACCTTTATTAAATATATATTATTTTGTAAATTTGATTCCACATATGCCTCAATTAGAAGAAATAAAACAAAAACTATCGGTAAACAATGAATTTTCAGGTGTAAAATATTCTACTATCAATAATTACAACTGCATTGAAGTACCGAAAGAGAAAATAACGGATATTTGCAGATTATTCAAAAATGAATTTGAATATGACCAGCTTATTGACCTTGTTGGTGTTGACAGGTTTACAAAGAACAACAGGTTCGAAGTTATTTATAATCTCTGGTCTAATAACCATAAGAGCAGGATTTTCTTAAGAGCAGTACTGGATTCCAAAAAGCCTGAACTTGAAACGGTTTCATCCGTATGGTCAACTGCAAACTGGCTTGAGAGAGAAACTTATGATATGTTCGGAATAAATTTTCTGAACCACCCTGACCTGAGAAGGATATATATGATGGAAGAGTTTGAATATTATCCTTTAAGAAAAGATTATCCGCTGATGGGAATACCAGGCGCAATTGAATTACCGAAAAAATAAATGGATAAAAATTTAATTCAGACGGCACAGCTAAATACAAAGACTAACGGTAAGATATCAAAGATACTCCGGGCACTTGAGACCGATGATATACAGGCAACATTTGATGATGCTCTTGAGAACCAGCTTGTTCTCAACATGGGACCCCAGCATCCGGCTACACACGGTGTTTTAAGGCTGCTTGTAAGCCTTGATGGTGAAACAGTAGTAAAAGTATTGCCTGACCTTGGCTACCTGCACAGGGGCTATGAAAAGATAGCCGAGAATATGACCTACCATGAGTATATTCCTCATACAGACAGGTTAGATTATCTGCAGCCGATTGCAAACAATGTTTGTTATGCAATGGCAGTTGAGAAGCTGTTAAAAATTGAAGCGACGCCGCGTGCAAAATGTATAAGAACAATTGTCTGTGAGCTTGCAAGAATAGCATCACATTTTGTATGGCTCGGTTCAATGGCAATGGATGTCGGTGCATTAACGGTTTTCCTGTGGGGTTTCAGGGAGAGGGAAAAAATTCTTGATATACTTGATATATTAACCGGCGTGCGGTTCACTACCACTTATACAAGAATCGGCGGTCTTGCATATGACCTGACCGATGAAGCAATAGGCAGGATAAAACAATTTTTAGATGAGTTCGATTTTAATATGAAAGAATGCCAGGACCTGATAGAAAGAAATAAAATATTCATAGACAGGTGTGAAGGCGTTGGAGTAATATCAAGGGAAGATGCACTATCTATCGGCTTAACCGGTCCAAATGCAAGGGCAAGCGGCATTAACCGCGACCTGAGGAAAGACGAACCATATCTCTATTATAATGAACTTGATTTTGAGGTACCGGTATTTACCGAAGGCGACTGCCTTGCAAGATATTATGTGAGAATAAATGAAATGAAGGAAAGCAAAAAAATGCTTTTGCAGTTACTTCAAAAATTACCGCAGGGTCCGATTGATGCACATGAACCGAAAGAAGTTCTTCCAAAAAAAGAAAAAGTGTATACAAAAATGGAAGAGCTTATTCATGATTTTATGATAGTGAATTTCGGGAATAACCCCGAGCCGGGTGCAGAATCATATTTCGCAATTGAGTCTTCAAAGGGCGAGCTTGGATTTTATATTATAAGCAACGGAAGCGGTTACCCGTACAGGCTAAAAATACGCTCTCCGTCATTTGTTAACCTGCAGGCATTACCGATAATGATGAAGGGTTGTTTGATTTCGGATATTGTAGCAATAATCGGCAGTGTAGACCCTGTAATGGGTGAAGCAGATAAATAATTTTTTCTACAATGACAATTATACTCCCCCGCTTCAAGGGGGAGAATCATTTCTAAGGGGAAAATGGAAATTAAATTTACCGAAGAAAATTTAAAAAAGCTTGAGGATATAAAAAGAAAATATCCCACAGCCAAAGCAGCATTAATGCCTGCTTTATGGCTTGCACAGGAACAATTCGGCTGGCTTTCGGCAGATGTTATGAGATATGTCGGGATTATTTTAAATATTCCATATGAACATGTTTACGGAGTTGTATATTTTTACACAATGTATAACAGGAAACCTGTCGGGAAATATCATATCCAGGTTTGCACAAATATTTCATGCATGCTTAGAGGAAGCTATGATGTTCTTGATTACATTGCACAGAAGCTAAACATACATGCAGGCGAAACAACCGGGGACAACAAGTTCACATTAAGCGAAGCTGAGTGTTTAGGAAGCTGCGGTACAGCTCCCATGATGCAGGTAAATGATTATTACGAAGAAAATCTTTCCAAAGAAAGAATAGATAAAATTATTTCAGAGTTATCAAAATAACAGCAGGAAAAAAGTGGAAAATATTATTTTAAAAAATATTAAAAATTATCATAAGCTGGATGTATATATACAGCATGGCGGATATAATGGATTAAAAAAAGCTTTAGGAATGCCCCCGGATTCAGTAACAGAAGAAGTAAAAAAATCTAATTTACGCGGAAGAGGCGGAGCTTGTTTTCCCTGCGGATTGAAGTGGTCTTTTATGCCTAAGTCAAATGACAAGCCAAAATATTTATGCTGTAATGGAGATGAGTCTGAACCGGGTTCATTTAAAGACAGGCAAATATTTGAGTTCAACCCGCACCAGTTTATTGAAGGCACTCTTATTGCATGTTATGCAATGGGAATAAAAACTGCTTATGTTTATATCCGCGGTGAGTATTATCCGTGGCAGCTGATGCTTCAGAAAGCAGTTGATGATGCTTATGCAAAAGGATTGATAGGCAAAAATATTTTAGGAACAGATTTTTCAACAGACATTTTTCTTCACAGGGGAGCAGGAGCTTATATATGCGGAGAAGAATCTGCACTGATGAATTCTCTTGAAGGACGAAGAGGTTATCCTCGTGTAAAGCCGCCATTTCCCGCAAATAATGGCTTATGGGGATGCCCGACAACGATTAACAATATTGAAACACTTGCCAATATACCCCCGATAATAGAAAAGGGTGCTGATTGGTTTTTGAAAATCGGAGAACCAAAACACCCCGGTACTTTGTTATATGGCGTAAGCGGGCATGTGAACAAACCAGGCGTATATGAATTACCTTCCGGAACGCTTTTAACAGAAATTATTTATGATTATGCCGGTGGTATACCGGGCAATAAAAAGATAAAGATGATTATTCCCGGCGGTTCATCAATGCCTCCGTTCAGAGGTGATGAAATTGAAGGATTAAAAATGGACCAGGAAAGCTTGAAAGCAAAAGGGTCCAGCATAGGTACTGCGGGAATAATTGTGATGGACGAAGATACTGATATTGTTAAGGTTCTAAAACGTATCGCAAAATTTTATTATCATGAATCATGCGGACAATGCACACCATGCCGCGAAGGGTGCGGATGGATGTTAAGAATTTTAGACAGAATAGATAAAGGTTTAGGAAGAACAGAAGATATAAAATTATTAGTTGATGTAGCAAATAATATAGAAGGCAATACAATTTGCGCATTTGGTGATGCCGCAGCATGGCCTGTCAAATTCACAATTCAAAAATTTCTGCCCGAATTTGAAAGTAAAATTATTGATAATATTAAGCTGCCCGATAATAATAAAGTACATTCTTTAAGAGAGATTAAAGAGCCAGGTTGAAAAAGGAATAATTATACCTTAAGTCCTTAAAACACGTAGCTTAGCTAACGTGTTTAGGGTATTGTTTTTTTAATAAAATACTTAAATATTGTATAAACTTAAATTAAAGTGTGGACTTAAGAATTAGGTTTAATAGATTTTTATATTTTATATTATTTTATAATACATTAAGTTAAAAACACTGCATAGTTAAATAAAAAAAATGGAGAAACAAAATGGATCAGACTGCTAGTCTTAAAACTACAGAAAAAACCGTACCTACCGGAAACATGTCTTCACAGTTGTTTGGCAGTAATTTTAAGAAAGACAATCTTGAAAAGAGAGTTCAGGAATTGATGAGAGAATCAACTGAATTCCATGAGCTGAAACAACACGTAATCAACAAAGGAGTAAGCAGAATTCAAGCCGAAGGATTTATCGGCAGAATGAAACCGGCTATTCCTTCTTTAATAGCTTTAGTAGTATCATTTTTTATCGATGTAGCAAAAGTACCGTTTTTAGGTAAGGTTGCAGAGAATATGGCAAATGCTGTATTCCCCGGTTCGACAACATTAAATAAAGGAGTAGACCCTGTTTCATTATGGTGGATGCCTTTTATAGTTTATGGAATATTTGTTTTATGTGCTGAACTTTCATACCGTAAATTGTTGAGAGAAGTAAGCACAAAAGGTGTGTCGCAGGAAATTATTGAAAGAATAACCACCCGTTATTCGACAATCGTTGACGGTTTAGGAACAGCCCTCCCGTTGTTAGGTGCTGCTATACTGCTTATCAGTATAAAAGAAGGTCCGGTTATATTCTTAGGTTTCTCTGTTCCATTTGAAATTAAATCTATAATTGTACTTGCAATTGCAAAATTATTTGAAATAGTATTTGATTCACAGGGATTAAAATTTGCTGAGCTTCGTGAAGAATTGAACGACCTGGAAAAAGAGTATTTCAGTGAAAGAGATGACATTCATCAGAGAGCAATATTACAGCAGTTACATGACGGTTTCTCAAGAAGAGGAGCTGACGGTACTGCAGCAGTGCTCGATAAATTCACAAGAGAAGAAGCAAACGAAATTCAAAACTCACTTAAGAAAGCAGCAGACTTCAGTGAATCAATTTCCAAGAATGTTGTTATAATGAAAAATGCAATAACCGAAATGAGCAAAACAAATGTTCATGATTCGGAATTGCTCAAAGAATTACAGAACACATCACAATCCCTTACAACAGCATTATCTGCAGCTACACAGACCGCCGAATACAGTGAAATTATGAAGAAGAACCTTGAATCTATGAGAAACCTTATGAAAGAAATGGATAACATAAAGTACCCGGATGAAAGCGTACTGAAAGAGCTTCAGATTACTGCACATATGTTAACTGAGACTGCTAACTCATTGAAAGACGTACAGGCAATTAAAGGATTGGATAACCTTGCTTACTTAGCAGGTAAACGATAAACTTTACCTAATAGGAGAAAAGAAATGAAAAAAAAGGGTGATGTAAAATTTATTATCTACCAATCACTTTATATATTCGTGGTTTGTGTTATCGCAATTAAAGGCGCAAATCTTGACCTTGTACAGGTGGTTGCTGATGACGGAAAAGTAAGAGCGGAAATTACCCCGGACTCTTTAATTAAATTACAGGATTTACTTTCCAGATCAAGAATAGTAGATACAAACTTATATGCAATAGTAGATAAAAATCTATTAAAAGAAAATAAAGAGTTACAGAGAATGGTTGAGATAACACAGCAGAAACTCAGCCTGACAGTAACACAAATTCAGCCTCAAATGCAGCAGATAGAACAGCAGAAGATAGAGCCGCCCAAGGAAGAAGTAAAAATAGACCCGGGTGAGATGCAGGAAATCAGAATTGGAAGTATCAGCTTAACGCAGTACACATCAAATACACTGAACAATCCATATGATGTTCCGTTAGAGGTTGTAGGAATTACAACTATTCCGCCAAAAAGTACAAAGACATTTGAAACCGGCGGGCAGGGTTCAGTTGTAATTAAAGTTGGAACCAGTTCAAAAACAGTTGAATTGAAACCCAACGATAAGCCAAAGATAAACTTCCAGAGAGTTGCATCAATGGGCGAAGAAACAAGGGTAACAAGCTTACAAAGCAGTGTATGTTATCGTGTAACGGTATCAGATGATTTCCCCGGACAGCTTGATGTTAAATTCTCAGGACCTGTAACGGTAAAGCAGCAAGGTAATACTTATGACGTAACTATGAATGCATTCAGTTCCAAAGGTGCATTCGATAATTTCTCAGAAGGAAAAGATGCTCCTTATTCATTAGGATTTACAGTTACCGTTTCAGATAAAATTGCAGGACATAAAATAGCAGGTCAAAATAGTTTTTATTTTGGTGAGTGGTAAACTCACGTTTTAACAGTATTGTGTAAATACCTAATAAATCTTATTTTGATAAAAAAAAATTAATTATTTAACTAAATCTCAACAAAATGAAAAATAAATTCGACTCAATCCTGTTCTTGTTTATGCTGTTGATAGTTGGGTTTGTATTTTCCAGTACTAAAGATATATACTCGCAGCAGGAAGATCCAAACAACCCCAGGACATGGAATTATTTTAAAATATTAGCCAGAGCCGAAGATGATAGTATTTTTATAATCGCACAAGACGATATGGGTATTGACCCTAAGCTGGAAAGTTTTACTCTTGTGATAAACATCTCGGATCCGAATCCTCAAAACCAGTTTGTTGTATTAGGCGATGAACTTGATCCTTCATCACAGCGTTTTGCATGGACACAGCTTTCCAAACGTGTACAGGATGGGCTAAAAAATTGGACCGGAACAAATAAAGAAAATCTGAATCAGAAGAAGCTTGATTATGCCAGCGTATTCTTAGATGTTATCAGACAGATAAAAATTAAAGAATTTATTGCTCCTCCAAAAAAGGAAAGAGTAATTAGAAATACTACTGCTTATATTAATCCTTATTTTACTTTATTTGGATGGGAAAGATTAGGTATCCCGGTTAAAAGATCAATTGGATTCACTTTCGGTATGGGAACTAAATACAGTGGTCCGTTTGAATCTGACCAGGTATCAATGGGTTTCCAGATGCTTGGTGTGAATGTCAGTTATGTTACAAGAATAAGAGAATTAAATACACATGATCTTGGCACCGATAGTACTGAGAATAAGCCGTGGAAGCAGTATAATGCCGTATTTACTCCTCCAAGAGGTATTGAGTTAACTTATACAATTCCTCTCGGTAACTTCTTTGAAGTTGGTGTGTACAGTGAAATAAAAGAGACAGGTGTTGTTCCCGGTGGCGGACCACCTCTCTATACTTTTGTAAACCAAAAAGATTCTACCAGAATGCCGAACAATATTGTAACAGGAAGCAACCTGCTTGCAGAGTTCAGGTATCCTTTCAGAATGTTCGGTTCAACGAGAACTGTGTTCTACGTAGGTTATTGGTATAACGAAGTAAATATTGGTTTATTTACCCGTGAAAGCCGTCTTGTTGGTTCAGTGTTTGATTTCCGTGTAAACGCTACATTAAAGAAAATAAGAAATTTCCAGATATTAGCTGAAATTCTTGTTTCAAATATAGCTGAAGGTTTTGCATTGAACTCTTTTGCAATAGGACCTTCAATCAGATTATCAAAACTTGATAACGGTAAATTCGGTTTGCTTACTGCATTCCTGAATATCAGGTTCAAGCTTGGTGACTTCTATGATGAGCGTGAAAAGAAATAAATTTCAATATCTGATCTAGCAGTGTTTTTTTAAATAAAATCTGCAATTTGGCTACAAATTGCAGATTTTTTTATTTAACTTACAGTTTTATAAAGCTGATTTATACCAAAAAAGGAACCGCTTATTTTGAACAATGCTACAATAATGGTTATCGAAGATGAATCGATAATTGCAAGAGATATTGAAAGCATTTTGAAAAATTATGGCTATAATGTAGCCGGTCCGTATTCAAAAGCTGAAGATGCTATACTGGCTTTAAACCATGTGCAGCCTGATTTAATACTGATGGATATAGTTCTAAAAGGTGATATAGATGGTATTGAAGCTGCTATTATCATTAAAGAAAAAATTTCTGTTCCAATTATTTATTTGACTGCTTATGCAGATGACATAACAATCGGCAGAATTAAAAATACCGATCCTTACGGTTACTTTTTAAAGCCATTTGAAGAAAAAGAATTGCATTCATGGATAGAAACAACTCTTTATAAATTTAATAAAGAAGAAAAATTAAAAAAGAATGAAAAATGGCTGAAGTCGGTAATAAGAAGTTTTGACAAAGCTGTAATAACTGTTAATGAAGCCGGCGTAATAAAAACAGTAAACAACAACGCAGAAAAACTCACAGGTTTTAAGGAAGATGAAATATCTGGCAAACATTTTGATAATAGTATAAAAATTTTCAAAGAGAATAAAAACACAGGCGAGTATTTATCAGAAGGTATAATAAAAACCGGAGTACCTGTTACTGACAACAACCGTTCTTTATTATTTAGGAACAAAATAAAAATTCCAATTTCATATGTCATATCCCCTGTTGTTCAGGATGAGTGTACGATTGGATATATAATAACAATTACAGAAAAAGACAGCGGGAATACAGATAAAGAATTAATCAGAGAGCTTAATGAAAAGCTCGAGATATCAAAGAAAGAAATAAAGCAATTGGCATATGTGGCATCACATGACCTTCAGGAACCTTTAAGAATGATAGCAAGCTATGTTCAGTTATTACAAAAACGCTACAAAGGAAAAATTGATGATGGTGCCGATGAATTTATATCTTTTGCTGTAGAAGGTGTTAACAGGATGAAAACTTTGCTCAATGATTTGTTAGTTTATTCACGACTTAATACCGTTCCAGCAGTATTTGAGATAACAGATTTCAGCGTAATAGTTAAACAAGCAATTAAATCTATACAAAATGAATTTCCCGGTAAACATTTTGTTGTAAATTACAGCGCACTGCCAACATTAAAAGCTGACAGTTCGCAAATGAGGCAGCTGTTCCATAACCTATTAAGCAATGCCGTAAAATTTAATGATAAAGATAAAGCAGCAATAGACATCTCATATAAAAATGAAAACGGCAGTTATGAATTTAAAATCAGCGATAACGGAATAGGTATGGATTCAGAATATTACACACGGATTTTCGAAGTATTCCAGCGTCTTCACCATTATAATGAGTACCCGGGTACTGGAATTGGACTAGCTATTTGCAAAAAAATAGCTGAAAATCATAACGGAAGTATACGAGTAGAATCTATTCCAAATAAGGGTTCAATATTTTATATTAAATTTTCCAACAATGGCTGAAATATTCCTAATTGAAGATAACCCTGCAGATATTGTATTAACTCAGGAGGCATTTAAAGAATGCAAAACAGAACACAATATTTCATATGTAAATGATGGAATAGAAGCGATTAAATATCTGAAAAAAGCTGATAAATACAAAAATTGCAGAACACCCGATATCATACTCCTGGACCTGAATTTGCCGAAAAAAGACGGCAGACAGGTGTTAGCTGAGATACGGGCTGACGAAAAATTAAAAAATATACCGGTAATTATTTTATCTACTTCAAAAAACGAGAACGATATCTATGCATCTTATGAGCTAAATGCTAATTGTTATATCCCAAAACCTGTAGAGTTAGACAGTTTCTTTGAAATAATAGCCTGTATTGAAAGATTTTGGTTAGAAGCATAAAAAAGCGGGTATTACAGAATATTTTTTATTTCCTGATAATTCGCTTTTATTAAATTAATATTTTTTATATATTTTAGTATCACAATTCTAAGTTAACAGATTAAGTAATCCAGCTAACGATTATAAGTACATAATTTTGAATGAGAAGAATTCAAATTTCGCAGTTCAATCAAGTTTGATAAGATTATTACTGATTGAAGATAATCCGGGGGATGCAAGATTAATTAAAGAATATCTTTCAGACGTAAAAAATGTAAAGATAACATTTCATTTTGCAGACCGCCTGTCTACAGGACTCGATATCCTTGAAAATGAATTTATTGATGTTATATTATTGGACTTAAAGCTGCCTGACAGCCAGGGTCTTGAAAGCATACAGAAAATATTTTCAGTTATACCGAACGTGCCGATAATTGTGTTAACAGGCTTAAATGATGAAACAACAGCGATAAAAGCCGTACAATTAGGTGCACAGGATTACCTAGTAAAAGATAAAGTTGAAAGCGACCTTCTGATAAGAGCGGTAAGATACGCAATTGAAAGAAAGCGTGCAGAAGAAGAGCATCAAAAACTGCTTGAACAAAGAATACGTTCACTTGCTATTATTGAAGCACAGGAAAACGAACGCAGAAGAATTTCGCGTGAACTGCATGACGGGCTTGGACAGCTTTTAAGTGCGGCAAAGCTTAACTTCGGTATGATAGAGTTTGCACAAAGCCAGGGTAAGGAAAAGATGGATGAAATCGTTAAACAGGTTGATTCAATTATCAGCAAGGCAATAGTTGAAGCCAGAAGAATTGCTCATGACCTGCGGCCTACTACTCTTGATGATTTTGGATTAATACCGGCATTAAGAATATTATGCCAGGAGTTTTCAAAATTAACCGGGGTTAAAGTCAAGTTCCAGGTTTCCCAGCTCCTTGAAAGAATTGATCCGAAAATTGAAATTGCCATTTACAGAATCATACAGGAATCATTTAATAATATAAGTAAGTATGCCGAAGCTACTGATGTATCATTGGATTTGTACAGAAAAGACAGCAGAGTATATGTAAGAGTTAAAGATAACGGTAAAGGTTTTGATATAGATAACGCTTCAAAAAACAAGAAGATGGGAAGAGGATTTGGATTACTGAATATGAGAGAAAGAGCGGAGCTTATTGGCGGTAAGATTGACATAATTTCCAGTGTAGGCCAGGGTACTGAATTGCTACTCGATATAAACCTGGATTTTTTTCATAATTGATAAACATTAATTATAATTATATTTATAACTATGAAAACTACTAAAGTATTAATTGCTGATGATCATGAAGTAGTTCGTGACGGTCTCAAAAACATTTTGTTGAGCTTGGGAAATATTTCTATTGTTGGAGAAGCCGCAAATGGAGAAGAAGCAGTAAGCGCATATAGTTCAATTAAACCTGATGTAGTCATTATGGATATATCTATGCCGGGTATGAATGGAATAGAAGCAACAAGGATAATTAAAGAAAATGATCCTAATGCAAAAATTCTCATTCTTACAATGCATGATAACCAGGAATATCTGAACCAGATAATACGCTCAGGGGCAAAAGGATTTGTCCTAAAGAATACAGATAAGGAAGAGCTTCTTGAAGCCGTAAAGGCAGTAGCAGCGGGAGAAAATTTCTTCAGTAAAGATATTTCCAAACTAATAATTGATAATTATATCAGGAGTGCAAAAGATTCGGAAAAGAATGAAGGATTCAAAGAAGTACCACTTACCAAAAGAGAGATAGAAATATTAAAGTTAATCGCTTCAGGATATTCAAATCAGGAAATAGCAAATATATTATATATCAGTTATAATACAGTTGATACTCATCGGAAAAATATAATGCACAAACTTTCTATAAAAAATACTGCAGGATTAGTAAGATATGCTATTGAAAAGGGTTTAATATCATTAAACTAGGATCAATATCAGGAATTATAAAAAACTAACATATAAGAGAAAGGGCTAATAAATGAACGCTCAAGCACAACCTATCAGAGTTCTCATAGCAGATAACAACCCGGATTTTTTAGGTGCTTTATCACAATATGTACGTTCAATCCCGGGAGTTGAATTGGTTGGAGAAGCCGTTGATGGTGAAGATGCAATAAAAAAAGCAGAAGCCACTTATCCTGATTTAGTCATTCTGGATATAATAATGCCGAAAAAGTCAGGTATTGAAGCGTTAAGCGCAATAAAAGACAAATTCCCTGAAGTTACTGTTGTGATGATCTCGATAAATGAAGGTCAATCTTACCGTAAGCTGGCTGAAGTTTACAGAGTAGATAAGTATATTGGCAAAAATTCAGATGATATTCATAAAGAAATTCTTGAAATAATACAAAATACGCAGATGAAGCTTACAGCAAGGAACAATTAATATCATTTTAGAATTTAGCTAAAACACACTGTAATGGAAAAAGATAAAATTAAAATATTATTATGTGACGATAATGATAACTTCCGTCAACTGTTGATGCAATATATACATTCATTGCCGGGTGTAGAGATAGTCGGAGAAGCAATAGATGGTGTAGATGTAATTGAAAAAACAGAATCGCTGGACCCTGACCTGGTATTAATGGATTTAAGTATGCCAAATCAATCAGGTCTGGATGCAACGAAAACAATAAAGGAAAGATGGCCAGATAAGTCCGTAATAATTCTAACACTGTATGAAGATACAGTGTATAAAGAGCTGGCAGATGAATTCCATGCAGATGGATTTATAGCCAAAAGTTCTATAAAAACACAACTGCCTGCAGTTATAGCAGAAAAGTTGAACAGTGCAGCCAAATAATTATTGCTAATCCGGTTAAAACTTTATTTTAATAAATTAATATAATATATCTATGAGAAACTATATACTCTTTCAACAAGATTTTGGTGCACCTCCTCCTCCGCCGCCTTCTATGCCGCCTCCGCCGCCTCCTGTAGGAATGCAGGGTGATAAGGCAAGCCAGAGAGCTATCTGGGCGTTAGTGCTTGGTATTGCGTCATGGACCATCTGTCCAATTTTGATAACAGGTATCATTGCATGGATAATGGGCAAAAAAGAAATTAATGAAATCAATGCAGGTCTTTCTCCGCAGGCAGGAAAAACAATGGCTACAGTCGGCATGTGGCTTGGAATAATTCATGTTGTATTTGCTGTGCTTGGTTTATTAGTCTTTATAGTTCTCCTTATATTTGGCGGATTGATGGAATCATTAAACTAGTTAACAATTAAATTTTTTAATCATTTTACTAAAGGTAGTTTACTAAATAAACTACCTTTGTTTTTATATGGAACTAAAAATAAAAAAGATAGATACAAACTTAAATCATCCCCTCCCCTTTTATGCAACCGAGAATTCTGCAGGATTGGATATTGCATCAGCATCATTGGAAGATATTATTCTTGAACCACTGCAAACAAAGCTTATACCCACTAATTTGATATTTGAAATACCCCACGGTTATGAAGGCCAGGTAAGACCCAGAAGCGGCCTTGCAATCAAGCATAACATCGGCATCATTAATTCTCCGGGTACAATTGATTCCGATTACAGAGGTGAGCTGAAAGTATTGCTTACTAATTTCGGAAAAGAAAGCTTTACTATAAAATTTGGCGATAGGATTGCACAAATGGTAATCAGTAAAGTTGAGCATGTAAAAATTACAGAATCTCAATCACTTAGCGAAACTAAAAGAGCCTCCGGCGGGTTTGGTCATACAGGTATAAACGAATGAAAACAATACTAAATGGCCAATACAACGAAAAATGTAATAAGACCTTATGAAATAATAATATCTATAGCTGCAATTCTTCTTTTCGGAATACTGTTTGCAGTAACGGAGCTGTTCAAAAACCCTTTCATTGTTCTTGGTGTAACAATATTTATACTTTTTCCATTCAGAAGGAACAGGATAGTTAAAATAATTTTATCAATTTCAATTATTGTAGCTGCCCTATGGTTTACACACAGCATATCTAATATATTAATCCCATTTCTCGTTGCGTTCATATTAGCATATCTTATAGACCCCCTGGTTACCTTTATATCACGGAAAAGAATGAAGAGATGGGAGGCAAGCTTGCTTGTTGTTGTTTGCAGTGTATTGATTTTTTTTGTGGCATCTGTAATTGCAGTACCTGTTGTTGTAAAACAGTTTACAGAATTTATTGAAACGATACCGCAGCTTTATGCCGGTTTTCAGATATGGATAAATACAGGCTTGATTCCTTTTTTAAACAATTTTGGTATTCCTACAGAAGACTTACAGTATAAGTTAACTAACCAGATACCGGGCAGCATGGATTATTTCTTTAATGCACTTGTTGGAGGCGTTTCCGGCTTGTTTACCGGTATAACAATAATTGCAACTTCATTAGCAAATATAATACTGATTCCATTTTTAACATTTTACATTTCAAAAGATTTTCACGGATTAAAACAATATGTAAAACATCTGTTCCCTGCCGGCAGCAGAAAGAAAGCTGTTGAGGTTTACAATAAAATTGATAGCATTCTTGGTAATTATATCAGAGGAAATTTATTAACTTCACTTTATAATGGTTTAGCAATTGGAACAGGACTTTATTTCATTGGCGTCAGGTACGCTTTTTTACTCGGAATAATTGCAGCCATTCTGGACCTGATTCCGTATTTCGGGTTTATTGTAACTATGATATTGAGCTCAATAATTGCATTGGTGAGCGGTGGTAATATTTTGTTCAAGTTCATTTTAACCATATTGCTGAATATCGCAGTAAATATTTTGGAAAATGCCTACATCTCCCCTAAACTTATTGGAGAAAGGATAGGATTACACCCTGTAATACTTATATTATCATTACTGATGTTTCAGTACTTCCTTGGTTTTCTTGGCTTGCTTATTGCTATACCTGCTATGGCAATCATCCTGATGTTCTTTAATGACTGGCTTGAAAGAAGAGATGCAGCTTTCAAGCATATTCATCCGGAATAAAACCTATTTGAAATATTTCTGAGAGAACTGGTGAATACCGCTTAATATATATCCACGTGGTTCGGTTTTTATTTTTCTATCTAATTCCTGTTTAGCTCTTTCGGGGTCTTCCTTCATTTTTTTGTCAAATTCCTGCTGATGAAAGATAAAATTATACGGATTAAGAATTCTGTATTCGTATTTATTTATTACATCGGCAAATTTCGGAATATCTTTCACAAAAAGGAATGATTTATCATCCCAGAATACAAGCTTCCAGCCGGGATTACGGGAGACATATGACACAATATTGGTTTGCAAATCTTTAGGGCGTCTTATCAGGTCAGGGTCAAGGAATACTACATAATCAACCCCATAATCATCCAGTTTCTTTTCAAATCCCCTGCCTTTTACCATTATAGTATTATATTCATTGAATATAGCATCATTCAAATTTCTGCTGTCAATAAAATTCTTTTCATTGGGAAAATTCCAAACAAGATATCCTCCTGTGCCAAAATGATTAAACGGCTTACCTGATATATTCGCTTCTTTCATGAAATCAAAAAGCTGAACGGGAATAAAATCGCTGTTTACTCCAAAACCCGGAATGCGGTAATATTTAAGCCATTGGTACACTCCTTCATTTGGAATATTAAATGTTATATAAACAAAGAGAGCAATTAAAACAGCTTTTACACCATTATTGTACAAAAAGAATTGTAATATATTATTTCCTTTGCCGGTGTTTGCCCATTTTTGGAAGTAATAATTTATCGATACAGCAAGGAAAAATATTATTATTATTTCATAATCAACCGTTAACCTGATTGCCCTGACTGAATAAATTGCAAACCCGATATATGTTAATGCAAAGAAAATATCTTTTTTCTTTATCGAATATATCAAAATAATTATACCTGAGAACAACAGAATTTTATAAAACGTAACAATAAATCCAAAATCCATACCGCCGCTAAATGGATTTCTCCATTCATTTATAGTTTCCAGAAGCTTCATCTTAGTATGGCCGTAAGCATATAAATATGTTTGCAGGCCATGCGGATTTATAAGCAGCACCAAAGCGGAAGCAACCGAAATTAATAATAATCTCTGAATCTGTTCTCTTGTTAAAGGTTTTATTTCAGGAGATGAGAATCTCTGCGGGTATAAAAATATTAATACTTCTGAGACAGTATAAATAAACAGCAGCAGCCCGCCTGCCAGAACACCCATATGAACATTTCCCCAGATAAGAAATATCAACGGCAGAAAATAAAGCCACTTAAAATATTTCTCCCTGTCGATATACTTGAATGAAGTTATTATATACAAAAGTATTACAAAGAATAAATAAGTAAGAATATGCGGACGCGGAGAAAGCCGGTCCATTATGGCAATAAGAAGAATAAAAAATAATATGTAGCTGATAACAGAATTTACCTTGAACTTTTTCAGCAGCAGGTAATAAATAAAAAATATCAGGGAAAAAATAATGGAGCGGAATAAAAGTATGGCATTATATCCACCGATATTATACAAACCATATGTAATAACATCCCAACCCCATTCAAACGGTATCCACTCAACACCTGCGGTTGCATAACCGAAGATATCGGTATTTGGTACAACCTGGTTTTGAACAATGTACCTTCCGGTTGCAAGATGCCAGAAGAAATCATCATCTCCGGATATTTTATAGCTTGCTGCAAAAAATACAAGCGTTGTAAAGGCAAGTATTAATGCGTAAATGTAATATTTATTTTCCTCCGGTATTACATTTACTTTAACGGTTTTTTTTGACTGAGCGGACGGCACCTTTTGTAAAGGAACCTTTGGTTTTATCTTTGCCACAATATTAGAATAAAATTATTTATTTACCGGTGAATTTAGGTTTACGTTTTTCTAAAAAGGCATTTACGCCCTCTTTGTAATCATCTGAAATGCCTAATATGTCCTGCATTTCAGCTTCATTGTTTAAAGCTGTATCAAGTGTACCTTCAAATGAAGTATTTAACAATGTCTTTATCATTCCAATCGCCTTGGTAGGAGCCGAAGCGAATTTTTTCGCATATTTTTCTAATGCAATATTTAAAACTTCACTGTTTGAAACTACAACGTTTACCAAACCAAGCTCTTTTGCCTGCACGGCAGTTACCTTCTCAGCAAATGAGCACATCTGGAATGCTTTTGATAATCCCACAATGCGGGGCAAATTGTAAGTAGAAGCCGAATCAGGCACTAATCCGATGTTTATAAACACCTCAATTAAGCTTGCAGACTCAACAGCTATCCTGAAGTCGCATGCAAGCGCCAGAGACAGCCCTGCACCCGCTGCAACGCCGTTTAAGCCGCATATGATAGGTTTAGGCAGTCCCATCATCTGCTTAATCAGCGGATTGTATTTAGCTTCCAATGCCTGTTTAAAGGATTTGTTTTCCTTTTCAAAATCCTTCAAATCCTGCCCTGCACAGAAACCCTTGCCATTGCCTGTAATTACCACACATCTTATTTCATCATTATCTGCGGCTTCATCCATTGCCTGTTGAAGCTCCATCAGCATTTCCGTGTTAAATGCATTCATCACATCAGGGCGGTTCAGTGTGATAAAAAGAGTGTTGAATTTAATTTCTTTTAATATAGTGCTCATATGATATATGTTTTATTTATAATATTCTAATTCACCTTACGCAAATAATAAATCAATTTGTTACTGTAAGAAATAAACAGTAATTTCAGTTCAAGTCCTCACCCCTCCTGTTTCACTCCTGTTACAGCACTGTTACGCTCCTGTAATACAGGATTCAGGGCAAGCAGGGGTATTAGCAGTGTAGGAGAGTTACCTGATACTTGCAAAGTTTTTAGATACAAAATATCAATATCTTTAGCTTTAATTACATTAAGAAAGAGAAATTGTAATTATTAGAAAATCTCAAAACTTTGTAAGTCTTTTCTCCTCTTGCGGATCTTGCATATTTATAAACTTGGCAAGTCTTAAGTTCTTCTTACTCTATGTAACAATTCATAATAAGATAGTCTTCTTAACTAATACAAATTATCGTTGTATCAGACTTACCAAGAATCAATTCCATTTTCATCATTTTCGAAAATTGATATTAATAATAATATTGAACATTATTCACTAATAAAATACAATATTGTCCTGTTTTTTGATTTCTTCAATGATAATATGAGTATTATTTTTTGTACAATATAATTAGGAAGCCATAAAAGAAGATTGAAATGTAAGGCAGGCAAGGGGTATGAGATTAATTTGCGGCTTTTGTACTGCCAGTGTCTCTCCTGGATGTTCTATAATTACAGATTAAATAATAATCGAGGACGCTGGCAGAATAAAATGGATCTTTAATAAACCTGTGCTTCTATTTTATTATTAATCGAAGAAGTAAATTGGAATAAAACAATCTTTGCTCAATAATTTGAGATTAGAAGAATTAGGTTAATTGAAAATCTTTTTCTGCCAGTGTCCTCGATTAAAAATAATTCTGTATTTACAAATCTTCAATGAGAGACACTGGCAGTACGGGAAACTTAACAAACTTATCATTTTTTAATAATACTCATAAACAAATTTCTTTGTCAAAACCACTTTTTCATCAGGTCCGGTAATCCTGGTTTCAATTAATGCACCCTTTTCATCGTAAGTGGTCTCTTCCGTATAACTTTTATAAAAAAGTCCTGTTACTTCTTTTTTTTCTGTTTTTATCCTGTTATTCAGTTTATCATAATAATATGCATACTCATTATATTCATCTTTGCTGATACTTTCATAGCTCTTAACAATATTGCCGTTATTATCGTACTGGAAAGTTTCGGTTTTAAATGTTTTATCAGGAAAAATTGACTGTTTCTCGATTATATTATATTTGTTATCATATTTGTAAAAGTATTGATAAGCACTTGTTACACTTTCTGAGCCCGGACATGATTTTTTTAATGTATGTTTAGCAACATTGTTATAGCTGTCGTATTCATATAACGCTGTCGTTTTACAATTATCAATATAATTCACTTCGTTTGCTTCGACTAACCTTGACAGGTCATCATATTCATAATTTACTTCCCTAACCTTTTTGCCTTTGGCATTGTATTCCCTCTCCTGCGTTATAGTACCGATGTCATCATAATATATATTAAATTTTACTACCTCAGCCCCTGACGAGTCTATCTTCTGTATTAGCATACCGTTTGTTCCATACACATAAGAATAATTGTTTTTAACAGGTAAAGTATCCTTACCGTTAACTTTTGAATACCTGTATTCCTTTGCTAAATTCCCTCCGGCATCAAACCAGCAAACCCTCAAAGTATCCTGTTTACCTTCAACCTGGGATACTTCGGTCCGCACATGAATCTTAGCTTCTTTTATTCTTTTCGAATTTTCATTAAAATTAACATAATCTTTGTAAACAACAGGAATTTCAGCTTGTGAAAATGCTGATAAAACATAAATTGAGTTTAAAATTACTACAAATATATATTTTTTCAATATGTTGTTAATTTGTTTATAAAAATTTGTTAATCTTCAAAAAAATAATATTCAAATTTTTCAATATATATTTCCTTTAATTCTATTCCTATTTTAATTTTTGACCGTGTAATTTTTCCTTCATTATCATACTCGTTTTCAATTACCTTCAGTTTTTCTTTGCCCCAGTAAGATGTTTTCTTTACAGGTTCATTTCTATCATTATATTCTATGACACTTTTTTCCGTTGGAATAGAATGCCTCAAAGTTTCTTCAATTTCTTTCCCTGCAGAATTATAAATATATGCAACCGTATCAATATCGTGCTGTTTACCTTTTATTATTCTTAATTTTTGTTTTATAATTCCATTATCATCATAATCATATTCGAATATTTCCGTGAATCCATATCTTGTTGTATCAGGAGTAATAGCACAAAATTCTTCCGAAATTATGTTTTTATTTCCATCGTAACAAAATACTCTTTTGTATATTGTTTCCGATTCAAAAATTTTTGAAAATTGTATTATACAATTTTTTACGTCATCATATTCATACCAAATCAATGAATTATTATACGACTTATCTGAAACTTTATCGATTTTAATTACCCTGTTCAAGCTGTCATAACTAATATATGTATCTGTATAAACACCGTTTTTTTTTATTTCATGAATATATACGGGACATATCATATTATCATAACTGACTCTGATTTCTGTACTATCGGTTGACCTTAAACTTCCGGATGTATCATATGTAACAATTCTTACTATCCTTCCCTGCCTGTCGTATTCTGTAAAAAGACTTTTAATTAATGCTGTTTCAATATTTGTTGTATCTGAATTTTTAAAAATACCACTATAAGTGGTCACAGCTTTAATATGTAAACCCTTGAATTTTGCAATATCTTTAACAAAATCCGAAACAATTTTTTCATATTCAGTATCCTGAGCATACAAAGCAGGTGTCAATAATGAAATCAAAATGTAGTACAATAAGTTTCTTATATTCATTGATTTAATTTCTGCAATTTTGTCGAAAATCTTAAAAATCTCATTTATTTGCTTTCTTATATTCTTTAAAAAGGAAATCAAGCAGTTCATCTGTCTTTTCGGCAAGACGCTTTGGCTCTCTTGGTTCATGTTTATTCAATGCATATGCAGTCAGAATAGGCATCACAATCGTAGTGTCGGCATAACACACAATAGTATCAGGCAGCTTTGCCGGGTCAACTTTACCCCAGCTCACAGCTTCAGATGGTGTAGCACCGGATAATCCTCCTGTATCAGGTCTTGCATCGGTAAATTGCAGGAAATAGTCATGACCTTTTTCCTGGATACCCAGCACCTCCTGGATTTGCGGTTCTGTTTGCAGCATAAAATTCTTGGGTGAGCCGCCGCCGAATATCAATACACCGCTCTTTCCTGCTTTGCCGTTATTACCGCGTTTCTTTGCATTTAATACTATTGCGGCTGTTTCATTTACATCTTTGTTAACATCGAACTCCATCTTGCTGCCGTCAAGCTCAACTGCGGCTACATTCATTCCTATTGAGCTGTCTCCCGGTGATGATGTGTAAATTGGTACGCCGTATTTATATGCAGTTGATAAAACCGAATGATAATCTATGCCAAGCTTTTCTTCGATATTAAATAAAAACTTACCAACCTTATAATAAAATTCACTTGTTGACATTTTCTTCTGGAACTCCGGCAGCATTATAAGCTTCCTGTAAAATGCATCTGTGTGATACAATACATCAGCATCGAACAATACATCATAAATTCTGATTACCCATTCACTTCTTAATTTAATATCATCCGAAAAAGGACTGCCTTTGTGGAGAGTATGTCCAAGCGCAAAATGAGTATCGTGATACATGTTAGCACCTGTTGATACTATCCAATCAATAAAGCCGCTTTCTATTAAAGGAATAATTGATGAACCAAGACCTGCGGGAGTAAGAGCACCGGTTAAACTCATGCCAATAGTGACATCTTTATCCAGCATTTTATTCACGAAAACTTTGCATGCCTCAGATAACCTTGCACCATTGTATGCCTGGAAATAATTATCAACCAATTCATCTATTGATGTATTTTTCTTAATTTTTGAAGGAATTATTTTATTCCCCTTCAAAAATTTGCTTTTATTTTTAGTCTTTGGCCTGGAAATTTTTCCAAAATCTTTTATTGATGACTCGTATTCTTTTTTGATGTTAGAATGAATTCTGTTTGGCATAAATTATATTTTAATTTTTATAAATATTAAAGCAATCTAAAAATAAAATTCATAAAAATATACGAAATAAGTTGAGAGTTTGTAAGATTGTTAAAAGCTTGAACCAAAGATTAAATGGATTAATATGATTTTAGTTTTATAAGGACAAGTGACAAACCCAAAAGAGTAATCATTGGATAAGATTTTAACTTTTGTATTTAATTACAGCTCAAGTCCTCACCCCCCGTCCCCCTCTCCTATGATAGGCGTTAGGAGAGGGGGAGAAATTAATTGTAGATTTCGTTTTCAAATAGAGGATCTTTAATTAACTGCTCCCCCCTCTCCTCTCATGTATCATAGGAGAGGGGGACGGGGGGTGAGGACTTGAGCTGTAATTACCTGTATATTTCTTTCGTAACAAATTAAATCATGATTTGCGTAATTTCACATACATTTCTAATCTTTTAATTTAACTTAATATATTGTATTTTTATGTATTATGGCAAAATTTTTTAAAGCAAGGTCTAAAAAAGCAGGAATGCCTCCCGGTACGCTTATTCATATCGGTGAGAAAAAACCCGATAAGACAATTATTAACGTTATAGATTATGATGAAAATAAAATTACCGAAAAACAAATTACCGACCTGAATGAATGTTTCCATTATAAACATAAACCATCGGTAACATGGATAGATATCGAAGGTTTAACCGATGTCAATAACCTCATAATACTTGGTAAACATTACGGGCTTCACTCTCTTGTTATGGAAGATGTTCTTAATACAGACCAGCGGACCAAGATGGAAGATTATGGTGAGTATATCTATTTTGTTGTGAAAATGTTTTACCTGCATAATTCATCTAATGAAATTGTTTCTGAACAGGTTAGTATAATTCTTGGCAATAATTTTGTCATAACTTTCCAGGAAGGAATCGAAGGAGACACATTTAATAATATCCGTGACAGGTTAAGAACTTCAAAAGGAAGAATAAGAAAGTTCGGCTCCGATTTTCTTGTATATTCATTGATAGATTCAATTGTTGACAACTATTTCTCTCTTCTTGAAAAGCTGGGAGAAAAAATCGAGGACGTTGAAGAAGAAGTTGTGGCATATCCGGCAAAACAAACAATTACCAACATTTATGAACTGAAGCGGGAAATGCTGTTTCTGCGTAAATCTGTATGGCCTTTGCGTGAAGTAATAGCTTCCATGGAACGTGAAGAAACCGGTTTGATAAAACAACAGACACAGATTTATATCAGAGATATTTATGACCATACAATACATGTAATTGATACGATAGAAACATACCGCGATATGCTCTCCGGTATGCTGGATATTTATCTTTCAAGTATCAGCAACCGCTTAAATGAAGTAATGAAGGTTCTTACTATTATCACTACTATTTTTATACCCTTATCTTTTATTGCAGGAATATATGGCATGAATTTTGAGTTTATGCCCGAGCTGCACTGGAAATACAGCTACCCGGTAGTGCTGGGCGGCATGTTTATTATAGCAGCGGTTATGTTAATTTTTTTTAAAAGAAAAAAATGGTTTTAATTTTTTTTAATTTCTTATGAAAACATTCTTACTCCTAATATTATTTACAACTCTGACTTTTTCACAGGACTATAACGAAGACGGCACGATAGATAATTTAAATTTTAAAACTTATGACCTTAACGGAGATGGTTTAATTAATGAAAAAGATTTTGTAAATCCAAAAACACAAATAAACAGAAATCCGGTACAGACAAATAATCCCGCATTGCTTTTTAATTCATTCTGGACATCCCCTGCAGGTGCATTCGGCAATTGCTGGGATGGCTGCGTAGGTTATTTTGACAGCGATACTTTACTGGACCTTGCCGGGTATACATTTTCACCTGCTATGTTTTATGTATGGGAACAGCTGGCATCAAGACCTGATAGCTTTGCCCTTGTATGCTCAATACCTAAAGCTGAAGGCGGCGGGTTTGGTCCGATGGTATTTGGTGATACTGACGGCGATGGAAAGATAGAAATTATACTCGCTGATTTTGCTACTTTCTCACGCGTTTATGTTTATGAAAATGACGGGAATAATAATTATGTAAGCCAGAACACCCAAACTACAATGCTCCACACTAATGATGGTGAAACTGCAGCAGCTTTATTCATCGGTGATATGAATAAAAACAATAAGAAAGAAATTATTTGCATGAGAGGAAATACTTCCGGCGGTCAGGTTAGAGTCTGGGAGCAAACAGGTAACGTAGGTTCAAACACTTATGCAGCTATTTATACTTATACAACTGTTTCAAATTTAACCGGTAAGGGCGGCTTTGGTGATAGTGATGGTGACGGATGGGATGAAGTATTTTTAACATTCGGCGGTTTTCCTGTTTATAATACTTTTATCAGAAGAATTGAATTTGATTCTGTCTCTGCTTCTTTCCAGCATTTGATTTTTGAGGCACCGACTATAGGCTTCCCTGCCTCTTACAGAGTATATGATTTTGGAAACAACGGCTCAAAAGAACTTTTATCAACAAATAATTCAAATAATACTGCTGCATCTTATATTTACAGAAGTACCGGTCCCAATACATATATTAAAGTAGATTCAATATTTGAATACAGTGATAATAATGTAATGACATCAAGCGATATAAAAATATTAACAGGCAGCACTCAACCCTCAGTGATTTACAGCAGCTTTAACAGCAGAATTTATGTGTATAATTTTAACGGTACTACATTTGTAAAAGATTATGAAAAATCAGATTTCCCCGGTGCAGCAATCAGGAGAGTGTTCTGGCTTCCGTGGACAGGTTATGACGGATACTTCAACACATGGTCAAGTGCAAGCTCAAACGGAACATTTTATTTGTTCAAACGGGATATTCAGGTTGGAATAACAAACCAAAACAACACTCCATATAATTTTTCATTGGAGCAAAATTATCCTAACCCCTTCAACCCGAAAACAATTATCAGTTATCAATTACCAATGAGCAATTATGTGAAGTTGATAGTTATTGATATTCAGGGAAGAGAAATTCACACATTAGTGAATGAAAGACAAAATGCAGGAAGTTATGAAGTTGAATGGAATGCATCAGATTATCCCAGCGGAATATATTTTTACAAACTGACCTATGGTGATTTAAGCATGACAAGAAAGATGATATTAATAAAATGAAGATTGATAAAAATGTTCTTATAATCGGGGCATCACAGGGAATTGGAAAAGCTCTTGCTGAAGAATATGCTTTGGCAGGTGCTAACTTAGTTCTTCTCTCAAGAAATTTATCTGCTATCGAAGAAATCTCAAAAACACTCAATTCTCAGGGACATCAATGCGATTTTATGCAATGCGATATTTCAATTTATGAAGATGTTAAAAAAGGAATTGAGTTTGCATTGAATAAATTAGCAACTATCGACCTTGCAATTATAAACGCAGGAGTAGGTAACCCTGAATGGATGATAAACTTTAAAAGTGAAGGATTTAAAAATTCTGTCTCGATTAATACATTCGGCATAGCCCACTCACTTGAGTTTTTAATCCCAATTATGCGAAAACAGGGCTATGGCACTATTGCAGGTATTACTACCCTTTCTGATGTGAGAGGATATCCCTGCTCATCAAGCTATTGCTCAAGTAAAGCCGCTGCATCTGTCCTGCTTGAATCAGCACGCGTTGAGCTGAAAGACTATAACATTAATGTAATTACGGTTAGACCCGGATTTGTTAAGACTGCTATGACCGATAAGAATGAGTTTTATATGCCCTTCCTCATGCAAACGGATAAAGCCGCAAAAATAATTATGAGGGGAATATCAAAAAGAAAAAGTTTAGTGCAGTTCCCATGGTTTACAGTAATGCTGACAAGGTTAGCAAAGATTGCCCCAAATTTTATCTTTGACCCGGTTATGAGAATGGGAAGGAAAGCAGATAACAAATAACAAATATCGTACTTCTTTCAAATTTCATTTATCAACTTAATTCCAATTTTCATACATACAACTCCTTACCAAATTTCTATTTGGTAAGGTAATGAGCTGTAATTAACAATAAGATTGTCGGTTTATGGAAAAATCTAAAACTTTCCCAAATGGAAATTTGGGAAAGAGGGGATGCGGAAATAATACTTTATATTTGTTATCTGTTATTTGCTATTTGTTATTTGCGTCACCATCTCACTATTTAAAACGTTATATCCGTAGAATCTCCAATATACAATCTTCTGTAATCACCGGTTATGTTTACTTCAGAACCGATAATTGAATCTTCCAGCAGTGTGCTGTTAATAGTAGAATTATCTCCGACCGTAGAATTTTTTATTATTGAATCTTTTATCTGTGAGCCGCTGCCTATTGTAGCATTTGGTCCTATAATTGAATTAACAATTTCGCAATCATCACCAATACTGACAGGAGGAATTATTAATGTACCGGGGAAGGTTGTATTATTTTGTACTGTAAAATTCTTTTCCAGCAAATATCGGTTTGTGCTTAGCAGTGTTTCCGGCTTTCCGCAGTCGAACCAATTTTCAATTTCAAATGCAGTGAACTTCTCGCCATTCTCAATCATATTCTGCAATGCATCCGTTAGCTGAAATTCATTATTCGTTCTTACATTATTTGCTATAATATATTCAATTGAACGTATAAGGTTTTCCGAATTTTTTATAGAATATAATCCTGCAATAGCTTTCCTGCTTGTTGTAACTTCAGGTCCTGCAGGCTTTTCAATCATCCTAGATATATATCCGTTTATTGTTTCAACCACACCAAACCTGCGGTTATCTTCCACATCTTTAACACCGAGTGATGATGTATCCTGTGATAAAAATGATACGAGGTCAAATTCAAATATTGTATCACCAAGTATAATAACAACCGGTTCATTATGAAGAAAATCTTTTGCCTGGTAAACCGCATGAGCCAGCCCCAGCATTTCTTTCTGCCTTACAAATTCGAACTTTATGCCAGTTTTACCTTGATAAGTTTTTCTGATATATTCTTCAACTTTATCACCCAAATGTCCGACAATGATAACAATAGTATCGAGGTCTTTCACATTAATAAGCTCATCAATCAAATAAGATATCATCGGCTTCCCCGCAACATTCAGCAAAATTTTGGGAATTGAATATGTGTGCGGTCTTAATCTTGTTCCTACTCCTGCTGCCGGTATTATTGCCTTCATTTATTTCTTAATTTGATTTAAAACAATGTTCTTAAGTTCGGTAATTGCAAAATCTATTTTACCTACATCCTTACCGCCTGCAGCAGCAAGATGTGGTTTTCCCCCGCCGCCGCCGCCAAGAATTTTTGCAACTTCTCCTGCCAGCTTGCCTGCACTTAATCCCTTTTCTTTTATCAGGTCATCTGTTACTACTGTTACAAAATTAACTTTTCCATCTTTAATAATATATAACAATCCAACTCCGGAAGTTAATTTACTTCTCAATATATCACCAAGGTCTTTTAACTCTTCCATGCTGTCAAAATCGTATTTTGCTGTTACAATTTTTATCCCTTCAGCATCAGCAGCTTTAGCAATAACTTCATCAAGCTTATCCGATGCTTCTTTTACTTTTTGTTTAGCAAGCGCTTTTTCTGCCTGCTTTCTCTCTTCAAGATATTTCTCACGCAGGTCCATCAATGAGCTAATTGTTTTATCATGGTATTCAAGTATCCTGCTTAAAATTCCAATATCCCTGAAGTCTAAATCTTTTGAATTAATCTTAAACTCATCAATTGCAATCCTGAAATTATCGGCATATTTTTCCGGCAGGTCAGCAACAAGCTTTTCTATATCAGCAATCTTTTCATCCATTAAATGAAGTATTCCTTCACCTGTTCTTGCAAATATTCTTCGGGTTCCTGATGAAATGCTCTCTTCCCTGATTATTTTAAATAATCCGATTTCAGATGTTTCTTTCACGTGAGTACCGCCGCAAAACTCAACACTGAACTTTTCATCGATAATTACAACTCTTACATTATCACCGTATTTATCACCAAAAAATTTCTTCACATTGGGAATCTTCTCTGCTGTTTCAATTGGCATTACTTCCCAGTTCACATTAATTCCCTGGGCAATCTTTTCCATTACAATACCCTCAATTTCTTTTATCTGTGCTTGTTCAAGCTTATGGAAATGAGGGAAGTCGAATCTTAAGACTTTATCATCAAGGTAAGAGCCCATCTGCTTAACATGCGGTCCCAATACCCTGCGTAATGCCTCATGCAAAAGATGTGTTGCAGAGTGATTGCGTTCAATCGCTTCTCTTCTGCCGTAATCAACTTTAGCTATTACCTCAGCACCTTCGGGAATAATAATATCAGCATCTTTAATTACTATATAATCTTTTTTAGAATCTACTACTTCAATTTCCCTTTCACCGTTTACAATAATTTTTCCGGTATCACTCACCTGCCCGCCTGATTCTGCATAGAACGGATTATCTTTCAATACAATTAGTTGTGCGGCATCTTCAACAACAGTTTCAATTGAAGTCTTTATTCCTTCGGGACCAACACTATACGGGTCATAATTAATTTGTATAGCCGGAAGCATTTCGGTTGAGCTTACACCAATAGTTTCTTTCCTTGCAGCACGTGATTTACTTTTCTGCCCCTTCATTGCTTCTTCATATGCAATCAGGTCAACCTGTAACCCTCTTTCATTTGCCATTAATTGGGTCAGGTCTAACGGAAAGCCATAGGTATCATATAATTTAAATGCTTCTTCACCGGGAAAAACTTTGTTAGTTGTATCTTCTACTGCATCAGCGACTTCATTAAATAAATGTATTCCCCTGTCAAGTGTTACATTAAAGCTTTCTTCTTCTGCCTGTATGACTTCTTTTATAAACTCATGCTTCTCTCTTATTTCAGGGAAAGCATCACCCATTGTTTCAACAAGGACATCAACCAATTTATACATGAACGGCTCATGCAGATTCAGATTTCTGCCGTATCTTGCGGCACGCCTTAATATTCTTCTCAGCACATATCCCCTGCTTTCATTTGATGGAATTGCACCGTCAGCAATAGCAAAGGTTAATGTGCGGATATGGTCGGCAACAACATTCATTGCCGCAATATTTTTGTCTCCGGTATAATCTTTTTTGGAAACATGAATTATCTCATTTATTAACGGAAGGAATACATCGGTCTCATAATTAGATTTTTTATTTTGCAGAACACGCACAACTCTTTCAAATCCCATTCCAGTATCAACATGTTTCATCGGTAAAGGATGAAGCACACCTTTTTCATCCCTGTTATACTGAATGAATACGAGGTTCCAGATTTCCATTACATCAGGATTATCTGCATTAACATCTTCCGGCTTACAGCCATCTTTGGTCAGGTCAATATGTATTTCCGAGCACGGACCGCACGGACCTGTATCGCCCATTTCCCAGAAATTATCCTTCTCATCAAACCTTAATATATGTGCCGGGTCAATATCTGTTTCACTTTGCCATAATTCATAAGCTTCATCATCAGTTCTGAAAACCGTTGCCCACAACTTGTCTTTAGGCATTTTCCAGACTTTGGTTAAAAGCTCCCATGCCCACTTTATTGCTTCCTTTTTGCCGTAATCGCCAAAAGACCAGTTACCGAGCATTTCGAAAAATGTATGGTGGTATGCATCGTGACCTACTTCTTCCAAATCGTTATGTTTTCCGCTCACACGGATACATTTTTGAGTATCCGCAGCACGGTTATAATCTCTTTTACCCATTCCAAGAAAAACATCCTTAAATTGGTTCATTCCTGCATTGGTAAAAAGCAATGTCGGGTCATTATACGGAATAACCGGTGCCGATGGTACTATTTTATGCTCCTTTGACCTGAAAAAATCAAGGAAATCCTGCCTTATTTGTGATGATGTTCGCAATTATCTGTTATTATTTATCAAATTAAAAATACAAATTTATGAAAGTATTTAGTAAATAGAAATGCATAGCAAGTTCTTTAAGTTTGTTAAGTTTGTTAAGTTTGTTAAGTTTGTTAAGTTTGTTAAGTTTGTTAAGTTTGTTAAGTTTGTTAAGTTTGTTAAGTTTGTTAAGTTTGTTAAGTTTGTTAAG
>Ga0105092_10000024_pt1 | contig 68670 bp, 53 predicted proteins | sample PPLLak2March2015_FD_87021 | JGI IMG/M metagenome (GOLD analysis project Ga0105092, IMG submission 87021) | Freshwater sediment microbial communities from Prairie Pothole Lake near Jamestown, North Dakota, USA - PPLs Lake P7 Core (1) Depth... | ecosystem: Environmental > Aquatic > Freshwater >... | reverse complement strand
TTCCTGTTTTTGCATTTGATCCTTCTGCAGGGAATTTCCAATGCTCAACAGATCCCCACATTCAGCATGTATAATATGAACCACTACCTGCTGAACCCTGCTGCCACGGGCATAGGCGAGCGGCTGCCGATTTCGGTTTCATACCGTAAGCTATGGGCAGGCATGGACCATTCACCTGCCGTGGAGTATGCCTCCGCCAATATGCTGGTTACCAAGGATATGGGCGTTGGAGCCAGGCTGTTTAACTATACTGCCGGCCCGCTCCGTAAGACCGGTTTTGAAGGATCTTACAGTTACCATATTTCCCTGGGAAACGGAGACACAAAACTTTCATTCGGCCTTTCTCTCCTGATGTACCAGTTTTTTCTCGATAAATCCTCACTGGTTGTCGAGGAAATTGATGACCAGGTATTCTTTGGCCGGGAACAAATGTTTGTTCCTGATGCCGGTTTCGGCACCTACCTTTACGGGAAGAATTATTATGTCGGACTATCTGTTCCCCAGCTTTTTCAGCGAAATATTGACCTGAAATCAGATATTATCCTCCAGCAAAAACAGGTACGGCACTATTATCTTCATGGAGGCTATATTTTTGAAGCCGGGTCCGATTTTAAAATTGAACCTTCCATGCTGCTGAAGTTTGTTGAGTCGGGCATTTTCCAGGTTGATGTGAATGCGCTGGCCACTTACAGGGATATGGTACAATTCGGCGTTTCCTACCGCTCGGAAGATGCTGTTGTGTTTCAGGCCGGATATAAAATGCCGGACTTTTTTATCGGATATGCCTATGATATGGTCACATCAGGCATGCGGGGTCATACCTGGGGTTCACATGAAATACTGCTTACTTATACAATTGATAATTTTATTGTAAAGTGACAGGTGATTGGGTGATTAAGTGATTCCCATCTCCCATTCGCCCTATTCTCGTTCTCCCTACTTTTTATTATGTTTGTGACAAATTCTACATTGCATGAATATTCTCCTGCTTGGATCCGGAGGTCGTGAACATGCCATTGCCTGGAAGATCCGGCAAAGTCCCCGGCTTGACCGTTTGTTTATTGCGCCCGGAAATGCAGGAACAGCTTTGGTAGGAACCAATGTTGATCTTAAGGCCGACGATTTTGAAGGTATTGGCCGTTTCGCGCTGAACAATCAGATCAACATGGTGGTGGTTGGTCCTGAAGACCCTCTCGTAAACGGGATTGCCGACCATTTTTATCAGAGTACGGGATTGAGGGATATTCCTGTCATTGGCCCGAACAGATCGGCGGCCAGGCTCGAGGGAAGCAAGGAATTTGCCAAAGCTTTCATGATGCGTCACCGCATTCCCACTGCAGCTTATAAATCAGTGACCATGGACACTCTGCAGGAGGGCATGCTCTTTCTTGATACCCAGAAACCGCCTTTCGTACTGAAGGCAGATGGCCTCGCCGCAGGCAAGGGAGTGGTTATCCTGCCGGATTTGAACGAAGCACAAGAGGAACTAAAACTAATGCTCGGCGGCAAATTCGGAAGTGCCGGAAAAAAAGTGGTGATTGAGCAATTCCTGAAGGGCATTGAATTGTCCGTTTTTGTTATTACCGATGGCAAAACATACAAACTGCTTCCGGAAGCCAAAGACTATAAGCGCATCGGGGAGGCAGACACGGGCCCGAATACAGGAGGAATGGGCGCAGTGTCACCGGTCCCTTTTGCCGGTACTGAATTCATGAACAGGGTGAAAGAACGCATAATAAGTCCCACGATCAGGGGACTTCAGGAAGAAGGTATTGACTACCGGGGTTTTATTTTCTTCGGGCTGATCAATTGCCAGGGTGATCCCTATGTGATTGAATACAATGCACGTCTTGGTGATCCTGAGACGGAGGCCATCATGCCAAGGATACAGGGTGATTTCCTGGATCTCCTGGAGGGTGTGGCTTTTCAGAATCTGGCGGATCTGGAGGTAATCACCGATCCCAGGTCAGTGACCACTGTAATGCTCGTATCGGGAGGATACCCCGGAAACTATGAAAAAGGAAAAGTGATAAGCGGGCTGGATAAGGTGAACGGGAGCTTTATTTTTCACTCAGGAACAAAGGCTGATGGTGAAAGGATCCTGACGAACGGTGGCCGCGTAATAGCGGTAAGTTCTTATGGTAAATCGTTCCGGGAAGCCGGTAATACAAGTTATAAAAACGCAGAAATTATTGAATTCGAAAATAAATATTTCCGGGGCGATATCGGTTTTGATCTCTGATATCCTAAAGAAAGGGGCTCTTTGGCCATTTATTATCACTTTGGTTTTATTGGGAGCAATCCAGAAGGCCGTTAACCCTCCTATGTTGATGGCTGAGCGATTTTTTCCGGGAACAGGATGGCTTGAGGTTATTCTGGCATCCGTCTATGCTTCATGGGTCTATCTTCATATGAAAGATCCGCGAAAGCTAGCCGCCTGGAGGAAGTGGACCTGGATCCTGTTTACATGCGTTTTCTTTTTGCAGCTTTTACTGGGGCTCGTCGCCGACAGCCGTTTTCTCATGACCGGGAATCTCCATTTGCCTGTTCCCTCCATGATTCTGGCCGGGCCAATATACCGGATGCAATTGTCGTTTATGCCTTTGTTGTTCCTCAGCACGATATTAATCACAGGTCCTGCCTGGTGCAGTCACCTGTGTTACTTCGGTTCCATGGATAACCTGGCCTCCTCAGGAAGGACACCTCGCAACAAACCGGTAAAAAACAAATGGCTGCTGAAATATATCTTTCTTATCCTTTTTGTTGTGACTGCTCTCCTTTTCAACCTGCTCGGGGTTTCAAACCGGGTGACAACCATTGCCGGCTTGTCAGCGGGAATAGCCGGACTTTCGATTATTCTGCTCATTTCGCACCAAAAAAATAAGATGATACATTGTACGGTCTATTGCCCGATCGGAACCCTTGTCAGTTACTTGCGCTTTGTATCGCCATTCCGCATGAAGATCAGGGATAATTGCACTACATGCATGGCCTGTACCCAGAAATGCCGTTATGATGCCCTGAATCTTGAAAACATCCGGCAGCATAAACCGGGAATGACGTGTACCTATTGCGGAGAATGCCTGTCCGCCTGCCATCAGAATTCAATCCATTACCGTTTTTTTAAACTCAGGCCCGGGACTGCCCGAAACCTTTACCTGATTCTTACCATAAGCCTCCATGCCTGTTTCCTGGTACTTGCCAGAATATAAATATTTGGCTTTCTTTGCATATCTGACTGGAATAACCCAAAATTACGTGGATGATATGAAATTTCTGCTTTTTATAGTAACCGGAATATTTCTGTTCCAGGTTCCGGCATTTACGCAAGTCCTTCCGGAGGGCTATATTCTTCAATATGGTCAGAGCTTCAACAACAACAAGGGACTATCCGATTTCCGGTTTACGGATCCCATACAATGGAAAATCATGAAGCTTCAGAAAAACTATTATCTGAACTTTACCCCGACTGGCAATTCTGATTCCCTGGCTTTGTCACTCCCTTCCAACCGGACTATTTTAAAGGACCGGATATTTGGTGATTTCATACTCGAGGCCGATGTAATGACCCGGCCCGGTGACCAGGGATCACCGGAAGTATGCCTTATGATGGGCGTGAAAGATTCAACGCGTTACTATCTGATCCTGTTATCGACTGATCCTGCCAATGATTTACAGGGAATATACCTTGTGAAAAATAATGTCCGTACAAAACTGACCCGGAATTCAGGTTTTGTACCTTCACTAGCCCTCAATTCGTGGCAGAAGATACGGATTGAAAGGGATATAATAAGGCGGACCATCCGCGTATTTTCAGGGAATATGCAGTTGCCGGTTCTGGAGGTCAAGGACTTTGAACTTGTAATAGGAAGTGTGGGTTTCGGTTCTCTTTATAGCCCGCTCAGCCTTGACAATTTATCCATTTGGGCACCCACCATGATTGGGAATGAACCGTAATCGGTAGCTGGAAATCTTTTTCAGGTTTCAGGAATTGGAACATCAGAGCCGGAACAAAACATCATCCGGCTTACCGGGATCTTCCTGGGAAAAAATCTCTATCCATCCCGGATCCTTTTCACGAACGATCCAACCCTGGGTTCCGATATCCTTTTGGTTTAGTTTTTTCAGATCAGGTGAGTTCGAGGTTGCATCCAGCAAAAACTGTTTACCCCTGATTTCGGCCACCGCAATTACATGATTGAACTGGTTTTTAACAGGATACATTTTTTCTGGCATTCCCAGGTCTTTTGTTCTTACCAGGAGCGGATCGGCTTTTAGTCCGGCATGCCGAAGCAAATTAACCAGCATGAGATTTATTTCTGCTGATGAACCGGTCCTGTTCCGGATGAAATCCTTAAATTCCTGGTTTGCATACATATTTAACTCCCCATTCCACCTGAAATTGTTTTTAATGTATTGATAAACCGATACAAGCCGTTTGGCCTCGTCACGGCTTTCAGAACCGATGCTATCCTTCAGTTGACCGACCGGCGCATATTTCATCAGATATTTACCGAATCGCTCATGATCGAGGAGAACGGCATTAAACTGCGACCAGGTTTTAAGCCTGAAGTGTATATAGCCCGGGATTGCCGTCCTGTCATGCATCAGTGTCCATTCTCCCCTTGTCTCATAATCATTCCGCGTGGTAAGCAGCAATCGCCGGAACGACCTGGGCAGGTTGCCCGAAGATTCAAACAGGTCAAATCTTACCCTGGGATAAAAGTCAGCCACGGATTGTTCCCCTGCAACATCGGAAAGTCCCGGCAGATTCTTCATGACGATCTTTTTCCGCATATTGTTCATAGCCCATACCTTATATCTGTTTTCAGGGGTGGCGAATAACAGGTCATGATTACCGGCAAGTTCTGCCCGGCGCCGCCGCTGACCTGTTTCATACAGCCATTGCAACCTGTTGCCAAACCCCTGTTCCTCTTCAGGTGTTAAGGTCCTGTTGTTCTCAAAGGTCACCAGGTAAACAAATGGCGGTGGCACCTGAAATCTCAGTTCACTCCACAGGGTAGGGATCTCACGTTGAAAATACCAGGTATCCAGGTTTTCAAAGTCGAGGGATGCAAGTGTATATTTATATTCAATAATAGCTCCCGGTTTGGCATGTGGAAAAGTAAATTTCCGTATACTCCACCGTTCATTGATCTTAATATTTTCGATCTGGCCTGGAAGCACTTTATAGGCCTGCATTTTACCGTTTTCCAGCACTACGGTCCTGGCTTTAAGCTCATAGAAATCATCATGCCTGTTCCGGGTCTGGAATGGTATTTCAACAGATGCATATCGTAATCCCGCCTCATTCATGATCCTTATGCGGGTATGCCGGGTATAGAAGGTACGGTTTGAGATCTCAATATCACCCAAATCACATAATACAACAGCCGGGGCTGCAGAATCAATTCCACGGGGAAGAACACTGAATTCGGAAATGGAGATCTTACCGAACCGTATGGGATACTTTTCACCGAAGCCGCCAAAGGCACCAAAGGTGGAAAGCATTATCAGGATTATACTTATTCGGATTTTCATGTCAGATAATTTACGTGAAGCAAAAAACATATGCAATTAGTATGCCACATACGCTGAAATTATTTACATTTAATTTTCTAACCAACTGGCAAATGGGCATGACTTTCAGAATATGGATTGTATTCATTCTTTTGATGATCAGCCTCCGGATCCATCCGGGAATATTAACCGGCAACGATGACAGGTATCCCGTCGGGATGAACGGTCCGGCTCTGATTGACGATATACAGGAAAAATATCAGGCTCTGAAAGATACCGCGGTAAATCCTGATGCCTTCCGATATGGCATGGAAGGATACCGGTCTCTTTCGTCAAGGGGGTTTGTGCAAAATGATAGCCTTCTCACGATCATTGATTTTAGCAAACCATCGGTCGCGGATCGTTTTTTTGTTATAAACCTTAACCAAAATGCGGTGGTTTATAAATCATTGGTTTCACACGGGCGAAATTCGGGGGATCTTTATGCAACACGGTTTTCCAATAAAATTCATTCGTACCAGAGTGCATTGGGATTTTATATTACGGGGCAACCCTACATGGGCAGCAAGGGATATTCTTTGCGGCTTACCGGATTGGATACGGGTTATAATGATCGATCATGGATGCGATCCATAGTGATCCATGCTGCAATCTACGTTACAAAGGAGTATATACTTCGATACGGCAGACCGGGAAGGAGTCTCGGGTGTCCGGCCCTCCCCCCGGCTGAAAATGCCCGTATCATTAATACAATAAAATGCGGTTCTGTAGTATTCGGATATTTCCCGGATATGGCCTATCTGCAACATTCTGTGGTTCTTCATCAGGATTAAATATCCAGATAGGAAGCCAGTGATCCCATTTCCTGCTGATCGATCCCATAAATGTCCTTGTAAAAATAAAGGCTGCCCTTTTCGTCTGTATCACAGGTAATATAGCTGATGTGAATTGGCACGGCGCTAACCAGGCTGATATCCCTGTGCGTGCCCTTCTCTATCAGGTTGCTGATGTCAATTGAATCGGACTGTATCACTTTTACAATGTAATCCGCCAGCCTGGCAGGGTCCTGAACCCGGATGCAACCATGGGAAAGGGCTCTTATATCATTATCAAACAATGTTTTGCCCGGCGTATCATGCAGGTATACGGCATAGGGGTTTGAAAAAATAAATTTAATCCTGCCAAGTGCATTATCGGAGCCGGCTTCCTGGCGAATCCCAATCAATGATTCATTATCCGCTAATCTGTCGGGATCAATGTTTTCATTTAGGGCAGATGACCTGTTCTGTTTATGAACCAGTTTAAACCGGTTCCGCTTAAGGTAGCCCGAATCAGCTTTGATTTTGGGGATAATATCATTTTCGATTATGCTTTGGGGTACATCCCACACCGGATTGGTAATGATCCGGTCAATATTGGAAGTTAATTGAGGGGTAGGAGTTTTTGGACTGCCGACAATAACACGGAAAATCTCCTGCAAACGGTTTTCCTTAAATATCTTCAGCCGATAAGCGGGAATATTCACATACAGCAAATGCATATGTGAATTATCCTGTTTCCTGAGTCTGTCAAGGTTAAGTGCAAGCATTCTGTAACGGTAAAGTGATGTGAGGTTCAGGGCTTCAATCGTATTCTCTCCGACTTTGCCGTCGGCTTCAATGCCATTATGAAGCTGAAATTCCTTCAGGGCTGCCATAATTTCGGCATCAAGGCTATTTTTCCCGAGGTATCCCAGTTTAATCAAGATATGTTTTGTCCGGCTCATGAACAGGATTGAATCCTTTCCGGGCTCTGTAATTTCCTCCCAGGCGTCCGTCAGTTCGGTCCGTCTCACGAAATTTTGCGTTGCCTGTTGAAGTCGGGTATACTCAATGAATGCAGGCTGAACACTCAGAATCTGCTCTTCCAGACGGTTCTTTTCCATTCCGTGTCTCAGAATTTCCGGTAATTTTTCCATCCAATTAACCGAAAGGGAAGTATCGAATTGAACATAACCCTGATGAAGATTTACCATAAACATTAATGCTGCATCCGTAAGCAGAATTTCTATATCTTCCCTCATCCTTAGATGCCCGGTCCTGCCGGTACGTTCCCCTAGCTGCTCTGAAAGTTCCCTTATTGCCTCTACGTGATAGTGTCGGGCTTCGAGGCCGAATTCCCTTGCATGAACAAGCAGTTTCATGAGTTCCGCCCCATGGCTGTTCAAATGGTTCATGGAAGTCCAGGCAGGCCTGAAACCAGAAATAATAAAAAACTTTTGTACCTGAGAAGGCACGCCAATGATCTCTCCGGCGGGATTAACGACCCTAGCGGAACCGGAATCTGCAAAAACATTCCTCATATCTCGGATAAATCCGGGAACCATATATTCAGATTCGATCTGTACCGCTTCACTCCTGCTGATCTGAAAACTGGTGTTCAGAGTCAGGATCATTGAGAAGAAACATACAGCAATAACGACTCTTACAGGAACCGGTACATGGTAATTCTTTCGTCGACTGGATTTAGAGTTGGCTGGCGTGTAAGCCGGAAAATCGGAAGTAGTAGTTTTGATCATGATTCCACCTGTTAACGTTTGACTGATTATACGTCAGACGCACGGCGGAATCAGTGCTTTTTACACTAATCCGAACCATCATTTGATAAACATGGATATTAATTACACGGGCAGGTATATGCTGATCCTGAATTGGCGTTATCGCTGATGAAAGGGAAATATTATTTGGTGAGTCCGGTAAGCAGGTTGGATCCCATAAGTTTCCCATCGTTGTTGTATGATTCGCTTTTTACCAGACCTACGTTTTTAGCATACCATTCCGTTCCCTTCATTTTCACATTGATCATCATTTTGGTAGCAATGTCATAGCTAATTTTATAGCATTCAAATGTCCCTGCCGGTGTCGTGACATTTTCAACAGCCTCCACTTTCCTGTTTGTAATGGAAATGGTCATGTTCATCATGGTCATGCCAGCATTTGAAAAGGACATTTTCAGATCCCCGTTTTTGAGTACATCTCCGGCCTTGAGATCTGAGGGCATTTCGAGGTTACCCCCCTCTACCGTCATTTCCATATCCTTAAATTGATCTGAGGACTGCTGGCTCATATAATTCTTCATATCGATATAAAAAATACCTGCTTCACATTTGGCAGTGAGCTGAACAGTTCCCAGGCTTTTCCCCTTGGCATCAAAATGTTCTGCACTGATCTCTGCCACTGTTGAATTTGCTGAGGTTTTAATACCGGTGATTTTCTGAACGCTTGATCCGGTAAGTCCTCCTTTTTTATCATACTGCTTGTATTCCATCTGGGTATTTTCCCGGACAGGGTAGTACATAGGGCAATCCTGACCAACGATCAGTGAACAGATCAGGCCGCTAAAGAGAACCAGGAGTAAAAATGATTTCATAATGTAAAAGATTTTGGGTTTTCTCAAAGCTAATTAAATTATCTGCACGTGATTCCGGACTTTGTGGTAATTAATAAATTTTCCGTACTTTATGGAAAAAACCGATTCCTGCACCTTATTGCATAGAGAGAACGTCGGCTGTATAGTATTTACCAATCAATATTTAAAGTTATGAAAACGAGAATCGCTCAGGGCCTGGCCATACTGTTTGTTAATTTTTCTTTGCTGGCAACCGAACCTGCTGATGTAAGTTCAGGGATTAAGGAGGTTACCGTATTTCTTCAGGGAGCACAGGTAACCCGGGAGGCAAAAGTGAATGTCACCAGAGGTACATCAACACTTTCATTTCGTGAATTGCCTGTTAATATTGATCCTCAAAGCATTCAGGCCAGGGGTGAGGGAAATTTTGTTATCCTTTCCCTCCTTCACCAGGTTAATTATCTTGCCGGTGCACGTAGGACAGCCGGCGTACAGGCCTTGCAGGATACGCTGAAGCAGGTGGAAGACAGGCTTGCCCAGGTAAACGGCAGGCAATCCGTAATGAAAAGTGAAGAGGAGCTCCTCGCAGCCAACCGCAACCTGGGAGGCAGCAACCGGACAATAACCATGGCGGAATTGAAGCTTGCTGCTGATTTTTACCGTGCAAGGCTGACTGAAATAAAAAAGGAACAGATCAGGCTTTCGGCTGAAGCAGGGCAACTCACCCAGAAGATAGAAAAGATAAAAAACCAGTTGAATACACAGAATGCAGTTTTAAATAAACCCACATCTGAAATACTGGTGAATATATCGGCGCCTGAAAATTCGGTGGCAACGCTCAGGATTTCTTACACAGTGTATGATGCAGGCTGGTTTCCCGTTTATGATATCAGGGCAAAGGATGTTCAGAATCCGGTGGAATTATACTACAATGCCAAAGTATATCAGAATACCGGAGAAGACTGGGAAAATGTTTCGATCCGGCTGTCAACGGCAAATCCCCGGCAGCGGGGAGAAAAGCCTGTGCTAAATCCCTGGTTTATTGATTTTGAACAGTACATCCCCTTTGTCAGCAGGGATCAATCCCAAAGCGCTGTAAAAATGAAATCTGCTGTTGCCGATGAAGCCATGGAAATGGTTGAGGAAGCACCTCCTGTTGCTGCTACTGCGGCATCTTTCACCGATGTAAGTGAAAACCAGACCAATCTTGAATTCAATATCCGGGTTCCCTATGACATACCTTCGGATAACAAACAGTATACCCTTAATATCCAGGAGAACAAATTGCCTGCTGTATATGAATATTACTGTGCACCAAAACTTGACAGGGAGGCGTTCCTGATAGCAAGGATCACAGGCTGGGAAGATCTTAACCTGCTTTCGGGCGAAATAAACCTGTTTTTCGAAGGAACCTACGTGGGCAAATCCACGCTCAACATCCGGAATACCTCTGATACGCTGGATCTTTCCCTGGGCAGGGATAAAGGGATAATCGTAAGCCGCGAAAAACTGAAAGACTTTACAGAACAAAGGACAATTGGCACCAATATCCGGGAAACCAGGACCTGGGAAATCTCTGTAAGAAACACCAAAAAACAGTCCCTGAATCTCCGTCTCGAGGATCTGTTCCCGGTTTCAATGAACAAGGATATTTTGCTGGAATCACAGGAATATTCAGGCGGAACTTATGACAAGGAAACCGGCCGGGTGAACTGGAAAATAATACTCGGCCCCTCGGAAGAGAAAAAATTCCGGTTGTCCTTCGCCATTAAATATCCGAAGGACAAAAAAGTATTTATTGACTGATCCGGGGAGAAACCAGCCTGGCCTATTCGATAACCTCAAGCGATTCGGCCAGGTTGGGTTTTATCTTTGGCTGATGCCCGGAACGTGGTTTTCCGATCACCACAAACGCCAGGAGTTTCTCCGGGGATGAAATATTCAGCATCTTTTCGATATCTTCCCTGGCAAACATGGGGCCGCTGAGCCAGCATGCGCCATATCCCATATCCACTGCGGTAAGCAATATATTCTGAATGCTGGCACCTGCACTTTGTATGTCCGGGAAATTCCGGACGATGTTAATCTCATCGTGCGTCATTTCAACGGCGCTTTCCAATACCGTTTCGTAAGGTTTTGTCACCAGGGCCAGTAGTACCGGTGCATCCTTGAAGAAAGTGGAAAACCAGGTAACCTGGCTTTTCACATTTTTTGCCGCGATGGATTTCGAAGAAGGCAGGGCATCGATCTTTGCGGCAACTACATCAGCCATGCGATTCAGCAAATCACGGTTAAGGATGGCAATATAACGCCAGGGTTGGTAATTATTCACACTGGGAGCCAGGCCTGCGAGCCGGACCATCTCCCTGACATCATTCATATCTATTTTTTCATCGCTAAAAACCCGAATGCTGGTCCGCGCTTCTATTGCTGCTTTTAAATCCATATACTGCTTAATTTTCATCCAATTTAAAATATTTTTATTGAAAAATGAAACCATGGTATAACTATTTTGGTAGACTGTGTTACACTTTGCCGTGCAATGCACAAATCTTGTCAATTCTATGTCGGTATCAGATCAGGATTATCAGCTCTTTGTTTTTGCCCTGAAGAATTCATCGAAATATGACTTTAGCCAGTATTCAGAGAAGTCCCTTAAAAGAAGGATACTGAAAGTCCTTACCGATCATAACCTCACAATTACATCCCTGGTATCCAGGATAAAAAACGACCCCCTGTTCGTTGAACAAACCGTGAAGGAAATCACGGTGAATACCTCTGAATTATTCCGTGATCCGCAGGTATGGCAATCGATACGTTTTAATCTCCTTCCCCGCTTTAAAAACAACAGTGTCATCAATATATGGCATGCCGGATGTTCAACCGGGCAGGAGGTGTATTCGATGATGATCCTGCTCCATGAACTTAACCTCCTTGAAAAAGCTAGGATATATGCCACCGATATCAATACTGATGTGATGGATGCAGCAAGGCTTGGCGAATATCGCTACCGGTTCAACCTGACCTATCTCGATAATTTTGACAAGGTGATCAAAGAGAATCCTTACAATTATGATGAATATAATGATGTGGCTTATGAAAAATATCTCTCACTTGACAAGGCCAATGATATCATCCGAATGAATCCTTTCCTCAGGGATAAACCTGTTTTTAAAAAACATGACCTGGTGACCGACAACAATACCATGTATGTTAAATTTGATCTGATCCTTTGCCGGAATGTGATCATCTATTTTAACTACAACCTGCAATGCCGGGTGCTGGATCTTTTTCATCAGAATTTATATGATACAGGTTGCCTGGTTCTGGGCCTTCATGAGACGATACTGGGAGCACATGCTTTCAAATTTCAAAAAAAAGGACATGCCTATTTTAAAAACTGAATCCTTAGGATATATTGAATAATTTGAAAACCAAAAGATTATAATATTTACCAGGAAATGAAAATAAAAGCAGCCCTTCTTGCCATAAACAAAAGCCTGTTTTTTGGCATTGGATTTATCCTGTTTACGGGCCTGGTGCTTCTGATCATCTGGATCTTCGGATTGCCGGTTAAGAAGGCAGATGATTTAAAATACCAGCTGATCAGGACTGAACAGCAGGTACTGCAGCTTAGCTGTCTGCAAAGTGAATCCCCTTCAAACCCGATGAATGCCGGGGAGGTTTCATTATCTGAAAAAGGACGGACAAAACCGGATGCCATTTCAGTTATTAGGACCCTGAAGCATGACGTGCAAAATTATCGAAATTTCCGCCCTTTTGCCCGCAATAAGGATGTTTCCGCTTCTCTGGCAGATTTGTCCGTTTCGCTCAACCAATTTGAAACCAACCTGAAGGAACTGGCACTTGCATTTGCTGAAAGAGGCGATGCCACATCAGGATTAATTTCAAGATGGCGCAACCTCAGTTTCGGAATGTCGGGTGTTGCAGCGAAAAACGGGACAGGGATAATCAACGGAATGGATAGGATTAAACAAAAAGAAGCCGTCTATCTGCTGGAAGGTAACCCGGTGACCCTCGACGAGATTTTTGCCCTAACAAATGAAATCAGGGCTTCCCTTGCAATTAAGGAAGGAGGAATAAACATTTCCGACCTTGACAGCTATCTGTCCCTTACTTCAGACCTGAAAGCCCTTGACAGCCGGATCGGATCCTTGCAGACAGGCGGTATCCTTTACAATTCCGAAAACAGCCTTGATATACTGGTGAATTCATCCACCCGTGCCAGCCTTCTGATGAACGGCCTGATCGGGAAAATTAAGCTGAAATGGACAATATACATGTACGTTGTTATCATACTTTTTACATTACCCTGCATTGTTCTGCTGATCCTGATCACCACCCTGGGCATCACACGCCCGCTGGATTCTGCGCTCCGATTTGCAAAAAGACTGACATTTGGGGAATTGCCTGAAGAACTGATAGTTCCCGAGGGTCTTCCGGAGATCAGGGAAATTGACATTGCCCTGGGAACGATGGTACTGGGACTGAAACAGAAAGTTGAACTGACACGGTCGCTGAACCGGAATGAGCTCAACGTCAACCTTGAATTATGCGGGCCTCAGGATATTCTGGGGCAGGAACTGATCACCCTGCAAAAACAATTGATCAATGCAGCTGAATTGCAGAAAAGAAATGAAATTGAGAACAGCCAGAGACGATATATAAATGAAGGCCTTGCAAAATTCGGTGAATTGCTGCGGACCCAAAGTCAGGATATCCACTTTCTGGGGGATGCTTTCATCAGGGAAATTGTAAAATACCTGCAAGCTATCCAGGGTGGGTTTTTTCTACTGAATCAAAATCATGAAAACGATCGATGCCTTGAATTGATTTCCGCCTTTGCCTATAACCGGAAAAAATTCATGCAGAAATCAATTCCCATGGGTGAGGGATTGGTGGGAACCTGTGCAATAGAAATGCAAATAATCAATCTTACTGAAATTCCTGAAGGGTATATCACCATTACCTCTGGCTTGGGGGATACCAAACCTGACAATCTTCTCCTGGTACCCATATTGCATGAAACCGAACTGATCGGAGTTCTTGAGATTGCTTCCCTGAAAAGGTTCCGGGAATACGAAATTCAATTTGCAGGGGAAGTGGCATCGAGCCTGGGTTCAACCATAATATACGCCCGGAATAACCTGCGCACGGCTGAATTGCTGGCAAAATCACAACAGCAGGCGGTAGAAATGACAGAACAGGAGGAAGAAATGCGGCAAAATATGGAGGAACTGAAAGCCACCCAGGAAGAATCCGGAAGAAGGGAAGAGGAGTTCCGTGGAATTGCAGAGGCCATAGGACGAGTCTTGTACGTTGTGGAATATAATCCGGATGGCACCATCCGGAATGCCAATGACAAGTTTTGTATCCTGGTGGGAAATACCCGGGATGAAATCATAGGGAAGAATCATGCTGAAATATTCAAAGGGTCACTTAAACCTGATGCCCGATTTTGGGATGAATTGCAGAAAAACAACCAGGTAAGCCAGGTTGAAAAAGTGAAGATAGGCAGGAAGGAACACGCTTTAAAAGAACATTTTGCCGTTTTAAAGAATCATGATGGTATTGTTATTCAATATATTAACTTTATTACTGAATTATCGGCCTGACCGGAAGCGGAAAAACCAGCTAAAAAGCCAAAAAAAATGCCTGACCTGGGAATCGTTGATATCCGTGAGATCATCCGGGCTTTGAAATCGGAATACAATTGCGATTTCGGGAATTACGCCCTTACATCGTTCAAGCAGCGGCTTGAACGGATAATGATCCTTTTCAACCTGGGCAGTGCGGAAGGATTGATCGGGAAACTCAGGAGCGAAAAGGATTTTTTCGACACTTTCCTGCATGAATTGGCAGTTCCGGCCACAGAAATGTTCAGGGATCCCTCATTGTGGAGATGGTTGCGCGAAGAATTTTTCCCGTCCGCTATAAATAAAACCATTGGAAAATATAAAATATGGCTCCCCGGTTGCGTTTCCGGGGCTGAACTTTACTCCCTTGCTATACTTCTTTCTGAAATGGGAATAAGCGACAGGGTTCACATTATGGCAACCTGCCTGAGTGACAAAAGCATTGAGCTCATTAAAAACGGATGTTATGATTCCAGGAAGTTAGAAGTGTCGGAAGAAAATTACAAACGCTTTAATGGGACACGGGAATTATCAGCATACTATAAAGCCGATCGCAATTGCATATTCAGGAATACACCGTTAATTGAAAATGTTGAATTCAGGAAACTTACTGTAGACTTTGACAATGCCCCCCTGAATATCAAGCTTATACTGTTCAGGAACTGTATGATATATTTAAATCCCACGCAGCAGGACAAGATCCTGAAAGTTATATACGATTCCCTCTCCCCTTCGGGATATTTAATTACCGGCATTCGTGAAAAAGTACCGGGAATAAGCGCAGGATGGGATTTTGAGACGATCAACGAAACAGAAAGTGTATACCGGAAACGAATATTCAGTTAACCGATGATTTACAAGGCAGTCATAATCGGCGGATCGGCCGGCAGTTTCCAGGTCGTGACAAGGATCCTGAATTCGCTTCCCAGGACTTTCCCACTGCCCGTTTTGTTATGTCTTCACCGATTGAAACATGTGCGATCCGGATTTGTGGAAGCGCTGTCCCTGAAATCGAATATTCCCGTCGAGGAGCCCCATGATAAAGAATTATTAAAGTCCGGAAGGGCCTACCTGGCCCCTGCAAATTACCACATGTATATCGAACTGGCCAACCGGATCGCCCTTTCCACGGAGGACACCGTTAACCATTCAAGACCTTCCATTGATCTGTCCTTTATAACTGCCGCCAATGCATACCGTGAAAAGCTTATTGGAATTATACTTTCCGGTGCGAACAGGGATGGTGCGCTTGGGCTTAAAAGGGTACATGATAACGGAGGTATTGCTATAGTTCAGGATCCTGCTGAATGTGAGGTAAAAACAATGACGCAATCTGCGCTGCAACTTACCCGGGTGGATTGCGTATATACCACAGATCAGATCATTAATTTTCTTTTAAAGATTAAGTAAACCGATGACGAGCCTTCGCCAATACAGACAATTCAGCATATGGGCAATGATTATCATGACGGTAACCTTTATCCTGTCCCTCGGTGCATTATGGAATATCATAATGGGCGCTGAGGTCAGGCATGAAGGCTGGGTGATCGGATTCCAATTGCTTGTTTTCATCTGCGGAGCACTCCTTTTTTATTTTGCCTATAGGACCTCGGACACCGGACAAAAGGAAGCTGAGATCAGTAAGGCCTTTGAATCCGGGAAAGCTGAAATTCTGAAGGAACTTGAGAAAAGAGACCGGGAAGAAAACAAAGATCTGAAAACCGGGCAGGAAGACATCGATAAAACCGTCACCCAGATATTTTCAGGCATCAGAAAAACCTGGGATGCAAAAACAGGGCATAAAATACTGGCCAGCCTTGCGAAAAGAATGGAATTTGTTCAGGGTATCATTTACCTAAAAGAAAATGACGGTGATGTATTTAAACCCGCCGGAGAATACGCCCTTACCGGTCAAACACCCGCCCCGTTCAGAACAGGAGAAGGCTTTGCCGGACAGGCTGCAGAAAGCAAATCGCCAATCATCCTTTATGATATTCCGGAACAATATTTCAATATCGTATCAGGGCTGGGAAGTTCGAAACCACGCTTTCTTATCCTGTCACCCCTGTTACATGAAAACGAATGCTTTGGGGTTTTAGAACTCGCAGCTTTTAATAAACCTGATGAAAATTCAGGAATTATACTTCACAAAGTATCCGATGAACTCGGAGATATGATACATGCCCATTTTGCAGCCTGAAACCCATGAACGACGAGAATAAAAATACAATACTCCGGGATATTACTGCCAGTGAATGGTTCAAACCTGCCCTGATTGCGGGTCTGGTATTCCCGGTCCTCGCCTGGGGAATTGAATTTGTGCGTCACAGGGTTGCCGTAAATTTTACGGGAATTGGTGAAATTCATAAAAACGTTCCTTCTCTTTGGTTGGTAGATCTTATTCCGCTGGTCCTGATCCTTGGCGCCTATATTATTGAACTTCAATGGAAAAAGGAAAAGAAGCAGTTTCTGGACGGGCTTAATGAGCGGGATGCCAGAATGAATTCCATGGCTGATTTTGCGAAGCAGATCGGAGAAGGAAAATACAATTCGCATCTTGACCTTGATTTAAAAAATGATATCCTTGCACAATCGCTGCTCATTATGCGGGATAACCTTCTCAAAAATTCCAGCCAGGAATCGGAGCAGAACTGGATCGCTGAAGGCAAGGAAACCATTTCTGACCTGCTTCGGCAATATAACAAAATTGATGAACTCGCCCACCAGGTGATTCAGAGTCTTGTTAGCTATACTCGCCTGGCCCAGGGGGCTTTATATATTTATGACGAAGAGCGGAAGTCGCTTAAATGTGCTTCTGCCTATGCATATAACCGTCATAAATTTAATTCCCAGGAATTTACACTAGGATACGGACTTATCGGGGAGTGCGCCTTTGAAATGGATCACATTTACAGGACTGAAATTCCGGACAACTATGTTACCATCAGCTCCGGGTTGCTGGGTGATCAAAAACCACGGAGTTTATTATTAATTCCGCTCATCATAGATGAAAAGCTGCAGGGCGTGCTGGAATTCGCATCGCTTGACAACCATATTCCCAACCTGACCATCCGGCTGCTGAAAGAGATGGGAGAAATCATAGCCCGGACTTTCTTTAACCTGAAAATAAACCTCCGGACTGAAAAACTGCTCGCCGAATCCCAGCAGATGACCCTGGAATTGCAGGAGAATGAGGAAGAGCTGAGACAAAATGCAGAGGAGATGAGGGCCACCCAGGAGGAACTGAAAAAATCCAATGATCACCTGGAAGCTAAAATCCTGGAAGTGGAAAATGCCCAGAAGAGACAATATTCATTGCTTGAAAATGCTTCGGAAGTCATTGCCATATATGATGAAAATATGGCCATGAAATATGAAAGCCCTTCTGTTATTAAGATTCTTGGATTTACTCCTGAAGAAATGATGAGCGGTAAGGATATTGACCGCCTGACCCGGAAAGGGGAAACAAGCATGCGAAACATGTTCAGGCAACTGCTTGCCAATCCCTCCGAACCGGTTACCATCCTGTACACCTATATGAAAAAGAACGGCCAGAAGATCTTTCTCGAGGCTACAGGACGCAACCTGCTCAGTGACCCCGCCATCAACGGCATTATTATCAATTCAACGGATATCACCGAACGCAAACGTGCAGAGCGGGAAGAAAGGTTGAAAAGCAAGATGCAGGCCCTGTCGGAAAATTCACTGGATCTGATCATCCGCTTAAATACAGTGGGCCAGTTCTTTTATGCCAATCCGATCGTTCGTAATTTTATGGATATCGATCCCAAAGATCTTATTAACAAAACACTGGGTGAAATATCCATGTCGGAAGTTCTGATGTCGTATTTCAGGCAAACCATCGACAGTATAAAAACAAATCCTGGCAAGACAGCCACTGAAATTACCGTGCCCGCGGAAATCGACGGGATACGGGTTAACCGGATCATGAGTTTTGCCGCCATACCTGAATTTAATGAGAATGAGCTTGAAACGGTGCTTTTTGTGGGTCATGATATAACTGAGGCAAAACAGATAGAGCACGAGATCCAGGATAAGAACCGTAAAATTGAAGATTCCATAAACTATGCCCAGCGAATCCAGAGTTCAATTCTCCCGGATATCCGTGCGGTGCGTGAATACCTGCCAAAGTCATTTATTTACTACAAGCCCAGGGATGTGGTTAGCGGGGATTTCCCCTGGTTCTTCAAACGTGGCAATGATATTTATATTGCGGCAGTGGATTGCACCGGCCATGGTGTTCCGGGCGCTTTGCTCTCCTTTGTAGGTTACTTTCTCCTGAATAACATCGTTGACCGTGACCGTAAAATTACGGCTTCCGAAGTCTGTGATCTCCTTCACTTTGGTGTAAGAAAAACACTGAAACAGGAAAGCGAGGAAGCAGAAGCCCGTGATGGTATGGATATAGCATTTTGCAGGATAAATTATATCGAGCGCGAGGTACAATATGCCGGAGCACACCGTCCCCTTTATCTCCTCAGGAATGGTGAACTTTTGGAATACAAGGGAGACCGCAAAGCAATCGGCGGAATCCCGCACCGTAAAAAAGAAGAGGAGAATTTTACCAACTACTCGATCTCCTATAAAAGGGGAGATAAGTTCTTCTTCTTTTCCGATGGTCTGCCGGACCAATTGGGAGGTCCGGAAGGTAAAAAATACTCTCCCAAACGAATCCGTGATCTGATCGTTGAAAATAAAGACCTGCCGATTGAAAAATACAACAATCTTTTCACTGAAGATTTTGAGATCTGGAAGGGCGAAGGGAAGCAAATTGACGATGTATTGCTTATCGGAATTGAATTTTAGTAATATTGTAACCAATCAGTACCACCTATGGATAATAAAAAAGATGTGAAAGGTTTCCTGGAATTTGTTTATGAGTTTTACAAATCCATGAAAGCCCATGAAATTACCCTGGTGTATGAAGGCGAAATCACCCATCAGATTACAAAAGCCTTTACATCACTCACTGAATCCAACATGTCGAAAGAAGATGAACCAAATTCGGTTCAGCGGAAGGTTTTTCATGTGATGGTGGAATGCCTTCAGAATATCAGCAAGCATGCCGATGATTTTACTTCAAACGACTATCTGTTTTCAGGCCGTGGAATTTTCCTTGTGAGCAAAGGTGAAAATGAATACAGCGTAACGACCGGAAATGCGGTTGAAAACGATAAGATCGAGTATCTCACCGAATTGCTTGAAAATATTAACAGGATGGATAAGGAAGAGCTGAAAGAGCTGTATAAAAAGCAAATGAAGGAAGGGAGACTTTCTGAAAAAGGTGGTGCCGGATTGGGATTTATCGATATTAAACGAAAAACAAATAAGGAACTGGAATACCATTTCCTTCCCATTTCAGATGATACCTCCTTCTTCCTGCTTACCTCCACCATCTCCAGATCGGACAATTAAAATCAAACAACATTATGGAAACTATCAAAATTCAAGGTACCGAGGACACCCCGAAAATAATACTTGATGCTGGGAACGAAATGCTGGAAATCAGTGGCCGTTCTTTGCCCGAGGATGTTTCTTCTTTTTATGAACCGGTGCTGAACTGGCTCACTGAATATTCCGAAAATCCCAACAAAAAAACCATATTTAATTTCAAACTGACCTATTTTAACACAGCCTCCTCAAAATTGCTTCTCGATATTCTTATGAAACTTGAGGAAATGAAAGAAAAAGGACAGGAAGTGCTTATCAGGTGGCATTACCCGGAGGATGATGAAGATATGGCCGAGGCGGGTGAGGAATATGCTGATATCGTGGATGTTCCCTTTGAGCAGGTTGCATATTAGCATTTTCGGTCCACTGGCACATAATAACCAATTTCCAAAAATCCCTGTCACTGAATGAGTGAAGAAATTCTCAAGGCGCTTATGCAGCTGTTTGCCATTATTGCCAAGCAGGATGAAGGTGTTGAAGTTACCCAGGTTGAATATGTAAAGAATTTCCTGCAGCAACAGCTCAATGACGAAGAGGTTAAAGAATATTTTCAGCTTTTCCGACAATACAGCGGCCTGGAGAATGCCGAAAACAATATTGAAAATGAAGAAAACAGGAATACCCGGAAACTTACTTCCGTAAGAGACTCAGTCAGGATTCTGGGATTATGTAAAAAAATCAACAAAACCCTTACACAAAAGCAAAAAGTCGTCGTTCTTGTAAGACTTTTCGAAATTATAAATGCCGACCGGAAATTTTCCGATCAGCGAATGCAGATACTCAATACGGTTGCAGAGGTATTTAATGTCAACAAGGAAGAATTTTCCAGCATTGAATCTTTCGTCATCCAGACTGAAACCCATGACCTCAATGATAGCAACATTCTAATAATCAATGACAAACCCGATATACCCGGCCAGACAAAAAAACTGCCTACCAAGCAACTGCACGGCAGTATCTTTGTACTGAAAATCAAGAGTGTTGATCTCTATTTCTTAAAATATACTGGCAATGAAGATCTTTACCTGAATGGGCTGCCTATCCGGAATGATCGTATTTATTTGTTTGCAAGCGGCAGTACAGTGAAACTCCCAAAGGCAGCCCCGGTCTTTTACAGCGATGTGGCAGCGCATTTTCTGGCCGACACTGTTTCGCACCCGATTTCCTATATTGCCCGAAACCTGGTGTATAAATTCCCCAACGGTCATACAGGTATTCATTCCATAAGTTTTTCCGAAACTCATGGCCGGCTGATCGGCATAATGGGCGCCAGCGGTGCCGGTAAGACCACATTGCTGAGCATGCTTTGCGGGACTGAGGAACCTTCCAGCGGTGAAGTGCTGATCAACGGAATCGACCTGCACAAAAACAGGGAAAAGCTTGAAGGTGTTATCGGTCTTGTACCCCAGGATGATCTGCTGATCGAAGAACTGACAGTGTATCAGAACCTGTATTACAATGCCAAGCTCTGCTTCAGGGATAAAAGCGAGACAGATATCGATGAACTTGTCACCAGGGTTCTTCAAAATCTTGGCTTATATGACCGGAAAGATCTTAAGGTAGGATCTCCCCTGAAAAAACTGATCAGCGGCGGACAGCGAAAAAGGCTGAATATTGCCCTTGAGCTTATACGGGAACCTTCCATATTGTTTGTGGATGAACCCACATCAGGGCTTTCATCGCGCGATTCGGAAAATGTAATGGATCTGCTCAGGGAACTGGCCCTGAAAGGCAAACTCATATTTGTTGTCATACATCAGCCTTCCTCTGAAATTTACAAGATGTTTGACAAAATGATCGTGCTTGACACCGGTGGATACATGATCTATTACGGCAACCCCGTTGAAGCAGTGATGTACTTCAAGCGGCTGGATGCGCAGATCAACAGTGAGACAGGGGAATGCTCAGCTTGCGGAAATGTAAACCCGGAACTGATCTTTAATATTATTGAAGCCCGGGTGGTGGATGAATTCGGTCATTATACCGATGCCCGCAAAGTTACTCCACTCCAATGGGATGAACATTATAAAAAACTGATACAATATAAGGAAGCAGCCCAGGGGGAAGGCTCCCCTCCAAAGAATCTCAGGATACCCGGCTGGTTCAGACAATTGGGCATCTATACAATTCGCGACTTCCTGTCCAAGATCAGCAACAGGCAGTATGTAGCCCTGAGCTTGATAGAGGCCCCGCTTCTGGGTTTTATCCTGTCCTCCATTATCCGGTATATTGAAGATCCTGTAACGGGAAAATATGTATTCAGGGTAAATGAAAACATACCCATTTTCATTTTCATGGCGCTTATTGTTTCCCTGTTCCTGGGTCTGACCATCAGCGCGGAGGAAATTTTCCGTGACCGAAAAATACTCAAACGGGAAAGATTTCTTAACCTCAGCCGTTCAAGCTACCTGGTATCCAAAATCGGGATCCTCTTTACCATATCCGCGATACAATCCATTCTATTTGTAATTGTTGCCAATTCATTTCTTGGAATCCGCGACATGAATTTTGTATTCTGGTTTGCGCTTTTTTCTACGGCAGCCTTTGCCAATATGCTCGGACTCAATATATCAGCCTCTTTTAATTCTGCGGTTACTATTTATATCCTTATCCCTCTGGTGATGATCCCAATGATGATACTTAGCGGTGCCATGTTCAGCTTCGACAAGCTGAACCGGCATATCAGCCGGATAGACAAGGTTCCGGTGGTTGCCGAGCTGATGGTCACCAAATGGTCATATGAAGCCTTAATGGTGAACCAATACAAGGATAACAAATTCATGAAGCAGAAGCTGTATCAGATTGAAAAAGAGGAAAGTCATTCGGATTTTAAAAAGGTTTACTGGCTGCCTGAGCTTTCCGAGCGTCTGGAACGTATCCGGGCTGAATTGCAGAATACGGGAACAATTCTGATGTCAGCCAATGATCTGGTTTTGATAGCGAATGAAATCGGCAAGGAATCGATCTGCAACAAAGATCTGCCAAAGTTCAAGGAAACCGGCGAACTGGTTCCCGGGAAGTTCACCGCCCTGACGGCAGATAAGGTAAGTGAATACCTGCTTATGCTTGACAAATATTACGGTGACAAATTCCAGAAGATAAGCAGGCAAAAAGAGAATTATTTTAATTTCTATCTTGACCGGGATCCCGATGCTTACAATCTGATCAGGGACCGCTACCACAATGAAGGGGTTTCAGATATTGTGCGAAAGGTGTACGAGAAAAATAAGATCCTTGAATATGATCACCAGCTTGTACAGCATTATGACCCGATTTACCAGGATCCCTTTGTCGGCAGCAAACTAACCTTGCGCACTCATTTCTATTCGCCGGTAAAACCTTTCCTTGGAAAAACATTTAACACATTCGCATACAATATGTCGGTGATCTGGATATTGACACTTTTTTTGTACATGGCATTATATTTTGAATGGTTAAAGAAACTTATTAACCTGTCTCAACGTTCAAACAAGAAAAGCTGAAACAGAACCCAAACGAGTAAATAATCTAATTTCCAATCGACATTTTTGTTAAACATAACAACCACAGATTATGCCCAAAGTAATTAATTATCTTTTTATTATACTGGCCTTAACTTTTGCCTGCAAATCGGGAGAAAGCGGGAGTAATGCGGAGCTGGAAATCCCGGATTCTGTTCTAAATGAAGGAATTGAAATCTCCGAGGAAGTTATGCAGGATATCGTCCAGAATATTTCTTCACCCGTAGAGATGGCAGCCCTGATAAAAGATTTGGGCGTTCCCTATTCCAATAATTATATTTCCCCTACCGACCGGGTTGGTGACCTCACTACAAGTTATCAGCAGGCTTTGAATCTGGGAATATATGCTGCTGACCTCGGCTACCTGAATATGTATAACAAAACATCGGCCGTTATCGATTACCTGACTTCCATTAAAACCTTGTCTGATAAAATTAAAGTCGGACAATTCTTTGACTTTAATACCTTAAAACGGCTTGCAACCAACAGTAAAAACCTGGATTCACTGATGTACATATCTGTACATAGTTTTAATCAAATGGATAAGTATCTTCATTCCAATAACCGCACAAACCTCAGCACCCTGATTGTAACCGGTGTATGGATTGAAGGATTATACCTGGGAACTCAGGTATATAAGTTATCGCCCAACAAACAGCTTGCTGAACGAATTGGCGAACAGAAACTTACCCTTGAACAACTGGTCCTCATACTTGAAAAGTATCAGAAAGATAAACAATATGCAAGGCTCCTTGAAGAACTCAATCTCATTAAAGACCTGTACAGAGCGGTGGTAATCCGTTATGAGAAAGGCGAGCCTGAAATGGTGGAGGAAAACGGGATGCTTACCATTGTTCAGCATGATAAGAGTATTATTGACATTTCCGCTGAACAGCTTTCAGGTATCGTCACTACTACAGAACAAGTCCGAAACCGGTTAATAAGCCTTTAATCATGAAGAATTTCATCTTTCTGTTATCCATATTTACGTTTGGACTGGCCTTTGCCCTTAGTGCCCAGGATGTATCCCAGCTGACGGCGCAATGTGCTGCCAATGCCGGTGATGTTATGTATCTCAAGGATTTCGTGGTGAAACTCGATCAGGGTACTCCCGGAGGGGCTCCCCCTACCGCAAGATTTGCCCTGTTGTTAAGCAAAAATGTGGTTTACCGGTTTTCTATCTGTTCCGCTCCCACTTCAAGTGGTGAGGCCGTACTCCAATTGTTTGACATGAACACCCTTTTGGGAAGCACATTTATCAGTGCCACGGGTAAGGAATTCCCGTTTTTTGATTTTAAATGCCAGAAAACCGGCGTATACCATGTATTTGTTTCCTTTAAAGAAGGGAAGGCGGGTGAAGGTGTCGGAATTATGTCGTATGTGAAGAAATTGTAATTACCCGGTAATAACGGTGTGATCTGTTCTCCGGGTCAGAAGATCCTTAGTAATATTATCAGCCACAGAAACATGGAAAATAATATTTCATTGATCCAGTTTCTTTCACATTTATTGAAAAAGTGGCTAAACAGAAATGAAAGGGGGATTGCTCCAAAATAAAGAATTTCCATACCTGTCCCCGGAACTGTAACGTATGTTACCAGCGAAATCATAAACAGCCAAAGGAAAAAAAGAAAAATTTTCCGGCTTTGTATCTTCATGATATCAATGGTGGTGATCATAAAATAGCTCCCATAAATTAACATGCCCGCTATAAATGCCCAGCTTGTCAGCTGAATTACCGTGAACGGCTGGTGATTTCCTGAAAGAATCCTTGCGAAATCAGGGAAGTAGTCTGCAATCTTCATGTCCGTCAGGTAATATCCTGAGAAAAGAAATAAATAGGGAAGGCCGAGACCCAGAAAAGCATACGCCCATTCACGCCACATGAATGGCCTGAGCAATACCAGTCCGGCCAACAGAAACAGAAAAAAAAGAATGGCCGGAAAGTATAGCAGGCTTGCCAGCGCAACCAGGAAACCCGCGTCGAGAAAATTATAAGCAATCCCTTCAGCTTTATACGTGGCAATTACCCGGTACATAACAAGGATGATTAGAAATGAGGACAGCAGTGCTGCGGTGAGCTGATGAATGGGATTAAAACAAGCTGTAAGAAGAATATAATATAATGCAGGCAATTGCGTCCTGACCGGGATAAAAATATGTATCCTGTTGAGAAGTACCAGCAGATAGGCATTTACGAGGATCACAACCAGAGCGGCGATCCTGGAAAGAACGCTGTGATCCTGATTCAGATTCTGAAAAAATACACCCGGAAGAGTTCCCGTATAAATTGATCCGTGAGGCGGTTCACCTGTCCATATATCCGGCAACCAGTAAAACAGCGGCAAGAGTATAATTATTACAAGAACTCCGATGCGGTTGCTGTTGAAAAATTTCAGGAACATGGTTGAGCGGATCAACCGGTTATAATAATGCTTCTACCTTATTGACAAGATTGCTTTTGGGTACCGCCCCAACCTGCTTATCTGCCAGTTGTCCATTCTTAAAAAACAATATGGTGGGAATATTCCTGATGCCATATTTAAAAGAAACTGCAGGATTAGTGTCAACATCCAGTTTACCCACAATCACTTTATCTCTGTAATCCTCTGCGATTTCATTCACAATGGGTCCGATCACCTTGCAGGGTCCGCACCATTCAGCCCAAAAATCAACCAGCACCGGTTTTTCGGATTTAAGTACCATCTCTTCAAAATTCGCATCAGTAAGTATAACAGCCATGATTATCAGGTTTTAATGGTGAATTCTCGAATATTCCCTTTGATTTGCAAAGTTACTAAACTACACGGTAACAACAAGCATCATTTAATACAGTTTAAACTCGATTTCCGCGGATTGGGTCAGGAAGCTTATCAATTCATCACACAATACAATCCGCTGTGTCCGGCAAAAAAGGTCAACACTGACATTTTCTCCCGGATCATATACCAGGAATTTGAGGTTGGTGGTACCGCCGGGCTGTGAAGTATACTTTGTGAGACCTGCAAGAAAGCTATCTGTGATAACATCCAGGGGCAGCCTGATCTGGATATTTTTTACCAGTTCCTCCCTTACCGAGCTCAACAGGTAGATGTTCTTAATACGAAATTCAAGTTCCGGCTGGTTTTTCCAGGTGCTCTCCGATATGATACCCCTGATCAGCAGGGAATACCCCTCGTACATGAATTTTCTGAAGTTTTCGTAATCCTTGTTGAACAGGGTTATTGAAAAAGTATCTGAATAATCTTCCAGTGTCAGCGAACCAAATGGTTTACCATTCCTGGTTGTGGCATGCCTCACGGTAGTAATCATGCCGGCTATGGTAAGTTCCTTGTTCCGGAGCGGTTCGAGATTTCTAAGCTCTGCCAGGGAAGCACTGCAGAATTGTTTAATTTCAAGCTGGAAATTATCCAGCGGGTGGGCTGAAAGATAAATTCCGATCACTTCCTTTTCCTTATTTAATTTCATCAGGGGCGGCCATTCAGGTGTTCTGGCCGGTTTTGGCCTGATTACATCAATTGTGCTCATGCTGCCAAACAGGGTCGGGGTTGAATCCGACTGGCTCTGGACTTTATTGCCATAGCGAATAAGCTGTTCAATAAAGGCAGGACCCCCTTCTTCGCTCTCAAGAAACTGATGACGCTGGATATCCTTGAAACTGTCAAATCCCCCTGCCAGTGCCAGTGCTTCAAGGCACCGTTTGTTCACAATTGTCAGGTTAACCCGTTCCACCACATCATAAATATCTTTGAAGTGTCCGCCCATTTTCCGTACTTCAATGATATGTTCAACGGCTGATTCACCGACACCCTTGATGGCAGCCAGACCGAATCGGATCAGTCCCTGGCTGTTCACTGTAAACCGGGCAAAACTTTCGTTTATATCCGGAACAAGGACCCGGGTGCCCATCCTTCGGCATTCATCCATGAAAAATCCGACCTTTTTCAGGTCATTCAGATTCCTGCTCAGAACAGCGGCCATAAACTCAGCAGGGTAATGGGCCTTCAGGTAAGCCGTCTGATAGGATATCAGGGCATAACAGGTGGAATGTGATTTATTGAAAGCGTAATGGGCAAAGGATTCCCAATCCTTCCAGATTTTTCTCACTATTTTCGGATCATGGCCATTACGCGTGCAGCCTTCCTCAAACTTCATCTGCAATTCATTCATCATGGATACGATCTTCTTCCCCATAGCTTTTCGGAGAGAATCTGCCAAACCTTTCGTAAATCCCGCAAGCAATTGTGAAAGCAACATCACCTGCTCCTGGTACACGGTTATACCATAGGTATCCTTCAGATAGGCCTCCATTTCAGGGATATCGTAAACGATCTCTTCCTTTCCGTGTTTCCGGTTTATGTAACTGGGAATATATTCCATTGGACCAGGGCGGTAAAGTGCATTCATGGCGATCAGGTCCTCAAAACGGTTAGGCTTTAATGATCTCAGGTACTTTTTCATCCCGTCGGACTCAAACTGGAATAACCCGGTAGTTTCTCCACGGCTGTACAGTTCATAAGTCTGCAGATCATCCAGGGGAAGATTTTCCATATCAATCGTGATATGCCTTGATTCCTGTATGTTCTCAACGGTATCCTTAATAATAGACAAGGTTTTAAGTCCCAGGAAATCCATTTTTAGCATGCCCACGGATTCAATATGCGAGCCTTCAAACTGGGTCACATTCAGATCCGCATCCTTGTTGCGGCAGATGGGTATATACTCTTCCAGGTTGTCTTTTCCGATAATTATACCACAGGCATGGACACCGGTTTGCCTGACTGATCCTTCAAGAACCTCGGCATATTTCAGTGTGGTGGCCACCAGTTCATTACCGGAGGTTCTTTCAGCCAGCAAGGCGGGCACTCTTTCATAGGTGTCTTTAAAGGAGGTACCCGGGGTATCCGGGACCATTTTTGCAAGCCTGTCGGCTTCTGACAGTTCCAGTTTCTGAACACGGGCCACATCGCGAATAGCCATTTTCGGTGCCATGGTGCCAAAAGTGATTACATGGGCAACCCGTTCCCTCCCATATTTTTTCACCACATAATGCAATACCCTGTCACGGCCGTCTTCATCAAAATCAATGTCAATATCAGGCATGGAAATCCGGTCAGGATTCAAAAAACGTTCGAACAGCAGATCATACCTGATCGGGTCAATATCTGTGATTTTCAGACAATATGCAACCACTGAACCTGCTGCAGAGCCCCTGCCCGGTCCAACGGCAACATCCATTTCACGGGCGGCCCTGATAACGTCCCAAACAATGAGGAAATATCCGGGAAAGCCCATTTTGCGAACTGTTTCCAATTCAAACTCAATCCTTTCCCTTAGGGTCTCGTCCATCATGGGATAACGTTTTTCAGCTCCCTTGTAAGTCAGGAATTTCAGATATTCATTGGCATCCCTGAATCCTTCCGGAATTGGAAAGTCAGGCATGATCGGATCGCTGTTCAGATCAAAAAATTCAATCTTATCAGCAATTTCCCGTGTATTGGCAATGGATTCCGGCAGGTCTGAGAACAGGATCTTCATCTCACCCTGCGTTTTAAACCATTCCTGCCGGGTGTACCGCAGCCGGTTGGGATCATCTACATCTTTTCCCGTACTGATGCAAAGTAACCTGTCGTGGGCCGGTGCATCTTCTTCATTAATGAAATGTACGTCATTGGTTGCGATACATTTTATACCGTTCCGCACGGCTATTTCAAGAAGCTGATTATTTACGAAAACCTGATTCTCAAATACTTCCCTGTCAATACCCGGATCACCGGACGGGTGACGCTGCAACTCCAGATAAAAGTCATTACCGAAAATATCCAGGTACTCGGCTAAGGCCCTGGTTGCAGATTCAATACCTTCATGACAAAGCAGCCAGGGTATTTCTCCGTGTAAACAGGCAGAAGAGGCAATCAGACCTTTTGAATATTTCCGCAATAACTCCTTGTCAATCCGGGGCTTATAATAAAAACCCTCTGTCCAGCCGTACGAAACAAGCTTTATAAGATTTTTATAACCTTCCCTGTTTTTAGCCAGCAATACAAGGTGAAACCCACCACCGTCCAATTTATCGGATTTTTCCAGCCTTGACCTTCGAGCAACATACACCTCACACCCAAGAATCGGCTTAATGCCCTGTTTCCTGGCCTCATTGTGAAATTCCTTGGCACCAAACATATTTCCATGATCTGTAATGGCTACGGCGATCATGTTATCATTTTTAGCTTTGGCAATGAGATTTTTTATCACTGCAGCGCCATCAAGAATCGAATATTGTGTATGAACATGGAGATGGGTGTACACTGCATCCGCCGGCATAATCCCGGAAACAGTTACAGGCATTTCTCCGGCCTCTTCAGTAATGACCTCCCGATGGGACTTTACCGAAATATCCGGCATGCGAAAAGTCACCGGATTGGCCTGTTTGAAGACCGTGAGCAAAGCCTGGTCCACTTTCAGTATCCTTGAATTCAGGATATCCAGCCGTAACAGTTCAAAGAAGCAGCGGGCCGTAGCAGCCACATCGGCAGCAGCATTATGGGCTTCATTAAATCCTTCATGAAACAATTTTTCATGTAGCTCCGAAAGGGTCGGCCATTTGAATTTTCTGCCTTTCCCGCCCAGCAGAGCACAAAAATCCGTGGATTCCTCCTTGGTACATATGGTAGTCAAACCGGAAAGCCTGGATCTTATTCCTTTGCGGACATGTTCTGATCCTATGATCCTCAAGTCAAATTCAACATTGTGACCAATTACTACCGCACAGTTCCTGAGCGCGTTTTCAAACTCGTCCAAAACGAAAGCCAGATCAAATCCTTCAGCAAGAGCTTTTTCCGTTGATATCCCATGTACCTTCACAGCCGCAAACGGAATTGTATATCCCTCCGGTTTTATAATATACGTCCGCGCATCGGTCATCTTTCCGGTTTCATCATGCGTCTCCCAGGCCAGCTGAACCATTCGTGGCCAATTGTTCACATCCGTGACCGGGGCATTATAGTTTGCCGGCAAACCGGTTGTTTCCGTATCAAAAATTAAATACATGATACAAAAATACAGCAGATTAATACACGATATAAACGGGTGTTGATAAAATTGAATAAGTACCTCATCCGGTTAAAAAGGGCTCCGGATCATCCCTTGCCTATATTTTCGGTATTGTCTGAAATCTTAGGCTGAAGGGGTATTGAATGTGCACGGTGCTTGAGTCTGATGTTGATCATTTCAACGATCAGTGAAAAGAATACGGCGAAATATATATAGCCTTTGGGTACATGATAATGCAACCCGTCAATAACAAGCATAAACCCGATCAATATCAAAAAAGCAAGGGCCAGGATCTGGAGGGACGGATGTTTAGTGATAAAACGGCTTACACCACCGGCGAAAATCATCATTACCCCGATGGCAACCACGATCGCTATGATCATTAGCAGGATCTTATCTGACAGCCCTATGGCAGTTAGTATTGAATCGAAGGAAAATATCAGGTCAAGTACGATGATCTGGGCCAGGACCGAAGCAACTTTGGTTTTACCAGTGACTTTCACCTCATGGCTCCCAACCTCCATCTTCTGATGAATTTCGCTTATGCTTCTCACGATAAGAAACACACCGCCGGCCATCAGAACAAGGTCCCTTACCGAAAAACCATGTTCCCAAATTGTGAATAATGGATTGGTGAGCCTGATAAAAAAACTGATGGTAAGCAACAAAAGGCTTCTGAATAACATGGCCAGGATCAGTCCGATATTGCGGGTTATCCTTTGCTTGTTTGCGGGTAGTTTGTTGGTGACAATTGAAATAAAAATAATATTGTCGATCCCCAGGACGATTTCAAGAAATGTGAGCGTGAGAAGTGCAATCCAATTCTCGGGTTGAAGAAAGATGTCCATGCAAATGCCCGGATATTAAAGGTTTGTGGATTTGTCTTTTTTCAGCAGAAGCTCTTCAATCTGATTCATGAACATGTCACGTGTGGCATCGGGCGTATTGGCAATGCCGGATGAAATTGTCGGATTGCCTTCCATGGGGCAAAACAAGAATGTGGGAATACTCTGGACCCCGAAAATGGCTGCCAGTTCCCGCTCCTTTTCAATATCCACCTTATAAACATTTATTTTACCCGAATATTTCCTGGCCATTTCCTCAAGGATGGGTGAGGTGATCCTGCAAGGCGCACACCAGTCAGCATAGAAGTCAATAATACATGGGATCTCCCCCTGGAAATTCCAGGTATCGGGATTTTTCTCATAATCCATTACCAGCTTGAGGAAATCCGCTTTACCGATTGAAAGCGCGGCATTCTGTGAATTGTAATCGCCATTTGCAATTGCACTTTTTTCCACAGCTGCGGTGGCAGGGTTGTAGTTCATTTCATTCTGACCCTTGCAACCTTCCGCTGAAAGAATCAATATACCTGCAAGAATGTACCAGCACTTTTTCATGATCTACCCGATTTAGATAATTTATATTTGAGTTAACAAAAGATGAATAATATGGTTCGTGTGTAAATTTTATGTATATATAACAATATGTTCATTTATCAAATTATGTGCCGGGATCATAGCCCGATGCCAAACCGGACTGTTTGTCATATTATCCGACATCATACAACAGGCTGATCAAGCCTGTAATATACTCCTTTATCTGTAATTTCCATGGATATCACTTTTAATAACATCAGGTTTACCAGGATTTTTTCAGCCTGACTCCTGCCAATCCTAGCTATTTTGATAATCCGTGACAAAGTTATTCTCTGATGTTCTGCCAGGTAATTCATAATAATCTTTTCCTCTTTGCCATAATTTAAAAAAACACCCCTTTTATTCCCCTCACTTTTCCAGAAAGCCACCAAAATCTGATTCGCCTGAATATTCTGATCACCAATCCTGACATAAGCGGTCAGTTCGCCGGCTTCATTTTTTGCATAATGTGGCCTGTTTGTACTGCCCGGAATTTCAATTTCCAAAACAACCCGGCCATCCACGAACCATTTTTTTATCCGGAAACTGACAGCAGGTTTGCAATACAGGTGTGCAGCGGCTTCAGCCATGTAAATCTCTTCCTCCGTCCTGATACCACTGATCCGCCCGTTATCCTTCACCCCGATCAGCATTCTCCCTCCCCCGGAATTGGCAAAGGCAGAAAATGTACGGGCTATTTTTTTGGCATCACTGATTTCATATTTAAAATCAAGGTGCTGATTTTCGCCCAATTGTATAAGGTTTTTGATATAATGACCCGCATTTTGCGAATCAGTTTTCATAGGTTAAGTTTTTTACAATAATGTTCAGCATGCAAAAGTAACGCATTTGTATGAAAAATATTCCTGCGGAATGAATCAATCCCGGTATCAAATCCGTATCAGGCTAAGTGGATTAGAATGTAACCGGCAAATCCTGTATTGTATTTGAATTTGTATCAGGGTCGCCGGTTTTAAGTAAAATCAAATCATATTATTATGATAAATCGAATTGCAATGGCAAACCTGAAATTGGGTTTTTTACTTCTAATAATTTTTGCCGGAATCTGCAATACGGCAAAAAATCAGACTCAGCCTGCGGATAAGGTTGCATTGTACAGGGAGCATCTTAAAAAAGGAGACGGCTTCCTGGCCGAAAAAAATTATGCAGCCGCCATGCTCGAATATGAAAAAGCTTCCGAACTGATGCCCGATGAGGACCAACCGAAGCTGAAAATGCAAAGTATTGAAGCCACATTGGGCATTAATGAGCTTGCCGAGGTAAAAAGAAAAGTACAAAAGGCCAGGAAGGAAGAACAGGAACAACTCCGGAAAGATAAAGGTGCATCCGTTGAAAGTTCAAAGCCGGGCCAGCCCGAAAGCAGCATGGCAGACAGGGACCAGCAATCAGAAAAGGACAACCTGAATATATCCGTGATCAACGCGTTCACTGAGGAGTTACGCCTTGCTGAAAAAAATTCTGATCCTGCAGCATGTTCGCGTGTACATGAGAAAATTGCAGATGCCTACTATTCTGCAGGCAATTTTCAAAATTCTATCTCCAGCTATGAGAAGGCCCTCACGCTGAAAGAAGAAACAGGAGACAAAGCAGGAGCATCCAAGGTTTTGGCGGAAATTGCCCAGGTGTATGAAACCACTTACGAATATAAGGAAGCCATCAGTTATTTTCAGAAATCCGCACAGATAAAAGACAGTCTGAAGGATGAATCAGGATTGAAGGACGTCATGGATGATCTGGGAGATGTATACTACAAACAGAAAATTCTCACAAGTTCAATACTATCTTACGAAAAAACCGTCGGAATAATTCAGAAACTGAAAATGAAGGAAGCCCTTGGGCCTGTTTATAATAAAATGGGGGTAGCTCATTATGAAATGGGAAATTATGCTGAAGCCGAAAAATTTTTCAAGGAATCGCTTAAAAACTTGAATGAGAACGGGAATAGGAAAGAAGCTGCCATGACTTTGAATAACCTCGGCAACCTCCTGTTTATCAACAATAAATACAGCGATGCGGTTTCATACTATGAAAGATCCCTTGCATCAAAGAAGGATGAAGGGTATGACTATGGCCGTGCCGTAACATTGTTCAATCTCGGAAATGCATACCGCAGGTCGGGAAACCAGGAAAAGGCCATTGAATGTTATGAAAAGAGCAAAAGGATCTCGGACAGCCTGAAAATCACACTGATTTCGGCCCGCACCTGCAAAGCCCTGGCAGTATCCTATGAGGCTTCCAAGAACTTCACCAAAGCCTCGGAGCTTGCCGAGGAATTGAAATCAATGAAACAGGCAGCCGTAAGCATTGAAATTCCGGTTTCTGAAAATGAAATGGACCTCGATCACGATAAAACACAGGAGATCCTCTCAAAACTGAACGAAGAAGCCCTTAAAAGAAAAGAAGAGATAGAATCAGGTGCAGACAAAAAAGTGACGGAAATGTATATCGAGAACCTGAACAATCAATTCCGTAAAGAACAGAACAAAACCAGGATGCAGGCCGTTGTCATCGGAACATTGGTTTCATTGCTGATAATAACATTGGTGATGGCATTAAGAAGGAGAAGGAAACTGAATGCCGTCAGGCAGGCAGCCACGCAATCCTGAAGAAAAGATTGTCACTGAGTGGAGAATAGGGGAGTCGAACCCCTGACCTATTGCATGCCATGCAATCGCTCTAGCCAACTGAGCTAATTCCCCGTGTGTGGTGTGGGAGTGGGTAAAAGTATAAATTTTAAACGAAATTGCAAATTATACGTATAGTATCAAAATCATATGCCATGAAATTTAGTTTCGCGTTTATATTCAGTCTGATGTTGATTTCCGGTTGCGCCTCACCGGAAAAACTCCTGCAAAAGGGAAATTACGATGCGCTGATAGAAAAGTCGGTTAAAGGGCTGATCAAAAATCCTGGAAGTGAGGAAGATGCATCTATGCTTGATAAGGCCTACAAGCTGGCCAATGACAGGGACCAGGAACGGGTTAAATACCTGAGGATGGAAGGAAATCCCAATTCATGGGATGAAGTGCACGGTATTTATGCGAGCCTGAAAAACAGGCAGGCCTCAGTCAGGAGAGTACTTCCGCTGTCAATAAACGGCCGGACCATCCAGTATGAATATATTGATTATGACGCGGAAATCGTAAGTGCCAAGCGTAAGGCAGCTGAATATTATAATGCCCATGGCAGAAAGCTGATGGAAAACAGATCAAAGGATTCATACCGTCAGGCATATTATGAATTACGGAAGGCCCAGGATTATTCGGGAGATTCCTATCCTGACATCAATCAGCTGATATCCCAGTGTCATATGCTTGGAACCAGCAGGGCACTGGTGGCGGTTGTAAACCGGACCATCATAAACCTGCCTCCGGAATTTACAGATGGGTTGGTAGCGGTTAACGCCAATGAACTTAACACCGAATGGGTTGAATACTATACAAGAAAACTTGATCAGAATATTGAATACGACTATTTTATCGACATTGTTTTGCAGACAATTGAGGTCTCACCGGACCTGGTCAAGGACAGGGATGCGATCGAAAAGAAGACCATTGAAAACGGGTTTGAGTACCTGCTGGATGCCAAAGGTAATGTGATGCGCGATACGGCCGGGAATGATATAAAGATCAAAAAATACAAAGAAATTCAGTGTACCGTGATTGAGACACATCAGCAAAAAGATTGCCAGATAAAGGGAGAAATTGAATTCCTGTCCGCCAATCCCCAGACGCTGCTCAAGAAACAGCCTATCGTTGCCGGCACCCACTTTGAACATGTTTCAGCCCGTGCGATCGGCGATTTAAATGCCCTTTCGCCTGAGAAGAAGCAAATGGTTGAATTGAAACCGCTGCCATTCCCTGAAGATGTGCGAATGATCATTGACTGTACGGAAGCCCTCAAAAGGTCCATTAATGAAGCCATTCAATATAACCGGGGCCTGATCCGGTAGTACAGGTATTTTTGCTAATTTCGCAGGTTAATATTACCCTGTGAAAGAATACGTCAATAATACCGAACCCGAAAAAGCAATACTGATAGGTATATCCAATGATGGCCAACCTTTATCACAGGTAGAAGACTACCTTGATGAACTGGCCTTTCTGGTTGATACGGCAGGCGCCATTCCGGTTAAAAAATTCATTCAGCGACTCAGCTCCCCGAATGCCCGCACCTTTGTTGGCAGCGGAAAACTGGAAGAAATCCGCCAGTTTGTCATTGCCAATGATATTGACATTATCATTTTTGATGAAGAGCTATCACCCAGTCAGACCAGAAATATTGAAAAAGAGCTTGAGATCAGGGTAATAGACCGGACAAACCTGATATTGGATATTTTTGCCAGGCGTGCAAAGTCAGCATATGCCAAAACACAGGTTGAACTGGCCCAGTACGAGTACCTTCTGCCCAGGCTTACAGGGATGTGGACCCATCTGGAAAGGCAACGCGGAGGTATCGGGTTACGGGGTCCCGGAGAAACCGAAATAGAAACTGACCGCAGGATCATCCGTACAAAAATTGCCAACCTCAAGGAGCAGCTGGTAAAAATTGACCGTCAGATGATCACCCAGCGGAAGAATCGCGGGAAACTGGTAAGGGTTTCTCTGGTAGGGTATACCAATGTCGGAAAATCAACCCTGATGAACCTTTTAAGCAAATCTGAAGTTTTTGCCGAAAACAAATTATTTGCCACCCTGGATGCTACTGTTCGTAAGGTCGTAATTGACAATCTGCCTTTTCTGCTTTCGGATACGGTCGGATTTATACGCAAGCTCCCCCATCACCTGGTGGAATCGTTCAAATCCACGTTGGATGAAGTCCGGGAAGCCGATCTACTGTTGCATGTTGTGGACATATCCCATCCCGGTTTTGAGGAACAAATCGGTGTGGTTAACCAGACATTACAGGAAATCCATGCTGCCGACAAGCCCACCCTTGTCGTTTTCAATAAAACGGATGCCTATAAATATATACGGAAGGATGAGGATGACCTTGGACCCCTCCTTAAGGAAAATCTCACCCTGGAAGAATTGAAAAAGAGCTGGATGGCAACCAACAATGCCCCCAGTATTTTTATTTCCGCCCTGAAGAAGCAGAATGTGGATGCGCTGCGGAAAAAGCTGTACGAAATGGTCCGGGAGATTCACGTTACCCGGTATCCTTATGATAATTTTTTGTTTTAGATCAGATTTTTTTCAACGAGGTATTCCGCAATTTGTATGGCATTGGTTGCTGCACCCTTGCGCAGGTTATCAGAGACCACCCACATGTTCAGGGTTTTAGGCTGGCTTTCGTCGCGCCTGAGACGTCCGACAAATACCTCATCCCGGTTGTGTGAAATGATTGGCATCGGATAAACGTTATTTCCGGGATCATCCATCACGATAACTCCGGGAGTGCCTTCCAAAATTCTCCTTACATCCGCAATATGGTACTCCTTATTAAATTCAACATTTACGGCTTCCGAATGTCCCCCGATCACCGGTATCCTTATACAGGTGGCTGTAACCCTGATCGTTTCATCGCCCAATATTTTTCTGGTTTCATTAACCATTTTCATCTCCTCCTTGGTATATCCATTTTCCAAAAACTCGCTAATATGGGGGAGTGCATTCAGATCAATCTTATACGGATACACCATATCACCCTGAATTCCTTTTCGTTCATTCATCAGCTGGTCAACCGCCTTTTTTCCGGTCCCGGTAACAGACTGGTAAGTGGAAACTACGATCCTTTTTATGCCGAATGACTTATAAAGGCCTGAAAGGGCAACAACCATCTGTATTGTTGAACAATTGGGATTGGCTATAATTTTGTCCTCCCGGGTCAGAACATTGGCATTTACCTCAGGAACCACAAGCTTCTTGTCAGGTTCCATTCGCCAGGCCGAAGAATTATCCACCACAGTGGTACCCACCTCAGCAAATTTCGGAGCCCAGGTTTTTGATGTAGTGCCACCTGCGGAAAATATGGCAATTGCCGGCTTTCTGTCAATGGCCGATTGCATCCCGACGACGGAATATTCTTTCCCTTTAAAAGCAACCTTTTTACCGACCGACTTTTCAGAGGCGACAGGTATGAATTCACTAACCGGGAAGTTCCGTTCTTCAAGGACTTTGATCATCTGGGTTCCGACCAGGCCTGTAGCTCCAACAACTGCAACTTTCATTTTTATTTTTCCTGATAAATGCTTAATTTTCTGTACCGAGAATTGGCAAAATTCGTAAAAAAAATGAATAATGAAAACGTTAGGTGCAATTATTTGCGGAGCGGCATATACATTGGCTTCCGCAATTTCCGGTTCATTCCCCGCTCGCAGAGAACCTGGCAGGGGTATGAATGCTGATGAACCCGCTCCATACCAGGTTATCGTTACGGAGATCATGGCCGATCCCCATCCTGTGAGAGGCTTGCCGGATGCTGAATATATTGAACTATACAACCGCGGGGAATCAGGGATTTCCCTGGCCGGTTGCAGGCTGGTCCTCGGCAGGACCGAAAAGATGTTACCCCATATAAACCTTGATCCAAAGGAGTACCTGATAATTTGTGATGCCGAAGACGAATCGCTCTTTATCGCCATGGGTAAAACGGCTGCCATCGGGAAATTACCGGCTGTTGTAAACACGGGGCAGGCAATTACCCTTAAGACCGGATCCGGCAAAATAATTTTTTCAGTGGAATTTTCAGATCGCTGGTTTCAAACCGTCGATAAAGCCGATGGCGGTTGGTCGTTGGAGATGATCGACACAGAAAATTTTTGCGGCAGGGATAATAATTGGTGCGAATCCACCAATACAAGGGGAGGAACCCCGGGAACCATGAATTCTGTTTCCGGTTCACGTCCTGACAGGCAAAAGCCCGTACTGCTCAGGGCTTCTCTTAATTCTGATTCAACCGTTTTACTTCAATTTAATGAAAGTATGGACAGTATTTCCCTGTGCAATCCTGCATTTTATTCCGCAAACAGAGGACTGCTTCAACCTGTCCGTGTTGATCCCGTTGAACCGGCCTATACATCGGTATCCCTTGAATTCGGACCTCCATTGAACCGGGGTATCATTTATACCATTACAACCATGAATAATCTGAAGGACTGTGCAGGTAATCCGATTGCTTCCAATGCGTATGCCAGCTTTGGAATACCGGAATCTCCCGATAGCCTGGATGTGATATTGAATGAAGTGCTTTTTGATGTGCCGTCCTCCGTGTCTGAGTTTATTGAATTGTACAACCGTTCCGACAAAATAATTGATCTCTCGGAATTCTCCATTGCATTGTTTAATCAGTTGACTGACAGCGTGCTCAGGAAAACTCCCCTGAAAGGCAGCTCCTTTCAGCTCTTACCCGACCGGTACGCTGCCATTACCCGTTGGAAAGATCATCTGCCAGGTGAAAAAACACGCCCTGATCCTTCAAATGTACTTGAACAACCCCTGCTTTTCATCCTGCCCGATGCCGAAGGAGAAATTGCACTTCTTGGAGATTCATCCAGCATAATCGACAAATTTCATTATTCAGGGCAAATGCATTCGGAATTTTTTGGCAATACGGAAGGCATTTCCCTGGAACGGGTAAGTGCAAGCCAGGCCACCAATGAAGCCGGCAACTGGTGTTCCGCCGCTTCCGCGTCCGGATATTCAACACCCGGATATAAAAACTCACAGTATATATCTTCAGACAGGGAATGTGAAAACGTCAATGTAAATCCCGGAGTATTTTCTCCTGATGCAGATGGAACGGACGATATTGTCGTTCTGACCGTGGATCCGGGAGGTCCCGGTTTTATGGCCAGCATACGGGTATTTGACAGCCGCGGTATCATGGTAAAAACACTGGCATCACATGTCCTGATGGGTACAGGCACCATTTTGACCTGGGATGGCATATGCGATGACCAAAGCCTGGCTGATATTGGCATATACCTGATTTACATAGAATTATTTGATCAAAATGGAATAATTAAAAAATTCCGTAAAGTTGTCACCCTGGCCAGGAGACATTAATCAATTATTCATTAAATTCAGCCGTAAATTTTATCTGAATTTAATTTAAATGATCATCAGGAAAGAATACCAGGAAAAATCCCTTATGCTGTTTCAGGGAATACTCACCGTGAATCTGATTTCCATATTAAGCAACCACCTCAGGTTGATGCTCAACCATGACTTTAAAGCACTGCAGAAAATATTCAAGATTTTTATTGAACTGACCCAAAACGTATCCTATTATTCTGCTGAAACGCTTGAAATTACCTCTGGCGTATTCTGCGGGGCAGGATGGGTCTCCGTTCAGGAAACGGATGAACATTTCCAGGTAACAACCGGCAACCGCATTAAACCTGCTGATGGCCCGGTATTAACGAAATACTGTGAAGAAATCAATTCCCTCACGGAAGAACAGCTCAGAAAACTTAAGCGTGAAATCAGGTCTGAAGCGCTGGTTAGGGATACCGGCGCACATATCGGGCTTATTCAGACGAGTATTTTAAGCGGCAGCAAACTCGATTACACGATAACCGAAAATTCTGATGGCAACCCGGTGTTTATCCTGGCAGCCAAAATTTTGAAAGAACCTTCTTAGCTGGTAATCCAGCGCGGTTCAGGTAATTTTAGCTGTCAGAAATTCACGGTTGAGCCTGGCAATATGGGAAAGGGAGATCAGCTTGGGACATTCGGCTTCACAGGCTCCTGTGTTGGTGCAATTCCCGAATCCGAGCTCATCCATTTTTGCCACCATTTTGAGCACCCGTTCTCTGGCTTCAATCTTACCCTGGGGAAGTACAGCAAACTGGGATACTTTGGCGGCCACAAAGAGCATTGCAGAGGCATTCTTGCACGCTGCCACGCAAGCGCCGCAACCTATGCATGCAGCTGCATCCATTGAGGTTTCCGCATCTTCCCTGCGAACCGGTAATGCGTTGGCATCGGGTACACCCCCCGTGTTCACCGATATATAACCTCCGGCTTCAATTATCCTGTCAAAGGCGGAGCGGTCAACCACCAGGTCTTTAATAACCGGGAACGGTTTTGCACGCCAGGGTTCAATAATTATTGTATCCCCGTTTCTAAATTTTCGCATATGCAGCTGACAGGTTGTTATCCCGGTATCCGGTCCGTGGGGTCTGCCGTTTATATAAAGACCACAGGCACCGCAGATCCCTTCACGGCAATCATGATCAAAGCATACCGGTTTCTCAAATTTGTTAATCAGTTGCCCGTTAAGGATATCCAGCATTTCCAAAAAAGAACAGTCCGCTGAAATACCGGTCACCTTGTAAGTAACGAATTTCCCTTTTATTCGGGTATTTTCCTGTCTCCAGATCTTCAATGTAAAATCCATAACCCTAGGTTTTATAGTTGCGCGACTGCACTTTAATATTCTCGTAGATCAGGGGTTCCTTGTACATAACAGGCTCATTCCCTGTTCCTTTGTATTCCCAGGCGGCCACGTACATATAATCGTCATCATTTCTTTTGGCCTCCCCTTCCGCAGTCTGATATTCTTCCCTGAAATGTACTCCGCATGATTCTTCCCTTTGCAGGGCATCCCGGGCCATCAGCTCACCTATTTCAATAAAATCAGCAACGCGTCCGGCTTTTTCAAGCTCCGGATTCATTTCGTCTGTTCCGCCGGGTATCCTGGCATCAGCCCAGAATTCCTCCCTCAGTGAGCTGAATTCGAGTATGGCCTTTTCCAGTGCTGACCCTTTTCTCTCCATGCCTACCGTATCCCACAACAGCAGTCCGAACTTCCGGTGCAGCAGGTCAACCGGCTGACTTCCCTTAATCTGCATAAGTTTGACGATTCTGTCATGAACATTTTTTTCAGCCTCTTCAAATTCAGGGCGGGTTACCGGCATGCGTGGCGTCATGATCTCCGATGCCAGATAATTCTGAATGGTATAGGGAAGAATAAAGTAACCGTCCGCCAGGCCCTGCATTAATGCTGATGCACCCAAACGGTTGGACCCGTGATCGGAAAAATTGCATTCTCCGATTGAAAACAAGCCGGGAATATTTGTCATCAATTCATAATCAACCCAAACGCCCCCCATGCAATAGTGAATTGCCGGGTATATCATCATGGGTGTCATATAGGGATTTTCATCCACGATTTTTTCATACATCTGAAACAGGTTGCCATACCGTTCTTCAATAACTTCTTTTCCAAGACGTTGGATCGCCTCAGTAAAATCAAGATAAACGGCCAGTCCGCTCCCCACTCCAAATCCGGCATCGCATCTTTCCTTTGCTGCGCGGGAAGCTACATCCCTGGGTACAAGGTTGCCAAAAGCCGGGTATCTTCTTTCCAGATAATAATCCCGGTCTCCCTCCGCAATTTCGCCCGGTTTTTTTGTTCCCTTCCGCAAGGCTTCGACATCTTCTTTCCGCGCTGGGACCCAAATTCGTCCGTCATTGCGCAGGCTTTCACTCATCAGGGTAAGTTTCGACTGATAGTCCCCATGAACCGGAATACAAGTCGGATGGATCTGGACAAATGAAGGGTTGGCAAACAAGGCTCCTTTTTTATATACCTGCCAGGGAGCACTGCCATTAGAACCCATGGCATTCGTGGAAAGGAAAAATGCCCTGCCATATCCGCCTGTAGCAATCACCACGGCATGGCCAAAATGACGATCAATTTTACCTGTCACGAGATTCCTTGTAATAATACCCCTTGCTTTACCTTCCACCAGTACGACATCCAGCATTTCTGTCCGCGGGAACATTTTTACAGATCCCACATTGACCTGACGCATCAAAGCACTGTATGCGCCCAGCAAGAGTTGTTGTCCGGTTTGCCCCCTTGCATAGAAAGTCCTGGAAACCTGGGCTCCGCCAAAGGATCTGTTATCAAGCAACCCGCCATACTCCCTGGCAAACGGAACACCCTGTGCCACGCACTGGTCAATGATATTTCCGCTTACTTCAGCAAGCCTGTAAACATTAGCCTCCCGTGCCCTGTAATCACCCCCTTTTATAGTATCATAAAATAGCCTGTAAACACTGTCCCCGTCATTCGGATAATTTTTGGCTGCATTGATACCGCCCTGTGCTGCGATACTATGCGCCCTCCGGGGACTGTCCTGATAACAGAAGGCTTTTACGTTGAATCCCAGTTCTCCCAGGCTGGCAGCAGCCGAAGCCCCGGCAAGACCGGTTCCCACGACAATAATATCAAGTTTTCGCTTGTTTGCCGGATTCACCAGCTTTTGTGTGGATTTATAATGAGTCCATTTATCGGCCAGAGGACCTTCAGGAATTCTTGGATTTAACGTTGTCATATCAATAAATTCAATTTCTTACATCCGGAAATATATATAAATGGGAATCAGGATAAATCCCGCTGTCACCACCACAGTGTAAATTATACCTGTGACCCTGATCACAGGGGAATAAAAAGGATGATTCAATCCGAGAGACTGGAATGCAGACTGAAAACCATGAAGCAGGTGGAAAGCCAGAAACAGGAAACAGGCTATGTTGAATATTACGTACCAGCCAATCTTAAACTTTTCAATAACCAGGATCCCCAGGTCATTAAATTCCTTGCCATCATAAATAACCCGGGGCACATTGCCGAAAATCTTTGCATTAAAATAAAAATCCATAAGATGGATCACAAGAAATACGGTTATAATTGCCGCGGTATGGATCATGAATTTTGAAAAAAAGGAAGTATGTGAATAGTTTTCCTTTTGATAACGCAATGGACGGGCATACCAGTTTTGCACCTGAATAATCACCCCGTAAATCATATGAAGCAGGAACCCGCCAAAAAGAATGACTTCAAGTATAACAACCACGGCATTCGTAGCCATAAAATGAGCCGCCTTATTAAATGGCTCGCGGCTGTCCGAAAAAATCAGGGTCAGGTTAATGGCCAGGTGTACCAGCAAAAAAACCACCAGAAATAGTCCGGCAAGGGACATCATTACCTTTTTCCCGATGGAAGAAACGAAAATGTTACTCATAAAATCCTGATTATATGCATCGCAAGTTTAAGCTTATGATGCCTGTAAAGTTATCTGCTTGCCTTAATTATTACAACCATGCAAAAATAAAGTTCTAATTTAGATAAATTTTAAATAAATTGGCTTTGTTAAACCGTAACGGAAGGTATGAAAACCATTTTGATTTCGCCCTCTTTCTTTCAGCGGAACCGGAGCAAGCTTTCCGGGATGTTGAAAAGCAGGTCTGTTGTGGTTCTCCATTCCAACGATGAAATGAACCGGACCACTGACCAGTACTATCCGTTTCGGCAGCACTCCGACCTGTTTTACCTGAGCGGCATAAACCAGGAAAAAACCACGCTATTGATGGCACCGGATCACCCGGATGAATCCATGAGGGAAATCCTGGTAATACGAAGATCGAATGCCAGCCTCGAAAGATGGGAAGGTCACAAGCTAAGCACCGAAGAGGCAGCCCGGATCTCCGGTATAAAAAATGTCAAATTTCAGGATGATCTCGACTTCATCATGGCTCCCTTAATGATGCATGCCGAACATGTATATCTTGATCTGCCTGAATACCCGAAATTCATACCAGAAATACCCTGCCGCAATTTGCGAAAGGGAAATGAACTCATAAAAAAATTCCCGGCACATCATTATGAAAGATTGGCCCCGGTAATCCGGGAATTGAGGATCATAAAAACCGAAGAGGAAATTGAACTTATCCGTGAAGCCTGCCGGATAACGGGTGCCACATTTATTCACGTTCTTGAATCCCTGAAGCCCGGAATGATGGAATATGAAACCGAGGCCATAATGATCCATGATTTTCTTCGTCATGGAGCCCGGGGTCATGCCTACCAGCCTATAATAGCCACGGGAAAAAATGCCTGTATTTTACATTATATCGACAACAACAGCATGTGTTCGGATGGTGACCTTCTGTTGATGGATTTTGGGGCAGAATATGGCAACTATGCTGCGGACTGTACGCGGACCATCCCTGTGAGCGGCAGATTTACAGCCCGACAGAAGGAATTGTACAAAAGCGTTCTTGATGTAATGAGGTTTGCCTGTACCCTTATGAAACCGGGTAACAATATCAATAAGGTTCACGCGGAAGTCTGCCGCCGGTTTGAAGGGGAGCATATCAGGCTTGGCCTGTACACCTCCGAAGCACTTGAAAGACAAGACGCCGATAATCCCCTGTTTCTCCGGTATTATATGCATGGCACTTCGCATTTCCTCGGACTGGATGTACATGATGTGGGCAGCAAGGATGCCGAATTCCAACCCGGTATGGTGCTTACCTGCGAGCCCGGTATTTACCTGCCGGAAGAAAATACCGGGATACGGCTCGAAAACAATATCCTGATCACCCATGATGGAAACATTGACCTTATGAAGGATATTCCTATAGAGCCGGAAGAGATAGAGGAGATCATGGCGGGAAGACGGGAGAAACGGCAGGTAATCAGTAATCAAAATTTGGTAGATCAAACCAAACACCAGTAAATGGTCACCGAATACCGATCACTGATTACTGACCTGCCTGCCGGCAGGCAGGTTACCGATCACTGATTCCCAGTTCTTTCTCCACTTCCGAAATTTCTTTGGGTATGGACTTCCCGATAATCCTGCTGCCCTTTGCAGTTACAACTACATTGTCCTCAATGCGAATTCCGCCGAATCCGCGGAATTTTTCCACCGCATCATAGTTTATGAAATCCCTGTAACGTCCCTCGTTACGCCATTTATCGATAAGGGGGCCAATAAAATATATTCCCGGCTCCACGGTTACAACGAACCCGTCCTGCAACCGCCTGGCCATGCGAAGGTAAGAAGTGCCGAACTGTTCCGGTCGTTTGTAATCCTTATCATAGCCAACATACTCTTCTCCGACGTCTTCCATATCATGAACATCGAGGCCGATCATGTGGCCAATCCCATGCGGGAAGAAAAGAGCATGGGCCCCATTTTGCACAGCTTCACCCACATCACCCTTCATCAGACCCATTTCCTTTAAGCCCGATGATATGGACCTTGCTGCGGTTAGATGTACGTCAATATACAGCTTTCCCGGTTTTATGGCCTGTATGGCTTCAATCTGGGTCTTCAGCACAATTGAATAAATTTCCTTTTGCTGGGGTGTGAATTTTCCACCCACCGGGTAGGTCCGTGTTATATCTGTGGCATACCTCAACGAGGATTCCGCCCCGGCATCGATCAGCAGCAACTGCCCTTTTTTCAGCTCATTTCCGTAATGAGGGTTGTGGAGTGTTTCGCCATTTACGGAACAGATCACCGGATAAGCAAGGCGACTGTTCTTAGCCAGAACCGCTCCCTCCAAAGAGCCTGACACCTCATATTCGAACGCGCCGGGTTTTATCCGCTTTACTGAATGTGCGTATGCTTCCCGGGTAATCCTGGTCATTGTGTCCTCCATTTCCTGCAACTCATAGGAATCCTTAACAGATCGTTGCGCAACCACTGCCTTGATCAAAGGTACGGATGCATTCCGGTCAACCTCCTCATATTTCAGATTATCATAGTAAGCCAGCTGCAATCGTCTTTGCTCCCGATAGGGCGGCAGATAATGAACCTCCCTGTTGTGGGCTATTACCCTGAAGACATCCCCATCCAGTTTTTCAAGCGTTTTTATCTGGCTGATGCCGGATTGTTTTGCCTTCTCCTGCAAGGGGACCTGGTTACCAATCCATATGATTTCCTCCAGGGTAGGATCACTTCCGTAAATTATTTCCTCACCCGATTCGGTGTCAATCATGCCGGCCAGATCCGGCATATCAAGGCCGAAATAGTACAGAAAGGAACTGTCCTGCCTGAAAGGATAGTTGTTTGCCTTGTAATTCATTGATACTTCCTTATTTCCGAGGAAAAGAATTACCCCCTTAGCCACAAGCTCCTTCAGGCGCTTTCTTCTTTGTATGTAAACTTCTGCGGGCAACATGTTAATATTTTTTGTATGAACTTTAAAATTAGAACCTATTTTCATTTTAACCCAATAAAATCATCTTTAATTAGGGACTACGAAGGATAATTTCTGACCATAATTATTAACTTCGTGGTGTTATCATCGCAAATACATGCCTTACAGAAGATTACCAAATACAGACGTGGCAAGGCTAAGAGCACTCAGGATTGCGTTTGAGAAAGGAAAAGAACTGCCACCCTTCAAGCTTGCCTTTGCACAGTCGACTTTACAAAAGGTTCAATCCAATATCCATTTTTTTGAAAGCGCCGTCCAGGAAACACGCCAGGCTTTTAATGTACAGGTAACAAAAAGCAAGGAATACAATAAAATGCTGAAGAAGCTTAAATTGTACATGTCACATTTTGTTCAGGTCACCAATATGGCCATTGCCAGAGGAGATCTGGCAGCATCTGACAGGGAGTATTTTGGTTTTGGCAAGAATCAGCGTAAGGTTCCGCTGTTCAGCACAGAGAATGAAGTAATCGAATGGGGTGAGAAGCTGATACGCGGTGAGACCCTCCGGTTGAGCAAAGGACTGAATGCAGTTACCAATCCCTCCATGGCAGTCCTTAAAGTAAGGTACGAGAATTACCTTGATGCCTATAATTATCAGAAAACGCTTCAGAAAAATCTCCAGCGCAGTCAGAAAAAACTGATAGAACTCAGGGTAATAATCGATACCATCATTACTTCAATCTGGAATGAAGTTGAGGATTTCTATAAGGAACTTCCGGACGATCTGAAGCGCAAGAGTTCCGGGATATACGGGGTTGTATATTTTTACCGGAAAGGTGAGTCACTCCCTGATAACCCGCCTGCATAACTCCCCGGATAGCTTCGTCTTGCTTTTTCATGCAGAAAAATTATTCCTACCAGAATTATTGTAAAAAAAACACTCAGGCTCAGTATAAAATAATTTTCAGGGCTGGTGCCCAGTTTATCCATGGTTGTTTCTCCCATGGGTTCACGGGAAAAATGATAGTAAACCACTGCAAATCCATTATTGACAAAATGTCCAACGATCGGAACCCAGATGGCAGAACTCCACAGCAGAAGATAACCGAAATATAAACCCAACAGTAACCTGGGAAGGAATCCATAAAATTGAAAATGGATGAAGCTGAAAAGAAAGGCTGATATCCAAACCCCCAGGTGAGGGTTTTTTGTCCATTCCGAGAATAACCTCTGTAATATGCCCCTGAAGAGGATTTCTTCACCCAGGGCAGGTAACAATGCTATCATCATCATGTTGACCATCAGGTCTATACCGTTTTCGCCAGCCAGAAACAGCTCTGTGAGCCTTCCTGCATTGTCCTCCATACTCCGGATCTTATTTTCGATTGAATTCATCCATTCCGGCAAATCGAGTGCAGAGTTGAAAAGGGCAAGCGAATTCATTGTCGGAATTGCAACTATGAGGGACCCTGCGACCAGTAAAAGGGTAATGCCGGATGGTTTTACATTTGCTTTCAGATAAGCTGCTATCCTTTCACTAAAAAGCCAGGCAACCAAAAGTCCGGGAACCAGAAACAAAAAAACTGACTCTATGATCTGAAAGAACTTGATCACTCCGATATTTTCCGCATCCGGTTCACTGAAAATATGATATATCTCGCTTATTCCCAGATGATAAAGCGGCATGGCAACCAGCAAAGCAAGGACAGAGCTTAAAACAAGAAAAACAGCTATGATAAAGACAACAAGGAGCAGTTTAACGGGCGGTGACATCCTGATAAAGCTCTGGCGGAATCCTTCTGCGAGTTGGGAGGGCATAAACTGAATATTATATGGAGAAATGATCAGGGGCAAAATTACTAAAAGTTAAATACCTTGCACCACAACTTTCCTTTAACTTTGGGCCTTCATATTCCCGGTTTTCGCGTTGGCAAATATTGGCAAAATATTCTTGAGGGACAGACCCTTGTTTCTTGCTCCCATGGAAGATGTGACCGACCCATCCTTCAGGTTTATATGCAAGCAATTCGGGGCTGATGTAGTTTATACCGAGTTCATTCCTTCCGACGGACTAATCCGTGATGCCAAAAAGAGCCTCAAGAAACTCGAGATTTCTGAAGATGAGCGGCCCATTGGCATCCAGTTATACGGACATCTTATTGACAGTATGGTTGAAGCGGCAAGAATCGCCGAAGAGGCAGGACCCGATCTGATCGATATCAACTTCGGCTGTCCGGTCCGGAAAATTGCAAACCGTGGTGCCGGTGCAGGAATGCTTTGTAATATTCCCCTTATGGTGGAAATGACAAAGGCCATTGTTGACGCCGTTAAACTTCCGGTAACTGTCAAGACCAGACTGGGATGGGATGAAACAAGTAAAAACATTGTGGATATTGCTGAAAGGTTGCAGGATACAGGCATACAAGCCATTACGATCCATGGACGCACCCGGGCCCAGTTTTATAAAGGCAATGCCGACTGGAGCCTGATCCGGGATGTTAAAAACAATCCGCGTATGAAAATTCCGGTTATCGGGAACGGCGATGTAATATCCCCTCAGTCTGCCCTTTATGCTTTTGAAAAGTTCGGAGTGGACGCGATAATGATTGGCAGGGCTACTGTAGGAAGGCCATGGATATTCAGGGAAATAAACCATTTTTTGGCTACCGGGAACCTTTTGCCCCCCATGACCTTATCGCAGATAGTAGACCTGGCCCGGCTACAATTCCGTAAATCATTGGATGTTAAAGGAATACCAAGGGGTATTTTTGAAATGCGCCGTCATTTCTCCAATTATTTCAAGGGATTGCCGGATTTCCGTGAAATCAGGATGAAACTGGTGACTTCCCTTGATGTTGATGAAATCAATGCCCTGCTTGACAGAATTGAAATTACCTATTCGCAGAATTAGCCGGATTTTTTTGGGTATAATCAAGGGTATAATGTAATCCCCGGCTTTCTTTACGCTGCTGTGCCGCCTTAATAATCAGGTACCCCGCATTGATCATATTCCTCAGTTCACACAGCTTTTGGGACAGCTTTGATTTTACATACAATTCCTCTGTTTCGTTAAATATGATCTCAAGCCTGTCCATTGCCCTCTTCAACCTGAGATTCGAACGTACGATCCCAACATAATAGCTGAATATCTGCTGTACCTCCTTAAAGTTCTGGGTTATTAAGACCATTTCTTCGGGATGGGTCGTACCTTCATCATTCCAGAGCGGGATATCCTGTTGAATTTGATAATCCCTGATGTTAATGAGCGAATGCCTGGCGGAACGCTCTGCATAAACCATGGCCTCCAGCAAAGAATTACTGGCAAGCCTGTTTGCCCCGTGCAATCCCGTGTAGGCAGCCTCACCCGCTGCATAGAGATGCTGTATGGAGCTGCATCCGTTGGAATCAACACGTATGCCCCCGCATAGATAATGGGCGGCAGGGACGACGGGTATCTGGTCCTTGCCTATGTCAATACCCAGTGAAGTGCATTTTTCGTTAATAGTCGGAAAACTCAGTTTCAGGTCCTTTTCCTCCAGGTGAGTGCAATCGAGAAATACAAATTCTTCACCACTGGTCTTCATTTCATTGTCAATGGCACGGGCTACTATGTCCCTTGGTGCCAGCGAACCCCTTTTATCATATCGTTTCATAAAATCTTCACCCCGGTGGTTGCGCAGGATCGCACCATGCCCCCGCATGGCTTCCGTGATCAGGAATGATGGTCTTTCACCGGGATTGTAAAGGGATGTGGGGTGGAACTGTATGAATTCCATGTTGTCAATTATCCCTTTGGCCCGGTAAACCATGGCAATCCCGTCACCGGTGGCAATGAGCGGATTGGTGGTAGTGTGGTACAGGTTACCGATGCCGCCTGTAGCCATCATGGTGACCCGCGACAGAAAAGTATGGATTATGCCTGTCTTGAGATCAAGTACATAAGCCCCATAGCATTCAATATCCGGAAAATATCTTTTTATAAGCCTACCCAGGTGATGCTGTGTAATGATCTCTATGGCAAAGAAATTTTCGAATACATCGATATTTGGATGGTCATGCACCCTGGAACTCAATACCCTTTGGATTTCATATCCGGTATTGTCCTTATGGTGCAGGATACGGTGCTCAGAATGTCCTCCTTCGCGAGCCAGGTCAAACTTGCCGGTGGACTGCCTGTCAAAATCAGCACCCCATTGTACAAGTTGCCCGATTTGTGCTGGAGCCTCCCTGACAACCATTTCAACCACGCCTGGATTGCAAAGACCATCACCAGCAATCAGTGTGTCACTCATATGTTTTTCAAAATTATCCGGGGCGTAAGTGACAGCGGCTATACCTCCCTGGGCATAACTTGTATTGGTATCGCTTAGCGATGCTTTTGTAATGATGGCCACCTTGCCCGAATCCGCTACTTTTAATGCATAGGTAAGTCCGGCCAGACCCGACCCGATAACCAAAAAATCGTACTGATGGTTCATTTTGTAATTGAATTCATGATATCTCCCAAAATTAAGAGAATTTTATAAGAAAGTACTTAGAGTGACTCCGCTCAGCGAGTAACTTCGCTTAGCTGAGATTAAATATAGCGGTGCTCTGCACCTTTGGTTTCCTTTTCAAATTAATTGCTACAAATATCAAGGCGGCTCTGCCGCTACAAATATCAAGGCGGCTCTGCCGTTCGTGAAAGATTCTTCAAATGAAATTCCCGGAGGTGCCTTCCGCCCCAATCTTTATAGGTGCAGCGCACCCCCATATTTGTAGAAATAATAATTTAAATGTAAGCCCCAAGGTGCAGCGCACCGGAATATTTGTAGAAAAGATTGCACCCATGAACCCCGGAGGTGCAGCGCACCGGAATATCCCCTTTTTCTATTACATTTGTCCATTCATCCATTTAGATAAAATATGATTCAGGAAGATCTCTTTAAGAAAATTATTGCCCACAGCAAGGAATATGGTTTTATTTTCCCTTCGAGTGAAATATATGACGGATTGAGTGCCGTATATGATTACGGACAGAATGGTGTGGAACTTAAGAACAATATCCGGCGCTACTGGTGGGAATCCATGGTCAGGCTTAATGAGAACATCGTGGGCCTCGACGCGGCCATATTCATGCACCCGAAAACCTGGGAAGCTTCGGGACACGTTTCCGCTTTCAATGATCCGCTGATCGATAACAGGGATTCAAAAAAACGATACAGGGCTGACCAGCTTATAGAGGAATACCTTCAAAAAATAGAAGATAAGATCGGAAAAGAAGTTTCAAAAGCTGCTGAGAAATTCGGCAACAGCTTTGATGAAGCCAAATTCAGGGCTACCAATCCCAGGGTGACTGAGGGCCAGGCAAAGTATGATGAAATCCACGGGAGATATATAAAAGCACTTGAAAATGATGATCTGAAGGAAATCAGCCAGATCATCACTGATGCCGAAATTGTTTGTCCTGTTTCAGGCACAAGAAACTGGACGGAAGTGCGAAAATTTAACCTCATGTTCAGTACCCAGGTAGGTTCGTTGAGCGAAGATGCCAGCACCATCTACCTAAGACCGGAGACCGCCCAGGGAATTTTTGTCAATTTCCTCAATGTGCAAAAGACAGGACGCATGAAAATTCCTTTTGGGATCGCCCAAACAGGTAAGGCCTTCAGGAATGAGATCGTGGCACGCCAGTTTATCCTTCGCATGCGCGAATTTGAACAAATGGAAATGCAGTTCTTCATTAAGCCCGGTACAGAAATGGAATGGTATGCTTACTGGAAGGAAAAACGTATGGCGTGGCACAAAGCTCTTGGTATGGGGGATCACAAGTACCGGTTCCATGACCATGATAAGCTTGCGCACTATGCGAATGCTGCATGCGATATTGAATTTGAATTTCCAATAGGATTTAAGGAAGTTGAAGGAATCCATTCCCGTACGAATTTCGATCTGGGCAATCATGAAAAATTTTCCGGAAAAAAGTTGCAGTACTTTGATAATGAAAGTAATGCCGGCTTCACACCGTATGTGATTGAAACTTCGATCGGACTTGACCGCATGTTCTTTACCGTATTATCCAATGCCTATACCGAAGAAAAAGTAGATTGGGAAGGAAGCACCAGGGAAGATCGTGTAGTTCTTAAGATTCCGCCTGCCCTTGCTCCGGTTCAGCTTGCGGTTTTACCGCTGATAAAAAAAGACGGACTCCCTGAAAAAGCCAGGGAGATCATGGATCACATGAAATTCGATTTCAATTGCCAGTACGAGGAAAAGGATTCAATCGGCAAGCGATACCGTCGTCAGGATGCCATTGGTACACCATTTTGCATTACTATAGATCATGAAACCCTCACGGACAATACCGTTACAATTCGTTATCGTGATACACTTTTGCAGGAAAGGATAGTTGTTGAAAGGTTGCCTGAGATCATGGGGGACAAGGTGAGTTTGAAGCAGATAATGAGGAGATTGTAGAGATCTATTTACGATTTACGATTTACGATTTATGCCCAAAGTCCTCATTATTACCTACTACTGGCCACCCTGCGGCGGATCTTCTGTTTTAAGATGGCTTAAGTTCACCAAATATCTCAGGGAATTTGGATGGGAACCGGTTATATATACCCCATCGAATCCGGAGCCACAGGAATATGATCCGTCGCTGGTTCAGGAAATACCACCAGGTGTTGAAACAATAACCTCACCGATACGGGAACCCTACCGGTTATATAAAATGCTTATCGGCAAGAAAAGACATGATCACCTCGGTGTCGCGCTCATGTCCGACAAAAAGCATGGTATTATCAGCAAAATTTCCCTTTGGATAAGGAGTAATTTTTTCATTCCGGATCCACGCAGGGGATGGGTCAGGCCTTCTGTTACCCTATTGTCGGCTTACCTTAAAAATCATCCTGTCGATGCAATCATCACGACAGGCCCGCCTCATAGTATGCATCTTATAGGCCTCGGGCTGAAATCGAAGCACGATTTGAAATGGATTGCCGACTTCCGTGACCCCTGGACCAATATCGATTTCTATAAGGATCTGCCCATGACAAGATTTGCAGACCATATCCAAAAAAAACTTGAAAGTACAGTCCTGAAGAGGGCAGATCATATCATTACAGTGAGTCCCGGCATGACCCTTGACTTCGTGACTATGGGAGTCAGCAATATCACAACCATAACCAATGGCTATGATATTGAACCCGCAGGTGCCCCTGACACCACAAATTCAAATGAAAATTTCATTCTTTTGCATCTGGGATCGCTGCCCAGATCCAGGAATCCAATAAAACTATGGCAGGTACTTTCACAACTGGTGCAGGAATATGAACGGATTGCTTCCATTCTTGAAATTAGGCTGATTGGCCAGGTGGACATTTCCGTTTTGGAATCCATCAGAAACCATGGATTACTCAAGAATGTCGTCCATCTGCCGTATATGGCACACCATCAGACATTCAGCCAGTTAACTTCTGCATCTGCATTATTGCTTTGCATTAATAATACTCCGAATGCACAGGGCATACTTACCAACAAGTTCTTCGAATATCTTTCAGCCAGGCGGCCAATCCTGGCCATTGGCCCCGAGGATGGCGATGCATCGGCCATTCTTACAGAAACAGGTGCGGGAAGGATATTCGGATATGAAGATTCCAATGAATTGAAGGGATATGTTTTAGGCTTGTTTGAACTATATTCGCAGCATAATCTGAACATGAACAGCCGGCATATTGAAAAATACTCCCGATTTAATCTCACCCGTGAATTGGCCGAACTTTTAAACAAAGTAACCGCCTGATGAAAATTGTTACCATTGTAGGTGCCCGGCCACAGTTTGTAAAGGCAGCGGCTGTAAGCCGGATTATCCGAAATACTCCCGGACTTAAGGAAATCCTGATCCATACAGGCCAGCATTTTGATAATAACATGTCCTCTGTATTTTTCCGGGAAATGGACATTCCTGAGCCTGATTATAACCTTGAAGTGAACAACCTTTCACATGGGGCTATGACCGGACGTATGATTGAAAAGATCGAGGAGGTATTGATTAAGGAAAGTCCGGAATGGGTGGTGGTATACGGTGACACCAATTCTACCCTGGCCGGTGCATTGGCAGCCAGAAAGCTGGATATGAAGGTGGCCCATGTCGAGGCCGGACTCCGGTCATTTAATATGAAGATGCCTGAAGAAATTAACCGGATATTGACTGACCGGATATCAACCGTTTTATTCTGCCCTACTGAAATAGCAATGCAGAACCTGAATAATGAAGGGTTTAAAGGATTTGACTGTGATGTCGTGCAGGTTGGTGACGTAATGTACGATACGGCTTTGTTTTATGGAGCCCTTTCATCGCAGCGTTCGAACATTCTGGAAAAACTTGAATTGCCGGAAGGCAAATTTGTTTTATGTTCGCTCCACCGTCAGGAAAATACAGATAACACAGAAAATTTAATCTCGGTTGTTTCTGCCCTGAATGAGATCAACCGCGAAATACCGGTCATTCTACCCCTTCATCCCAGGACCAGAAAATTTCTTGACCTTCATCATATCCTTCCGGATTTTAATCCCATACAGCCGGTTGGTTATTTTGACATTATCGAATTGTTGAAAAACTGCAGGTTTGTTCTGACAGACAGTGGAGGAATGCAAAAGGAAGCTTATTTTTTCAAAAAGTACTGTATCACCCTGAGAAATGAAACGGAGTGGATGGAACTGGTGAATCACAACTTCAATTTCCTGGCCGGTCCCGATCCGCCGAGAATTTTAGCCCATTATAAGAATATTATGAACAAGCCTGAATTGCAGCAAGTAGCAGGCCTCTATGGTAACGGGGATGCATCTTCCATGATTGTGGAATTTTTACATAAGTACAACAATTAACCCTCCACTATCCAATTGGGATTTTCAGACATCATATCCACCGCCTCTGCCACATTCAGGAAGGACAAGGTAAAAAAGGCCTCGGTTCTTTATTTTACCATGACCCTGGGAATTATTGCGGGTATAATCCTGAGTGTTTTAAATACCCGGATGCTCAGCAAAGAACTATACGGGGATTTTAAATTCGTTCAGAACCTGTTTACATTTTCTGAATTGTTCCTGACCATGGGGCTGTTTTATTCGGGAGGAAGGATCATTGCCACAATCCATGATCCTGAAAAAAAGAGAGAGTTTTACGGGACTATATTTGTATTTGCAGGAATAATAAGCCTTGCGCTTATGATCCTCACCGGGATCTTTTCACTGTTCGAGGGCAGCATTTTCCATAATAATCTCAGATGGGTCATCGTGGCATGTTTGCCCCTGATATTTGTGTTTCCCCTGCAAATCTGCATGGAACAATTGCTTCAGGGTGATTATAAAATATATAGCCTTTCATTCATAAGACTTTCACCAAAAATCCTCAATATTCTTATCCTATTGGTTCTGTATTCATATTTTGAATACAATCTGATCTTAAATCTTGAAATTTTCCTCTTATCAATGGCGATACCCTTGTTAGCCGTAGTTTTTTGGATCAGACCCAGGTTTACTAATCTTAAAAGTAATTCAAACCTTTTATGGAAGGAAAATAAATATTACGGGTTCCCGGTATTTATTGGAGCCATTACAGGTGTGGCAAGTGCACAGATTGCCAGTTTCAGTATCAGCTTTTTTGTTGACAATGCAAATGTTGGTTTTTTCGCACTGGCCATTACAGCTTCAATGCCACTATCAATGCTTCCCGTATCATTGGGCACCACACTTTTCAAGGATTTCGTAACCTTACCGAAAATCCCCGCAAGGATTACTTACTATACCGTTTTTATCGGGATATCCGTACTTATCCTATTCCTGTTATCAATTGGATATTTGGTACATTGGTTGTATCCCCCTGAATTTTCTCCTGTAATTTACCTTTGTTATTATACGGCCGTTGGTTCTACACTACATGGATTCGGAGATTTTATCAACCGTTTTATCAGTGCGAAAGGCAAAGGAAGAATATTGAGGAACAGTAATTTTATCCTGGGCATTATAAATATTTCAGGATATACCTTGCTGGTTTATTTGTGTGGGATTAAGGGTGCTGCTATTACTAAATTAGTAGCCGGTCTGGCCTATTTGCTAAACATGCTTTATTTTTATATCATAATCGTAAAATCTGAAAATGGCAGCCGGTGAAAATATTGTCTGTCCAATATGCCATAGCGCCCACCCTGATAAGCTATTTGATACGGACAGCAAAGCTGTTGTCAGGCATCTTCTCAGCGCCGATAATATGCCATTATTCGAACAATGCCGACAGAAAGTGGAGCATCTTTGGGATTCGAAAGTTGCTGCATATTATCATTGCACAGTATGTACTTTTGAATTTGCCCATCCGTTCATTGCCGGCGATGCTGATTTCTATTCTTTCATATATGACACTGAGAATAAATACCCTGCTGAAAAATGGGAATACTCAATTAGCCTGATATCAATTGGACAATTTATAAAAACCGCCGCACTTCCTGCCAGATTGCTTGAAATTGGTGCCGGTAACGGTAGCTTTTTAAAATTGCTGGGTGGAAACCTGCTTCCATCAAGCGAAATTTACTCCACGGAGCTTTCTGAAGCAGGCGCCAGAATAATAGGATTGATGGGTTTTACGTGTTTTCAAAAGGATTTGCAACAAATATCCAAGGAGGACCTGGGCGGAAAAGTAAGCATTGTTTGTATGTTCCAGGTCCTGGAACATTTGGAGGGTATCCATGATTTATTTGAAAAGTTGAATGACATTACATTTTTCGGATCCAGGTTGTATATTTCAGTTCCTAACAATCTGCAACGCAGGTTTTTCGAAATACATAAGATAAAATATGATCTGCCCCCGGTCCATGTTGGCAGATACAACGTAAAAAGCCTGGACCATTTGTCTGAGGCTCACGGATGGAAAGTACTTCGACATTGTATTCAACCCTCAACCTATAAACAAAGGATTCTCAAATTCATCTATGCTTCCTATGCCAAAGGACAACAGGTATTTAATCCTGAAAAATATAAATCGAAACCACTCCGCCTTTTTCTGAGATACTGCATGCTGGCCACATTGGTATTTTTTCATATCAGGATTATTGTTGGTTTGAGGAGCCGGAAATTGGGAGTTTCTCAATGGTTTGAACTCGAAAGGAAAAATATGCAAAAAGTATAATGCCTGAAATCCCTGATAAATATAAAGTGTTTTTCCTGACCAGGGTACCATTCCCTTATGGCCTTGCACAAACCAATCGCCTGATATCCATTGCAGCAGGACTTGTAAATGCAGGTTGCGACGTTACCGTAATTTGCCTTAAACCTACCGAGAATGTGGCTGACTCACGTAATTACTCATCCTTAGGGACTTATAATCAGGTAAAGTTCATTTATACTTCAGGAACCAGCTACCGGGGTAAAAGTTTCCTGCGAAGATCATATCTCTTCATAACCGGAATAATGTCAGCCACAACGTTACTGGTAAAGGAACATAAGTCCGGAAAAATTCAAGCTGCTTTCATGGGAGTGACAGGTTCCCTGAACATATTGTGGTTTGGCTTGATTTGTCGTATCCTTAAAATAAAATACCTTCAGGAACGGAGTGAGTATCCATTTATAAAAGCTAGCCGTAAATCCTGGTTTGACAAGCCTGCTCTTTTTATTTATCTAAACCTGGTCTGCAAATTATTTGATGGTTTTGTAGTGATAACCCGGAGACTGCAGCAATACTTCACACCCTACCTAAGGGAGAATTGCCCTGTTTACCTGTTGCCCATCCTTGTAGAGCCGGAAAGGTTCGAAAATCTCACTGAAACCGCGAGTGAAATGTATATCGCCTATTGCGGCTCCATGGAGGGAGATAAAGATGGAATTCCTATCCTGACAGATGCATTTCATTTCTTAATGAAAGATTATCCGGATCTGAAACTGTACCTGGTCGGACCTACACAATTTGAAGGATTCAGGGGTTTAAAGGAAAATATTGTACGAAAGGGCCTGGAACTAAATGTGATATTCACAGGGACCGCTGACCGGGACCAGCTGCCCCGCATCCTTTCGAATGCGCATATGCTTGTTTTGGCCCGCCCTGGCAACAGGCAGTCGGAAGCAGGATTTCCGACCAAACTGGGAGAATATCTGGCCACTGGTAAACCGGTTGTGGTGACCAGCGTAGGCGAAATCCCGGACTATCTGCATCATGATGTAAACGCTTTCATTGCAAAACCCAATGATGCAGCAGATTTTGCCCTTAAAATGAAACAGGTTTTACAGAATTATGAACATGCACTGGAAATTGGTAAACAGGGGCAAATACTGGCACAAACTATTTTTAATTATAAGATTCAGGGGAAACAGCTAGCCGATTGGCTTCAGAAATTATAACCTATGGTAACCATTTCTTTTATCGGGGATATTGGATTGAACGATGACTATATTGATCTGCAGCAAAGGAATGTGCATCCGTTTTCTGCCCTGAAACCTTACCTGTCTGATACGGATTTATTGGCAGGAAATCTTGAATGTGTTGCAAAAGGTGAAAAGGGAGAGAATCTGTTAAAACGTCCAAGGATCGGCACCACGGTGGAGACCCTAGAATTGCTCCGGGATATTAACCTGGGAATCGCCTCCCTCGCCACAAATCATATATACGATCACCTGGAAGATGGTTTTCAAAAGACTGTAGGCTTCCTTCAAAACAGCAATATATTATACCTGGGTGCAGGAATGCGGGAAGAAGAAAGCACTCAACCCTTAATCCTTGAAAAGAACGGGCTTTCTTTCTGCATTCTGAATTATATAACAGCGGACACCCATCCTTCTCTTCCGCCTGATTCAAAAATCTTCATCAATGAATTTAAGCTTGAAAACTGCCTTGATGATCTTCAGAGGAATAAATCGTGCAATTTCAGAATCATTTTAATGCACTGGGGTGGTAATTTTGAAGGCGGGCTTTTCCCCGATACGGACCAGGTAAAATTGTCCCGTATACTGATCGACCACGGAGCTGATCTGATAGTGGGGCATCATTCCCATACATTGCAACCCTTTGAAAAATACAAAGGGAAATATATATTTTACAGCCTCGGGAATTTTTGCTTTTCGGATATTCATTTTGAAGGAAAGATCAGGAAAATGTCATCCCTTCGTGAAAGGGAATCCGTTCTGGTCAAAGCCAGGTTTATCAAGGATGGATATTCAGTGAAACTGGTCGCTTTCCGCAATGAGCACCTGATATTACGGATCCGGTCATTTATCCTGTGCAAGGTAAGCCTCCGAAACCTTGTTTTTTCATTATTAAAGAAAAGGCCATTCTGGCACATTTACAGGATATATTTCAAAAAAGTCAGACCTTTATGCCTCCAGGTATTCAGAAAAGATGCAGAACGCAGTCTTTTCTCAAGGATAATGAATTATAAGTCCAAAAAAACCTGAAATTATTTTTACCTTTTCTTCCGTCATGAGAAAATTCATTACCCGGAATATTGCCTTTCCACTGCAGGATCTCTACAATAATACTTCTATCCTTTCTACGCGCAAGTTCCTGCTTGAATCCCAATTCTGGCCTGAGCAGAAGATGTCTGAATACCAGTTTGCCAAATTAAAAATGCTTTTGGATCATGCGTACCGAAATGTTCCCTATTATAATAAGCTGTTTCGTTCTATAAAGCTTAAACCTGGTGATATCAGATCCTTTGAAGATATCAGTGCTATTCCCGTTCTTACCAGGGAAATAGCCAGAAATGAAAATGCCAACCTGGTTGCCGGGAATTATACTAAGAGACACATTATAAAGGGATTTACCGGAGGGACCACAGGGCCTCCTCTGCATCTTTTAAGGGATTCAGGTGATCTTACTTTCACCTGGGCAGCATTCTACAGATGGTATAACTGGATGGGAATTGAAATCGGTGATCCTGTTTCGAAAATCTGGGGTACCCGTTCTGTACTATCAATGCCAATCAGAAAGAAGATCTCAAGTGCATTTAAAAACTGGTATTACAACAGGAACTTTGTCAATTCATTTAATTTAAATGAGCGGACAATACTATCAGCCATTAAAAGCCTTGATGAATTCAAGCCGGTTCTCATCCGGGGTTATCTGTCAGCGCTTTTTCAAATCGCAGAATTTATGAAAGAGCATGATATATCACTTACCTTCAAACCAAAGGCCGTATCCTCCACCACTGAAACGGTGCTGGAGCCTTTCAGACAACTCATTCAAAAACAATTTTCCGCACCATTTTACGATCAATACGGTTGCGGGGAATGCAATTCAATGGCATTTGAAGCGGGTGATGGCCTTGGACTCTATGTAGCTGCAGAACATGTTTATATTGAATTGCTTTCTGATTCCGGTAGGCCTGTTGAAAACCAGGAAGGCAGAATAATTCTAACGAACCTGGATAACTTCGCTATGCCTTTCATACGGTATGAAAACGGTGACAGTGCCTTGCCGGCTTCGACTATGGCAGACAGAAAGTTCAATCTGCCCCTGTTAAAAAGTATTTCGGGCAGGACGGCCGATACCATAACTCTGGCGAACGGAAGTAAAGTTCATGGTGTATTTTTCACGGATATATTGCACGAGCTATACCATGAAAATCCGGAACTCATCCATCGTTTTCAGGTTTACCAGGATATTCCGGGAGAAATAGAATTCAGGATTGAATCACAGAAAACGCAGGATGACAGTTACCTGTTAAAATTGGAAAAGGCATTTGCCCGGTATTTCAATAAATCCAGGATTGTTACCACTCCACAACTCCCCAACGATCCGTCAGGTAAATTCAGGTATATTGTATCTGCCATAAAAGCTGAATAATGGATATTTTTTACTTTAAAACCAGCAATTCAAGTTTTATTCTGACAGACCAAAGGATCCTGGAGGAAAAATTTTCTGTAAAAACCTATTTTATTGATAATTCCAATGGTCTGAAATACATATTTGCCTTGTTTAAACTTACACTTTTCCTGACCTTCAGGGGTTGGCAGCCACAGATATATTTCATCAGGTTCGCAGATTGGCATACTGCGATCCTGACGTTATTCAAAAAACTGTTCCGGAAAAAACTGATCATTGTGGTGGGGGGGTTTGATGCATTTCACTTTCCTGAATTTGCATATGGTGTTTATCATCGTAAATTCAGGGGATGGTGTGCAAAGTATTCCCTGGCAAATGCAGATATCATACTTCCCAATAGTCCCAGTCTGATTGAATATACCAATACCTATGCGCTGGCAAGACCGGTTCCAGGAGGCATCAGGCATTTCGTCCCCGGGATGAAAGGAAAAATCAGGGTTGTATTTAATGGATTTGACACGGAATTCTGGACTGCAAACAATCAGACATTAAAAAAGAACATGGTCATAACCGTGGCTTATGTAAATTCAAACAGAAATTTTTACTTAAAAGGAATTGACAGTTATATTGATCTTGCAGGCAAACTGCCACAATATGAATTCACCCTTATAGGCATGAAAAATGATTTTCTGGCCCGAAATTTTCCGGATATGGTTATCCCATGTAATTTAAGCATAGCCGGATTGGTTTCCCGGCAGCAATTGCTCCAATATTACAATGAAGCCAAAGTATTCTGCATATTATCCCTTACTGAAGGCATGTCAAATGTACTTTGTGAGGCTATGCTTTGTGAATGTGTTCCCGTGGGTACCGGGGTAACAATGATTCCTGAAATAATTGGTGAAACCGGATTTGTGATAAGTCACAAAGATCCGGAGGAAATGAAACAAAAGGTTGAATCAGCCATGAAAAGTGATCCAAACCTGGGCAGGATGGCAAGACAGCGTATTGTTAATAATTATTCACTTGAAATCAGGTCGAAATCGCTAAATGATCTGATTGTTGCAGAATTGAAAAGCTGAGAAATTACTTTGAATGGATAATTTCAGATATTTGTGTTTAGTTTATGACAGAAGCCATTTATAAAAGATCCAAAATGAAAAACAGGTCAATCGTAATTATTTCCATCCTGGGTTTTTTCCTTATTTCTTTAGCCTATTTCATTGTTCCGGTTTCACAGGGCAAAAAGATCAACCAGCATGACATCGTACAATTTAAGGGTATGTCAAAAGAGATTGTGGATCACCGTGCAAGTCACCATGAGGAACCTTTATGGACCAACAGTATGTTTGGAGGCATGCCGGCCTACCTTGTGTCAACCCAGTACAAAAACAATATGCTCCGGCAATTACACCGGATTTTCACACTGAATAATTTCAGGCCGGTTGGTTTTATTTTTTTATACCTGACCTGTGCTTATATTGCCCTTCTTCTTTTTGGAGCCGGACCATGGCTTAGCTTTGCCGGCGCAATTGCGTATGCATTTTCCTCCTACTTTTTTATTGTTATCCAGGCTGGTCATGTATCCAAAGTATTTGCCATCGGATATCTTCCTCCTATTGTTGCCGGTGTTTATGCAGCATTCAGAGGTAAGGCCATACTGGGAAGTCTCATTGCAGGAATATTTCTTGGCCTGCAGATCCTTGTAAATCACCTGCAGATCACTTACTATACCATGCTGATCATTCTTATCTTTTTGATCTTTGAGTTTGTTAATGCCATAAGGAATAAGACCATACCCGGTTTTATCAAACCCATTCCATGGCTTTTTCTCTTTATTCTGCTTGCCATTGGATCCAATTTTAGCAATCTATATACAACCTATGAATACGGAAAATATTCTATCCGTGGGAGATCCGATCTTACGTCCAATCCTGAAAACAAAACATCGGGGCTTGACAGAGATTATGTAACACAGTGGAGCTATGGAGTTGGAGAAACTTTTACATTGCTTATCCCCGATTTTATGGGTGGAAGTTCATCAGGTGCTTTGAAAACAAGTTCGAATACCTATGAATACATTAAGAATACCTATGGGGTTGGCGAGGCAAAGAAATTTATATCAAATGTACCCCTGTATTGGGGAAAGCAACCCGGTACTTCAGGTCCGGTTTATATTGGCGCCGTGGTTGCATTTCTTTTTGTTCTCGGTATGTTTTTGGTTCGCGGCCCTATAAAATGGTGGCTATTCACGGTCACACTGATTTCAATTTTACTTTCCTGGGGCCACAATTTTTCCCTTTTGACAAATTTTATGCTTGACTATTTCCCGGGATACAATAAGTTCCGTTCTGTTTCCATGGCACTGGTGATGGCTGAATTTGCCATGCCTGTTCTGGGAATTTTGTGTCTCAGGGAAATCATAAATGGCAATCCGGTGAAAAAAGAATTTCTCAGGGCATGGAAATACTCCTTTTTTGGCCTTGGTGGTTTGATCCTGATCCTCCTTATGATTTCGGGCTCGTTTGATATGACTGCCAGTTTTGATGAGCAATTCCGTTCCCAGGGACTTGATAAAATTGTGGATGCCATTCAAATGGACCGTTTATCCATGTTGCGCTCCGACGCGTTTCGTTCACTTGTATTGATTATCTTAACAGCAGCTTTATCCTATTTTGTCTACGTGAAAAAAGTAAAGCTCAATACTTTTATTCTGATAATCTCCCTCCTGTTATTGATCGATATGTGGCCGGTAAACAAAAGATATCTGAACAACAAGGATTTCGTAACCGCAAAAGCAGACAAAAATCCGTTTGTCCCTACAACATCAGATCTGGTCATTCTTCAGGACAAAGACCCTGATTTTCGCGTAATCAATCTTACCGTTAGCGTCCTGCAGGATGCAAGCACTTCCTATTTTCATAAATCTCTTGGCGGCTATCATGGCGCGAAAATGAAAAGATACCAGGAATTGTTTGACCACAGTATCGGAAATGAGCTCTCTGCATTAATAGGTGTCCTGCAGAAAAGACCAAAGCCGGAATCCGTAGACAGCGTATTGGCCACCCTGGGAACACTTAATATGCTGAATACAAGATATATTATCTTCAATTCGGATGCTCCTCCCCTGGTTAACAAGCATGAAATGGGAAATGCATGGTTTGCGGATTCCATAATGCTTGTGCCGGATGCAGATGCGGAAATTTCAGCTGTTGCCCTTAACAATCCGGAAAATGTTACAACCGTGGATGCCCGGTTCAGTACTATGATTGAAGGATTAAAACCGGCAGTGAGTGAGAGCGATACAATATATCTTACTGATTATAAGGCCAACAACCTGAAATATTCATATTCTGCCGGTACAGAAAAACTGGCGGTATTTTCCGAAATTTATTATGACAAAGGATGGGAGGCTTATATCGACGGCATACCGGCTGATCATTTCAGGGCAAATTATATTCTCAGGTCAATGCGTGTTCCAGCCGGGAATCATACAATAGAATTTAAGTTTCATCCCCAAAGCTATTACCTGGGTGAAAAAGTTTCCCTGGGCAGTTCTTTGCTGTTATTGTTGGTAGCTATTGGATTTGGATGGATGCAGGCCAGGCGTAAGGCGCAGTTCAATACTACGCCAGGAAACAGTTAACTTGTCCCTGTCACTCTTTACCGCTAATACCGATCCAGCCAGCGGTACTTCCTGGCAGTATCGCCAAACTTGGCAGACAGGCATACCTCATGCGAACCGAATGAATAGCGGGAAATCCCGTTAAATCCATAATCATAGGAATATCCGAAATAATAATTCCTGAACCTCACCCCTGCCATAGCTATGATATCACCGCTTGAACGGCCTGAAATACCAAACCAGTATTGATTCTTATAGTAGGCTTTCATCGTGAAATCCGCCTGTACCCTGAACATTTCATTCAGCAGAATGATGGTTGAAGGTTCAACATTCCAATCGGGATTCGACAAATTGAACCTGTAATCAGCCAATATGCTATAATGCCTTAACAGTCTGATTTCTTCGGTGCCCTGAAAGTCCGCAGCATTCCCGATTTTAAGCTTTGACTGAAAAACCTGTGATATGGCCATTCCCGCATGCCATTTGCCGGTCATGTAATTGATCCCGATGCCTGCATCCGGAACCAGGGTCGATTTCCCTATTAGACCATACAGAGGATCAATTTCGGGATTCTTTAACCTGGCAAGTTCCGGGTTAATCCGGTATTGAAATAAATTACCGGTCAATCCGAAAGAAAGCTGGGAATTGCGGATAAAGAGATGATATGCATAGCTGAACTGCCCTCCCGTTCTTTCCACTGCGCCATTTTCATCACGGTACACAATTGCACCCAATCCTACCCTGCCTTTTCCGGCTTTGCGAAAAGTACTATTACCACGCTGGCCCGGTTTAAGAGAGTATCCTGTCTTCAGCAATCTGCCCTGGATGCTTATTATATAGGAAGAGGGTGTATTCTGCGAAAATCCGATCCATTGCTTTCTTGCCCCGAGATTTATGACTGTTCTTCCATCACAACCTGCAACTGCGGGATTTATAAGAAATTCATTGGAATAGTATTGGCTGAACCTGGGAAGTTGTTGAGCCATAATTACGACTTCACAGCATATCAATGCGATGACAAGCCATAATTTCCTTCGGTTGATAACCAGGGAACGCACCTTTTCGGAATAGAAATCCGGGTCAATTTCCCTGCAAGGCGTTTGTCTTTGTATGATGGTAAATACTGTCAAGATCGTTTATCTGATAATCGTTACTACTCCCTTTATGGGTGTCATATTCTCACCGTTATTCAATTCAATTATAAAGTAATATGAATCCGCCGGCAATCTCCGGCCTTTCAAATCCTCACCATTCCATGCTTCCGGACATCCTCCTGTACAACGATATACAATATTGCCCAACCTGTCATATACCTGAATGATTCCATTCGGATAGATTTCATGAAATGTGGATTCTCCGCCATTTTCAGTTATATAGCTGATATCCCAGGTATCATTGGCGTTGTCATAATTGGGGGTAAAAGCCGTGGGTATCCCGAGACAGGTATTGTTCAGCGCAATTAGCCTGAAGACCGAATCAGCCCTGCATCCCATTGCATCGACAACCTGGACTGCATAAATATTTTCTTTTACATCATTCAGGATTGAATCGGCTTCGTCCGGATAATCCGTCCAATGGAAATTGTATTGCGGTGTACCACCTGTCACAGTGATAGCTACCGCACCATTCTCCCAGTCGGGACAGAATGGATATATTGTATGCAATTCATTCAAATCCATATGCAGATTTCCAGGCTCTCTGATGGTTACCATGGTATCTACCCGACAGTTTTCTGCATCAATTATCCTCAGCGTATAACTTTCTGCTTTTAACTGGTCCACCGTAGTACCATTTAGCTGTATTCCATTCCAATAATATGTATATCCGCCTCTTCCGCCTGAAGCATCCAATTCAACCGACCCGTCAGAAAATCTGAAGCATGAGGCATCAGAGATTTCAAGGCGGGGAACAATGGGCATAGGATCAGTTATTAAAATCGACAGGTTATTCGTACATCCATCCATATCGGTGACCGTAACATTATAACTTCCCTCCTGAACACCTGACAGGGTTTCTGTACGAATACCATTATTCCACAAGTAATTATATGGTGCAATACCATCTCTGACTTCAGCCCTTAAGATTCCATCTGAACCAAGGTAGCAGGAAATGCTATCAACAACCTGTATTTCAATTTGAACTGTGCTGTTTTGCATGATCATTGCTGTATCCGTTAACTGGCAAAGATTACTGTCGGTTATAGTTACGATATGCAGGCCACTGTCCAGTCCGCTAATTTCCCGGGTTGTTTCACCCGAATCCCATGAATAGGAATAGTCAGGCATCCCTCCCATTACCAAAACCCTGGCGGTCCCTAATACCGTTCCTGTACAATTCAAATTTGTCGATTCAATTAAAGACACCAGTGGCTCGGGCGATTCCAGAGTTTCTTCCCAAGTTATGCCGCATTTATTTACATCAGTCAATGTTAAAATATAGGTTCCTTCCGATAACCCGTCGATATACGATGAATCCTGAACCAGTGTTACACCATCCAGTTTCCAGTTATAGGTATATGGACCCTCTCCGCCCCTGCCTGCTATGCGGATGATCCCGTCATTATTGCCGGAACAGGATACCTCAAAACCATGGTAATCTGATAATATGGCAGAATCAATCTGCATGGCTTCCGGTTCAGTCAGTGTTATCGTATCCGTTATTGCACACTGAATTCCATCCCTGACTGTTACAACATAGTCGCCCGCCTTCAGATCATGCAATTCACCTGCCGTACTTCCCTGTTGCCAATTGAACTCGTAAGGACCATCAGTTGTATCGCCTCCCTCAGGGTGCAGGATAATGTATCCCGAATTGTCGCCGAAACATTTCAAATTATAAATCCCTGTTGAAGATTCCGATAATTCAGCCTGCATCTGTAATTCGCCGGGTTGAATCAGGTCAAATGTATCAGATGTCATGCAGTTGAATGTGTCACTTACTATCACACTGTATCTCCCTGCTCCCAGTCCTGTTTGGTTTCTCAGGCTTGTATCGGGTATGCTGCCTCCGGATATTGTCATCCAGTCAAAAGTGTAACCCCTGCCTTCATGTCCGCCTGAAATGCCATTTAAAAGAACAGCACCATCATACGAACCGAAGCAGCTAATATTGTAATTTCCAGGATACTCTTGCACAATGACCTCATCGAGGAAGAGGGGATCGGGTTCAAACAATTCCTGTGTATACGTATCTGAACAGCCTGCGACATCCGTATAATGGAGGACATAACGACCCGCTGGCAGATTGTACTGAAAATTGAACCGGAGGGCATTGGTAAACGTGGTATCAAATCCATTGGGCCCCGTCCAATGATATAACGTATTGGT
>Ga0105092_10000023_pt1 | contig 68900 bp, 55 predicted proteins | sample PPLLak2March2015_FD_87021 | JGI IMG/M metagenome (GOLD analysis project Ga0105092, IMG submission 87021) | Freshwater sediment microbial communities from Prairie Pothole Lake near Jamestown, North Dakota, USA - PPLs Lake P7 Core (1) Depth... | ecosystem: Environmental > Aquatic > Freshwater >... | reverse complement strand
TTTACGAACATGGAAAATACAGTGCTGCACAGAATTTCTTTGATGCCTACCTGAAGTCCCATCCCCTTGAAAATTCCGATCTGGTATCCAATAGCGAATTTTACGGAGCCATGTGTGCAGTCAGGTTGTTTAACAACGATGCTGAAAGCCGGGTATTGAATTTTCTGGGCCGGAATCCCGAGAATCCTTTACGGAATGAGGCTGTTTTTAATCTGGCCAATTATTTTTATCAACGAAAAAATTCAAATAATGCCCTCGATTATTATGAACAGGTTGATAAAACCCGTTTAACCAGGGAGGAACAGGCTGAATTCTATTTTAAAAGCGGTTACTGCTATTTTCTTACCAGTAATTTTGAAAAGGCACGCCTCGCATTCAGTCAGATAAAAGATCAGGATACCAAATATGCCGCCCCCGCACTGTATTACTATTCACACATCAATTATACGCAGGGTAATTATGAGACTGCACAGGAAGGGTTCCTTAAGCTCAAAACCGATGCGAATTTCGGTCCCATTGTACCCTATTACCTCACACAAATTTATTACAAACAAAAAAAGTATGACGAAGTGGTCCGATATGCCCCGGTGTTGATGGAGAATGTCTCAGAAAAGAGAGCCCCGGAGGTATTGAAGATCACAGGTGAATCCTATGCCCAACTAAATCTCTATGCCGAAGCAATTCCCTATCTCGAAAAATACCTGGAAACATCAAGTTCAGTAAGCAGGGAAGATAAATACAGTCTGGCTTATGCATATTATAAGACGAATAACTATGCAAAAGCGGCTGAACTTTTCGGGCAAATAACGGGTTCCGAATCAGCCATCAGTCAGAATGCCCTGTATCATCTGGCTGATTGCCAGTTAAAGCTTAATGATAAAAATAAGGCACGGATGGCATTTTCATCGGCATCCAAAATGAAGTTCGATCCTGCCATACAGGAAGATGCACTGTTCAATAATGCCCTGCTTACCTATGAACTGGACTATTCGCCGTTTAATGAATCCGTGCAGGCATTGAATGAATACCTTGACCGTTATCCCAATTCACGACGCAATGATGAAGCCAACAATTATCTGGTAATGGCCTATCTGAATGCAAAGAACTTCAGCATGGCCCTGGCCTCGCTTGACAAGATCAGGGATAAGAACAATGAAATTAAAAAGGCTTATCAAAAAATTGCTTACTACCGTGGCCTGGAATTATTCAGTAACGGTAAATTCAGCGAATCCATTCAACTGCTCACCTCTTCAACCCGATATGGGAATTCAGATGCCAGGCTCTATGCCTTAAGCCTTTACTGGAAAGGAGAAGCATATTACAGATCCGCAGATTACCGCAATGCAATTGACAATTACAGCAGTTTTATAGCCCAGGCAGGCGCCAACCGATTTAATGAATATTACCCTGCCCAGTACAACCTGGGATATTGTTATTTCAGCCTGAGACAGTATTCCGATGCGGCAATATGGTTCGCCAGGTTTACACAATCAGGTAAATACCAGAATCAGGATATTCTGACAGATGCATACAACCGCCTGGGTGATTGCTATTTTGTGCAAACTGATTATAACAAGGCTGTTACCTATTATGATCTGGCCATTAAAACAGGTCGGGGAAATACGGACTATGCCCTGTTCCAAAAAGGCCTTGCACTGGGCGTTACGGGAAAGGATAATGAGAAAATCAACACCCTCAGTCAACTCGTAAACAAAAATCCAAATTCCACGCTCAAGGCAGATATTCTATTCCAGATGGCTGAAAGTCATGTCAAATTAAACCAGCCCGAGAAGGCACTGGCAGAATATAAAAAAGTGGTTAACGAATATCCCAAAAGCAGTTATGTAAGAAAGTCCCTGATAGGAATGGGGCTTATCTATTTCAATTCGAACCGCAACAATGAAGCTATACAATGTTACAAGCAGATCATCAGTGACTATCCCGGTACGCCTGAAGCTGAGAATGCATTGATCGGGCTGAAAAATGTGTATGTTGAAATGAATGAAGTGGATAGTTACTTTACTTATATAAACGGACTGGGTGTACTGACCTCGTCCGACCTGATCGAACAGGATTCTCTCAGCTATTTATCCGCGGAAAAAATATACTCCGCCGGTGATTATGGCCGGGCAGCAGCAAGTTTTAAGAACTATATTGAGAAGCATCCGGATGGGAGATTTCTGCTGAATGCAAATTTCTATAAAGGTGATTGCGATTACCGGGCTAAAAATTATGATGAGGCACTTAAAGCTTTTGATTATGTTATCGGACGTCCGCAGAGCCGGTTTCTGGAACCAGCCCTCCTGGGTGCTTCAAGGATTAAGTTCGGACTCAAGGATTACCAGGGTGCCGCAGAATACTACGGCAAGCTCGAGGAAGTAGCCGAAGTAAAATCAAATCTCCTGGAAGCACGCATGGGCATGTTAAAGTGTTATAGCCAGCTGAATGATTACATAAAAGTTTCCGAAGTGGCCGATAAAATACTACTAACTGAAAAACTATCACCGGAACAGGAACGTGAAACCCGGTTCGCTAAAGCAAAGTCGCTTCTGGCAAGGGATCGCCAGATGCTGGCCCTTGAAGAATTTAAAAAGCTGGCCGGTGAAGTGAAAACCCCCGAGGGTGCCGAATCGAAATTCAGGGTAGCGGAGATATATTACCAGCGCAAAGAAATTTCGAATGCTGAAAAAGAAATTTCCGATTTTGCTGATAAGACAACACCCCATCAATACTGGATGGCGAAAAGTTTCCTGCTCTGGGCAGAAATATTCAGAGACAAGGGAGATAATTTTCAAGCCATTCAAACCCTGCAAAGCCTGATCGATTATTATGAAAAAACGGATGACGGAATTTTGGTCCAGGCCAGGGAAATGAAAAAACAAATGACCGACAGTCAGGAAAAGTCAGGCAGCGCAACGGTTCAACCTGATGACGAGATTGAGGTTGGGGAGGAGTAGTGCTTCAACCAAAACAGTAATACAAAAACATTCAAGCAATAAAATGAACAAACCTACATTGAAATACCTGCAGTCCTTGATGACAGTCCTGTTCATTGCAGCGTCCTGTTCCATATCAGAAGGTCAGGATCTTAACAAGGAAGTATTTGTGGTACGGCCATACGAACCTACCCTGTCTGATGCCGTCAAGATGAATTTCATGCCCGAAAACGACAATGTTGAATTCACCACGCCCAGTTTTCAATACAGCATAACACCCAAGGCTCTCGAGGGCGCGTTTGAGCCCGATCTTATAAAACCAGCAAAAACCGTTGCAACCTCGCTTCCCAAAATTTATAAGAGCTGGTTGAAGGTAGGCCTTGGCAATTACACAACTTCTTTAGCAGAATTCAACATCAGCAATGTACGTTCCAAGGAATATGCCTATGGTGCATACCTGTATCACAAATCTTCAAAAGGAAATATAAGACTGTTAAATGACGAAAAGGTACCTTCGGACTATGCAGTAAATAGCATAAATCTTTATGGACGGAAACTGTTCCCCAGGATGAAACTTACGGGTGACCTGCGCATGGACCATAAGGGATTTAACTATTATGGATATAATACGGAATTGTTCGCTGATTCGGTACCCATGCTGATGGAGGACAGTATACGGCAACGTACATTTCTGATCGGAGCTGATATAGGGATCGCTTCTTCCAATTCTGATTCCTCCCGTCTCAATTATAAGCTGGATGTCAGGTATGATCATTTTTTTGACAGGCAGAAAAACCGGGAAAACAGAATGCTTCTTAATATAGGTCTGAATAAAAATTTTGAAGGATTGTTGGCGGGGTTGGATGTTTCCCTGGATTATGCACATACGGAGGCCGAATTTGATACCCTGAGAAATGCCCAGTTGCGGTTTAGTCCATGGATCAGTAAAAAGAACAAGGATTGGAAATTTGTCCTCGGGTTCGAAGCCGTGTCGGAATTAGAGGATATTTCCAATTTCTATTTCTATCCCCATGCTTCGCTTGATATAATTATCATTGAGAAGGTGCTTGTTCCCTTTTTGGGGATATCGGGTGAACTTCAGCGTAATTCATATATGGAACTGGCAGATGAAAACCAGTTTATCATTCCCGGCCTTCATCTCAAAAGCACCAGCAGCAATCTTATCGCCTACGGTGGATTGAAAGGAAGCATTAGTTCCGCTGTACATTTCAGGGCCGATGTCACTTACACCAGCTTAAAGAACATGCACTTTTTCATAAATGATACCCTGATTCCCCTTCAAAATCAATTTAATGCAGTATATGACCAGGTTGATCTGATCACCTATCATGCACAGGTCACCATACAGCCATCATCTTCCGTGAGTCTTACATTTGACGGTAAGTATTTCGATTACAATATGTTCGATCTTCAGAAACCCTGGCATAAGCCTGATTTTAAGGCAGGTTTTGATGCTGATTTTCTGATTGGCAAAAAAATTACATTGAGCGCAGGTTTTTCCGTTACAGGCAATCGCTGGGTAGTTAATACCCTCCATCCTGATGGTATTCAAAAAATTAAACCTTACGCCGATGTCTACCTGAAGCTGAATTACAACTACTCCAAAGCGCTTACCCTTTTTGCAGATATTTATAATATCGGCGACCGGAGTTACCTGATATGGAACCAGTATCCTTCCCAGCGTTTTAATTTCATGTTTGGATTATCTTACAGACTCTAGTTCAAAGTCACCTGGGGAATGAGAACAAAGCAGCGCTGTCCCTGTTACATATTTAGTTGTTGACTCGAATGAAAATATACACGCGTACGGGGGATAAGGGAAAAACTACGCTGACCGGAGGGAAACCGGTTTCAAAGACCCATATCCGGATAGAAGCCTATGGAACAGTGGATGAGTTGATAGTTCATATTGGCCTGATAAGGGACCTTACCGATCAGACTGATCTGAAAGCATATCTGCTCCATCTGCAGGACAGGTTGATGACATGTGCAGCCATTTTGTCGGCAGACAATGATCCGGAGGTTAAGCTACCTGAACTGACGGAGGCAGATGTTTTCAGACTTGAAAAATCCATTGATGAAATGGAAGTAACGCTAAAGCCATTAAATTCCTTTGTTTTGCCCGGCGGGCATGTTGTTTCATCTCAATGTCATATTGCCCGGACCATTTGCCGGAGGGCAGAACGACAAATAATCCGTCTTTCCGAGGAACTTTTTGTTCCGGCAACCGTAATAAAATACATAAACCGTTTGTCAGATTATCTTTTTGTGCTGGCACGCAAGGTTTTACACGATTATGGACTGGAAGATATCCCCTGGAAACCGGAGTTGTAATTCATGTATTATTTTTTATATTTGCACAATTTTTAAAATTAGAGATCATTAAAGTTACACCCATATGTATTGGACACTCGAATTAGCATCAAAACTTGAAGATGCACCCTGGCCTGCGAGCAAGGAAGAGTTAATCGATTTTGCCATTCGCTCGGGTGCACCCCTTGAAGTAATCGAGAACTTACAGGAAATTGAAGATGAAGGGGAAATATATGAAAGTATTGAAGATCTGTGGCCGGACTATCCAAGCAAAGATGATTTCTTTTTTAACGAGGACGAGTATTAGATAACCTGAATATATCAATTTTATCCTTTGGCCTTTCTGCCTCTTGCCATTTAAAATCCTTCAGAATTAGCTCTTCCCTTGGCGCAAGATCAAGCGGGTATAATATCGCGGTCGGCTTGGTATCAAACCGTATTCTGTCAGGTTTGTTATCTTTCACCAGAATAAGGAGATCACTGCTCTGGGCTATGTTTACGCCGATGAGTTCCTGCTTGTCCTTTGCATAATAAACAGTCTGACCGTTTCCGTTTACCGTAATTTTATACAGTTCATTGTTCCTGAAAAAGCAGATCATGGACTTCCCCTTGATCTGGTTGAACTTTGCACTATCTTCCTGGTTAATGATGAAGGCCAGCTGTCGCATATGCAACTGGTCCAGTTGTTTGTTCCGGGTCCAGATTTCAATATAATCCGCCGAGAGCTGATTTCCCCCCGACCAAAGTACCGGATCATAAAATAACCTGAGAATGGAATCGGATGTGGAATAATACAATGAATCGCAGATACCCTGTAAGTTCTCCTTGAACAACCTGACATTATTATAAGCCTTAAGCTGCCTGTTACCTGCTGAATCCGGAAGTGCCCTGAGGGTATCTGCATGCACATATACCGAATCTTCCCGGGTGATTAAAATAAACTGTGCGCTATCCGTGATCAATGCCCTGTCCTGCTTCTGGTTTATCAATGCATGATTGCCCTTTAAAATAACATTCTGTTCCTCATCCAAAAGCTGAATATTACTGTATCCCTCACCGTATCCCGTTTCCCGCTCATAATACAGGCTATCGCCCGTGATTGTCTGTTTTTTATTCTGCACCAATGCTTTTTGTTTAAGCATGGATTTATTGTTGTTGGTATTATACCATCCCTTTTCGCAATAGATATAACTGCTGTCCCCCACAATTTCAGTAGGTCCGAAAAAATAAGCAATCCGCGTCACGGTCTGATACCGGAGGGTATCGGAATAAATTGTATAGTCCGGATTTCGCAGAATTACCGAATCCCTGAAATGATACATATGCTCTTTGGAATAGTAATAGCCCTGGCGACTGCTCAGATTGTTCTCATTGCTGATGATATCAGCGTGCGTTTGGTAATATCCTACGCTCCTGCCCAGATCAAAATCAAGTGCAGTGGTTGTCAGAATGGTATTTTTGCCAACCAGCTTCACATTTTTACGGATTTGTGCAATGCGGGTGTTTCCATCATAATGCAGAAAATCACCATATAAATTCACACTGTCACCCTGTATTATATGAACATGGCTGAAAGCGTCAAGAGAATTCGCATCTGGATAGAAATAAGCGCTGTCGCAGTACATTAAGGCTCCTTCATGTGAAAATTTTGTGTTGCCAAGAAGTCTGTAAGCTCCGCCTGCAATATTCTCATCATATTCCATAAAATCTGCCCTTTGTTCCACTTGTTTGGGCACCTGTGAAAACAGTCCCTGGGCAGTCAGAAGCAGTAAGCCCCAAAAGGGCAGGTTTTTCGTAATGATCAAAATATCAATACCTTAATTTGCCAAATCTTTATGATTTAAGCCATCCGCTCAATGAAAAAGAACAGGTTTTATATTTATCTGAAAGCCTGATATAGGTGGTTTTTATTTTATCCTCCACCCAATTGTTAACGATTTGTTTCTGTTTTAATTGTAAAGCTTTCGCCTTAAAAAGATTGTAATCACTTTTTAAGTCCCCTACATGAGGGTTGGTCCTGTTTTTCAGCCATATCACTTTATAGGTAAGCTTCCCTTTGCTGTCCATGGCCTGATAGGGATCAGAAATTTCGCCGATTTTGAGATTATTGATGATCTTATATTCCACGGGATCAAACTCATCCATTCCCCAATGCGTACCTCCCTTGTAACGATTGACGGCCTGCCCCCCGTTAATCCTGGTATCCTCATCCTGGCTATATCGCATGGCTGCAATATCAAATTTCAGGGAATCCAGTCGCACCAGCCTGACAATGCTGTCGAGCCGGGAAACGGCTTCCTGCTTTTCCTGGTCAGTGACTTTTGGCCTTAGAAGGATATGCCGTGTGTGAATCCTGTCCTCAGTCCGGTCCAGGCATTGGATCAAATGAAAACCAAAGGAAGATTCCACGATCTTTGAAACCGAGCCTTTCTTCAGGGCAAAGGCAGCCTTTGCATACTCCGGATCAAGTTCAGCCCTGGAAAGCCAGCCAATATCGCCCCCTTTAACGGCAGAACCCGGGTCTTCAGAATTAATGACAGCCAGAGTAGCAAAACTTTCGCCTTTCATAATCCTTTCACGAATGCTAAGCATTTTTTCCCTTACATCAATAATAGCCTGTTCGTTTGACCGTGGATGGATCAGTATCTGGTTGTACTCAACTTCCGCGTTTATGTAGGGAAGACTGTCCACAGGCAGACTTTTATAATACGCTCTCACTTCGGAAGGCGTTACGGCAATCCCTTCGGTGATCTTTTTGCGCATTTCATTGGTAAGCATTTGTTCCCGGATCTGAGCCCTCATGTCTTCCTTTATCTCAAGGGTCGTTTTCTTGAAATAGTCCTCAAGCTTTTCTTCCGATCCCATTGCATTGATAAAATACTGAAGCCTTGAATCCAGCTCAATATCTATCTGTGAATCCGTAACTTCAATACTGTCCACCTCCGACTGATTCAACAGCAATTTCTGTACCAGCAAATCTTCGAGTAACTGGCATTTTGATAAATCCACGGTGTTTTCACCCTGCGCCTTCAGTTGAAGATAATTCTGTTCCACATCGGAATAGAGCAACCGTTTATCTCCGACTACAGCCACCACTTCATCTATAATTCTGCCCTGTCCGGAAGTTTTTGGCTGAAAAAAAAACAGGATTACGATAAATAAAGAAAAAATGCGCATCATGACAGTTATTGGTAAATAGTAAAATGTTCGCGATCCTGAGCATCCGAATAAATGTTTGCTTCCAGTTCATTAATGAGCCTGATCTTCCTTTTATTCAGAATTATGCTCCGGATATCATTCTTAACGATTTCCAGGGGGGATACAGTACCCGTCCCGAGTATTTCTTTTGCATTGAGAAAATAGTAAAAAGCTACATCCCTGATTTCAAAATACTTTCGTGACAGGATGGAGGATTCAAAATTGGCCGGAACCACAGGTATCATGGGCAGAATTTCATTCATTTTCACCCAGTCGTCATTGAAATGGTCGTAAACAGAGGCATATTTAAAACAATATCCCTCCAGATTCCTGATACTCTCAGGATTCTCATGGCGGATCCATTGCCGTACCTTATACAATCCGGGTGCGGTTACCGGGATCTTAATAAATGTACCTTTTAACAGCGATTCATTCAGAATAAAATTAGGCTTATTATCCCTGTAATATTGCTCAACTTCACCCTCTGTCACAACTGTGTCAAGGTTCTCCCGGATATAACTCTGTTCATAGGCATAGATCAATAGGGAACTTCTGTAATTCTCAATTTGCAGTTCTACATTTTTCTCTTCTTCGGTAAGGTTTAATTCAGCTTTGTTCAGAATCAGCTGGTTCCTGATCCACTTTTCTATAAAATCCTTTGCGATCCTGGTACTGTCCTCAGCGGGTAAATTATGAGGTATAACCCCGGCAAGATCGTTATGGTACAGGTAATTATCCAGTACCCGTGCAAGTGGCTTTTCCTGTGGTTTTTGATCATATTCCTTGCATCCGAGGAATAGCAAAAGAAATATATACGTTGAAAATCTCATTTCTTTTTCAGGATTATCGCACACGTTGCAAAACCTGCTTATCAATAATCACCGGGTACTTCGCCCTGAGTGTGGATATCCATTTCTGATCCAAGTAGTTCTGGTAATCAGCGGTCACCTGTCCCCTGATTTCCTGAAAGGCTTTTGGCATAGGTTGCAGAAGGTCATTTACAACCACCACTTTCCTGACACTGTTTTTTGTTGAAACGGCTATACTTCCCTTTTTCCACCTGAACTGACCGGTGACGGCAGTATCGCCTTTTTCATACAATCCATCTGTTATGGTGATACAGGGTACAGAATCGAGCGGACATATTTTCTTTATGAATTCATCGGCAGTCCATTTTTTTGAAGACCTGCTTTTTGCCAGCTTTGTTACCAGGCTGAGCTTGCTTTCATCCTTGATCATGTATACAGAAACATCTGCTCTCTCCTTCCAGTTGTAATCTCCCTGGTGCTGTCCGAAAAATGTTACAAGTCCGGCACTGTCCTTCACAGCCCGGCTCCAAACCTGGTTATCCGTAATATTGAAAAGCAGAATGCCGTCGTGATATTCCTCCATCAGGTTCTTAAATTCAGGATATTTTTCTTCGAGCCTCCTGTTTTCAAAAGCCAGAAGCTCACGGTTGATGTATTCTTCACATTTGTTGTGCACGATCAGTTCAATAGGCTCTTCCTTGCGGTAACGCCTTGTCTGGGCCACATATCCTGCCAGGTCCTTTTGCAGGTATTCCCTGCCATTCACGGCAAATACCGGTTCGATCAGGTTTACAGCAGCCTCGGGATTCCATGTGCCGGTGTAAATTGTACTGTCCAAAACCCGGGTTACATCGTCAATATTTCCGGGATACCTGACGAAATCTGCTTCCTTCATGATGTCAGCAATCTTAGATTGCTCAGCAAGCTTACCCCTCTCGTCATGCATGAGCCGTTCCTCAAGCTGGGATTTCAGCTGATCGAAAGATGCCACCGGCCGTTTCCCCCGGATCTGAAATATGTGCCAGCCAAAATCGGATTGCAGAGGTATGGTAAAATCACCGCTGTCATTCAGGGAAAAAACCTGTTCCTCAATATCAGCCGGCAGCTCACCCGATTTAAGCCACCGCAGCTGACCGCCATTGCGGGCACTCCCTTCGTCTTCCGAATATTTTTGGGCAACCTCCGCAAAGGGAACCTTATTGTCCAGCATTTCCTTGTATTTAAAGATCTTATCCCTGGCCTGCCCGATCTTCTCCTGGCTTTCGGTTCTGGCCACCCGGGTCATGATATGAGCCAATCTGATTTCGCCCAGTGCGGGCCTTTTTCCGTTTACTTTGATCAGGTGATACCCGTAGCGTGATTTGACCGGCATGGATAATTCACCGACCGGTGTATTATACGCCGCATTTTCGAAAGGAAAGACCATCATGAATGCTGAAAACCATCCCAGGGAGCCACTATTTCTCTTTGCCGACGGATCTTCGGATTCCTCCCGTGCTGTTTTTTCAAATGATTCCCCTGACAGGATCCTTTTACGCAGGTCCATGATTCTGTTATAAGCGTTAAGGGTATCAGACGGAGCCGGATTCTGCGGAATCTTTACCATGATATGGCTGGCATTTACCTCAGTGACCGTATGATCATAAGCCTCCTGCAATTGTTTCTCGATGATCTTCCGATTCTGCAAATAAGGCTTTGCAAGCTGGTCACGGTATCCGGCAAGCTCCCTTACAAAAGTTTGCATGGTATCGTACCCGAGGCTCCGTGCCTCCATGACCTTAATCTTGAAATTGATAAACAGGTCAAGGTAATCTTCCACCGATTTGCTCTCAAATGCACTCACCTGGTTGTTTTTGTGATAGATCCTCTCAAACTCCGAACGGTAAACAGGTATGCCGCCCACCGTCAGTAGCACTTCATCCTGAGGCCTGGCGTTTATTGACAATGATAACAGCAGTATTACACTGATGAGGTTGCGTTTCATAATATGACTGATATGAAAATTTAGCGGTTTCAACGGCTATAGTTTGGTGCTTCCCGGGTTATTGAAACGTCGTGCGGATGACTTTCTGCAATGCCTGAACTGGTAACCCTTACAAATTGTGCATTCATAAGTTCCTCTACATTTCGTGCTCCGCAATAACCCATTCCTGCCCTGAGTCCTCCTATCATCTGATAGATGACCTCTGAAAGGGAACCTTTAAAGGGGACCTGTGCAACGATTCCCTCCGGCACAAGCTTTTTAATATCTTCCTCAGGATCCTGAAAATAACGGTCACCTGAACCTTTCTGCATGGCTTCAATTGACCCCATTCCTCGGTATGATTTGTATTTCCGCCCGTTATAAATAATGGTCTCACCGGGTGATTCCTCCACACCTGCGAACAACGAACCCGCCATAATCGAGCTGGCCCCTGCTGCAATGGCTTTCACCATGTCACCTGAGTAACGGATACCTCCATCGGCAATGACAGGAATATTGGTGTTTTTGAGTGCGCCCGCAACATTAAAAATGGCCGATAGTTGCGGAACTCCCACACCGGCAATAACTCTGGTCGTACATATTGAGCCGGGGCCAATCCCCACCTTAACCCCGTCGGCCCCTGCCTTTACGAGATCAAGGGCCGCTTCAGCCGTAGCTATGTTGCCCACTATGATCTCCAGGTTGCTGAATTTCTTTTTTGCCTTTTTCAGGGTTTCTATAACCAACAGGGAATGACCGTGGGCTGTATCGATAACCACTACATCCACATCAGATTTCACAAGTGCTTCTATGCGGTCAATTGTATCGCGTGTGGTGCCGACGGCAGCAGCAACCCTGAGCCGGCCCATTGTATCCTTGCAGGCATTTGGCCTGTCCTTGGCCTTGGTAATATCCTTATATGTGATCAGTCCGATCAGTTTGTAATTATCATCTACAACGGGCAGTTTTTCGATTTTATAATTCTGGAGAATATCTGCGGCTTTTTCAAGATCCGTTTCCTGTCCGGTGGTGACCATATTTTCACTTGTCATTACTTCCCTGATGGGCCTTCCCCATTCGTGTTCAAATCGCAGATCGCGGTTGGTCACGATGCCAACCAGTTTATGCTGTCCGTCAACAACCGGGATTCCTCCGATTTTGTATTCCTTCATGAGATTCAGGGCATCCCCCACAGTGGCATTGGGTTTAATGGTTATCGGATCATAGATCATACCGTTTTCAGCCCTTTTTACCGATTTTACATGCCTGGCTTGATCTTCAATGCTCATGTTCTTATGGATAACACCCAGACCGCCTTCACGGGCCATTGCAATAGCCAGATTGGCTTCTGTGACCGTATCCATTGCAGCCGAAATGATAGGGGTATTCAGCCTGATATTTTTAGTGAGATGTGTTGTAATGTCGACTTCCTTCGGCAACACTTGCGAAAAAGCCGGAACAAGCAGAACATCATCGAAAGTAAGCGCCTCTGTGATTATTTTATTCGTGAGTTGTGTCATGGTGCTGTAATTATAAATGGTGCGAAATTACAAAAAAAGAAGTAATATTGGTTTGAAAAAAATGCATTAAAGCGCGGCCGTTCAGACATTGATGTCCGACTATCACGATACCCTTAGGAAATACTGGGGATATAATTCTTTCAGACCCCTGCAGGAAGACATTATCCGCTCAGTGCTTGCCGGCAGGGATACCCTGGGGCTGATGCCTACCGGAGGGGGAAAATCACTTACATTTCAGGTACCTGCCATGACTTTACCCGGATTATGCCTGGTAATCACACCCCTGATCGCCCTGATGAAAGACCAGGTGGAAAATTTGAAAAAACTCCAGATCAAAGCACTGGCAGTGCATTCGGGACTTTCACGCGATGAGATTGAGGTTGCCCTGAACAATTGTCTATACGGCGGTTATAAATTCCTGTACGTATCCCCCGAGCGGCTCGGGTCTGAGCTCTTCCGGGTCCGTTTCCAGGAAATGCCCGTCAATCTGATCACCGTTGACGAAGCACACTGTATATCACAATGGGGTTATGATTTCAGGCCATCCTATCTTAAAATAGCCGAATTAAGACCATTCCATCCCCTTGTTCCTATACTGGCCCTGACAGCTACCGCTACGCGGCCTGTAATAGAGGATATCCAGCAAAAGCTTGTTTTCAGGGTCAAAAACCTGCTTAAAACCAGCTTCAAGCGTGAAAATCTTATTTATGCGGTTAAAACCACCGAGAACAAGGATCGAGATGTAGTCGATATTGTGAAAAAGCTGAAAGGGAGTGGCATAGTATACGTCAGGAGCCGGAGAAAAAGCATCGAGGTTGCCAAAACACTCACTCGGGAAGGTATTTCAGCTGCATACTACAATGCCGGACTTGAACACCCTGTTCGGAATGAAGTCCAACAGAACTGGACAATCGGGAAAACCCGGGTTATCGTTGCTACCAATGCATTCGGTATGGGTATTGATAAAGCCGATGTCAGGTTTGTGATCCATCTGGATCTTCCTGATTCTCCCGAGTTCTATTTTCAGGAAGCGGGAAGGGCGGGCCGTGACGGGAAGAAGTCCTTTGCCATTGTGCTTTCATCGGCTTCTGATGCCATGACAGTCAACCAGCGCATACTTTCAAATTTCCCCGACATTGCGACCATAAAAAATACGTATTCCGCTTTGTGTAACTACCTGCAGATTCCCGTGGGCGGGGGAAAGGGACTTTCCTACGATTTTAACCTGAATGAATTTGCCCGGACATACCGGTTGTCCCCTTTCACCTCCTTCAGCAGTCTGAAAATACTTGAAATTGAGGGATATATAGAACTGACAGAGGAAATTAACAATCCTTCTCGGATTAAGTTTCTTTTTAACCGGGATGACCTTTACCGATTCCAGGTTTCGAATTCGGTTTTTGACGGATTCATCAAGCTTCTGCTGCGGTCCTATACGGGTGTTTTCACGGAATACACCGCCATAGATGAGATCCAGCTGGCAAAAAGAGCAAATGTGGACATCGAGGTGGTGAAACAGTATCTCGGTAAACTGGTTGCGCTTGGCGTAATCAGCTATATTCCGCAAAAACGTTCACCCATGGTGATCTTTTTCGAAGAACGCCTGGATGAAAAATCGCTTTACATTTCAAAGGAAACTTACCAGTTACGAAAGGAAAGATATTCAGAACGAGCCCATGCCATGTTGCAGTATGCAACACTTTCGGATAAGTGCAGAAGCCAGACTCTGCTTGAATATTTCGGTGAGTATGGTTCACCAGCATGCGGAGAATGTGATGTTTGCAGGAAGAAGAAAGAATCGGTCCTCCGGCAGGAAGAGTTTAATCTTATCAGGGACGAAATTCTGGCGGTGCTTTCCCTTGAACCCCTGATTCCTGAACAACTTTTTGAACGCGTCGCCGTCCACCGCGACAAGGTCATTGAAGTTCTTCAGTGGCTGCTCGACAATGACCAGCTGAGAATGAATGCGGATATGAAGCTTGAGGTTACGAAGGCAGGATGAAGGCCCTCAAACGCACGAAGTGCCTGAAATCTCTTCCTCTACCATTCGTATTTTGCCACCAGCGGCATTCTTCTGCCAGCCCCGAAAGCTTTGGAAGAGATCCGCAGTATGGGAGGTGTCTGGTAGCGCTTGAACTCAGTATGATTTACCATCCTCACGGTTCTTTCCACTACCTGGCGGTCTATACCGAGATCTATGATTTCTTCAGCCGATTTTTTAAGTTCAATAAAATTAAAAAGTATCTTGTCCAGCACATCATATTCGGGCAATGAATCAGAATCTTTCTGATCCGGCCTTAATTCGGCAGAGGGGGGTTTAATGATCGTGTTTTGCGGGATAATCTCTGATTTCCGGTTAATAAAGGCTGCGATCCTGTAAACATCGGTTTTATATACATCCCCCAGTACCGACAGCCCTCCGCTCATATCTCCGTATAACGTTCCATATCCAACCGCAGCCTCACTTTTGTTGGAGGTATTAAGCAGGATGCACCCGTATTTGTTTGAAACTGCCATCAGCAGGTTACCCCTGATCCGCGCCTGGATATTCTCTTCGGTAAGATCAGCCGTCTGATCCCTGAACACAGGGTTCAGTGATTGCTCAAAGGAGGAATACAAATTACGGATGTCTATAATATCATACTGCACCCCAAGGTTTTTTGCAAGCTGCACCGCATCATTGACTGAATGGGCTGAGGAAAACTGCGACGGCATAAGCAAAACGCGCATATTGCCTACACCCAGGGCCCGGGTTGCCAAAACCAGGGTAACAGCCGAATCAATTCCCCCTGACAATCCGAGAACGGCGGACTTCAGTCCCATTTTACCGAAATAATCCCGGATCCCCATTATCAGTGCGTTGTGGATAAGCTCTACATAATCATCTTCCGGAAAGCCTGTATCTCCGTTGAGCCGGGATTCAAAATCATCCGTTTCAAAAATCCTGAAATCCTCTTCGAACAGCTTCATCCGTGTGACATTACCCCTCGGATCGATCACCATGGATCCGCCGTCAAAGATCAGCTCGGTCTGAGCCCCAACCTGGTTGACATAATAAAAGGGCACTTTATACTGGCGGGCATTGCCTGTGAAAATATCCGTCTTGATCTTCACCTGGTTGTATGAAAAGGGTGATGCAGAAAGGTTTATGACCATATCCGGACAAAGTGCTGCGAGTTTATCCATCGGGCACACCGAATACAATCTGTCTTTGCCGAAACCGGTGAGGATTGGCTGCTGAAACCATAGGTCTTCGCAAATCGTTATCGCCAGGTTATATCCCTTATACCGGATCAGGACAAATTCCGTATTTTGCTCAAAATACCGGTATTCATCAAAAATATCATAAGTGGGCAATAATGTCTTGTTGATTACTTTCTGTATGGAACCCTGGGCCATAAAAAAAGCCGAATTAAATAGATTTTTCCCTGAGGGATTCGGATTCACGGAAGGCCCTCCCACTATAGCTGCAATATCATGGCATTCCATTGCGATTTGCTGAAGGGAATCATTGCATTTTTCAATAAAATGCCTGTGCTCAAGCAGGTCAAGGGGCGGATAACCGCATATCGCCAGTTCGGAGAAAACCACTAACACTGCCTTTTCCTTCCTGGCATTTCTTATCGAATTGATAATTTTCTCTACATTTTCATCAAATGCACCAATAGTATAATTAATTTGTGCCAGCGCTATTTTCATAATCCTGGTAATCAGAACATCATTCCGATCCGAAAGGTGAAATAATTGAATACAGCCTTGTGACGGTTGTTGGAAAGAACATCCACAAATCCGTTGTTAAAGAACAAGCCGGTTAAAAGAGAAGTCTGCCCCGCTAAATGGTATTCAAACCCGCCGCCGAAAAAGAAGGAAACGTTTAACAGGTTTATTTCTTTTGGTATACTCTCTTTCCTGAATAAACCTCCGGCTGCAGTTGCCCGTGAACCGATATTGACCTGGGGTGAAAAACCCAGTTGAGCGTAATAGGTAAAATACCGCATCTCATTCGTTTTAAGCTTCAGCGAAACCGGCAATGTAAGATAACTGGCGTTAATTGCCACGGTGGTTCCGGCAGGTATGGGTACAACGTTTCTGTTGCTGGTGATTATGTCCACATCCTCTTTGTACAACAGATTACCCGCAAGTGAAGTAAATGAGGCCCCTGTGACAAATGCATAGTTTCTGCTGAAATAACTTTCAAAAATAAGTCCCCCGCTGAATCCGGGTTTTGATCCATCCCGGTCAATATTTACAGTCTTCGGTGAAAACCACGAAACAACAGGATCAAGATAAGCTCCGAGCCTTATGGTTGATTGTGCGAACAAAGCCGGTGTATGGATCACGAATAGCAAAACAAATAACTTTTTCACAACGCAGAGTTTAGGTTAGCAAGTCACAAAGTTACTTCAGTATTCAAAATATGAAAACTTTTCCCCTAAAATTACGAGCTGCGGGACCCGGGACCATTCCTAGATTAAAACCAAAAAATTTTGACATTGAGAAATTTGGACTTATTTTTGACGCCGCTTCCATCCCGGGATACGGGTTGGATAATCAGCATTTCAAATCAGTTTTGTTCGCTATGAAATTAAATCCGGTTGTATTTGTATTCGTTGTCACCTGTGCCGTTGCCTGCAATCATGACCGTTTTCATGCAGATATTTCCGATGAAAACGTCATTGTTTCCCTGTCGCGGTTCGAAAAGGATCTTTTCTCCGCTGATCCTGCTCTGCTGGAAGAATTGATCCCCGCCTGGAAGCAAAAATACGGCACATTTTTCCAGCATTTCAGCTATATTATAAAACTTGGTAGTACCGAAGATCCTGAATTTGCTGAGAAATTAAGGCAATTTGTCACAGACCGCACCAACTACCTTGTATTCAAGCGGACCCAGGATATATTTCCTACCCTCGACACTTTCACAATGGAGCTGACAAAGGCATTCAGATATTATCATCATTATTTTCCGAATAAACCCATTCCCCGCATCGTTACCTATATTTCCGGTTTTAACCAGTCTGCTGTCACTGATGACAGCCTGCTTGCGATCGGATTGGATAAATACCTGGGAACGCAGGAAAAGCTTTACCGGGAAATCGGGATATATAATTATCTGTTAATTAATATGTATCCGGGAAAAATGGTTTCCGATTGCATACATTTCTGGGGTGAAACGGAGTTTCCTTTCAATGATTCCATAAATAACCTTATATCAAACATGATTTACAGGGGCCGGCTCCTGTTCTTCACGAGTGCAATGCAGCCTTCGGTGAACGACTCTGTAAACTGGGGATTTAGCGGGAGAGGTCTTGATTTCTGCATCACAAATGAGAAATACCTTTGGACCATGCTTATTGAAAAGAAGTTTTTGTTCAGTACAGACCGGTTCACAATTGACAAGTTTATTCTTGAAGGACCATTCACCAAGGATTTCGGCCGTGATTCACCGGCCCGGGCTGCCGTATGGATCGGTTACCGGATTGTTTCATCCTATATGGACAGGAACAGGGATATTTCGATATCCGGGCTGATGGAAGAAACCGATTATATGAAAATACTGAACCTGAGTGCTTACAATCCCTGAAATTGCAAAGAATGTATAAAATATTTATTATAATAATACTCTTTTCGTCATCGCTGCTAAAGGCTCAGACACCCGATTCAATCTGGGTGCGAAGTCAGAAAAAGTACCAGGACCGCGACTATAACGGAGTTGTGGAGGACTTGAATTTATTCCTGAAAAAAGTTCCGGGTTTTCCGGATGCCCTGTATAACCGGGGTATATCAAAACTGCACCTGGGTGACCTGGACAACGCATGCACCGACCTTGAACTCGCACAATCGGCCGGATCAAAGGAAAACAAAATGCTGGTAAATTACCTGTGCAATGAGGAATACATCAGAAACCTGATGTTGAAGCAATTTTATAGGAAGCAGGCTGTATTTCCCGAACTCGGATACCGGCCTAAATACACAAGGGCCGATTCTCTCCGCGGCGCGCTCAGGCCGGAAAGAACTTGTTTCGATGTATATTATTATGACCTGAAAGTTAAGATCATACCAAAGGGGAAAAGAATTGCAGGAAGCAATGATATCTATTTTAAAGTTCTACAACCTTCAAAGACGATCCAGATTGACCTGTTTGACATATATAGAATCAGCGGCATTACATGGAGAGGTAAAGGCCTTCCCTATAAAAGGGAATATAACGCCATTTTTATTGAATTCCCCGAGATATTAAAACCGGGACAGAAAGAAGTTATCCATATCACATACAAGGGCAGGCCGGTCAGCGCACCAAATCCTCCCTGGGATGGTGGTTTTGTCTGGAAACATGATAAAAATAAAAACCTGTGGCTGGGTGTGGCCTGCGAGCACCTGGGTGCCAGCAGCTGGTGGCCAAATAAGGACCATATGAGTGACAAACCCGATTCCGTTCTGATCAACCTTGTTGTCCCCGCGGGATACCAGGCCATTTCAAATGGCAACCTTCGCACGAAAACAGCTTCGGGAAAAGATTATGTCCAGTTTTCATGGTTTGTAAGCTATCCCATTAACAATTACAATGTTACATTTTATGTTGGAAAGTATGTTTCGTTCAGTGATACCCTCATCCAGGGAAAAGACACGGTGAGGCTGGATTATAATGTGCTGGATTATAACCTTGATATTGCCCGCGAACATTTCAGGCAGACAAAAGATGTAATTGAGTTCTATAACAGTGCCTTCGGAATATACCCGTTTCAGCGTGACGGATTCGGACTTGTCGAATCATCCTATGAAGGCATGGAGCATCAATCTGCCATTGCATATGGAAATGGTTTTGACAGAAATGGCGGCAAGGAATACAGGAACAGTATCTTCGATTATATTATTGTGCATGAAGCGGCCCATGAGTGGTGGGGTAATTCAGTAACTGCCGGTGACATGGCAGATATTTGGATCCACGAAGGATTTGCAACATTTGCAGAATTGATCTTTCTTGAAAACCGTTTCGGTAAAGATGATTACCTGTATGAGCTTTCCGAAAAGAGCCAGTACATTTTCAATATCTGGCCGTTGGTGCAAAACAGGAATGTGAATGAAAACACCTTTGCCAGTAACGATGTTTATAATAAGGGAGCCATGATGCTCCACTGTCTCCGGTGTACCATAAATAATGATTCATTGTTTTTTTCCATGATCCGTGAATTTTCCGTGAAGAACCGCTATAAAACAGTTTCAAGCCTTGATTTTATAAATTTCGTCCGTCAATATACCGGCACCGACTATGGTCCTTTCTTCCATAAATTTTTATATGGTGTCAGCTTGCCCGTGTTATCCTACACCTACAGGCGCGAAAAGGGAAATCTGATCCTGAAATACCGGTGGACCGATGTGGAGAAAGGATTCACAATGCCTTTCGCCATAACCACGGATAAAAAGGAATCCATAAGGCTGGTAGCCACAACTTCATGGCAGGAAACCATAATTCAGGAAAGCAATTGGTTCAATTTTTATAACCTGTTTACCGGTTATCAGGGTTGCCCTGATAATGGATTTACCTATTACCGCACCAGGAACGAGGAATAGAATAAAAAAACCCCAAAGTATCTGATTCTTTGGGGCTGTAATACGATCAGCAATGTACTATTTGCTTGCTATTTCATCAGAAACGGTAAGTCTTTTTCTGCCCTTTGCCCTGCGGCTGGATAACACTTTGCGTCCGTTTGCTGTAGACATTCTTTCCCTGAATCCGTGCTTGTTCCGTCTTTTGCGGTTCGATGGCTGATATGTTCTTTTCATTGTGTGCGGTTAAAATGATACTGATAAATTCGGAATGCAAAGGTAAATAATTTTATATTTTATCCAAATTATTAGCAAAAAAGTAGATTTCTGCAGGACCGCATGACGTAATTCTTAAATCGTTAATCAGACCAGCGCTTCAAGGGTCTGAGGACCGCTTGAAGGCTTTCCTTCCTGGTCCTTACTCCTCCTCCCTTCTCCCTTCTCCTCTCTCCTCTCTCCACTCTCCCCTCTCCCTTCTCTCCTCTCCTCTCTCCTTTCTCACTACTTCCTCACTTCTTCACCCCTCTCAGCATTTCCCTTTTTCCGGGTGGTCCCGGCAATCTCTCCACATAAAGTCCGTTTTTCAACAGCAATCGCCTTACTGAACCCTTGGCACAATATGTTGTGAAAACGCCTCCCGGGTTCAAACGGGATATGAGTTTATGCATAATGTCTTCGCTCCACATTTCAGGTTGCTTTTCAGGCGAAAAAGCATCAAAATAAAGGATGTCATAATTAAAATCCGGATTAAAGCAAAGCAGGTCAGCCTGGATTTTATGCAGCCGGAATCCGGAACAGATCAGGATCTCTTCATTCCAGGGTGCTTCGTGTATTGCATTGAATATTCCATATGACTGGCCGTCTTCCCCGGGGAGGATGTCAGGATAATTCAGATGCCCTGTTGTTAACCGGTCCAATGGGTATTTTTCGAGAGCCAGGTAGGTTATGTTCAATCCTGACCTGAGGGCATAATTTGCTGTGAGGAGGGCATTCAGTCCGGTCCCGAACCCTACCTCAAAAACTGCGATGGTTTTTGCCCTGACGGTGCAAAGCCCGTAGCGTATGAATACATGCTTTGATTCGGTAACGGCACCGTGGATTGAATGATAATATTCATTCAGTTCCTGAACAAAGAGGGTATGAGAACCGTCACCTGTAATAACGGGTTGCATGCTGGTAAATTTCAGCAATGATACAAAAACCGCGTTCATAATTGGCACCGTTTGTGAATAGCGATTCACATATATATTTTTAACTTTGACACCAATAAGCAGTTTAAATTATTACTACTTTGACAGATTTCAGATATTTCGTCCCTATGGGACTTGCAGAGCTATTTTGGAGATTTCCTTTCTACCAATATTATGTACCTCCGGCACTTTTCAGTCTCGTAGAGACGTAATATCGGTAGAAAAATGATCAAGCTGATAATTCAAAGTCCTGTAGGGACGAAATTAATTTCAAATTATTTAAATCTGTCAAAGTAGAATTAAAGTTAGTTTTTTTTATAATATTTCGGCCTGAAGGCTTATAGAGGATTTGGATAAAAAGGATTTACATAATCGCCAATATAATCGTAAATTATTGTAAATTTGATTTATAAGTATCCCGGTGGTTAAATTGGATGAAGATCTATATTCAAAATATGGTATGTCAGCGTTGTAAGATGGTGGTGAAATCCGAACTTGAAAAACTTGGTTTGCATCACACCCGGGTTGAATTGGGAGAGGTTGAAATCATGGAAAACGCTTCAGCTGAGGAACTGCAACGATTGAATCATGCTCTGAAAAAGACCGGTCTGGAATTAATGGAGGATAAAAAAAGCCTGTTGGTTGAGAAAATAAAATTAATTATAATTGAACTGGTTCATTATCAGGATGAACAAATCAAAGTGAACCTTTCCGATTTCCTGAGTGAAAAGCTAAATCACAATTATACCTACCTTTCTAATCTGTTCTCCGAAGTTAAAGGCACTACAATTGAAAAGTTTTACCTGAATCATAAAATAGAAAAGGTAAAGGAATTGCTGGTGTATGACGAACTTAACATTACCGAAATTGCCGATAAACTGCATTATAGCAGTGTGGCCCACCTGTCGAATCAATTTAAAAAAATGACTGGCCTTACTCCTTCACACTTTAAAAATCTCAGGCACATAAAGCACAGCGTTCCAGGCAATGTGTGAATGATGTAAATTATTCTAAAATTATGTAATGCTTATCGGATTATTGGTTTGCACCTTTGTGGTGTAAATATTTGCATCATATTACCCTAAGGTCAGGGTATAAATTAATTTTCATAAGAAATCATTTCTTGTCATTTAAACAATCAAATAAACAAAATCATGGGAAGCTTACTTTATGTCGTCGCCGTGATCCTAATAATTGGATGGGCAGTCGGATTCTTTGCTTACAGTGCAGGAGGTATCATTCATGTTCTTCTTGTCATAGCAATTATAGCAATCTTATTCAATGTTATCCAGGGGAGAAGAATTTAGAAGAATTTTTTAGATTCATTTTTCAAATCGCAAAGCATCGCCGGTAATTTTGAAAAGGCAAAGATGATTTCGGCTTTGTTGAACAGCCTGATATCAAAACCGGGCGACTGAAAAATAAGTTAAAAATGCCGGGATTTGGTAGTTGCTGCTTTTTATGTTGTTGCAGCAACTGCTTTTCTTTATGTTCAGATGGCCTAAGAAGTTTATCTGAGAAGCTGAGCAAGCTGATAATTTGCAGCACTTCATTAACGGAATAAGTAAACGAATTGGGCAATAGGATGCCCGCAATAATTATTATTAAACTGATTGTTAAGGAAATATAAAAAAATCTTCATGATTGAAGTTAAAAAAGATTTCAGACTATTGACAGGGACAGGAATGGAATCCGGGAACGTTGGTGTATTAAATCCTGTTAAGATGAAACATGAAACTGTTTCCAATGACCTGGCTGAAATCCTGGTGATCACTTCGTACCCTCCAAGGATATGCGGCATAGCAACCTATTCCCAGGATTTAATCAGGGCTCTTAACAATAAATTCAGTACTTCATTATCCATTAAAGTATGCGCGCTGGAATCAGAGGAGTCAAACCTGCTATATCCCGGTGAAGTAAAGTATATTCTTAATACATCCCGGGCAGTCGGATATGAAAAGCTGGTAACGGCTATTAATAATGATGGTAACATTAAAATTGTATTAATACAACATGAATTTGGCTTTTTTAAGGAGCAGGAAAAATCTTTCCTTCATTTCTTGTACGAAATTTCAAAGCCGGTCGTCCTTGCATTTCACACAGTTTTACCCCACCCGGATGGATTGTTAAAATCAAAGGTTCAAAAAATTGCAGCTGCCTGCGAGTCAATCGTGGTGATGACTAACTATGCGGCACAGGTGCTGGAGGATGCCTATGATGTGGCACATCAAAAAATTGCTGTTATACCCCATGGTACTCACCTGGTTCCTCATTTAAACAAGGATTCCTTAAAGAAAAAATATGGGCTGAAAGGCCGGAAGATCCTTACAACCTTTGGTCTGCTGAGTTCCGGGAAGAATATAGAAACAACCATTGAAGCATTACCGGCAATTGTCAATCAAAGCCCTGATGTGGTATTTCTGGTAATCGGCAAAACTCATCCCGAAGTAGTGAAAACGGAAGGAGAAAGATACCGGAACAGGCTTGAGGAAAAGGTAAAACTGCTTAAGCTTACCAACCATGTAAAATTTATTGACCATTATCTTGAATTACCCGATCTGCTTGAATATTTACAGCTAACCGATATTTACCTTTTTACCACCAATGATCCAAACCAGGTTGTAAGCGGTACATTCTCCTATGCGATGAGTTGTGCCTGCCCTATCATTTCAACTCCCATTCCTCATGCAATTGAAGTACTGACTGCAGAAACAGGTATCATTTTTGATTTTCGAAATTCAAAGCAATTATCCGATAGCGTAATCCAATTGTTCGAAGATGAAACGCTGCGAAATAAAATCAGCATAAATACCCTGCAGAAAATAGTTCCCACAGCCTGGGAAAATTCTGCTCTTGCCCATGCTTTGTTGTTTCAAAATATTGGAGGTAATAAAATAATAATACAATATAATCTCCCGGAAATCAACCTCAGCCATCTTAAACGCATGACAACCCAAACCGGGATCATTCAGTTTTCAAAAATCAATCAGCCGGATATAGACTCGGGATACACCCTGGATGATAACGCACGCGCCCTGGTAGCCATGTGCATGCATTACAAATTAACGGGAGATATTTCTGATCTGAATTCTATTCAGAAATACTTCAATTTTATTAAACATTGCCAGCAACCCGGGGGTAACTTCCTGAATTATACGGATAAGGATAGCAAATTTACGAATCAGAACAAAATAACCAATTTGGATGATTCGAACGGAAGGGCAGTTTGGGCATTGGGATATATCGTTTCTTTAATGGGTCTGATACCCTGGAATATTATTTCAGAGGCCATTACCATTCTTGAAAAATCATTACTTACAATAGGTAAAGTGCATTCTACACGGGCTATGGCTTTCGTTATCAAAGGGTTATATTTCTATCGAACTGCCATGAAATCTCCTAAAAACCTTGTCCTCTTAAAAACATTCGCAGATCGTCTGGTTCAGATGTACCGGCATGAATCTTCCAAAAAATGGGAATGGTTTGAGGGCTATCTCACCTATGCCAACAGCGTATTGCCCGAAGCCATGTTATATGCCTGGTTGTTGACCGGAGAGACAATTTATAAAGACATCGCCAGATCCTCCTTCAATTTTTTGTTGTCCCGGACTTTTAACGAAAACAGGATAGAAGTAATCTCCAATAAAAAATGGCTGATCAGGGGACAGGAATCAGCCCCGGTGTCCGAGAGAGGCGAACAGCCCATTGATGTTGCCTATACTGTAATGACTTTAAGCAAATTTTATAATGTTTTTATGGAGGATGATTACCGTGCGAAAATGGAATCAGCGTTTAACTGGTTCCTGGGGAACAACCGCCTGCACCATATTGTTTATAATCCATGCACTGGCGGCTGCTACGACGGACTTGAAGAAACTCATGTTAACCTCAATCAGGGTGCGGAGTCTACCGTAAGTTACCTGATGGCCAGACTGACCATCGAGAAGAATAAGAAATCAGTAAAGCTGTCCAATGCTCAATTTCATGCAACTACTATGGCTTCAAAAACCTGGAATATGTGAATGGTGTTTAAAAAAATCAATTTGTTTGAAGCTATATATTAAATACATGGTAAGTATGCGCTGCAAAATGGTAGTGAAGGAAGAGTTAAGAAAACTTGGCCTTCACTACATAATCGTGGATATGGGTGTAGTAGATATCATGGAAAATTTGACACGGGATCAGCATGAACAGATAAGAACTGCCCTGCTCAGAACAGGTCTTGAATTGATGGAGGACAAGAAAGCCGTGCTTATTGAAAAGATAAAGGATGCAATCTATGAAATCGTTTATCAGAAGGAAGAATCATCCCGAATTAATTTTTCGGAATATTTAAGTAAAAAATTAAATTACGATTATACATACCTGGCAAACTTGTTTTCGGAAGTATTGGGGACCACAATTGAAAAGTTCATCATTTCCCATAAAATAGAACGGGTAAAAGAACTGATCATATATGATGAGCTTAACCTTACGGAAATTGCCTGGAATATGCATTATAGCAGTGTTGCCCATTTATCCAACCAGTTCAGAAAAGTTACAGGACTGACTCCGTCTCATTTCAAAAAGCTAAAGAATATAAGAAAAAATACAATTGAAAATAATTGATATAACAATTCATTGGGGAGTGAAAACCGGCATTTTTATACTTCAAAAATAAATACTATGGCAACTGTAAAATCACAGGAATCGCAATATGCCAGAAGCCTGATCGAAGCAAGCCTTGACCCGTTGTTCACAATTAGCCCGGAAGGCAAAATTACCGACATTAACAATGCCTCGATCAGCATAACAGAAATAACCCGTGAGAAACTGATCGGAACGGATTTTTTTGAATATTTTACGGAACCCGACAAAGCACGCGACATCTATAAAAAAGTATTTGCGGAAGGTTTTGTGGCTGATTTTCCATTGACAATTCGCGATGGCAAACTTACTGATGTATTGTTTAACGGATCTGTTTATAAAGATGAACATGGAAAAGTGATCGGTGTGGTTGTAGTGGCCAGGGACATCACAGATCATAAGAGAATTGAAACAGAATTGCTGGAAGCCAAAGAACGCGCCGAACTGGCCACTAAAATTGCCGAGGAAGCGCAAGGCAAGGCGGAAGAAGCAACCCAGATAGCTGAAAATGCAGTTATTTCAAAGCAACAGTTTTTGTCGAACATGAGCCACGAAATTCGCACCCCGATGAATTCAATAATCGGATTTACAAAAGTTATGCTGAGAACAGATTTAACGGAAAAACAAAGGGAATACCTGACTGCTATTAAAATGAGCGGTGAAGTATTGACTGTTCTGATTAACGACATACTCGACCTGGCTAAAGTGGATGCGGGAAAAATGGTATTTGAACAAAAACCCTTCAGGATGGCCGGGTCAATTTCAGCCATGATTCAGTTGTTTGAACCGAAAATACAGGAAAAGAATTTAAAGTTGGTAAAAAACTATGACAACAGGATCCCTGCGATGCTTGTTGGTGACCCTGTTCGTTTGCACCAGATTCTTATCAACCTGGTAAGCAATTCAGTAAAGTTTACTGCAAAGGGAACAATTACTGTAGGTGTCAGGTTGCTGAATGCAAACCAGGATAAGGCAATCATTGAATTTATAATTACCGATACGGGAATTGGAATAGCTGAAGATAAAATAGCCCATATTTTTGAAAACTTCCAACAGGCAACCAACAACACCTCAAGGTTATACGGAGGTACCGGACTTGGACTTGCCATTGCCAAACAATTGGCAGAACAACAGGGTGGAACCATCACGGTAAAAAGCAGAATTGATAAGGGAACCACCTTCAAAGTTGTTTTACCCTTCCGGAGATCAGTAGTATCATCTGAACCTGAAAAAGAGATATTGGAAATAGTATCTGCAGTTCAGGACATAAGAGTATTGGTGGTGGAAGACATTATGCTTAATCAATTGTTAATGAAAACCCTGCTTGACGATTTTGGATTTGAGTGTGATTTTGCAACCAACGGAAAAATAGCCATCGCAAAACTGCAAAAAGAAACTTATGATGTTATTTTAATGGACTTGCAGATGCCTGAAATGAATGGATTTGAAGCCGCAGAACATATACGCAACGAAATGAATTCTCAAACTCCCATTATTGCCCTAACTGCCGATGTAACCACGGCTGATTTAAAAAAATGCAAATCTGTTGGCATGAATGACTATATATCAAAGCCCGTTGATGAAAGGTTACTATATACCAAAATTATGGATTTACTGAAAAAAACCAGTACCGAATCAGATTCCGACCTGTCAAAATGTATTGATCTTACCTATTTGAAAGATCGTACAAAAGCAAATCCTAAATTGATGATGGACATGATTAAACTTTATTTGGACCAAACCCCGGCTTTGATTAGCACAATGAAAAAAAGCCTGCATGAAAAAGATTGGAATGCTTTGCACACAGCTGTGCATAAAATCATTCCTTCATTTTATATCATCGGAATCCATAAGGACTTTGAAAACATGGGAAAGAAAGTTCAGGAATATGCGGGTACACAAAAACACCTCGAAGAATTGCCGGATTTGGTTTTACAGCTTGAAAACATTTGCAGCCGTGCCTGCAAAGAACTAAAAGAAGAATATAGTTTGATTAAGAAATCCTCCTGATGAAGAACGAAAAAAAAATACTGCTATTCCTGGTTGATGATGATGCTCTATTCTTAAAGTCATTGGAGATTGAGTTTGCGAACTATACCGGGTCCGACATAAGAACTTTCGCCACCGGTGAACTTTGTCTGAAAAATTTGTCACAGGAGCCGGATATAATAATTTTGGATTACCACCTGAACAGCGTGAATAGAAATGCGATCAATGGTTTGGTAACCCTCGACAGGATTAAATTTGCCAATCCCATGATACCTGTCATTATGCTCTCTTCCCAGGATAAAATTGAAGTGGCCGTAAATTGCATGAAACACCAGGCCTACGATTATATTGTGAAGAGCGAAACTGCCTTCATACGGTTACAAAGAGACATCACTGCCATTTTTCATTATGACAAAATTGAGAAGGCACTGAGCTGGTATATGGAAAAGATGTAATTAAGATTGGTAGGAAATCCGGTTTATTCCATATTCCTGAATATGTGTGAATAATGTAAGTTTTATATAGAATAATGTAACACTCCCCAGAAAGTTTATTGTCAACTTCACTAATATGTTTTCAGGTTAATAATAGGGTTGATTGAAGGCTGTGCGCATAGCATGGCCTTCTTCGCAAATGAAAAAGAACGGATATTTTCATTAAAACAGAGTTTGATATCCTTATTTATGACCAATTTCTAAAACCATTTACTGTTTCTGAAATACTGGAATATTCCTGGCACGGATGGTTCTAAAAATTTACATAAGCAATTAAATATGAATGCATTACTTGTATTTCCGCATTACCCTGATTCATTCTGGAGTTTCAGGTATGCTTTACGCTTTATTTCTAAGAAAGCTGCTGTGCCACCCCTTGGTTTAATAACTGTATCGGCGATGTTGCCAAAACAATGGCATAAAAAGCTGGTGGATATGAATGTTACAACACTTCGGACAAATGATTTAATCTGGGCTGACTATGTTTTCATAAGCGCCATGTATATACAAAAGGATTCGGTAAGAAACATAATTGAAATGTGCGCAAGCCACAAAGTTAAAATCATTGCGGGAGGCCCTCTCTTTACACAGGAATATGGTAATTATCCCCAGATTGATCATTTCATATTGAATGAGGCAGAGATTACATTACCCTTATTTCTGAATGATTTAGACGCCGGGAGGAAACCAAAAAGAATATACCAGACCGATGCATTTGCCGATGTTACTGTGACACCTGTACCTGACTATCATTTACTGTCACAGAAGGATTATGCTTTTATGAATATTCAGGTTTCCCGTGGATGCCCTTTTTCCTGCGATTTCTGCGAAATCACTTCACTTCTGGGACATAAGGTGAGGATGAAAACCACCAATCAGATCATAAAAGAGCTTGAATCACTATATGATCTTAATTGGCGCGGACCCATACTTATTGTTGACGACAATTTTATCGGGAATAAAAGAGCAATTAAGAACTATTTACTCCCTGCAATGAAGAAGTGGGTGGAAACGCACAATTATCCATTTACTTTTAATACCGAAACCTCCATAAACCTGGCCGATGATGAAAAGCTTATGTCATTAATGGTCGAGACAGGATTCACATCCACATTTATTGGTATTGAAACTCCATCGGAGAAGTCGCTCCAGGATTGCAATAAGCGACAGAACGAAAACAGGGATCTCCTTCACAGCGTAAGAAAAATTCAAAATGCAGGGCTACAGGTATCAGGTGGATTTATTGTGGGTTTCGATAGTGATACCCCATCAGTATTTCAGCAACAAATCGATTTTATCCAGCAAAGTGGTATTGTTTCTGCCATGGTCGGTTTATTGAATGCGCCCAAAAATACGCAGCTGTACAATAGGCTCAAGGCCGAAAACAGGTTAACGGTCGAAGCCACCGGAAACAACACCGATTCTACGATGAATTTTACCCCAAAAATGAATTTCCCCGATTTATTGGAAGGATATAATAAGATAATTCATAGCATATATACAGCAAAGCCTTATTATCGAAGAATCCGCCGGTTTCTGTTAAATTATAAACGAATTTACATCCGGCAAAGAAAAATGGAACTGGGCTATCTGAGTGCTTTTATAAAATCCGTTTTTATTATCGGAATCTTGAATAAAGGCAGAGGTGAATACTGGAAATTGTTAATATGGACACTTTTCCGGAGGCCCGGCCTGTTTATAGATGCAATGACCCTTGCAGTATATGGTTATCACTTTAGAACTGTATATGGCTTAAGAAATAATTCCCGCATGCGAACCAATAACTTTAAAAATTAAAAAAAATGAGCACAGAATATGATGTCCTTTATTGGAATGACCTGAAATACAAACTAAAACAGGAATATCCCCTGTTAACAAACGCGGATCTGCTTTGGAGACATGGTTCTACAGAAGATCTGCTAATGATGATAGCCCTTAAGTTGGGCAAGCCCTTTAAAGAACTGCAGGAAAAAATTGAAAATTTGGAATAATTCTGCATCTGTATTTATTAGTATTCCATTATCACAAGCGTTGCATTAGCGTAAATGATAACCATTTGAAACGTGAGAATAATAGGCCTGAAACCCATTCAGTCCGAGACATGATAAATATGTGAATTATGTAACTCTTCACTGGAATTCTGTAACGCACAACCAGGCAGATACCAGTAATTTTAATCAGGCTTAATTTACACTCTTGCCGCTCAAACCAAAACCATGAACATTAGTGAAATTCATACTCAATTGCTGGATCTGAAACCCAATTTACAGAAGTTTGCCTACCGGCTTACCCTAAAGAAATCAGATTCAGAAGATCTTGTTCAGGAAACCTTTCTTAAAGTACTTCAGAATAAAGACAAATTTGTTGTCAATGATAACTTTAAAGCATGGGCATTTACAATTATGAGAAATACGTACATTAATATTTACAGGCGCGACTTACGCAAGTATAAATGGCATGATGACACGGAAGAATCAATTTTCCTGAATAAGTCAAAAGACACCAGTTCCGATAATCCTGATTCATCCTATTCAGTATCGGAAATGATACAATTTATTGACAAATTGAAGGATCCATTCCGGATTCCATTCAAAATGCATATTAACGGATTCAAATACCAGGAAATTGCCGATGAACTTAATATGAAAATTGGCACTGTAAAAAGCAGAATATATCTTTCCCGGAAACAATTGATGGGTCAGTTGAACGGATATTTTGTCTAACTCAAAACAGAAATCATGATAACTGATAATACAGGAATGTGGAATCAGAAAAAAGAGAAATAATCCTGATTGATCAATAAAACCTAAAAAAATGAAACTCCACATTAAGAATATGGTTTGCAATCGCTGTAAAACCATCGTAAAAGCAGAGCTGAACAAAATAGGCGTTTCATATGTAACTGTGGAGTTAGGGGAAGTTAATACAAGGAAAAATATTACACCGGTTCAGCGATCGCAGTTGTTTGATGCATTGCAGCGATGCGGTTTTGAATTGGTGGACGAGGGGAAAAATGAAATGATTGATAAGTTAAAAAAGGCTATTCATGACCTTGAAAACTATTCAGATGCCGATTTGAAAACAAGCTTTTCGGACTATATCAGTCTTATGGTTGACGATAACTTCATTTCTCTTAATATGCTGTTTGCTGAAATTGAAGGCATAAGCATTGAAAAATATATAATCAGGCATAAAATTGAAAGGGTTAAAGAATTAATTGTATATGATGATCTAAACCTGGATGAAATTGCGCTTAAAATGCATTACAGCAATACAGCACAATTATCCAACCAGTTTAAAAGCATTACCGGACTCACGCCTTCCCATTTCAGGCGACTTCGGCTTGCCCGAAATCATCAGTTTGTCAGCAACTGAATTGTTTGAACAGAAAATCCGCAGATATGAATTCTAATCAAGTAGAAATTCAAAATAATTTAAAAAGCCTCAAACCTACCAGTGCAGGTAAAAACGGAGGCTTAAAAACGCATGGCATAGAAGATGACAATAACGGTGACAACAAAGGATACAAAAAGCCAATCAGGTTAAGGCTGAAGGAGTTGGAAAACTACAATGCCCAGCTGGAGAATCTAATTAAAGTGCAGAATACCAAACTAATCGAAGTTACAGAAACCAATACACATTTTATTGCAATCATAGCACATGATTTGAGAAGCCCGTTCAATGCCATTATCGGCATCCTGGATGTCTTAAAGGAGAGTCTGAATGATTTTAGCATTGATGAAATTAAAGAGTTTGTAAATATTGCCTCCAATTCTGCGAACAGAACACTAAATCTTGTGGATAACCTCCTGGCATGGACAATTTCTCAAAATAAAGGAAAAAGTTTCAACCCGATTAAAATCAATTTGTCCCAATTGCTTCTGTGCGAAATGGAAAGTTTCATTTTGCCGGCAAAACAAAAGCAAATATCGCTGAAGCATCACATTGCACCTGATCTTAATGCAAGCGCAGACTTTGAGATGGTTAAAACAATTCTTCGGAATCTTATCAGCAATGCAATAAAATTCACAAACACCGGCGGCGAAATATTTATTAATGCATTCGAAGATAAAAACTATGTAGAAATAGCGGTAAAAGACAATGGCATTGGAATACCAATTCAGGCTCAAAAAGAACTCTTCAGACCAGGTATGAATATTTCAACATTCGGTACCGGAAATGAACCCGGTACAGGGTTAGGCTTATTACTTTGCAAAGAATTTGTTGATATTCATTGTGGCAGAATCTGGGTGGAAAGCAAACCGGGCTATGGGAGCACCTTCAAATTCACCTTACCCCATTATTTATAATAAATATTGGTCCAAGGCATTACAGATGAGATCTATATGTATTCTGTCATGGTTTGACGCGAGCACTATAAAGCACTTGCGGTTACCGTTTTCATTCTTCTTAATGCCTGTCTTTTTATTTGCTTTAAGTCAGGCAGATAATGTTAATTGGCAATCCGCAGTTCTGGCATTTATCATTCTTCATTTGTTTATTTTCCCGTCCAGCAACGGGTATAACAGTTACCAGGATCGGGACGAAACCAGCATTGGTGGCTTAAAATATCCTCCAAAAGTTACCAAAAATCTATTCTATGCAACTTTGTTTATGGATATAATTGGTTTACTGTGCGCACTTTTCGTTTCCGTTATATTTTCCTTTTTTGTTTTGATTTTTATACTCGTATCACGCGCATACAGCTATAGAAATCTGAGGTTAAAAAAATATCCGGTTACAGGATTCTTAACCGTATTTATTTTCCAGGGAGCTTTTGTTTATATTATGGCTTCTTCCGCCATAAATTATTATTCAATCGAAAATTATTTTACGACTGACAATGTCATTTGTATGAGTATTGCTAGCCTTTTTATTGGCAGCATTTATCCTCTGACTCAAATTTATCAGCACGAAGCTGATAAAAAGGATGGCGTAATAAGCATCAGTTATAAACTTGGATATACCGGAACCTTTCTGTTTTCTGCCATATTATTTTCATTAGCTGTCATTTTATTGTTTTTATATTTCGATTTAAATCACCAACAAATTGCGTTTGTATTGTTCCTGTTGATAATGCTGCCTGTTGTTGCCAAATTGCTGACTTGGTTTAATAAAGTTCGAAAGGATACTGTTCATGCAAATTTTGAGAATGCAATGGCTATGAACCTCCTGACATCAACATGCATGAACATATATTTTTTATTACTGATTTTGAACAATTATTATACCTGGTTTTAGAATGAGTAAAATTATTTCCATAGGAACGGCGGTACCCAAATACGGTACAAGTCAAAGCACAATTTTGGATTTTATGAATACAGCTTACGATGATGACGCTTCATCCCGAAAGCTGAAAGTATTGTTCAATTATAGCGGAATAAACACCCGCTATTCTGTTATTCCGGATTTTGATAATACAATACCTGAACATGTTCTTTTTAATGGTAATCAAAATATTCCAAATGTCGAAGACAGGTCAAATATATTTAAGGCACATGCCGTTTCACTGGCTGTTGGGGCAATTGAGAACTCTCTGGAAAAAATAAAAACATCGATCGCTGAATTAGAAATCACACATTTAATTACGGTTTCCTGTACCGGGATGTATGCTCCCGGAATTGATGCAGCCTTGATTGAACAACTGGATTTACCTAATGACATCTTTCATACTTCATTTAATTTTCTTGGATGCAATGCTGCATATCCGGCTTTAAAACTTGCCGACATGATAGTCAAAACCGATGAAAATGCCAAAGTGCTTATCGTATGCGTGGAATTGTGTACAATTCATTTTCAACCAAAGAACAATCATGACAATTTATTATCGAATACTATTTTTGGCGATGGGGCTGCTGCTGTCATTATTTCATCCGATAGATATAAAACAAGGAGTATTCAGGGTTCAATGATGATCAATGGATTTTATTCATTACTCTTAAATAAGGGTAAAGACTTGATGGGATGGAATATTACACCCGTTAATTTTGAAATGGTCCTGGACAGCAGAATTCCCGAATTCATTGGCAATGCGATGGATGAAATTATTATTAAAACCACCGGAAAATTGAATATTGCGCCTGGCAAAATCAATAAATGGGCAATACACCCGGGAGGGAAAAAAATCCTGGACACAATAAAGAAACAATTGAAGCTGAATGACACCGATTTGAAGTACTGTTACAAAGTACTGGCTGAATATGGAAATATGTCATCACCCACAATTTTGTTCGTGCTGAATGAATTAATGTTTGCGGAGCATAAACCGGATGAAACCATATTTTCAATGGGTTTTGGCCCGGGATTAAGCATTGAAACTGCCATATTTACTCATGCCGAATAAATTCAAACACCGGTCTGACGAATCCGAATTAATGGATGCGCCTTATATTCCAAAAGAATTGCTGATTCAAAATCTGCGTGAACTCGATTTCATCAACCAGGTCCTGGGTGGACACTCCATAACTATGATCGGTATTAAAAAACTGGTCTGCGAAAAAAACAAAATGTACCACATTGTTGATCTTGGCTGTGGCAGTGGCAGTGCTATGAAACGAATTGCCGTCTGGGCAAAGGCAAAGGGTTATAAAGTGAAGTTAACCGGTGTGGATAAGAATGCCGATGTAATTGATTATATGAAAAATAATTGCAGGGAGGATTCTGAAATAAACGGTATTGTGAGTGATTATCATGATTTTCTAAACAAGGGTAACTCAATTGATATTATTCACTGCTCCTTATTTTGCCATCATTTAAAGGACGATGAATTGCAGAAACTATTCATTGATTTAAAACGATACTCCAAAACCGGTTTTGTTATTAATGATTTACATCGCCACTGGCTGGCTTATTACTGTGTTCAAATTATCACCCGTTTGTTACATGGGTCGGTATTATCGAAAAACGATGGACCTGTTTCCATATTGCGTTCCTTTAAATTTAAGGAAATCAAAATGATGCTTGATAAGGCGCTTATACTTAACTACTCCATAAACTGGAAATGGGCGTTTCGATATTTAATCATAGGCTATCATCATGCCTGAATTGAGGACAATCAATAAGGTTAAAGATATTGAAGTTCTGATCATCGGAGCAGGACCGTCCGGACTTATGATGGCTTGTCAGCTTGCTCTTCGGGATATAGCTTTTCGAATTATAGATAAAAATGTTCAGTCTGCAACATATTCCGGTGCATTAATTCTTCAATCCCGAAGTGTTGAAATATTACATCAGATGGGTATTGCCCGGGCAGCCATTCGGAAAGGGATAATAGCCAATGAAATAACCCTCGTTTTCAATGGGAAAAGAACATGGAGTATTCCTGTTAAAAATATCGGACAGGATCTTACAAAATTCCCTTATCTGCTTATGCTGGAGCAGTCCAGAACGGAGGAACTATTAATTGATTTTATTAATAATTATGGACATATTGTGGAAAGAGAAACGGAATTGCAGCGATTCAAGCAGGAAAACAATGTTGTCACCGCCATAGTCAATGACAAAAACGGCAGGGTGGAAACCATAAAAACAAAGTATTTAATTGCTGCTGATGGGGGCCATAGTTTTGTCCGCGAACAACTAAATATTCCTTTTTTGGGTAAAACGCATCCTGTATCATTGTTTGTAACTGACTGCAAGGCCGAAATTAATCTGCCATCTGATAAGATATGCTTTTCCTTTTCAGATGCAACTACTTCGGGATTTTTCCCATTGACAGATGGAAGATGGCGGGTCGATGGTGCAATTCCAAAAGAGTTGGAAGCGAAAGATACACTTACATTTGATGATATCGAAAAAGAATTTGCTGAAAGAATTCAAATGAAAGTTAAATTATTTGAACCACTGTGGTTTTCTATATTTCATTCTCATCAGGGTTACGCATTAAAATTTCAACAGAACAGGTGCTTTCTTATTGGAGATGCAGCACACATCCATAGCCCTGTTGGTGCCCAAGGTATGAATACCGGCTTGCAGGATGCTTATAACCTTGCCTGGAAACTTGCCTTTGTAATCCGGAAAAAAGCGAAGTCCACACTGCTTTTTACCTATAGCTTAGAAAGAGCTGGCATTGCAAAAAATGTGATACGTTCCACTGATATCTTATTTAAATTGGCTACAAGCCGGAACTTTATTGTCAGGATATTTCGTGTGTATGTGCTTCCACTATTGGTGCAACTTATATTACCCTTTGTAGAAAAACAAAAAGTAATCCATCAGTTTTTCTTTAAAAAAATATCGGAAATTGGGGTACAATATCGCAAAAGTCCCTTATCACAGCATGCTTCTTTAGGGAATTTCTCTTCCCTCGCCCCCAAACCTGGAGACCGCTTACCCTATATACTCTATAATGAGGATGGTATAGAGGTGAATATTCATGACAAAATATTAGGGCCGGGATTTCACCTTTTCATTTTTTCCAGGCTTATTCCGCCATATGAAATAATTAAGGTTGCTAATAATTATCTCCATTTGCTTGAAATTGAAAACATCCCCTATACAGCATTTACAAGATACCTGTATGAGAAGTTGGGCATGGAAAACAGTGGTTGTTATCTGATCCGTCCCGATCTGTACATTGCTTACCGGTCCTGCAAAGCTGAAGCCAAACATTTCGAAAGGTATCTTCAACGTTTTATGAAGGATTGCTAAGAGGTGTGATTGATGTGTGAATGTTGTAATTCTTTTCGCAATTGTGTAATACTTTATTAAAACAATGCAATCACCTTTGTTAAGTGATAATCCATAATTTTAAAAAATAAAAAAATGACAAATACTGAAATCAAAGGAAACTGGAATGAGCAGAAGGGCAAACTAAAACAGAAATTTGGCATCCTTACTGATAATGATTTAATGTTTGAAAAAGGCAAGGAAGATGAGATGCTCGGAAAACTCCAGATCAGGTTAGGCAAAACCAAAGAACAGCTGCGCATGCTAATTGCATCCCTTTAATCACGGATCTAATTTGAAAAGTCACCGTTTTTCAATTTTTGTAGAATGGTGACTTTTTAAATTTAAGAAAATCAGGAAATTAATTATGAAACATCCTGTTCTCAATGTAAAAGTAATCCCAAAACTGCTTGACGTAGCAAGGAAACAAACCATCAGGCTGAGTGAAAAGACATATGGAAAAACTGAAAAAGGGAATGAATTTTTATCTGATGTTGCCAGTTTCTTTTTGTTCCTTTCGCGGACTACAAAGGAAGCTTTTTCCCGGGATTTTGAATTCAGGGAATTTTTGCGCCAGTGTTTTCAGATGGGATACAAAACTCTGCCGCTTATCTCGGTGACAGGGATTATTATGGGTTTGGTGCTTACCATTCAATCCAGACCCACCCTGGTAAATTTTGGTGCAGTTTCCCTTCTTCCCGGGATGGTGGCCGTATCTCTCATCCGGGAAATGGGACCGGTTATTACGGCTTTAATATGTGCGGGTAAAATAGGTTCAGGAATAGGCGCAGAGTTGGGTTCCATGAAAGTAACCGAGCAGATTGATGCCATGGAAGTTTCATCTACAAATCCTATGCGCTTTCTGGTTGTCACAAGGGTGCTGGCAGCAACCCTGATGATTCCATTATTGGTTATTTACGCTGACACGGTTGGCATCCTGGGAAGTTGGGCAGGTGCCAACATCAAGGGAGATGTAACTTTTATATTATTCTTTTCACAGGCATTCAGCGAGATTGATTTTATTGATATTTTACCGGCATTTGTAAAGTCGTTCTTTTTCGGTGCGGTGATCGGGTTTGTTGGATGCTATAAAGGATTTACTGCAGGAAGGGGGACTGAAAGCGTAGGTATAGCTGCGAAATCCGCTGTAGTGCTTTCCTCATTGCTTGTGATCATAGTAGATTTAATTGCTGTTCAAATTACTGACATTCTGATATCATAATATGCAGATGGAATCCACTTCTTCAGTTAAAACAAATGCCCATAAACTGGTTATTGAAATAAATAACCTCAGGAAAGGGTTTGGTCAACAGGAAGTACTTAAGAATGTATCATTGAACCTTTATAATGGTGAAAACCTGGTGGTGCTCGGAAAATCAGGTTCTGGGAAATCTGTCCTGATAAAATGCATTGTCAGGTTATTAAACCCCGATGACGGTTCAATTGAGGTTCTTGGAGAAAAAGTGTGCGGATTAAACAACCATGACATCGGAGTTCTGAGAACCAAAATTGGTTTTCTATTTCAGAATGGTGCACTGTATGATTCAATGACTGTGAGGCAAAATCTGGAATTTCCGTTGCGAAGAACAAAAAAGAAACTAAACCAAAAGGAAATTAACGAAAAAGTGCATGAAGTTCTTGGAAATGTGGGATTATCAGATGCCTCGGATAAAATGCCCTCGCAACTGTCGGGTGGTATGCGAAAGCGAATCAGCCTGGCCCGAACCATTGTTGTTGACCCGATGATCATGTTATATGATGAACCCACTACCGGGCTTGACCCCGCCACATCAGATGAAATAAGTTCACTTATTAATGATGTTCAGAATAAATACAAAACTTCCTCCATCATTATTACTCATGATATTGAGTGTGCACGTGCAACTGCGGACCGCGTTATTATGCTCCATGAAGGTGAGGTATATATGGAAGGTAAATTAGAAGAATTTGAAAACTCTACTGACCCGCTGATCAAATCATTTTTTAAATAGGAAGATTTTTGTGTGAAAAACTAATACCATAGAATATGGATACGCATACCCAAAAATTTAAAGTACGTCTTGGACTATTTATTATAGGAGGAATAGTACTTTTCGTATCTGCCATTTTCATAATTGGCAAGCAGAAAAATTTATTTAATCCTGTCTTTAAGCTTTCCACAACTTTTTATAATGTAAGCGGATTACAGGTTGGAAGTAATATCCGATTTTCAGGAATCAATGTAGGCACCGTTGATAACATTAAGATCATTAATGATTCCACTGTGCAGGTCGATATGCTGATCCAGGAAAATATACAAAAATTCATTAAGGTAGATTGCGAAGCAGGCATCGGTTCTGCAGGAATTATCGGAGATCGCATTTTGTTTATTTCCCAGGGTAGTGATGATGCTCCAATGGCTAAAAACGGGCAGCAAATTGGGTCAAAGGAACCTGTTGAAACAGACGTTATTATGGAAAGTTTGGAGGCAACTGCAGGAAATGCGGAATTTATTTCGCTTCAGCTTGCCGAGATTATGTTCAACATAAACAAGGGTGACGGAACACTCGGAAGACTAATTATGGATACAACCATGGGTCAGGACTTCACTCAGACCATGGTGAATCTTAAAAAAAGTTCGAAAGGATTAAATGAAAATATGAACGCAGCCAAGAATAATTTTCTTCTGAGGGGATATTTTAAAAAGAAAACAAAGGCAGCGGAAAAATTGAAGGATGAGGCAGCTGAAACAAAGGCTGATGCACAAAAAGTTATCGACAAGCAAAAGGTTCATGATGCAGAAATGAAAGATGAAGAACAGAAGGCAATTGATATTGAGTATAAATAATCCAGATAATATGGCGACTTCAAATTATCAAAATGTGGTTCAAAAATATTATCATATTTTCAATTATTACACTTTTAATAAGTGAATCGGCATTTGCACAGCATACTCCTGCCCAAACCGATTCAACAGAACTGTATAAGGATATTGAGTCCTATTCCAAAAAAAGCAAGTTCACCAGATTTTTGTTTGGGCTGGTTTTTAAACCGGTTGCCAACAATTCACTAAAAAAGAAAGTCAGGAAAAAAGGATATAAGAAACTCATTCAAAAGCCATACAGCGCTTTTGAAGGAAAAACAATCAGGCATATTAACATTGAAACATTGGACCCATTTGGCTATTCAATTTCTGACACCAATGCAGCCCCACAAAATTCCTTTGTGATAAATGCAAATAAAATGCACATTAAATCACAGAATATCGCCATTCGAAACCTGCTGCTGATTCGTCAGAATCAAAAATTTGATTCGTTGCTTGTAAAAGAATCTGAAAGACTGGTCCGGGCAAAAGGATATGTTCAGGATGTTTCTTTTTTCGTTAAAGCTACGGCCCCGAACTCAGACTCTGTTGATATTTTAATTCGTGAAATGGATAAATGGAGCTTTATTCCCAGAATATCCTTTTCCTCTGAACGCATTTTCATGAATTTTACGGATAAAAATTTTGCAGGCCTCGGTCATGAATCCAATAATGGTTTTGCCTGGTATACTTCCAGGCATGATTTTGCTTACAACATAAAATATTTTATTCCCAACATCCGCAATACTTATATTAACTCTACCCTGCATTTTACCAATGACCAATACAAGAGTTCCAGCCAGCGATTTGCAGTTGACCGGCCCTTCTTTTCACCCTTTGCAAAATGGGCGGCCGGCGTAAATTTTACCCATTTGCGGAAAGATTCAATCAGAACAGATGATTCACTTTTTATTCCTCTGAAATTTAAGATTAACATACAGGATTACTGGTTAGGCAATGCCATACGCATTTTCAAAGGCAATACGGAGGGCAAGCGCACCACTAATTTTATTTCTGCAATTCGTTTTCTGAGAATCCGCTATCTGGAAAAACCAACTGAAGAGATCGATCCTCAAAATATTTTTGCCAATGAAAATTTTTATATTGCCAGCATTGGGATCTCCACACGAAAATATGTGCAGGACAAGTTTATTTTTAAGTATGGTATAACAGAAGATATACCCATTGGAAGAGTTTTCAGCCTTACAGGCGGTTATCAGGAGAAAAATAATATAGACCGGTTGTATATGGGTGCACGTATCTCCATGGGCAATTATTATCGATGGGGATACTTTAGCTCAAGCTTAGAATATGGAACTTTTATCCGGGCATCTCATCCGGAACAGGGAATTTTTTCAACCAGCATAACCTATTTTACAGAATTGGTGGAATTGGGAAAATGGAAATTCAGACAATTTCTAAAACCGGAGGTCCTGATTGGAATAAACCGTTTCTCCAGCGATAGTATAACCCTTAATGACGGGTACGGTATGGACGGATTTAACAGTAAGGGTTTGTCAGGTACCAGCCGTTTGCTGTTTACACTGCAAACGCAATCCTATGCCCCGTGGAATCTTATCGGATTCCGGTTTGGTCCTTTTCTGATTTTATCCCTGGGCATGCTGGGTGACCCCGGGACAGGCTTTAGAAACAACAAAATATATTCTCAAATATCATTGGGGGTTTTAATAAAAAATGAAAACCTGGTTTTTAGTAGTTTTCAAATATCCATTGCATTTTATCCTTTAATTCCCGGTAAAGGAGAGAATATATTTAAAATGAACTCGTTCAAAACAACCGATTTCAGTTTCAGAGATTTTGAAATCGGAAAGCCTGGATCATTGGTTTTTCATTAAAATGCAGATTATTTTTGCAAAATGGTACGGATGAAAACCACAGCAAAAAAAATCATTTATCTCCTCAAAGAATCCTTTAAAGGATTTATTGAGGACAATGGTCTTAAGTTAAGCGCAGCATTGTCCTATTATACGATATTCTCCCTGCCTCCGCTTCTTATAATTATAATTGGTTTATGCGGGTTCTTCTTCGGTACCGAAGCTGTGAGGGGCGAAATATTTTTCCAGATTAACGGTCTGGTAGGCAACGAAGCTGCATTACAAATACAGGAAATAATCAAAAATGTAAAACTTTCAAATAGCAGTTTCTATGCTACCATCCTGGGTGCAATTATTTTACTTATAGGGGCATCGGGTGTTTTTACAGAAATACAGGATTCAATTAATCTGATATGGGGGATCAGGGCAAAACCCAAACGGGGCATAGTAAAATTTCTGTATAATCGCCTTATGTCTTTTTCCATGATCGGTTCTGTGGGATTTTTATTACTGGTAGGTTTAATTGTAAACTCGCTGATAGAAATTCTTAACAGGCAATTGTCAATTAACTTTCCGAAAAATGCTATTTTAATGGTCTATTTTGGAAATCTGCTGATCAGTTTCATAATCATAACACTATTATTTACCATCATATTTAAGTCATTGCCGGATGGCAAAATAGTGTTACGCGATTGCATTATCGGGGCTTCCTTTACCGCATTTCTTTTTATGATTGGTAAATTTGTCATTGGTATTTATCTCGGAAGCAACAACTTGACCTCCGTCTTCGGAGCCGCCGGCTCAATTATTTTAATTCTTGCCTGGGTCTATTATTCAGCCATCATACTCTATTTCGGTGCCGAATTCACAAAAGTGTATGCCGGTACGCACGGGCAGAAAATATTTCCAAATTCTTATTCTGAGCTTATCAAAAAGTAAAAATGGAATAACGGTTCTTTACTAACGGTATTTAAGCAAAACCTGGTCCGACTACTTACTCATTTTAAATGTGTGAATGATGTAATTTATATTTGAATTATATAACACATCTCATAACAAAGTTCCCCAACTTTATTTGTTAATACAGCCTGGTGACCGTTGAAAAATGAAGGCTGAAAATGTCAAATTTAAAAAAATATTCTTCTATATAAATATTATCAGAACGGGAGAAAAATAAAAACATGATTAGGGAAGGTTCTAAATATTAATAGGATTTAAAAATTAAAAAAATGTCAATCACAAAAGAATTAACACCAACCTGGAAGGAAGACAAAGCACTTCTCCGAAACTCAGTTTCTGCATTGAAAAAAAGTATGACTGATTATAAAGCAGAAAGAAAATCAGAATGGAAGTCATTCAAAACCAAAATTAGGGATGACATGGAAAATATAGAGAAGTCATTGGAAAGATTAATAGCCACACATAAGAAATAGAAATTATGAGAACAAGAATCGCAACTACTAACAAAACAGCGCTCTATTTGATAGTTTTAGTGGTCATTATTGGGGCCTTTCTGCTATTGGGCGGCGGACCCTGGATTAAAGAACTGGCCCATGGAAAAAATTTCCCAGGCAAGATTCATTTGAATTGGGCACAGATACTTATCAGTTTCGGTCTAGGCTACTTACTTTGTTTGGTGGTGACCAGGAGGAAATGGTAATCGGGCATTGACAAAAACTTTACCGTTTGTAAAGGGATATAGTATTTTTGACTTATTTTGTATAAATATGAATGAGAATACTATATGATTCATGCATATACAGTTGCTAATGAATTCAACTCATGAACCGTTTCCCGAGGGTACCGGAACCAAGGGATCTTTCATGGTTGTAATACACAGTTTGTAATTTATTTACATAACAGGAGTGAAAATCAGGAAACTGAAATCAATTGGATCTTCGAAAGAAAAAGCACCTGATTCTAATACCGGTCGGTTTCCGATTGTCGGTATCGGTGCATCGGCTGGCGGATTGGAGGCGTTGGAGCAATTTCTGGCTAATGTACCTGAAAACAGCGGAATGGCATATGTGGTTATCCAGCATCTCGATCCAACCCAGAAAGGCATGCTGCCTGAGTTGCTTCAGCGAATTTCCAGCATGAATGTTTTTCAGGTAAAGGACCGGATGGTTATAAAGCAAAATTGTGTGTATGTAATTCCTCCCAATAAAACCATGTCCGTTTTAAAGGGAGTGCTTCATTTGTTTGAACCCATGGAAACCAGGGGACTGCGCCTCCCAATTGACTTTTTCCTGCGCTCACTCGCTGATGACCAGCAGGAAAATTCTATAGGGGTCATTCTCTCGGGTATGGGCTCCGATGGCAGTATAGGGCTAAGGATTCTGAAAGAAAAAAACGGGATTGTCATGGTGCAGGACCCTGCCACGGCAAAATTCGACAGCATGCCACGCAATGCCATTGATTCTGTCTTGGTTGATATTGTGGCTCCTCCAAACGAATTACCCGGTAAACTCGTTACTTTCCTCAAACATACACCGGTTGCAAGAACCAAACCGGATCCTGCAATTAAAGACAAAAGCGCCCTTGAAAAAATCATTATCCTACTTAGAACCTATACCGGAAATGACTTTTCACAATACAAAAAGAATGCTGTGTATCGTCGTATCGAAAGACGGATGGGCATCCATAAAATTGACAAGATATCTGCCTATGTGTACTTTTTGCAGTCCAATCCAAAGGAATTGAATATACTTTTCAAGGAATTGATGATCGGTGTAACCAGTTTTTTCCGGGATATCGAGGTATGGGAACGGTTGAAAGAAAAAGTTTTTCCGGATGTTATCAGAGCCCGCCAATCCAATTCAATAGTGCGCGCTTGGATACCCGGATGTTCCACAGGTGAAGAAGCGTACTCAATGGCTATAGTGTTCAAAGAGGTCCTTGAAAAAATCAATCCTCACGAAGGCGTCTCGTTACAAATATTTGCCACGGATCTGGATAATGAAGCCATTGAGATAGCAAGAAAAGGCATTTTTCATTCGAATATTGCCGCGGACGTATCGCCAAATCGCCTGAATCGCTTTTTTGTCGCCACGGATGAAGGTTACCGTGTTAATGGAGAAATACGGGAAATGATAGTATTTGCACAGCACAATGTTATTATGCATCCGCCTTTTACCAGGATCGATATTCTGTCCTGCCGCAACCTGCTCATATATGTGGATACTGAATTACAGAAAAAACTACTCGGACTTTTTTACTATTGCCTTAACCCTAAAGGAATTGTTTTATTGGGCAGCGCTGAAACTCTTGGAACGCAGAGTTTTCTTTTTACCGCTGTGGACTCTAAATTAAAAATTTTTAAACGCGCTGATACAATCCTGGATCCTGAATTATTCGATTTTCCTTCCTCATTTACCCGGAACAAACATGCCATTCTGGAAAAACAGATACCTGACAAATCAAACCCGAGTATTCAATCTCTCGCCGATCAATTATTGTTGCAGCATTATTCACCTGTCGGAGTATTTGTGAACGAAAACGGCGATATAATTTATATCAGCGGTCATACCGGAAAATATCTGGAACCGGCAGTTGGTAAGGCAAATCTCAATATTTTCGCAATGCTGCGTGAAGGTCTGAGAACCGAATTTCCGGTTGCCTTCCGCAGAGCGCTCAGGAAAAAGGAAAAGGTAGTTTTGCAAAATATCAAAGTAGCGACAAACGGCGGTAAGCTTACCCTGCACATTACGATACAACGAATTGATAAACCGGAGTTATTAGCTGGAATGATTATGATAGTTTTTACAGAAATGCCGGAGATTTCTGATATCGTGCCGCTATCAAAAAAGCCAGGGAGGAACTTAAATATTAGCAGCCAATCGGAGTTGGAGAATGAATTGCAGCATACACGTGAAGAGATGCATAATACACTCGAAGAAATGCAAACTTCACAGGAAGAATTGAAATCTTCAAACGAGGAATTGCAGTCGACAAATGAAGAATTACAGTCAACGAATGAAGAACTTACAACTTCAAAAGAAGAAATGCAAAGCCTGAATGAAGAACTTCAAACCGTAAATGCTGAACTGCAATCGAAGGTAGATGAATTCTCACGGGTGAACAACGATATGAAAAACCTGCTCAACAGCACCGATATTGCAACTTTATTTCTTGACAAAGAATTAAATATCCGCCGTTATACCAATCAGGCCACCAAAATATTTAAACTGATAAAAAGCGATATAGGCCGGCCATTTACCGACCAGGTTTCTGACCTGGTTTACCCTGAATTGGTTTCCGATGCGCGCGAAGTGCTAAGAACACTGATATTTATTCAAAAGCAAATACCCACCACAGACGGCCGATGGTTTTCCATCCGTATTATGCCGTACCGAACCTTTGATGACAGAATAGACGGCCTGGTCATCACTTTTATCAATATATCCGAACATAAACGCTTGGAAATTGAATTACACAAAACTGAACAGATAAACCGGCTAATGATGAATGCATCACAGGATGTCATAATTAAATTATCAGCCGAATGGAAAATATTGGAATTTAATACCGCAGCGGAAAAATTTCTCGGTAAAAAACGTGAGGATATACTAAACCAAAATTTTATACTGCTGTTTGTTCCTGATCCGGTACAAACAAAAACTGAAAATGCACTGAATAGGATAATGAAAGAATTGTCGGATGGCGCTTTCAAAATGCAGGTAATTTTAGCAGGCGGCAACAGGGCTGTTGTTGAATGGTCCGCCAATGTAATGCTCGATAACCTGAAATTACCGGCAGGTATGATTATTGTTACAAAAAACAAAACCAAATCATGAGTAGCGAAGAAATGAATTTCCCGGATGACAGGTTGCTGCGTAAAAAAGCAGAAGAAAAGCTGAAATTGAAGCAAAAAAAGGCAGGCAACCCGGTTATTGAAACCGACGTTAAAAAGCTTTTGCACGAACTGCAAGTACACCAGATTGAACTGGAAATGCAGAATGAAGAGTTGCGTGAGGCCTATGAAACTGCAGAGACAGCTCTCAAAAAATATACAATGCTGTATGATTTTGCCCCAATGGGATATATTACACTCGATTCTGAAGGCACTATCTTCGATCTTAACTTTACAGCTGCCGAATTGCTGGGTGAAAAACGATTTAGCTTAATAGACAGCAACTTCAGGTTATTCATTTCAACTGATTCGCTGACAGTATTCGATGCATTTTTCAGTAAAGTATATTCGGGTAATTCCAAAGAATCATGCGAGGTGATGCTCGGTTATGATAATCATCCTTTATGTTCTATTTACATGGAAGGCATTGTTACAGGCGATGAACATAAATGCCTTTTGTCTTTGGTTGATACTTCAAAATTCAAAATGTAAAACTATCCTGGCCCTTTGGAACCATTCCAATTATTTCTCCATTCCCTTACAACTTATCATCCTGTTTATTCGTATTGATACAGAAAGTTCAACTTCCTGTGCATTTCTCTTCTGCACCATTATTCAATTATTAGAAACTAAAATCAAATAAAATGAAAAAAAATTTACTCCTATTGTGCCTGGTTTTAACCGGTATTTCCGTTTTTGGACAAGATCCGGTTCCCAACGGAGATTTTGAAAACTGGACCACAACAACTTTTGATAACCCTTTAAATTATCCGAATTCATCCAATTTTGAGGAATTTTTTCGATACCACCTTCCCTTTAATATTGTCAAAACAACCGATGCCTACCATGGTAATTATGCCGTGGAACTCTCTACGAATGCATCGGCATCAGATACGGTGTTCGGTTATTTTATCAATATAAGACCTGAAAATGCCCCTTCTGAATGGACGGGCGGTATGCCCTATGATCAAAAGCCAACCGGACTTCGGGGATGGTACAAATACAATGTGGCCACTGCTGATTCCGGAAGTATATTGGTGGCTTTCAGCCAGGGAGGAATCAACATAGGTACTTATGTTATTAAGGTTGGAGGTGTTCACACGGATTATACATTATTTGACGTGACCTTTGATCCTGCCCTGTCAGTAACACCAGATTCCGTAGCCCTTGGCGCCATTTCCTGTAAATTTTCACTTGATCAGGAAGAGCCCCATGGTCCGGCCGGCAGCACATTGATCCTTGATAGTTTGTCATTTACAGGTGTTGCAAGTCAACCGGACCAGATGAATGGGGATTTTGAACTTTGGCAAACCGAGACATTTAATTCTCCTGACAATTGGTATTTGCAGAATGAGAACGTGGCCGGTTTTAACAGAACGGAAGATGCAGCCGTTGGTGACTACGCCGTGGAACTGAAAACAACTGCCGGAAATCAGAATAATCATCAGGTTGCCAGGCCCGGTCGGGTATCAACCGGCTACTACCCTGTTACATGTGAAGAAGATTGTTTCGAACTTGGCGGTTATCCTTTTATAAATCAAAAAGATACGCTTACATTCCTTTACAAATATACTCCCATCCATCCTGAAGGTATGGCCTGGATCAATGTCACCTTAAAAAAAGATGGCAATACATTCTGGAGTCAGGGCGTGCAGCTTCCTGCATCCTCGGATTACCTGTATACGGAAATGCCATTTGATGCGCCTCAGGAGCCCGATTCCGTAATAATTGACATTCAATCCTCACAGTGGCAGGATACAGCAATTTCATTTGTAGGAGCCATTCTGAAAGTTGATGATATTCATTTCAAATCCCAGGTTATTCAAACAGGCATATTTAATCCACGGAATGAAAACTCTTTTAGAATATTTCCCAATCCTTCAAATGGATTAATTCATATAGAGGGTCAAAACTCAACCATACAACGTCTGGAAATATACAATTTATCCGGAAGGGAAGTCTATACCACATCTGGCATGAAAAATAAGATAAATACCGACTTAGACCTATCCGGATATCAGAAAGGCATGTATTTCTTGAAAATTTATGCAGGTGATGTTGTCCAAACCGAAAAATTAGTAATACAGTAATTACGGATTAAACGGCTCTAAATAAGGCGGGGTAAAAAACCTGCCTGCTCCGCCTGAAAGCCAGCAAAAGGATGAAAGAATTTCTGGTAATATTTTTCAGTTCCTGGAAATTCGCGGCAACATTTCCAATAGCCATTCTCGGTATGAAAATGTCAATTGCGGAAAGCCTGATTTATACAAACATTGGTGGTATTTTGGGCGATATTGTCTTCGTCTATTTTTCCGATTTTCTCATTAAAATATACGAAAAATATTGGCCAGCAAATTTTAGACCATGGTCTAAAAAGAGGAAAATTTTTACAAAAAGGAACAGGAGAATTGTAAAGCTGAAAATAAAATACGGGTTATTTGGAATTGTAATTCTGAGCCCCGTGATCCTGTCGATACCAATTGGCTCTTTTCTAACAGTTAAGTATTATGGTTTAAGAATAACAAATGTGATCTGGCTGATCGTCGGACAGATTTTCTGGTCCCTTGTTTATACTTTCCTGTATACCTTTCCTTCCGGCCTGATTCAGTGAAATGATCTTTGAACAAAACCGGTCCCGATTCGTTCTTGAGAAGTAAGGGTTAGCAGAAGATGGAAAGCAGGGTAATCCGGGAACCATCCGTAATCAAGGATGAGGAGATAATACAGTTAAACGCTTACTGGAGGGCGGCAAATTACCTGTCCGTCGGACAGATATACCTTCTTGACAATCCCCTTTTGCGGGAACCCCTGAAGCTGGAACATGTCAAGCCCAGGTTGCTGGGGCATTGGGGCACTACTCCCGGCCTGAATTTCATTTATGTTCACATGAACCGGCTGATAAAGAAGTTTGATCTCAACGCAATTTATATTACCGGTCCCGGGCACGGTGGTCCGGGAATCGTAGCCAACACCTATCTGGAGGGCACATACACTGAGTTCTATCCTGATGTTACCCAGGATACTGCGGGTTTGAAAAAACTATTTACCCAATTTTCCTTTCCGGGTGGTATTCCCAGTCATGTTGCCCCTGAAATACCCGGATCCATTCATGAGGGCGGTGAATTGGGATATTCCCTTTTGCATGCTTATGGGGCAGTTTTTGATAATCCCGGTTTGATTGCCTGTTGCGTGATAGGCGACGGTGAGGCAGAAACGGGTTCACTGGCTGCAAGCTGGCATTCAAACAAATTTCTTAATCCCGTCCATGATGGCGTTGTATTGCCGATCCTGCACCTGAACGGGTACAAGATCTCGAGTCCCACTGTCCTTGCCAGGATTGACAAGGATGAATTAACCAGTCTGTTGGAGGGTTACGGCCATAAGGCTTTTTACGTGGAAGGGGAAGATCCCATGGAAATGCATCGACGAATGGCTGAAACCATGAATCGTGTGATGCTGGAAATAAATCAGATCCGTGAGAATGCAAAACTGAATCCTTCGCAAAGGCCAAGGTGGCCGGCCATTGTCCTGCGCACTCCCAAGGGATGGACGGGACCGAAAATGGTCGACGGTTTACAGGTGGAGGGTACGTTTCGATCACACCAGGTGCCCCTTTCAGAGCTTGCCACCAATCCCGGGCATATTCGCATGCTGGAGGACTGGATGCATAGTTATAAGCCGGAAGAACTTTTCGATGAAAAAGGAAAACTGCGGGCGGACATTGCTGATCTGGCACCAAAAGGAAGCCGGAGAATGGGTGCTAATCCGCATGCAAACGGCGGAATATTGCTTAAGGATCTTATCCTGCCGGATTTCCGGAAATACGCCCTGACCGTCAGCAAGCCGGGCAATACCTTTGCAGGGGCAACACAGGTGATGGGAGAGTTTCTGCGGGATGTAGTCAGGCTGAATGATAAAAACCGGAATTTCAGGATCATGGGGCCTGATGAAACTGCATCGAACAGGCTCAGTGCGGTATTTGAAGCAACGAACCGGGTATTTACGGGCAGTCTGCAGCCAGGTGACGATCACATTGGCGGAGAAGGACGGGTTATGGAAGTATTAAGTGAACATATGTGCCAGGGCTGGCTCGAAGGCTATCTCCTTACGGGGAGGCATGGCCTGTTTTCCTGTTATGAAGCCTTTATTCATATCATTGATTCCATGTTCAACCAGCATGCCAAATGGTTAAAAACCACCAGGCGGATTCCCTGGCGCCGGCCGATCGCTTCATTGAACTACCTGCTTACATCGCATGTATGGCGTCAGGACCATAATGGTTTCAGTCACCAGGATCCGGGTTTTATTGACCATGTAATTAATAAGAAAGCTGAAATAGTCCGGGTATATCTTCCGCCCGATGCCAATACGCTGCTTTCCGTGACCGACCATTGCCTGAAAAGCAGGCATTATGTTAATGTGATTGTAACAGGCAAGCAGCCTGCTCTGCAATTTCTCAGTATCGACGCTGCCGTCAAGCATTGTACCTCCGGTATAGGAATATGGGAATGGGCAAGCAACGATATGTGCGATGAACCGGATGTAATAATTGCATGCGCCGGGGATGTACCCACTCTTGAAGCCCTGGCCGCGGTGGATATTCTCCGGCAGAATTTTTCATCCCTTCATATCCGTTTCATCAACGTGGTGGATTTAATGACAATCCAGTCCGTCAACGAACATCCCCATAGTTTATCCGATAAGGAATTCGATACACTTTTCACCACCGACAAACCTGTAATTTTTGTATACCACGGATATCCATGGTTAATTCACCGCCTTACATACAGGCGAACCAACCACAACAATTTTCATGTGCGCGGATATAAGGAGGAGGGAACCACTACCACCCCGTTCGATATGGTGGTGATGAACGACCTGGACCGGTTTCATCTTGTAATGGACGTAATTGACCGTGTTCCTTCCCTTGAAAGAACAGGTGTACCGGTAAAACAGGCCATGCGTGAAAATATCCTGAAGCATAAAGAATACATAGCCGTTCACGGCGATGATATGCCTGAAATACGGGATTGGAAATGGCCGGAGAATTACCAGGCCGGATAGTCAGGCTGGAAATTGCCTCAATACCGCCAATTTCCTGAAGCTTATTAATCTCCGGTTCGACTCATCCCATAAGCTGAGCTTCAGGGCTTTAAATGTGCTAAACAGAACCACAGGCTTAACTTCACGGAATATATCGTTTTCATAATGGCACCGGGCTAAATTGTAATTGGGAATTTTCGAGCTCAGATGATGGACATGATGGAAGCCGATATTTCCGGTAAACCATTGGAACACTGCTGGCAATTTTAAAAATGAGCTGCCTTTTAAGGCCGCTGTCTTATAATCCCACCCGTCACTTCTATCCCAGGTAACCTCATCAAACTGATGCTGTATATAGAATAACCAAAGACCGATAACATGAGCGACGAGCAGAACGGGCAGTTGAATCATTAAATAAGCTTTGAATCCGATCAGCAGGCTCATCGATGCAACCAATATTAATACCATCAGATTTGTGAAATAAACATTGAGTTTCTCCTTCCGGGTCATCAGGCTGATTGTTATCCTGTTTTGAACCAGGATAACATAAACGGGTGCTAAGGTGAACATGAAGAATGGATTGCGGAAAACCCTGTAAACGAGTTGTTTCCATTTTGAAGCCTTCGTGTACTCTTCAACCGTCAGGGTCCAGACATCACCGATACCACGTTTATCAAGATTTGCCGAGGTGGCATGGTGAGCCCTGTGTTGATTGTGCCATCTGTAAAAAGGCGTAAATGATAATATGCCCATGATTTTTCCAACAACCTCATTTGTTTTTTTTGGATTTAAAAAAAGATCCGTGTCCGCAATCATGGAAAATGATGAATGACCGGATAAGAAGTCCCGCTGCAGGCAGGGCAAGCAAGAGGGTAATCCAGTAGGAGTACTGCAAACTCAGAACCATCAGGTACAGAATTCCCAAATAGGGTACGATCGTATTCACGATCTGCCAGATACTTTTCAAAAGGTCAGGACGGTTATATTTCATAACGATCTTTTCCCACGACCTGTCTTCGGTCACCATGTTTTGTGCTGTAGTGTTCATTTTTTTGTTCCTGAATTATTAAATAATTATTTTATGATCTTAATATCCTTATTAGGGGTATTAAGAATTTCCGGGGTTCATGGATTAAAGCAGTAGATCGGGAGCTATTTGATGTTTTTCATCAGACAGCCCTGCTGTAGAGCAATGACGGGGTAAGTATCCTGGTTTCCAGAAGCTGGTTTCTCACCGATTCAAAATTATACTCTGCAATGAGCTCTTTGATTACTTCGGATACGTGCTGAATTTTGGTAGCCAGGTATGCATTAGTGCCTGAGAAGGCAAAACCATCCGACAATTTTCCACGTGCTGCATTGAATAATGCCTCCGCTATACAATATGGAGCTTTCCGGAAATTGCAGGAACTTAAGCAATGCCATACACATTTGACAGGCTTGGTGTTACCCAGCCTTACCTGCTCAATAAATTCATTATTTATGGCCCTGCCGGGTAATCCTACGGGGCTGTCGATTATGGTTATATCTTCTTTGTTACAATTTAAATAACTTTCCTTAAATGCCAGGGATGCATCGCATTCATGGGTGGTTACAAACCGGGTACCCAATTTAACCCCGCTGGCACCAGCCTTCATGATATCATATATATCCTTGCCGGTATATAAACCGCCGGCTGCGATAACCGGAACTTCCTTGCCGGTCTGCTCCTCAAACGGATGTACCGCACTTACAGTTTCCTCTATCAAATCATAGATGCTTACAGGTGTTCCAAGGAGTTCTTCTTTTTTGAATCCAAGATGTCCCCCGGCAAGCGGACCTTCTACCACAACCGCATCGGGTATGATCTGATACCTGTTCATCCAGTACTGAAAAATTAGCTTTGCGGCCTTGGCTGAAGATACCTTAACCGCCAGTTTTGTATGAAAATTACTGAATCCCGCTTCCGCGAGCATGCCCGGTATTTTCAACGGTAGCCCTGCACCCATGATAATAATATCCGTATTCTCTTCAACAGCCAGCTTTATCAGGTCTTCGTGATCGGTCAATGCCATCATTATATTCACCCCGATCACCCCGCTTGTAAGGCTTTTAGCCTTCCTGATCTCTTTCCTCAAACTCCGTTTGTTTGCCTCCCTGTAATTCCGTATATAATCGGGCTCCGTCATACCGATAGCGGCAGCGGAAATTATGCCTATGCCCCCCTCGTTTGCCACGGCTGAAGCCAGTCCTGATAAAGAAATTGCCACGCCCATTCCACCCTGAACTATAGGCAGTTTGGCTATTACATCTCCAATCTTCAGTTCATTCATCTTATCGATATATAAATATGCAGCCAAAATTACCCTATGTGAATGTATCGGTAAAATAAAAGGGCTTAACAACCCAATATAGGGTTCAAAAAATGTTTTAGGGGTGAAATGACCTGTTTTAGGTGCCGGATTAAAAGGATATTCCTGTTTCAGATTAACTCCTGAAGCCGGCTTGCTGAGCTTTTGGAAACGGGGATCGGATTATCGATGTTCTCGAAAAATAGCTTGTAGCCCTGGGAATTTCCTTCAAAATGCTCTATGTAATTTATGTTCACAATATAGGAACGATGACATTTAAAAATGAATTTATGTTCTTTCACAGCTTCTTCAGCATGGACCATGCTACACCTGACCATTTGATTTTTGATGATGTCACTTTCCTTCCAGAAGACCTCGATATAATTGTCAGCCGACCGTATATACACCAGCGTGTTTGCCTTTATGGCCAAACTGTCTTTTTGGTAATCGGACCTGAATGAGACGATTTTATCCTGTACTAATTTATGCTCTTTAAGTTTCTTATTCAATTCATCAGCAAGTTTTAAATGCGCCCTGAGCATTTTATTGTGATTGAGAATGGTAAGGACGGAGATCGGCAATATGGCGGTTAACACCAGCTTGATCACCATATAAAAATTGAATTTCATCACACCCAATGCCTGTGTGAAAAAGAAGTACCCGACCAGCAGGGTGAATAATATCCACAGGTTCCAAAAAATCTCTTTCTTGATATTCCACTGAGCAGATGCGAATCTACCGGGTAAAAGACTCGGTATAAATAAAAGGTACAGGCTCAGGGAAATAAATGTAATGAATGCAAACCCAACGATGAAGTAATATTTTAGTCTGGTATCCAGCTGGCCAATTTCAAAAGGCTGAAATAGCCAGAGAAATAAAAACACACCAATGCTGATAAAAAAGATAATTTTGGTATTGAATTTTAAATCATCGCTAAACGGATATGGTTTGTTAAACAGATTCACCCTGGATCAATTTTTCAAAGCCTTTAAGGTTGTAAAATTAAACTTTTGTCAGACTAAAACCACAATCAAGGAATATCATAGCCGCATTGACTACAATTTAGCGGACAAATTATGTATAAATGCGGTCCAGTCAATTTTACCGGAGGAAGAACCAAAACGCAGAACAATAGCGTTCTTTTCAGGAATTATATACAACCGCTGGCCAAAATGACCACTGGCATTGAATTCATATACACCGTTTCTTCCTGCAAGGCCCCACCACATGTCATTGAAATAAACATCCCGGCCATTGTAAACCTCAATGTTTCTCCAATATGACAAGGAAAGTGTATCAGGCCGGGTTGATCTCCTGATCCATTGTTCAGAAATTATATTTTCATTTTCCCATTTGCCATTCTCCAGCATCAATCTCGCCAATTTTGCCATATCCATGGGAATCGCTGTCAGACCGCTGTTTACCATGTCAAACCCTTCTCTCCTGCTGTCCACTACCCACAAAGCATCGTGCTCCATTCCCAGTTTTTTCCAGATCTTTTTTTCCAGGTAAGCAGATACCGGAATCCCTGTTGCCCTTTCAAGTACCAATCCGAGCAATGTGGGCGTCATTTCCTCAACATGAAAAGTTTTGCCCGGTTCAGAGTCATAGGAAATATTGGACAATAACTTCCGGACATTGGGACTGTAGTAAACCCTGACCTTGGTATTCCAGGGCCAAATTTCTCCTTCATCAGCCCTGATACCGGATGCCAGCGACAGGCAGTTCTGAATGGTCATTCCTGAAAGCCTCCCGTCCTTCAGCTCAGGTATATATTTTACAACGGGATCATTTACCGAGGCAATAAGCCCTTCATCAATCGCAATACCGATCAGGGCTGACATAACATTTTTTGAAATGGAAAATGTCTTTGAAAGTGTGGACCTGGTATGACCGTGATAATATTTCTCGAATAAGACCGTATCATTCCGGATAATGATAAAGGCAGAGGTCCTGGTATCCGTTAAAAACTGATCAAGGTCCCTGACTATATTATTGCCGCAACTTACGGGCAGCAATCCTGCGATATTATAATCCTTGTTTTCCTTGAAACGGAATGATTTTGAAGGATCATGGCTGACAGGATGATTCGGAAGCTTTTTGTAATCATTTACATCGGGAAAATTCAAATAGATGTACCTGGCAGGGAATGTGCATGAACCCAGGAAAAACATTATTCCGGTACTGATCAGAACGCTAATAGGGGCAATCTTTTTTTTCATGGCATTTGATTTTGGTTATTGGCCACAAAAATAGAGGCTTCGCCCGCCCCGCACCTGTTTATGGAGAGTATTCAGGTATGTCCCTATCGGCAAGTACAAATTACGGGTTACTGCTTTTCCTGAAAACCTGGGGAGTTTGACCCGTATTGATCTTAAATGCTTTGTTAAATGCCGCCTTGGAATTATAACCAACCTTATAAGCCACCTGTTCAATCTTCATGTCTGCATTTTCCGGATTGGTTAAAATGGACTTGGCTTCCCGTATCCTGAAACCGGCAATAAATTCAAAGAAGGACATCCCGAAATGTTCGTTTAATATCTGTGACAGGTGGTTTGGGGATGCACCCACAGCCCTGGCAAAGGTTTTCAGAGAGAAAAGGTTATCCAGGTATGGCTTGTCAACAGTCATGTATTCATCGATCTTTTTAACATAATTGTCCTTTAATTCGGAATTGAGTGATGACTTGACATATTTTTCCCGGATAAGTCCCTGTTTATAGAAATCGGAATTCCGGATAAGCTGAAAGCTGGTAAAATAAATAAACAACGTGAAGCAGGTGGCCAGGACGTACTCTACCCTGCCCCCTGCAAAAAATAACTGAATTACCGTTGCCACAACAATGATAACGAAAGAAGCGATCAGCGTATTCCGCAGCCAGCGTATCCCCTGACTTGAAATATTTTTAGCCGCCTCTTCCCGGCCTGAAACAAAGAGGTAATACACCCGCACGCTTGCTATTAAATATGTGATTAACTGGATGGTCAGGAAAATACCTGTAAGGTTCCTGATGCGAAGAGGATCAGGTGAAAAGAGTACCTGATCCATCCTAAGAGGTAAATCCAGGCCCCTCGAGCGTATGAATATGTTGTATTTGAAATCAGCGTCCTGCAGATAAAAAAAGAGAAAATAAACCATGCAGAATAAAGCAGGTAAATAATGCAGGAAAAGGTATTTGTCCTTCCTGACCAACAGGTAATTGCGCGTATAATGATAGGTCAGGGGACCCATCGCCAGGCTGAAAGGCACCGAAATATCGAGCAGGTGGGGGTATCGGAGGGTAGTAAGGGTATAACCCGACCAGAAATCAAAATTAAGCAGCGCAAAGAACAGCAGGATCAGTCCCAGGAAGACCGTTGATTGCTGATTATCGGTCTTGCGCCATAAAAAGAAAAACGACAGAAATACACCCTGGATAACTCCCAGCAGAATGATAAAACTGAAAATATCATGGTGGTCCACCTGTGTATGGATTGAGGTAACAAAGATGAAAGATAGGATAAAATCCTGGAAATTATTTGGAGGTAGGAACCATCAAGCAGTTTCTTTCCTTATTTTTATAGCAAAAATAATTCTCACATGTTTAAAAAAGTCCCTTACAGTGAACTTGAAGCCCGGTTAAAGAAATTCAGGAATATTATGGATGTCGGTAATCCCGGATGGGAACTTGCGGCTATATTCAGCAAGATTAACTTGTATTACTTCACCGGCACCATGCAGGAAGGGATGTTGCTGATCCCAAGGAATGATAATGCAATTTTCTGGGTCCGTCGAAGTTACGACCGGGCTTTGCTTGAATCCTTTTTCCCGGATATAAAGCCCATGGAGGGATTCCGTGACGCTGCAGCAGGATTGAGAGACATGCCTGAGGCCGTATATATCGAAACCGAAGTGATTCCGGTGGCCTTCCTGGGAAGGTTCCGGAAACACTTTAAGTTCCGGGATGCCCTGCCTCTCGACGCACAGATTGCTTCGATAAGGGCCGTAAAAAGCGAATATGAACTGAACCTGATGAAAAGATCCGGAGAATCGCATCGCATCATTCTGGAAGAGCGGGTTCCCCAGCTGCTGCAGGAAGGAATGAGCGAAGTGGATCTCGCCGGAGCCTTGTATGCCGCCATGCTTCATGAAGGGCATCATGGTGTTGCGCGTTTTGGAATGTTCGATACGGAAGTAGTGCTGGGTCATATAGCCTTTGGTGAAAGCAGCATTTATCCCACCAGCTTTAACGGTCCCGGCGGCAATTACGGCATGGGGCCCGCGGTGCCCCTTATCGGAAACAGGAAAAGAAAACTGGCCAAAGGTGATCTGGTTTTCATTGATATCGGGTTTGGTGTTGAAGGTTATCATACCGACAAAACCCTGACCTATGTTTTTGGTGGCGAACCCGCCTGGAATGTTGCACAGGAACATACTATGTGTGTTGAAATCCAGGATCGCCTGGCACAAATGTTAAAACCCGGTGCTGTTCCATCCGTTTTATATGAAAACATTATGACCGGCTTACCCCCCGAATTCCTGAAGAATTTCATGGGATTCGGCAACCGTCAGGTGAAGTTCCTGGGTCATGGGATCGGGCTTGTGATCGACGAGATACCGGTGATCGCTGCAGGTTTTGACACGCCCCTGGAAGAAAATATGGTGCTTGCGCTGGAGCCGAAAAAAGGGATCGAAAATGTGGGAATGGTTGGAATTGAAAATACTTTTATTGTCACTTCCCGGGGCGGAAAGTGCATTACCGGATTTAGCAGGGGACTGGTGAGGGTATGAAACGCAAGACCGCAAGACCGCAAGATCTCAAGACCAATTACCGAATCGCTCCCCTAGCGGCATACCATACAACAACAACATACCCCGCAAGCGGGAGTGTCATCGCCCACGCCATGCTTCCGGTTTTGTCGGATATTACACCCATGGCAGGCGTAAACACCGCGCCGCCGATTATGGCCATTACCATGAGGGATCCCCCCAATTTGGTGTTTTCACCCAGTCCCTTGATGCCCATGGCAAAGATGGTGGGAAACATGAGGGACATAAAAAAGCTTGTGAGGAAAATGCACCATACCCCTGCCCAGCCGGGTACCATCACCGCAAACACCACCAGCAGGATATTTATTACTCCGTAAATGCCCATAAGCCTGGACGGAAGAATGAATTTCATCAGCCAGGTTGCAGAAAAACGTCCAACCGCAAAGGCTCCCAGCGTTCCGGTAAGGAGGTATCCGGCCAGTTTCTCATGCTCGCCTGTATAATCCTGAATATACTGAATAAAGAAACTCCAGGTTCCAACCTGTGCGCCTACATAGCAAAACTGGGCAAAAACTCCATTATAAAAATGCGGATACCTGAGCAGGTTTCCTAATTTTCCCCGGCCGCTCCGGGCCAGTAAATCATCCGGATGTGGTTCCGGGAATTTTGTTGCCGTGATCAGTAATCCCCAAAGAAAAACAATTCCGCCCAGCACAAGATAGGGTGCAATAACCCGCATGGTCTCGCCTTCGAGGTAAGCATCCCATGTACCTGCCGCTTTCATGGCCGCAATTTTATCCCCGCTGTGTTCAATCCCGGAGAATATCAGGATTGTACCAATACCAACTCCCAGTATGGCTCCGATTGGATTAAATGCCTGTGCAAAATTCAAACGCCTTTCAGATGATTCCGGGCTGCCCAGTCCGGCTATAAAGGGATTGGCCCCTGTTTCAAGAAAAGACAATCCGGAGGCAATGACAAAAAGGGCAAACAGGAACATCCCGAATTTACCCATAACCGCGGCGGGCCAAAATAAAAATGTCCCCGCGCTGAATAACATCAATCCCGTTACCAGGCCAGCTTTATATCCAAATTTTCTCATCAGCAGACCAGCCGGTATAGCGAGTAAAAAATATCCCAGGTAAAAAGCCGACTGTATCAGGCCGCCTTCAAGGCGGTTCAACTCGAATGATTTCATGAATTGCCTGATGAGGATATCATTCATGTTGCTGGGAATTCCCCAGAACAAAAACAGTGCTGTAACCAGGAAGAAAGGAATCAGGTTCTCCCTGCTAAACAGTGCCTGGGAGCCGGATCGATTGTCAGATCGGTTCATGGGATGAATATGTATTAATATGTATCAGACCAGATGTTGAAATTAACTAAATTAATATTTTGAACCCTCTGTCTCTGTTTAACTTTTCAAAATATGAGGTGTTAATTTATATAAACAGGAACCCAATGCAGGTATTATATGCTACTTCTCCCGAGGATTATATAAACCATTTGCCGGAAGACCGAAAACCTGTTATCAGGAAACTGAGACAGGAAATTCTCGATAATCTGCCAAAGGGATTTGTCGAGACCATGAGCTATGGAATGATCGGATACGTAGTTCCCCATTCGGTTTACCCGAAAGGGTACCATTGCAATCCTAAATTGCCCTTGCCATTCATGAATATTGCCTCCCAGAAGAACTTCATTGCCGTTTATCACATGGGGATCTATGTCGATAAAAAGTTGCTGGATTGGTTTACAAATGAATATCAAAAAGTCAGTAAAACCAAACTTGACATGGGTAAGAGTTGCATACGGTTCAGGAAAACCAATGAAATACCCGTAAAACTGATCGGAGAACTTACTTCCAAAATAAGTGCTGAAGAATGGATAAAATTCTATGAAGCAAATTTACAGGACAGATAGAACTATTTCGATAAGGAACTCGATGAATTGATCGAATACCATTTCAGGAGAAAAGACATCCCCGGCTTAAAGCGGTCCTTAATAATTGATTTCAAAGCAAATACAAAAAAAATAATTTTTTCCGGAATTGTTTTGCAAGTCAGCTGCCAATTGCCTATTTTTCATTGCTTAATTTGCTTCAATGTCGGTGATTTAGCTATGTTTGATATTGGCCTTTTCTCCTCACATATTCCTTACATTATTCTGATGGCAGTTTATATGCTCTACTTTGGGGCATATTCATTGAAAAAACAGGAATCTTCCGAATATACCCTTACCCTGCAGTCTGAATCAAAAGAAAAACAAATTACAATTGCTGCAGGGAATGAAACCAGGTCAATTGCCTACCCTGAAGATACTGATAAAGGGAACACGGCCGGAATACATGCCGCCGGAATACCTGCCGGCCGATTATTTTGCTGCCCAACGATCCTTTACATTGAGGATATAATTTCGTCTGTATGGTCGCCGCGCCTCTCCATTTTTTCCCGTCCCCCTCCGATGATTTATTATATTAGGTTTCTTAATCTTTAATTTTTTTCCGGATGTGACAACCGGAATCCTTCTTTTTGTTTAATTCATTTAAAAAAAAAACGGAGTGAAAATTGAACATACAATTTTTGTATTACCATTATTGCTAAGTATTCACAGCATATATGCACAAAAGCAAATAATTACAGCTGACAGTTCCGTCATGGACAAAGTGGAACTGGGAGCTGTGATTGTAAAAGCTTCCAGGGCCAACCTTATGCTCAAGGAAATGCATGCTTCGGTCTCTTTAATTTCATCATCCTTCATGCATGAAAATGAGATCCATAAAATAAATGAAATATCCTCCGTGGCACCAAACCTGTTTATACCCTCCTATGGCTCAAAATTAACATCACCGGTTTATATAAGAGGCGTCGGGTCAAGGATTAATTCCCCGTCAGTAGGTTTATATGTTGATCAGGTTCCCTATTTTGAAAAGGCTGCCTTCGATTTTGATTTTTTTGACCTGGAACGCATTGAAGTCCTAAGGGGACCGCAGGGAACCCTTTACGGAAGGAACACCATGGGAGGGATAATCAATGTCTTCACCCTTTCCCCATTGAATTACCAGGGTTCAAATATTCAGTTTTCAACCGGCAACTATGGGTTGTACAGCCTGAATGCAAGCCATTATCACAAATTCAATGAAAAACTTGGATTTTCCCTGGCCGCTAACTACCTGCACAACGATGGTTATTTCACCAATCAGTATACGGGAAGTAAAGTTGACAAATTGAATTCCCTTGGATTTAGAATCCGGCTTGCATGGAATGTTACGAAGAGTATTATGGCCGAGAATATCGCCGGGCTTGAAGTAAGCAGGCAGGGTGGTTACCCGTATGCACTGTATAATGACTCCCTGAAAAAAGCGGAAAAAATAAACTATAACCAGTATAGTTCGTATGACCGCAATATTTTCTCTGACGCCCTGATTCTGAAATTCAAAACGGATCGTTATGAAATTAATTCTGCCACCGCCTTTCAGCTTTTTGACGATAGTCAGAAAATTGATCAGGATTTTACGGTTGATTCCTTGTTTTTTGTATCCCAGACTCAAAAACAGCAATTGATTTCTCAGGAAATTACCACCCGTTCTGTCGGAAATAAAAAGTATACCTGGTTATTTGGATTATATGGATTTTTTCAGGCTTTTAACAATTCGGTGGATGTTGACCAATATGCCACGGGAATGAGATTGTTAAAGAAATACGACCATGGCATAGGAGGCGCTGCCGTGTTTCACCAGTCATCAATAATTGATTTCCTCCTGAAGAACCTGACCCTCACAGGGGGAATCAGGTTAGATTATGAGAGGGATATTCTGAAGTATCGATATGACCGGGAGTCAGGAGGCCCTTCTCTGAACCTGGCCGATACCGTTTACGAGGCATTGACTTCCTTTGAGATCCTGCCCAAAATAGCATTGAATTACAAACTGGCTGAAACAAACGTATATGTTGTAATGGCCAAAGGATATAAAACCGGGGGATTCAATTCAACATTCGAAAGGCCTCAGGACCTTACATTTGATCCGGAAAACAGTTGGAACTATGAAGCCGGGGTTAAAACCTCCTTTTTGAAAAACAGGATATTCGCGGATATTGCGGTTTTCTATATCGATTGGAGAAATCAGCAGATATACCAGACAGTACCCAGCGGCCGTGGTTCAATGCTTAAAAACGCAGGCCACAGTGCCAGCAAGGGACTTGAGCTTACATTCAGAACCCTGGCCGGTCAGGGATTTGAGTTTTTGGCTGCCTATGGCTATACCCATGCAGTTTTTTTATCCTATGTGGTCAATTCAGAAAATAATTATGACGGGCATTTTATACCCTACGTACCGCGAAATACATTTGCTTTGCAGATCAACAAGGCCATTCCCGTTAAGGGAAGTGACCTGCTGGATGAAATAAAGATAAATTTATTGTACCGTGGTGCCGGTGAAATTTGCTGGAACGAGGAAAACTCTCATAGCCAGACGTATTATGGATTGCTGGATGCTAAAATTTCCTTTATTAAAAAGGCAGTCAGGTTTGATATCTGGGGAAGAAATCTGCTGGATACAAAATATGAATCATTTTATTTTGAGTCACTGGGTAACAAATATGTTCAGACAGGAAATCCGTTGCATTTCGGCGTTAATCTTTCAATAAAATTCTGATCCATGAAAGAAAACAGCTGGAAAAAGTTTCCTGTACTATTCAGTTTATATATTGCACAATCCATACCCATGAGTTTTTTCTCCACCGTGGTCCCGGTGATCATGCGGCAGGAACATTATTCCCTGGAATCAATCGGGTTGCTGCAACTGGTGAAATTGCCATGGATTATTAAATTCCTGTGGGCGCCACTCATAGATAACACCGCAAGGAACACGAGGCAATTGATACAATGGATCTTTTTTTCCGAAATATTCTATGCCCTGGTGATCCTTTCTATCGGTATATTTAACCTCGAAACCGATTTTAGGCTGATAGTCGGTCTTATGATCATGGCTTTTATAGCTTCAGCTACCCAGGATATCGCTACCGATGCGTTTGCGATCCTGATTTTAAAACCCTCAGAGCGCGGCTTGGGAAACAGTATGCAATCTGCCGGCAGTTTTATCGGCACGCTCTTGGGCACCGGTGTATTGCTGATTGCTTTTCATTATTTTGGCTGGACAGTGTTGCTGGCTTTGCTGGCTTCATTCGTGATTTTTGCCCTTCTCCCGCTTGGCCTATACGGAAACAGAACGGTTGTTGAAAGGGTTATAAAACAGAGGGTTACCCTGGCTGATATCTATCGCTTTTTTATCCGGCACGGAATGCATAAAAGGGTTTTGATACTGGTTTTCTATTATTCCGGTATTATTGGCGTTCTGGCCATGCTTAAACCTTTCCTGGTTGACCATGGGTACAATGTAAAGGAAATAGGGTTTATGTCGGGGATCGTCGGTACATCGGTCGCTTCTTTGTCGGCCCTTGGTGCCGGTTACCTTGTAAAAAAGCTGGGACGGAGATTATCCCTGTTCCTTTTTTCAGGTGTGTCCCTCCTGGCGGTATCCTATTTTTGGTATATCTCCTGTCATCCCTTTACAATTGCCTCTCTTTACATTGGCATATGCATGTTGTGGGGAGCTTACGGCTTGTCAACCGTTGCCATTTATACCACTTCAATGGATGAAGTTCGCCCGGGACGGGAAGGAACGGATTTTACGATTCAAATTGTGATTACCCATCTGAGCAGCCTGATTATTGCAGTGATGAGCGGAAAATTGGGGGATATGCTCGGCTATCCCGGGTTATTTGGAATAGAAGCTCTCCTGTGCCTGTTCACTTTAGCAATTTTATTTTATGCTGTACGCAAAGAATAAGCTTATGGAAATTCCCGACGGACTCATTCAGAAATATAATATCCCCGTACCCCGGTATACAAGTTATCCGCCTGCCAATTATTTTAATGACGGATTCACCGAAAATGAGTATTTGCAATTGATAAATGAATCCAACACGGGAAATCCGGGACATATTGCAATTTACATCCATATACCCTTTTGCCGGAAAATCTGCTATTTCTGCGGATGCAACGCTTGTTCCATCGGGGAGGGAAAACTGGTGATTCCCTATATGGATGCCCTTAAAAAGGAAATTATCCTCATGGCAGGCCATCTTGATAAAGGAAGTCCGGTTTCCCAGATCCATTACGGGGGAGGTACACCCAATGCAATCTCTTTAGAATTCCTTTGTGAACTGAATGATTTTCTTTTTGAACGTTTTCATTTTATTAAGAATCCTGAGATCGCCATCGAATGCAATCCGGGTTACCTCGACCTGAAGTATCTGGGAGGACTAAAAATGGCAAAGTTCAACCGGTTCAGTCTGGGTATCCAGGATTTCAACAGGCAGGTGACAGATGCACTGAACCGTGAGTCCCCAGCCATGCCCGTTGGGGAAATTATCCGCTTTCTGAAGGAAGATATCCGGGAAACGGGTGTTAATCTGGACTTCATTTATGGACTGCCGGGGCAGACTCCGGCGAGTTTCTCGGATACAATCGCCGAAGCCATTGATGTAAATCCCGACCGGATTGTTACATTTTCATATGCCCATGTTCCCTGGCTGAAAAAGCACCAGAAAATAGTGGAAAAATTGGGATTACCCTCCTCGGAACTGAAAATGAAAATGTTCCTTACTGCCTATAATCTGCTTAAAAATGCGGGATATCAACCCATCGGGCTCGATCACTATGTTCTGGAACATGATGAACTATACCAGGCCCTCTGTAGCCATGAGTTGCACAGGAATTTCCAGGGCTATTGCACACGCCGCACCACAGGTGAGGTTTATGCCTTTGGTGTATCGGCAATAAGCCAGCTTGAAAGAGGTTACGCACAAAACACCAAGGATATTACTTCCTATATAGCTTCGGTTAATAGTGGCCATTTTGCCACAGAAAAGGGTTACCGGCTGGATGATTCCCAGGTCATAATCAGGCGGATTATTACAGCACTGATGTGCAATAAGGTGATCAATTGGGCCGATCAGGCGGGAACATTCAATCTGGCTCCTGAAAGGCTGAAGGCAATTTTGAAAATTGATGAACAGGTTTTTAATGATTTTGCAAGGGAAGGAATATTAGAATATTCACCTGAAGAAATAAAGGTGACCGAAACAGGTTCGCTTTTTATACGGAATATTGCAGCAGCCATGGACCCCGCGTTCAAACTTCAATCCAATTTGTACTCAAGATCGGTTTAGAATGAATACAGCAACGGAAACAGATGTTACAATTATAGGTGCCGGACTAACGGGACTGACCCTGGCTTTTTATCTGCAGAAGGCAGGTAAAAAAGTCACGCTCGTGGAAAGGGAAATCAGGATCGGGGGTGTAATAAATACAGTCGCCGAACAGGGTTTTGTTTATGAAACCGGCCCGAATACAGGGGTACTGGCCAATCCGGAAATTGTTGAATTGTTCGGTGACCTGAACGGATCATGTGAACTGGAAAAAGCAAATCCGCTGGCAGGAAACAGGTGGATTTGGAAAAACGGGCAGTGGTGTCCCCTGCCTGCAGGAATATTATCCGCAGTGTTAACACCTTTGTTTACGGCAAAAGATAAATTCCGGATATTGGGTGAACCCTTTCGTCCAAGGGGCAAAGATCCTTTCGAAACGGTTGCCGGACTAGTGATACGCCGTTTGGGCGTCAGCTATCTCGACTATGCTGTCGATCCTTTTATTTCGGGTATTTACGCAGGTGACCCTTCACAGCTTGTTACCCGTTTTGCACTTCCGAAGCTGTATAATCTGGAACAGGACTATGGTAGCTTTATCCTGGGTGCTTTCAGGAAACAGTTCCATTCCGGTGATCCCCGTGATAAAAAAGCTACACGGGAAGTATTTTCAGTAAAGGGGGGCTTACAAAAGCTTATCGGATCATTGGGTCATACTGTAGGGGAAAATAATATCCGGTCCGGTATGCATGATGTTACGGTAAGACCCGTCGAAAAAGGCTTTATCACCTCGGGAAACGGCAGGGGAGCAGTTCATTCGGAAAAAGTTATTACCACCACAGGAAGCTATTCATTGCCGGATGTTCTGCCATTTATACCAAAAGAAAAACTCGGGCCGGTCACCCGGTTAAAATATGCGGGTGTAGTTCAGGCGGTTGTCGGATACCGGACCTGGAACGGTATTTCACTGGATGCATTCGGCGGTCTGATCCCCACAATTGAGAATAGAAACGTGCTGGGCATCCTGTTCCCTTCATCCATTTTTTCCGGCAGGGCACCTGAAAAAGGTGCACTCCTTTCTCTCTTTCTCGGGGGAATCAGGAAACCCGGAACAATTGAGAAACCGGATGCTGAAATAAGCAAAATGGTCCTTGAAGAGATAAAAACAACATTGAAGGCAGATGGCCCACAGCCTGACCTGTTAAGGATCTTCAGGTATTCCCATGCCATTCCGCAGTATGAGCGTTCTTCCGCTGAACGGCTGGCTTGCATAAATGAGTTGCAGGAGCAATATCCGGGTCTCATACTCGCTGGCAATATCAGGGATGGCATTGGGATTGCAGACAGGGTAAAACAGGCAAAACATATTTCAGACGAAGTCAGTGCATGAAAAAAATAAAAAAAGCCTTGCTTGTTGTTAACCTCGGAACACCGGATAGTCCGGGTGTGCAGGATGTCAGGAAATATCTTTCTGATTTTCTGAATGATAGGAGGGTGATTGACCTGCCCCGTATCTTTCAGAAAATCCTGGTTAACCTGATTATTGTGCCTTTCAGGGCCAATAAATCCTCGAAGCTTTACAAAAGGCTCTGGACCGGCAGAGGTTCTCCCATTTTGTTTTTTCTGAATAGCCTTGTGGAAAAGCTTCAGATCAAATTGGGGCATGAGTATCAGGTTTATGGGGCCATGCGATATGGAAATCCCCTTTTGGGAAATGTTTTGGAAAGAATAAAAGCGGATGGATGTGATTCTGTAACCGTTTTTCCTTTGTATCCACAATATGCCTCCTCAACAACTGGTTCCGTTATGCAATATATTATGGAAACGACAGGCAGATGGCAGGTGATCCCTGGTCTTAAACTGATTGACCAGTATTATAAGCATCCTGCATTTATCAATGCAGTGACGAACAGGATCAGAAAATGCAATCCGGAGACCTTTGATCACATTGTGTTTTCATACCATAGTCTGCCTGTCAGGCACATCAATAAATTGCATCCGGGCATAAATTTGAGTCAATGCAAATGTGATTCAGCCATGCCGGAATATGGCAGGCATTGTTACAGGGCTGCCTGTTTTGAAACATCAAGGCTCCTGGCGGATAAAATGAACCTTCCGGAAAATTTTTTTACCACATCTTTTCAGTCGAGGTTATCCCGTAACTGGACCATGCCATTTACCGATGCGACACTTTCTGAGCTTGCACGAAAAGGATATAAAAAAGTATTGGTCGCAGCGCCGTCCTTTGTGGCGGATTGCCTGGAAACCCGGGTTGAAATTGCAGAGGATTATAAAAACCTGTTTACAGGAGCAGGAGGACAGGAGTTGGTTTTGGCGGAAAGCCTGAATGATCATGATGACTGGATAGAAGCCATCATTCAGATCGTGCGGGATCAATTCTGACCGTGTCGGGGTGGTGTGACTCGAACACACGACCACCTGCTCCCAAAGCAGGTACGCTAACCAACTGCGCTACACCCCGATTAATTAACAATTAAAAAGGACCTTCAAAACAGGAACTCTGCCAATGCCAAAGCCATACCCTGAACCGCTGCGAAATTAATAATTTATCTTAACCTTCCATATATTTTTTTCTTCTCCATTTCCAGAAACATGACAAGCTTTAACGGTATCGTCCCGGAGGGACATAATATCGGTAGAAAATCGTATGATTAAATCATTAGAAGTCCCGTATGGGGCGCAATAAAATGATCCTCCTTTAACGATCATTGGATCAGGTCCCCAACTTTATCTGCCTTAAATATGTTAG
>Ga0105092_10000022_pt1 | contig 69210 bp, 51 predicted proteins | sample PPLLak2March2015_FD_87021 | JGI IMG/M metagenome (GOLD analysis project Ga0105092, IMG submission 87021) | Freshwater sediment microbial communities from Prairie Pothole Lake near Jamestown, North Dakota, USA - PPLs Lake P7 Core (1) Depth... | ecosystem: Environmental > Aquatic > Freshwater >... | reverse complement strand
TGTTAAAATAAAAATGTTTTATAACTTAATAACCTTCTTTTTATTTATTATGTTCTTTATTTTTCATTGTTTTAATAAAAAATAATAAAAAAAAGAGGCTATCCTTTTGAGACAGCCTCTTATTGTTTTTCTCTCACCTCATATATGCCGGTATCAGCAATTCATATTGCTTTTACCCGGCATACTCCACACACTCAACACAATCCATGCACTTCATTAAATACTATTTCACTATTTTGACATTTCACTATTTGATTAAAGCCATCTTTTTAATATCAGTAAACTGTCCTGAATTAATTTTATAGAAATATATTCCGCTTGGATAGTTCACTGCATTCCATTCAATATCATAAGAACCGGCTTCTACATTCTTATCTATCAATGTAATTACTTCTTTTCCCAATACGTCGTAAATAATCAGCTTCACATTCCCTCCCCCTCCTTCTAAAGAGGGAACGTCGAAGCGGATATGCGTTAATGGATTGAAAGGATTAGGATAATTATTATAAAGCTTAAACTCTTTTGGCAATTGATTGTTTTCAACTATTACACCGGTAATCAACGTTCTGAAATTCCATACCTGTGATGAAGGACCTGTGATACATGAGTTATTACCATAAACCCTCCAGAAATACTTTATGTTATTACTTAACTTTCCCGCAGGTACGTTATACCTGGCAATAACAACACCGCTTGTATCAATAATAGATGAGCCGAAGGTTGAATCTGCCGATAATCTTACCCTATAGGAAGATGCTGCAGGTATGCTATCCCAGTCAAGTATTGGAGTAAGTGTTATCCCGGTTGAGTTGTTTGGAGGCGAAACAAGAACCGGTGCTGCCGGTGAAGGAAACGTAGTTGTGAAGCTTCTTATACTTGACCACGATCCTTCTGCAACCTGGTTCTTTGCCTTCACCCGCCAATAATAAAGAGTATTATATGATAACGCACCAGACTGTACAGCATAAGCTGATGTCATTAAGCTGTCTTTATCAATCACAATAGTATTAAAACCAGATTGTGTGGATACCTGTACAGTATATAACGGTGCAGGCGGAATAATATCATTCCAGTCCAGTGTTGCCGTTACGGAAACACACGTCGCATTATTTGCAGGAGAATTTAACGCAGGAGTTTGAGGAGGCAGCCATCCTCCCGTTGTTGTTTTAATGATAACTCCGTTATCCCCTGCAGCATAACCGGTATTGGTATCCGGGAATGAAATACTGTTAAGCCACATTCCTGAAGCACTTGACTGGGTAATCCAGTTTAAACCGCCATTGGAAGTTTTTCTTAATGTACCGTTTTCACCTGCAGTAATGAACATATTTGCCGCAGGATTTGTAATTCCCAACAGCCAGCCGCCCGTTCCGGAGTTTTGCACAATCCAGTTTGCACCGCCATTTGTCGTCTTTTGTATCCTCCCTCCTTCACCTGTTATATACCCAGTATATGCATCTGTAAATATCACATCTTCAAGCTCATTTGCCGTACCGCTTGAAACAGCATACCAGTTGGCTCCGCCGTTTAATGTTTTAATGATTGTACCAAGCCAGCCGACTGAATACCCCGTTGAAGAATTAACAAAAGAAATACCACGGAGATTTGTTACAATACCGCTTGTTAATACAAGCCACGAGCTTCCGCCGTTGGTTGTTTTGACAATCGTTCCATACCAGCCGGCTATCATTCCCGTGCTTGAATTAATAAAAGAAATTGAATGAAGCTGGTAAATAGTATTGCTGTATTGAATAACCCAGCTTGAACCACCATTGGTGGTTTTAAGTATTACACCTACATCACCCGAAGCCCACCCTGTATTTGCATTTATAAAATAAACCCCGAACAGATGATTGGGTGTGCCGCTGCTTTGTGAATACCAGTTTGTTCCGCCGTTTGTGGTCCTTTTAATTGTGCCGGCGTAACCTACGACTGTACCTGTCGTTGTATTTGAAAAATATAAAGCATTCAGATTGTTCGTGGTGCTGCTGCTTTGTGTGAACCATCCATATGGCTGTGATAATGATGTATAGGATAATAATACGAGAAGAATTGTTGAACTTAGAAAAAAGTAAAGTTTTTTCATGTTCGTAAGTATAAGGTTTTTAAATACGTTAATTAAGAGATACTGCAAAATCTAACGTACGTACCAGGTACATGATTTATAATCAGAGAATCGGTTAATCCTTATACGGTATAATAATATATAAATGGAGGAAAATCAATACTTTCCAGTAGCGATTTTCGGTAGAAGGTGTATTATTGCTAAATTTAGCGGATTTTACGGGGATAGCTTCTTATAAGCATCAATTATTTTGGCTGCCCTGACATTTTCCTTTGCATCATGAACACGGATTATGTTTATTCCATTAAGCAATGCAATTGTGTTTAATGCAATTGTTCCTTCAAGCCTGTCGTTTACATCGGCTCCTGTTAAGGCACCTATTGTACTTTTTCTTGAGACACCAATCATTACCGGGCAATCAAGACGTTTCAATTCATATATGTTTTTTATGACAAGCAAATTATGCTCAATTGTTTTTCCGAAACCTATACCCGGGTCAATTATCATTTGTTCAATTCCTTCAACATTTGCCTTCCATACAGCTTTTTCAAGAAATGCTAATATCTCAGCCATTAAATTCTCGTATTGAGGGTTGTCCTGCATAGTTCTTGGCATACCTTTAGTGTGCATCAGAATGCAGGTGGCTTTATACTTTGCCGCAATATGTGCCATGTTCTCATCATAGGTGAATGCACTTATATCATTTATTATCAATGCGCCGTTTTTCATAGCTTCTTCGGCAACTTCAGAACGGTATGTATCTACAGACAACGGTACTTTAACTTCTTTTCTTAATGTTTTGATAACAGGTATAATCCTGTTTAACTCTTCTTCAACAGGAATCTCTTCGGAGCCCGGGCGTGTGGACATACCGCCGATATCAATAAAGTCGGCACCGTCTTCAGCCATTTGAATACCGTGTGCAATGGCTTTGCCGGTATCCATAAAATTTCCACCGTCAAAAAATGAATCCGGGGTTATATTCAATATTCCCATCACGTGGGTTCTGCTGCTTAAATCATAAACTAAGCTTCCGAATTTATAAGAATAATTATCATTCATAGTAGTTCTTTAATATCGTTTACGAAAGTTTTTCAATTTCTGAATCTTCAATTTTATTAAATAGTATTTCAGGTTGATTTAACCTGTGGCCCGGCTTAAGCACAAAATCACCTGCTTTATCCCAGCTCAGGTCCTCTTTCCCTTTATTCAGCATGTGAAGGATTTTCTCAGTGCTGAAGGGCAAAACAGGATGAAATATTACTGCAAAAGAATGAACAAGCTGAAGACATATATTTATTATTGTCTCACATCTTTCTTTATTTTCCTTTACAGCTTTCCACGGTTCTGTATCATTAAAATATTTATTGGCATCACGAACAATATTCATAGAATCTGTGACAGCATCTTTGAATTTATAATTTTCGTAATCTGCTTCAATCTTTTCTAAACCGCTGTTAAGCCTTAGCTTAATATTTGTGTCTATATCCTGTAATTCATTTTGAGGCGGGATTGTTCCATCAAAATATTTATTTGCAAAAACGAACGTCCTGTTTATAAAATTGCCCAGTATAGCTCCAAGCTCATTATTGTTCTTTGCCTGGAGGTCGCTCCAGTAAAAATCCGTGTCGCGGTTCTCGGGCATGTTAGATGCTATTGTGTACCTGATTGTATCGGGATTAATTTTTTCAACTGCATCTTTAACATAAATTATATTCCCTCTTCTTTTAGACAGCTTGCTTCCTTCAAGATTCATGAATTCATTTGCCGGGACATTATCTGCCAGAACAAAATCACCGTGTGCCATCAGCATTGCCGGGAAAAAGATTGCATGAAATATGATATTATCTTTTCCCAGGAAATGCACCAGCTTTGTCTCTCCATTATACCAATAATCTTTCCATCCGTCAGGATTGTTTCTTTCAATGAACAATTCTTTTGTTGCCGATATATAACCAATGGGAGCATCAAACCACACATACAAAACTTTTTCGTCATAACCTTCAACAGGAACGGGTACACCCCAATCCAGGTCGCGTGTAATGGCTCTGTCCTGAAGTCCCTTTTTAAACCAACCCGCACAATAGTTTATTACATTCGGTTTCCAGTTATTTTTTGTTCCCTGCCATGTTTCCAGCGATTGCTGGTACTTGCTCAGCGGAAAATAGAAATGGTTGGATTCCTTAACTACAGGTGTATCACCTGTAATTTTTGATCTTGGATTTTTCAATTCAAGAGGAGTGAGAGAGCTTCCGCAATTCTCACATTCATCGCCGGTTGCTTCTTCAAATCCGCATACAGGGCATGTACCGATTACAAACCTGTCTGCAAGAAAACGTTTTTCTTTTTCAGAATAAAGCTGTTTCTCGGTTTTAGTATATAACAGGTCCTTATTATACAGGTTCATGAAAAAATCCTGTGATGTTGCTCTGTGAACATCCGTCGATGTACGTGAATATATATCAAAAGACATTCCAAGGTCATAATAAGCTTTTTTATTTGACTTATGATATTTATCGATTATCTCTTTAGGCGTAATGTTTTCTTTTATTGCTGACATTTCAATAGCAGTACCATGTTCATCGGAGCCGCAAATATATAATACATCACGTCCCAATAATCTCTGGAAACGTACATATATATCAGCAGGAAGCAATGAGCCTGCAATATGTCCTAAATGAGTATATCCATTGGCATACGTAAGTGCCGAAGTAACAAGTATTTTCTTATAATTTTTTTCCATAATGAAGAACAAATATACCGAAATGTATTTAAAAAAACTTTACCTTAAACAAGTGATTATTGATGAATTAAAGATTACAGATTAAAGATTACAGATTACAGATTAAAGATTACAGATTAAAGATTATAGATTAAAGATTATACCACAAGATTCCTGTAGGACTAGTGGGGAAAAAGATATACTCTCCAAACACTCTAAACTCTCTTAACTCTCTGAACTCTCCAAACTCTCTGAACTCTCCAAACTCTCTGAACTCTCCATTGCTCATTGCAAATTGCTAATTGATTTGTAGGAAAACTCCTACAAATGGAAAAATTTTCATTTTTAATACTTTTTTATTCCCATATCCGGCCCTGTAGCTAAGCTCCCGATAAATTAAATTTACGACCTGATAATCATGATTTCGATATTAGCAAAGTACGACAACGGATAATAAATTGCATCAGCATTCACTACTATATAAAATTAATATAGAGATTGCCTCTTGTCAAGTTTTAGCAAAAAATAGTTTCGAATGTATAGAATAATTTATCAAATTCATCAGATTTATCAAATTTATCAGATTAGAGGATTAATATAGTAAGCAGTTCCCTCTTCGAAGTGATTAAGGGGGCGTGAGTTTAAACGAGCCGGGAAACCCTTGAAGTATTACTTTAACTCTTAAATTATAGCGACGATGATTCGGTTATTTTGTTTATTTTTTCCCGAAAATCAGTGGGCAGGAGCGGTTTTTCAAAAACCTCATTTCCTGCTTATAATCGCCAAATTTCGAGCCATTTTTAGCACTTTGGGCAGGAGTTATCTCTTTATACTGCAATAAGTTACAGTCATTTTTTAAAAACTCCTGCCCAAAACCTGCCCATAAAGTGCCCGTAAAGTGCCCACTGAGTGCCCATAAACTGCCCGCTGAGTGACCACTGAGTGACCGCTGACTACAAACTCCACACACTCAACGTACCTACACACTCAATGCACTCTACACATTCTACACACTCTACACATTCTACACACTACACACACTCCACACACTCCACACACTCCACACACTCCACACACTCTACACACTCTACACACTCCACTCACTCCACACACTCTACACACTCAATTTATTTCTTTACTTGTAAATTTTCTATGTATAGAAACGATGAATTATTTTCAATTACCCTGAAATTAATATTATTCAGAAGTGTATCAACACACTGTTTGTAATCTGAATCCGATAAAGGCCATTTAGCACCTTCAAGGTCCAGAAGTATTAACTCCGATTCATTTATATTCTGCGGAAAGAATACGCGGTTTTCTCCTGGAGGTATATGCCCCACCAGGTTTGCCTGTGCGGTAATGCTCGATTGAGGCGGTATGTTTTCAATAATTTTTTCGACTACCTCGTACCTGGCTTTTTTCTTCATAGAATCCTGAAAAAATAATTTGTAATACCTTGAGTTAGCGGCATTCACAATAACCAGCAATATCAAAATGGATATGATAAAATATTTTTTGTGAACTTTCTTTTCAATATTCTTAAATCCAAGAATACAGGTATAAAATAAAAAAGGCAATGAAAGATAACCGTAATAATTTACAACATTGAACATCATAGTATTGCCGGAAGAATATAAAAGGAACCACTGCGGCAAAACAAGAAGTAAAAAAGCAAGCGGAGCAAAGAAAGGCAGGAAAAGATAAACGGAAAAAAAGTTAAAAGTACTTTGCATCTTCGCACCGGTGAAAAGAACCTGTATATGTTTTACCGGGTTGAACATATTCAGAAAAATATCTTTTTGTGTATTTCCATATTCAGACCAGTAACTTAAAAATCCGTAACCCCATCCGTATATACCGGCACGGTAATATGGAATTATCACCTGAGTAGTAAGAAGAAGCCAGGTCAAACCAATTAATGAAATTATAATCCCTTTTTGTTTTTCTTTGCTGAAGAAAATGTATATACCAATTGCAATAACTGCAATTGAGGCATCTTCTTTAATCATTAAAGCCAGTATTAAGAATACATAAACTAAATTCCACCTGACTTTTTCAATATACAAAAGAGCAGATAAAAACAGAAGCGGATAAAATATTTCTATATGGAAGTCAAACATCAATCCTAAATTGACTATCCTTGAAAAAAAATAAGCAAGACAAAAAGCAACCGGAGCAAACCGGTAAGTAAAATATTTTTCTGCTAAAAGATAAAGCGGGATAACAGGAAGAGCGCAAGCCAAAGCATGAATTACAATAAATACATAAGGTGAACGGAACAAAGCATAAAACGGCACTAAAAATATTATAAAAGGAGAAAAATGTTCAGAGAATAAAGGTATATTATGATTTGCAATAAAAAACTTCCCCTGCAGAAAATTCCAGACCGTTGTTTCATACCAGTCAATGACTTCAGCATTAATTGAAGTAAACGAGTAAAATTGGTGAATTTTCAGAAAAGCAAAAACCGCAAAGGTCACCGCAAAAATTATCCACAAGTCATATCTTTTCAGAAATGAATTTTTCAAACCGGTTATGTTATTCAATAATTTTTTACTTTAATATCTACAATGAAATTAAAGTAAATTAGTAATAATTGTTGATTTATTGAATAATATAATTGGGAGTACTTTATTTAATGAATTATATAACGGCAAAAGTACTGGGGGTTAAGCGGTTACTCCTGTAAACAGGACGGGTACGCTCCAAATTAATTAGCAGTAACACGGTTACTGCACTCCATATAATCTACACACTCCATACACTCATTTCAACAGGACCATCTTTTTTTCCGCAGAGAAATTTCCTGTCGAAGATCCGGCTTGCCGGACAGTTAGCTTATAGAAATAAACTCCGCTTGGATAATTTGATGCATCCCATTCAACTTTATAATTGCCTTCATTTTGTTTTTGGCTAACGAGCACAGCAACTTCTCTTCCTATTAAATCATAGATTGTTAACATCACATAATTGCTCATTGTCAATTGGTAATTGATAATAGTTTTTGGATTGAACGGATTCGGATAATTCTGATAAAGAACAAATCCACCGGGTACCTCTTGTTGATTATTGTTTACTCCAATGCTTGATGGTCTTATTCTGTGTAATTTTCCACTTGGCTCATAACCGCCGTTTAAAACATAAATGAATCCATCAGTACCCTGCATTAAAGATGTCAGCGGTCCCAGCTCAATTATTTGTGTACGTGAAATTATAGTATCATAAGCAGGTGCCCTGCCCAACTCACATTTATATATTCTTCCGTTTTTATTATCTGCAACTAACAATCTCCCGTTCAATTCAGGATACTGCGTTCCCTGGTAGACCATTATTCCCGTAACAGCAATAGTCGGTGACCAGGTGTGCATTGGCTGAGTAAATGAATCTACAGGAGGATTGCAGTAACCTTCGCAAATTGGCCAGCCGTAGTTTTTACCTTTACGTATATAGTTAACTTCATCAGCAGTAATTAATCCATTTTCAGTTGCATACAGTGAATCATTAATGGGACTGAAGCAAAAATCAAAGCTGTTTCTTAATCCCATGCACCAAATCCTGTCATCATTTCCCGAATTCGGATTGCCGTCATCATAGAAAGGATTATCTGTTGGTGCCGTACCGTTCGAATTCATTCTCAATATTTTTCCAAGCGGTGTAACTTTTGATTGTGCTGCGGGCTGGTTATTTGTTTCACCAAGTGTAAGATACAGTTTCCCGTCATGTCCAAAATGGACATTACCCCCAACATGACAGCATCCAATAACTTCTACCGGGTGATTAAAAACAATAAAAGGATTTCCTCCTGTATTATTAGCATTCAATGTTAACCTGACAACTCTAAGCCATTGCGGTTCTGTTGGTAAAGGCGGTATAGCATGAACATAATAAATATAGATATACCTGTTAACCGTAAATTGCGGGTCTGCGCAAATACCAAGCACACCCCTTTCGCCGTCAGAGACACATGAATCCGTAAAATTCCAGACCTGCGAAACAATTGTGTTATTCAGAGTATATATTTTCACCGGTCCTTCTTTTAGTGTAATCATTACATTCCCGTCAGGCAGAAATGCAAAAGCAACCGGATAGCTGAGATTGGTAATGAGTGTATCTGCTGTGTAAAACTGGGAAAAAAACGTAACGGGAATAAACAAAAGCAGAAATATTATTTTATTTGTTTTCATCTTAAATACTATAACAAATAAAACGAAAAAGCGTTCTATTGAAGAACGCTTTTTGTTTAATTGCTTTAACCCGCTGCAGTTATCCGGCAATAGCCGGACACTCCATATATTTTATACACTCATTTAATTAAGATCATTTTTTTCTCATCAGTAAATTCTTCTGTCGAAGAACCGTCCCTGCGGGCTGATATACGGTAAAAATACACACCGCTTGAAAATCCTTCCGCATTCCAGATTACTTCATACGGGCCGGGGTTTTGTTTTTTATTAATAAGAACAGCTATCTCTTTCCCAGTAACATCAAATACGGATAAGCGGACATCACTTGCCGCCTTTAATTCATAATTAATTTTAGTATTCGGATTAAACGGATTCGGGAAATTTTGTTTTAGCTCAAATACATCAGCAACATTCTTATTATTTTTAATTCCAAAAGCCTGCGGCTTGATTCTGTATAATCCTCCGGCAGTGATATAACCGCCGCTCAGTCCGTAGATAAACCCATCCGGTCCCTGCAGCAATGTAGTAAAACCATCAAGATCGAAAACCTGTGTGACCCCGGTAATAGTATCATAATTTGGAGCATCACCCAAATCACATTTATATATTTTTCCGAAATTATTATCTGCAACAAGAAGCTTACCGTTAAACTCAGGCATGACAGAGCCGCTATAAACCATAATACCGGTCAAAGCAGGTATAGGGACACCCCAAACGTGCATCGGCTGCTGATATAAAGGATTATATGGGTTGCAATATCCCTGGCATACCGGCCATCCGTAATTCTTCCCTTTTCGTATGAAATTTACTTCATCATAAAGAGCGGCACCATTCTCGGTTGCATAAAGAGAATCATTTACAGGACTAAAGCAGAAATCAAAGCTGTTTCTTAATCCATAAGCCCAAATCCTGTCATCATTACCTGTTGATGGATTACCATCATCATAGAATGGATTATCAGTTGGAATCGTCCCATTGGAATTAATACGTAAAATTTTTCCAAGCGGATTAGTCAGCAATTGTGCATTAGGAGATACTGCTGTTTCACCGGTGGAAAAATAGAGCTTTCCATCGGCACCGAATTTTACGTTACCTCCAACATGAAATCCTGTTAGCGGAGCAGGTAAATAATTATATATGATGAAAGGGTTTGTACCAACATTATTATTCTCAGTAAGTCTGACTATTCTAATTCCCATCGGATTACTGTGAATATAGTAGATATATATATAATGGTTTGTAGCATAATTCGGGTCAAGGCAAATGCCGAGTGCTCCATGTTCACCGGCACTACTGCATGAATCTGTAAAATTCCAGAAATCCGAGACAATACTGCCATCCATAGAGTAAATTCTGACAAGCCCCGGTTTATGTGTGATTATTACATTGTTGTTAGGTAAAAATGAAAATGCTACCGGCTGAACTAAATTCGATATTGGTACTTCAATTGTGTATTGCGGAAATACCTGGAAAGAACAAGCAGAAATCAGTAACAAAAACAAAGCTATTTTCATATTAATTTATCGTAAATTTTAAAAATATTATCATTAAATAAAAAAACTCAAACCCTTCTCCTCGTTTCACTGATTAAGATACATTTAAAGGATCTAAATAATTCTTACGCGTTTATATCACTTATATATTAAGATAAGAGCAATACAAAACTTCACTTTTTAAAAAGCTTTTTACCTGCTTTTACTGCTTTTTATTTGAGCAGTACCATTTTTTTCTCAGCAGTAAAATCGCCAGCGGTTAAACTGTAAAAATAAACTCCGCTTGGATAATTTGATGCATTCCATTCTACTTCGTGTGTGCCTGCATTTTGCTTTTGATTTACAAGTACAGCAATTTCCTTTCCCATTACATCATATACAACAAGCTTAACGTCTTTGCTCATTGCCAATTGATAATTGATAATTGTTTTAGGATTAAAAGGATTTGGAAAATTTTGTCTCAATTCAAACCCATCGGGAATAGAATGATTATTGCCAATACCTGTTATGGAAGGCCGGATACGGTATAATTTCCCTGTCGTAGTATAACCGCCGTTTAATGCATAAATATAATTATCGGGACCCTGCATTAATGTTGTTAATCCATCAAGGTCGAAAACCTGTGTCCGGGCAGTTATGGTATCGTAGAAAGGAGCATTTCCCAGCGTACAACTGAACAATCTCCCATAATTATTATCGCCAAAAAGGAGCTTTCCATTGAAGTCGGGCATTACGGTACTGCTGTATATCATAATACCCGTTACACCGGGCAGTGGTGAACCGCCAATTACGTGCATTGGCTGCCTGTATGCAGGATTGTAAGGATTGCAATATCCTTCGCAAACCGGCCAGCCGTAATTTTTACCTTTGCGGATAAAATTAATCTCATCCCAGATTGTTGAACCATTCTCAGATGCATAAAGCGAGTCATTTACCGGGCTGAAACAGAAATCAAAGCTGTTCCTTAATCCGTAAGCCCATATCCTGTCATCATTGTTCGTTGAAGGATTCCCGTCGTCATAATATGGATTATCGGTTGGTATAGTACCGTTAGAATTAATGCGTAAAATTTTACCCCGCGGATTAGTCAGTAACTGGGCATTGGATGAAATGCCTGTTTCACCGATTGTAATATAAAGCTTGTCATCAGGACCGAACCTGATATTTCCGCCGACATGATTTCCATTAAGTGTTCCGGTCGGGTAATTAAACACTATTAAGGGATTGGTCCCAAGATTGTTATTTTCGGTAAACCGCACCACCCTGATACCTTGCGGATTGAGATGAATGTAAAATACATAAACATAATGGTTTACAGCATAATTCGGATCAATACAGATACCCAGTGTTCCCCTTTCATCAACACTGTTGCAGGAATCGGTAAAATTCCAGAAAGTAGATACAACAGCACCGCCTAAAGTGTATATTCTTACAGGTCCGGCTTTATGTGTCATAATCACGTTACCATTCGGCAAAAAGCTAAATGCTACCGGGCGTACCAAACCTGTTATTGGAGTTTCAATTGTATATTGGGAAAAAAGAAAGGGCGTAAAAATTGTAAACATCAGTACAAATAAGAATTTTCTCATAAGATTACAAATAAAAGTTTTTAAAAACTTACATTTAGCATATCAGGGGATAAAAAAACCCCTTCTCTGTTTCTCCAAACTTTTAGAAAAACATTCGAAGGGTTAATAAAATTCTTATAAGTTACGTTTTATTTCTTAATTATTTGATTAAGACCATTTTTCTTTCGGCGACGAAATCACCTGCAGTTAGCTTGTATAAGTAAATCCCGCTTGGGTGATTGACGGCATTCCATTCTATATTGTAAGTGCCGGCATATTTATATTCATTAACTATAAAGCCAACCTCCTGTCCCATAGCATTATAGATTTTCAAATTAACAATTGCTGCATTCCCTATTGAATATGAGATGGTTGTGTTGGGATTAAACGGGTTCGGATAATTTTGCTTTAATTCATATCCCTCAGGAGTATTCTGGTTACCTGTTCCGGATGTAGAGGGTTTGATACGGTACAGCTTTCCCGTTGTTGTGTATCCTCCGTTTAATGCATAAATATAATTATCGGGACCCTGCATTAATGCTGTTAAACCATCCAGATCAAATGCCTGTGTACGTGTTGTAACGGTATCATAAAACGGGGCATTTCCGAGTTCAAGCTTATATATCATTCCGTTATCATTATCAGCAACCAGAAGCTTTCCATTAAACTCAGGCATGACTGTACTATTATAGACCATTATACCTGTTACTGCAGGAAGAGGAGAGCCCCAAACATGCATCGGTTGTTTGAATGCAGGATTGTAAGGATTGCAATATCCTTCGCAATTTGGCCAGCCGTAGTTTTTGCCTTTGCGGATAAAGTTTACTTCATCGTAAGTGTTAGCTCCGTTTTCAGTAGCATAAAGAGAATCATTTATTGGGCTAAAACAGAAATCAAAGCTGTTTCTTAATCCATAACACCATATCCTGTCATCATTATTTGATGATGGATTACCGTCATCATAATATGGATTATCGGTTGGTATAGTACCATTGGAATTAATTCTTATTATTTTCCCTTTCGGATTTGTAAGTAATTGTGAATTTGAGGATACGGCAGTCTCTCCAATTGTGATGTATAATTTTCCCTGCGGACCAAAATGTATATTTCCACCCACGTGATTTCCCGCTATTGTTCCAACAGGATAATCGAAAATTATTAACGGGTTTGTTCCGAGATTGTTATTTTCAGTAAATCTTACTACTCTTAAGCTCTGCGGGTTGAGGTGAACATAATAAACATATACGTAATGATTTGTTGAAAAGTTCGGGTCAAGACAGATTCCGAGAGTTCCTCTTTCAAAGCCGCTCTGGCATGAATCGGTAAAATTCCAGAATGTTGACACAATTGTGTTATTAAGATTATATATCCGCACAGGACCTGCTTTATGTGTCATTATTACATTGCCGTTAGGTAAAAAAGCAAATGCTACAGGACTGTTCAATCCCGTTACAGTAGGTTCAACAACGTATTGAGAAAATAATTCAGGAGAAAATAAAATAAACAGTAAAAGAACTAATATTTTTTTCATGTATATTTATTAAATTAATAAAAATCTTTAAAAATCGAATAGAATATAAAAAACCCTTCTTATGTTTGTTAAATACGTAAAACACAAGAAGGGTGAAAAAAATTTCTGTTTATTATAAGTTTATTACCGGTTTATTATCTTCTTCTTCCCAGAATGCGCAGCAAGAAAAGGAAAAGGTTAATAAAATCGAGATATAAAGCTAAAGCACCCATAATCGAAGCCCTGCCGCCTTCTTCTGATGAGCTGTCAATTCCGGTACTCATATTTTTTATTTTCTGAGTATCATATGCGGTTAAACCGACAAAAATAATTACACCTGCGTAAGAAATTATCCATTCCAAACCACTTGATGCTACAAAAATGTTTGCAATGGATGCAATAATAAGACCTATTAATGCCATCATTAAAATTCCTCCAAACCGTGACAGGTCAATTTTTGTTATGAATCCAAAAATACTTGTGCATGCAAACATAGCTGCTGTAACAAAAAATGTTGTAGCAATTGATGCGGATGTATATACCATAAAAATTATGGATAATGTTACGCCGTTTAATGCGGCATAAGCCATGAAAATCAATACAGCAACAAAAGCAGGAATTTTATTAATAACAGCCGATAGCACCCACACTATAACAAGCTCAAGACCTAATAATACAAAGAATATCATTGGATTACTTACCATAATCATTTTTAAGCCCGGAAGACCCACTTCAATTCCCAGTGAAATCAAAGCAGTTATTGCAAGCCCCATTGTCATCCAGTTATATACTTTAAGTATAAATGATGCCTGGTATTCACTTGCAGCTGTTGTATTTCCTGTTACAGGATATGGTTGCATTGTATAAACCTCCTTATGATTTATTATTAAATATATAGTATTATACTTAAAATATAAATATTTTTGGACAATTCAAATCACATAAGTTATTGATTAATACAAAAAGGAATAGTTTTTTAAAATCATTCCGGTTCAAGGTAATACTGGCCTCGATACTTGTTATTGCTGCTGTAGTTATTTTATATTTTATTTTTTGGCATAACCCGGGCAATTCATTACGCACAGATAAACAGAATAATTCTGAGAATAAAGGTGATACTTCCAAAGTTATTTCAACAGAGCTGCAAAATTCATCTCAATTACTCGATAAAAATATTGATAGTGTTTTGATGAGCTTTGGTATAAAAAAAGATTGGATAACTACAACTTTGGCAGGTACAAAACAGGTCAAAACGAAGACCGACCAGCAGAAGAAAACATCAATAAATGCCGAATGGTTTGCGAAGAGTGTGTTAATACCTAAAGACCTGACATCAGCGGAAGTAAATCTTGACCTTACAAATTTAATAAAAAGCTCCGGTTTATATTCAATTGTAAACGAAGATATCAGAACGACCGACATTGATATAACGGTTTTCAAAGATTCCGTTTCAGCTGCAGGACAGCCGCTGGCAAGAATATCGGTTAATCATACCGATAAAATTACCCGCGAAAGCGGTACGCTGGTTATTGTTTTAAGTAATCTCAGCGAATTAAAAACTGAGCAGCTGGAAGAAATAATAAATTCAACATCCGAATTCAGTTTTATACTTCCAAGAAACCTGGAGGATATTGAGCTGCAGAATAAGCTGATACATGATAAAAAAGATCTCATCATAAACCTCAGTGTCGGTGAAAAGGAAGCTGTTGAAACCGATTTCTCACTTGACATGGAGGATAAGGAAATTAAGCAAAGGGTAAAAAGCTTCAATGTTGACTTCCCTTCCGTTAAATATGTGTTACTTTCAACAACTGACCCTAATATCCAGAAAGATAAAATATACAATAAGCTGGCAGAGGAATTTGCGAAATTTGATGTAAAAACAATACCCGATACTTTATTCTTCAAGTTTCCGGACGTGGAAATAAACAGCAGTAAAGTACAATCGGTTATTAATACACTTAAAGCAAAGGCAAGCAATTCAGGAAAAGTAATTACAGTTCTCTTTATGGATTACGATGCTTTTAAAAATTTTTACAGCGAGGTACTTACATTAAAGAAGCAGGGATTTAAGTTTTACAATTTCTCCCAGTTCTTAACTAAAGAATCGGATAGACAGAAAAAAGAAAAATTACTGAAGGAGAGACAGGAAGAGGACGCAAAGAAAAAGAAGGATGTAAAGCCTGCTGATAAGAACAAAAAGCCGGTTCAGAAGAAAACAACAGATACCAAAGACACAAAGAAGAAACAAACAACAACAAATAAGAAATGAAAATTAACAGATATTTTTTCTCAATAATATTTTTCTGTATTTTTTTAATACCATCTCTAACGAACGCACAAAATTTTACAGGAGATGACCAAAAAATACTTGAGCTTCAGGATACACGTTCATTAGGTGAAGACAGGGAACTTCTGCAATATCTAAAATCAGATAATGATTTGGTATTACACCGTACATTAACAGCACTGGCAAACATCCAGGATACAACAGCTGTTGCTGAAGTATCGGGAATATTGTCTGACAGGTTAATAACTCCTGTTTTCAGAGTGAAGGCAGCATTCGTTTTAGGACAATTAAACAGCAGGAGGAGTGTTGAATCACTTTTCAAAGCACTTGAAAACGAACAGGATAAAAATGTACTGTCTGAAATAATTTTATCAATTGGGATATTGGGCAATGAAACAGACCTGAACAGGTTACTTGAATACAAATCAACTTATGATGAGGTTAATGCCGCCCTTGCTATGGCAATTTCACGATTTGCATACAGGAAAATTATAAATATAAATACAGTAAATAAATTAAAGGAATTTATTAATTCTACAGACCAATGGGAATTAATGCGGAGTTCATCTTATGCATTTGCCAGGATACCGGAAAAGAACCTGATTGAAGCAGCAAGAAATGAAATAATTAAATTAACACAGCAAGACCATCCTGAAACACGTATGTGGGCTTATACTGCACTAGGAAGATTGAAAGGTGCTGATGAGCTTAAATATTTAGTTGAAGCACTTAGCCGTGAATCTGAATGGAAAATTAAAGTCAATATCTTAAATGCAATCGGCAGTACTAATAAAGCTAATATTTCAGATTCTCTGTTAGAACTGTTATTTAATACTGCAGAGCAATCAAATACTTCTATTTCATTAATTGCGTTGAATGTTATTGGCAGGCTGCTTGACGGGTTTACTATGACAGATGAAATCAAAAATAAGGTTAAAGATAGATTGCAGTGGTATTTCATTCCAGCAAAAGCAGTTGACTGGCAGGTAAAATCAGAAGCTGTAAAAACATATGCCAGGATATTTAAAGATGAAGCAAAAAATGAACTGATTAGTTATTATTCAACTACAACAAACTATGATATTAAAGCAGATATTATCCGTTCGTTATCATATATTTCAGACGGGTTAATTTACCGCGAAGTACGTGACAGTATAAGTGCAGATGTGCAAAGATACAATGCTCAGAAGAACATTACATCAGGTGAAATGATATCCGGTGATGAAATGGCAAAACTTTATAAAGCATTTGTAGAGCTTGTTTATAATGTAAGCAGTAAAGTTGACGAAGAAAATAAAAATAATATAAGATTAATTTTCTCGGAATTTTTATCATCAAGAAATCCTGCAATTGTTGACCTATGCCTTGGAGCATTGAAGGATTCCATGTTTGCAAAATATAAAGATGAGACTTCGCAAATACTGCTGTTCGATTATAATGACCTCCAATATCCGAAAGACCTGGATATTATGCTTATGTATATACAGACGATGGGTGAATTAAAAATTACCAAAGCAAATGATTTGCTGAAGAAAAACCTTTCATCCGAAAATTATGATATTGCAAAAACATCTGCCGATGCTCTGTTTATTATAACCGGAAAGAACTATGAGAAAAAAATAAAAGTAAAAAAATACAGAACTGATTTTAACTGGGCTTTTATAGAGTCATTAATGAAACGCAGCGTAGCAAACATAAAAACAAACCGCGGTATAATTAAAATACAATTAGAGATTTCCAATGCCCCATTTACATCACAAAGTTTTGTGAAGCTTGCTGACAAGCATTATTTCGATAATCTCATCTTCCATCGTGTAATACCAAATTTCGTAATACAGGGCGGTGACCCGACAGGTACAGGCTTTAGCGGACCGGGATATTCAATCAGGACTGAAATAAACCAGTCAGGCAGTTTCGGACCTTATGTTGTTGGTATGGCATCAAGCGGTAAAGATACAGAAGGAAGCCAGTTCTTCATAACTCATTCATCACAGCCGCACCTTGATACTAAATACACAGTATTTGGAAAAATGATTGATGGACAGCAGGTTGTTGATGAAATACAGGTTGGTGATTTTATTGAATCGGTTTCGTTCTCGGAAAAATAATAGGTATTTAAAGTTCATTCGTCTTACGACTTTCGAAAATTGATATGAGCATTTGAAATACGAATGATTGATAATAGCACAGGTCGTCGGATGAGCATTCTATAAAAAAAATTTTAACTTTTACCAAATTAATATCACAGTCATGAAAAAAATATTAATTCCAATTCTTTTAGTATTATTTATTTATACAGCCAAAGTATATTCATCGGGGAATGGTGAAGAGCTTTCATCGACGAAAATGAAACAGGTAACTACCGAAATTCTTGAAATATTTAAGAGCGGTCAATCAGATAAGCTGAAAAAATACATATCCGAAGATTGGCTTGAAATTAAACACGTAAACTTAAAGAAATATAAAATAAATAATTATTCACCGGAGGAATTCGAAGTTTTGTTTGCTTCAGGTGATATTTGCATAGCGACCATAGGAGGCACTTCATGGAAGCATCTTCTGGCATTCAAGTTTAAAGAAGAATACGGGCAATACAGAGTTATCCCTATGGGAATATCAGATGCAGACAATGGTTACATAGACCCATGGTGGTATGTTAAGGATTATATTTGCAGTGAACATACTGATAATTAAATAATTAAGAACTTATATAGGCTCTTATTTTGTTATAATATCTGTAAGGGAATATCACTATATTTGTTGATAATATTAAAATTTTATGGCAGAAATACCAAATTTCCAGAGTCAAAGTGGAGAAGAAATATTACCGGACGTTAAATATACAATAGCCATAGCATCAGGTAAAGGCGGAGTAGGAAAATCTACCGTTGCAGTTAATTTAGCCGCAGCGCTCGCCAAAGAAGGTTATAAAGTTGGTCTTATAGATGCCGATATATACGGTCCATCTATACCTATGATGCTTGGTGTAAATGAGAGACCAAAAATTGTAAAGATCGGTGATAGAAATAAGCTGCTCCCAATTGTTAAATACAGTTTGAAGCTTATGTCAATCGGATTTCTTGTGGATGCAAATGAAGCAGTTGTATGGCGCGGGCCAATGGCATCAAGTGCATTAAAACAATTTATGAATGATGTTGCATGGGATGAACTTGATTTTCTTTTATACGACATGCCTCCGGGTACAGGTGATATACAATTGACTTTAACGCAGACTATCCCGTTAACAGGTGCAGTAATAGTTACAACTCCGCAGGATATATCATTGATAGATGCACGTAAAGGTGCTAAGATGTTTGAGAAAGTAAATGTTCCTGTTCTTGGCATAATTGAGAACATGAGTTATTACAATAATCCCGATGGCACAAAGGATTATATTTTCGGCAAGGGCGGTGGTGATAAGCTCAGCAAAGAGATGGATATTAATTTCCTGGGTGAGATTGCTATCAATACACAGATACGTTTAGGCGGTGATGAAGGCAATCCTATTGTATTACGCAATCCTGATTCAGTTGAGGCGAAACAATTTACTGAGATTGCCAAAAGTCTTGTTTCGGAAGTCATATCCAGAGGCGAAAGACCGGGGCAGCCGAAAATAGAGATTTCATTATAGAAAATTTCACGCGTTATTTTTTCACTGATAATTATTATATAAATTAGTAACTTATACTTATTATTTTTTAAAAATGGAAAACCTGGCTGAAGTTATCAATAAAATTCAGTTGGTTTTAGAACACATCAGGCCTTTTTTGCAAATAGATGGCGGTGATGTCGAGCTGGTAAGAGTAACAGATGACGGAATTGCAGAAGTAAAATTTCTCGGTTCATGTACGAACTGTGCAATGAGTCCAATGACGCTTAGAGCCGGCATTGAAAGAGCCATAATGCATGAAGTGCCCGAAATTAAAAGAATAGAGTCGGTTCATTAAAATCTAAATCAATTTATGCTTTCATTATTACTAGTCATTATATTCAGTTATCTTGTTGGTTCATTTCCAACTGCTATGCTCATTGGAAAACATTTTAAAGGAATGGATCCAAGGAAATTCGGAAGCAGGAATATGGGAAGCACAAATGCTTTCCGTGTACTTGGATGGAAGCTAGGCGCATTAGTTCAGCTTGTTGATATAAGCAAAGGGCTGATTGCTACATTATTGATATCAAGATTTTTTTACGGCCAGCTTCCTTTTGAAAATGTTACACCGTTTGAAGATTTTGCAGTAGTACAAATAATCGCGGGTATCTCAGCAATAGCAGGTCATGTATGGACAATTTTTGCAGGATTCAAAGGCGGAAAAGGTATTAATACCGCGGCAGGCATGCTTGTCAGTTTGGCACCGATTGATGCTACAATTGCAATCGGAGTATTTGTATTAGTTCTTTTTTCATCCGGTTATGTTTCACTCGGCTCCATTTCTGCAGCTTTTGCTTTCCCGCTTGTTATGTTCTTAAGAGAAAATGTATTTGATGTAGAGATTAACGGTTATCATACATTAATTTATTTCAGCTTATTTGTGGCAATTTTTCTTGTTTATAATCACCGTGCCAATATAAAACGTTTAATGCACGGCGAAGAGAACAGGTTTGAGAACTGGTGGAAGATAAGACTGATTAAAATAAAAGCTCCTTTTAAGAAGAGAACAAACAAAAAATAAAAAGTTTAAAGCAAATAAAAAAGCCGCTTGTATCAAAGCGGCTTTTTTTATAATTGTTACCTGTTATTTGATAAGTGTTATCTTCTTTGTCTCTGTAAATGCTCCTGCCTGTAATGTGTAAAAATAAACTCCGCTTGGATAATTGGAAGCATTCCATTCTACTTCATATGTACCGGCATTTAATTGTTCATTCACCAGTGAAGCTACTTCACTGCCAAGAATATTATATACAGTTAGTTTAGCACTACCCGATGCTATTGACGGAATATCGAATTTTATTTTTGTTACCGGGTTGAATGGATTAGGATAATTCTGATAAAGATTAAATTTTTCAGGCACATTACTGCTTATCGGTATTATTCCAATAGGTGTTGCAGTGAATGAACCGGTCATTGTTGGAAAATGCGGCGTGCATTTATATTGATATAATCCTGCTACTGCCGGTACATATATGTATGTTGGCGTATTGATATTAATTGGTGAATCCCATGATAAAGCACCTGTGGGTACACTTATTGAAGTTGTTGTATGATCACCCGTTATCAATACCCATTTAATGCTGTCGCCGACACTGACATTGAAATTACTGGGTGTAAACTGGAAATTTGTTACCTCAACTGTCCATGTACTGCCGTATGTGCTGAATAAAAAAGAAAATGTGAAAAGAAAAATAACTGATTTAATATATGTTCTCATTTTTAATAAATTTATAAAGTTTGAATTGATTATAAGTATAAATTAAAACAATGTTTGAGTAGTTCCATATCTAACATATTATTTTTATGAAAATTAAAAATATTATAAAAGTATTCCGTAAAAATCTGTATTTTTTACTGAATGTATTTAAGCAGTTTATGAGCTTTCCCTTTTAGTTTTTGCATTTTTTAGTTAATTTTAAACATTATTATTTTATCTGAAAAATTTTTCCTCTGTTAAAATTGAACTCAATTTCAGATACAACATTCATAGTATTAGACGTTGAAACAACCGGTTTAAGTGCCGTCCATGACCGTATTACGGAAATTGGAATGGTTAAAATCCAGAAGGGAAAGATTATTTCAGAATTCTCAACACTTGTAAATCCACAGATGTATATATCATCATATATTACATCTCTTACAGGAATTACAAATGAAATGGTGTACGATAAGCCAACATTCGATAAAGTTGTGCCGATTCTAAAGGATTTTGCCTTCGGTTCGGATAATGTTGTTCTGGGAGGGCATAATGTATCGTTCGATTACAAGTTTTTGAATAACTCATTACAAAGATGCGGTGAGATGCCTGTTGATACACCCACCATTTGTACAGGACGGCTTGCCAGAAGGCTAAACAAGAATCTCAGGTCAAAATCGCTTTATTCACTTTCACAACATTACCAGATAAAAGTTGAAAGAAGACACCGTGCACTTGATGATGCTACTGCAACTGCAAAAATACTCCTCAGGTTTATTGATACACTGCTGAATGAATATGAATACGAATCTATTGATGAAATACTTTCATTCCAGTATAAAAAAATATTTGAAGCAGAAAAGATACCACCCAATATAAAACGCATCAAGCAGCAGCTGAAGGATATCCCGTTTAATTCCGGTGTATATTTTATGAAAGATAGACATGATAAGATAATTTATGTCGGCAAGGCAAAGAATCTCAACAGCAGGGTACGTTCTTATTTCTATCATAATGTATCGCACACACCAAAGATAAAAAAAATGCTGCGTGAAGTACAAAAAGTTAATTATGAAATTACCGGCTCTGAGCTTTCTGCATTAATACTTGAGAGCAGGCTGATAAAATCATTAAAGCCGCCGTATAATTCAGCAACAAAGAGATACAGCAATTTCCCATTTATCAAAATTGATGTGCAGAACGAGTATCCCAAAGCAGAAAAAACATTTGAGGTGAAGCTGGACGGCGGAAGATATTACGGACCATTCCGCAGTTCGTATACGGTTAATTCATTGCTTGACAGGATTTACAAGGGATTTTTCCTCCGTAAATGTGATGATAAAAAATTAACACCTTCGGTTAAACACTCAACCTGCATGTATCATGAATTTAAGCAATGCAATGCACCGTGCAATTTCTCGGAGCCGCACCCTGCTTACAGGGCAGAGGTGAACCGTGTTATAACATTCCTCGAATCGGAAGCAAGCCCGGGAGCACTTCAGATGCTCGAGAAAAAGATGTTTGAATATTCAGAACAACTGCAATTTGAAGAGGCATCGATTTTACGTGACAGGATTGAAGACCTGAAAAAAGTAATGGCTAACATGATTTTAACCTCTGCAGAGATTAATCTGAAAAACTACATTGTAAAATGCCCGGAAACCGGGGAGGAAAATTCCGGTGAGTTGTTTTTTATTTCGGGTGGTAAGCTGGTAAAGACGTTTTATGTCTCCCCTGCCCTGCAGGATTCAACACAGGGCAAGGAGATTTTGAATGAATTGATTAAGAATATATATTTCAGAGGAAACCTTTTTGGCTCTGTATTATATAACAATTACGGTAAATATAATAAAGAAGAGCTGGATAGTATGAAATTAATTTCCAACTGGATATACCAGAACAACTCTCCTTCCACTTTCATGAAAATCACTCCAAATGTTACTGTAAAAGATATTAATGATTTTATCTTCTCCTGTCTTCGCGACACAAAATAAATACTGAACATAGAATCTTATTGCCAAATATATTCGGGAAAATGAGTATCCAGAAAACAAAAACAGTATTCACCACCCGGCTCATAACCCGCAACTTTAAAACTTATAGCTCTCAACTCCCGAACTTATAACTCTGACTTTCAAACTCTTAGATTCTCAACTCTCAGACTCCCGACTCCAGACTCTTGAACTCCTGACTCTTTAGGTATTTTTCAGTACATATTTTTTTCAAACTTCCAAAATCTAACCAAATTAGTGAGCAGTATTTTCATACAATATTACGACATGTATAAATTCATCTCTATTTTATCAAAGAACGTTACTGAGTGATGATAATCACTACTACATTAAATTAATATAGTAATTGCTTATTGTCAAGTTTTTGGTGAAAATAGTTGGATGTTAAGCACAATTGCGAGCAAAGCGTGGCAATCCCATCAATTTTAGCAGGATTTACAATTATAAGAAGTTATATATCAGAGGTTAGAAGTAAGAAGAATCAATATGCGATTAGACCGGGATGTGAATAAAATAAACCGGAAATACCTTCAAGTAATACTTTAACTCCTCCAACATCAGCGACAATTATCTGCTACCAAATTTTTCCCATAGCGATAATGGTTAATGATATAGTGAAGTTTTATTTTGCTAGAAAAATGCCGTTTCCGGCTCAAAATCGCAAATCTTTAATCGAAAATCTCATATTTTTGATGGCGTTATCTCCTTATACTGCAATGAGTTAACCCCTGTTTTCCAAAAACGATGACCCAACTTGATGCCAACTTGAACCCAACTCCGACACAACTTGAACCTAACTTAGCACTGTTTTGAACCCAACTCCGGTTTTTTGTGGAGAAAATCCACATGTCTGCCCGTACAGGCGGGCGGCATTTTTGAGACAGTGACGGGTTTGATTAGTTACCCGTTGTTGGCTTGACTGCCTTTGGCAGTTGCTTTTCCTCCTTCCCAAGTTGTACTTGGGAAGTAAAATGTACTGTAAGTTGAACTTACACATCAGCAGCATTGGAGATCAAAGATTGAAATACAATTTCAAACTCAATTTCCTTCCCAAGTACAACTTGGGAAGGAGGGGAAAGAAATAAAAAAAGACATCAACATCATACAGCAATATGACATTGATGTCAGTCTAAAGAAGGAGGTTTGAAAAAATCTTTAATTATTCATTATTTAGATAACCCTGTCTCCAAGTTCCATTTGTATAAATTACAAGAAATTGCGCATCGCTTGAATCATCCACCCATCTTCCTCCGGGATGATCAGACTGCCAATCGAGATTAAGCCAGTAAGTACCGTCATAATCACGGCGGTAATGCATATTTCTTACTTTGTTTTTCCTGCCGTAAAGCTTTTCATAATGGCTGTTTATCTGTTGTTTTAAATCAATTAATGTACTTTCATCGAGATCTTTCCCAAGATACATTTCGGGATAAGCATGCCCTGAAACACAGATTACACGCCCATCCCCTCCTAGGTTTGAAAGCATAGATACCATAGCAATAGCATAATCATCACAATCCCCTGTCATAGTTTCCAGCGTTTCGGTTGCATCTGCAAAATATTCCATGCCGCCCGGATCGTTTACATAATTCCAGTTATAATACATATAATCAAATATAGTACATACCTGGCCGGTATAGTCATTTGTATTGCTGGCAGAAAGAGCATATGCTTTTTCACGCACCGTGCTGTTGTTAAGCTCCATTGCATGGTAAATGCCGTAAGCTGTAAACATTGCAGTATCAAATGTTGCGTATGCCTGCGAATAAATACCGGATGGCGTTAAAATTATCGTGGTTATCAGTACAATGTATATTCTTTTCATTTGCATTCCGTAAGTATCTTTAATTTTATTTGTATTTATATAATTTATAAGAACTAAATATGTCGCCATATACAATTATAAATTAAAACGTGGTTTTTCAAAAGATTAGTTCCTTATCTTCATTTGAATGTATAGAATAATTAAAAGGTTATATATATAAAGAATTGAATTTTAAATGTTTTATAGATTTTGTAAATTAGTGTAACCATGGAAAATAAACTTGATAAACTGATAGTTGTAGGAGACAGGATTCTCGTAAAACCGAAATCATTATCGGATAAGACCGACAGCGGATTGTATTTACCTCCCGGTATCCAGGAAAAAGAACAGGTCAAAAGCGGTTATGTTGTCAAAGTCGGTCCGGGTTTTCCCATATCTTTACCAACCGACGAGGATGAACCCTGGAAAAAAGAAGAAGAAAAAATCAGGTATATTCCATTGCAGGCAAAAATAGGTGACCTGGCAATTTTTCTTTCACGGGATGCGATTGAAGTAATTTATGAGGGCGAAAAATATTTTATAGTTCACCAGCACTCTATCCTGCTTCTTGAAAGAGACGAAAGCTTGTTTGAGTAAACATTATAAACTCCCCTTTAATATTATAACATATGATAAATAAAGAACAACTTCTTCAATCCATTATACAGGAATGTAATGTATGCAAACATTTATATTCAAAGATACCGGAAGGATATGATTTCAATTACCGCCCTAATGAGAATATGAGGACAACACTTGAGTTAATCCAATATCTTACCTTTGCGCCATACGAATTTGCAGCTGCTATGTTATGTGATACATTTAAAACCAATGATTGGACAAGCTACTCTAATGCCGAAAAGAATGCCGCATCATTAAAGCCGGAGAATTTTCCTGAAGCAATGGATGTGCAGATTGAAAAATTCCGGAAAATGTTTGCAGGATTAAATGAAGACGAACTTAATACAAGGGAAGTTGTTCCGGGATGGTCATTAAATAAAACACTTGGTGCAAACCTGATTGACATGCCTTTGAAGACAGCAGTTGCTTACAGAATGCAGTTTTTCATTTATTTAAAATCAAGCTGTTGCCCTCAATTGCATACAGGTAACTGCTGGGATGGAATGGATTTTTAAAATTTAACATGAATATTACGCATTTGGCTTTTGATATGGATGGTGTTTTGTTCTCATCCGAAAGTTTTATAGGCGATGCATACGAAGATGCTATTATACGTGCGCAGTTAAAGCTGCCGCTGCCGACATCTGAAGCTATAATTCACCAGGTAGGAAAACCAATCACAGAGATTTTCAGAAACCTGTTCCCAAATATTACAGCGGAAGAAATTGCAATACTTCATAAAGAAACACTGGTATCAGTTGTTAATATGATTAACGAAGGCAGAGGCTATATGTATGAGGATATTCCGGAAACAGTTTACGAGCTTTCAAAAAAGTATAAGCTGTTTGTTTGCTCAAACGGCAGACGGAAATATGTGGAAGCTGTTCTTCATTATTATAATCTGGAGGAATATTTCCAGACCGTACTAACACTTGAAGACCTTTTAATTAATAATAAAGGCGAGCTGCTTAAAGCTTATATAAAAGACCAGAATAATACAGCAGATAACTGGGTTATGATTGGTGACAGGAGGTCTGACCTCAATGCAGCACAATACGTTGGGTGTCAGTTCATCGGTTGTTTATGGGGGCATGGAAATTTAGATGAAATTGATGAGGCAGATATATTAATGAAACAGCCGAAAGAGCTTCTGCAGTTAAAAAATAAGAATGAAGAATGAAGAAATTTTTATGATTCAGATTATTCTTATTTTTAAAATTCTAATTTTTTCGTTTTGAGGATTTTTTCACATAATATTTTGTGCTTCCATCCGATACATATAAATTTTTTGATAACAGTGTTAGAACATATTGATTCAAGCTGCTGTTGTTTTTCTTTGCTTCACTAACAAGTTCCTTATGCAGAAATTTAGGAACACGAACTATAAATTTCCCGCTGTATTCCTGTTCTTGGCTTTCCGGTTCCGGAATTTGATAACCTTTTTTAATAAAGTCTTTGAATAATTCCTTTTTCACAATTTCCAAATTTGCTAAAGCTTCTTCAAGAGTTTCGCCATCCGCCTGAAATGTATTTCTTCCTAACTGGGGAATATATGCTATATAACCGCCGCCTTCTTCTTTTGTTAATCTTCTATGAACTACCTCGTAATCAAGTATCATATAATGTGTTATATTGTTTTTCATATGATTAGAATTTTGTTTCAATTATTTCAATTGCTTTTATAAGCTGTTTAATGTAAATATATTTCACTTTGTTACCCCCTGTAACCGGAATAGTAAAATGACCATAAAAATAATCAGTATTATTAATTAACTTCTCGTGATATAGTTTATATAAATGAGAAGTGCCTTTGCCTGATTTCCAACCCGGAAAATAATAATTAAGCACTGGTTCAAGATCTTTTTTTGAAACAGGTTGTTTAGAACTTCTCCACTTCTCAATTCTTTTTTCTATATCACCCATCATTTAAAGATACTATATGTAGTATCAATATACAATACATTATAGAATTCTGTATCACAGTTTACCTATAATGTTTGAGCTCTCAATTATTCCATCCCATAAACTCTCCGAACTCTCCGAACTCTCTGAACCCTCTGAACTCTCTGAACTCTCTGAACTCTCTGAACCCTCCGAACTCTCCGAACTCTCCAAACTCTCTGAACTCTCTATACTCTCTAAACTCTCTGAACTCTATAGACTCTTAACTATTTTCATTTCCACTCTTCTGTTTAATGCTCTGCCTTCTTCGGTACCATTATCTGCTACAGGCTGGCTTTTACCGTAACCTTTTGCAATCAACCTGTCCTGATTGATACCAATGCTGATAAGATAATCAACAACACTTTGTGCACGCTTTTGTGAAAGTCCCATATTATATTCTTCGCTGCCTATTGCATCTGTATGTGCAGATATCTCTACTTTAATTTCAGGATTATCTGTGAGAAATTTATACACTCTCTCCAGTTCACTGAATGATTCAGGCTTCAGGTCATATTTATCAAAATCAAAATAAATATTATTTAGCTTTATTGCTGTTTCCTCAAGTGATTTAACAGCAATCATTTTTATATCAACATTCATTTCCGAGTATTCGGTTTTATCCGAAAGATTCACTTCATTTGAAACCGAGTAATAACCCTGCTTATCTGCAAAATAGCTGTAAACTTTCCCTACAGGAAGTACGATGATATAATCGCCGGTTACAGGGTCCGATTTTAAAGCTCCGACATTTGTGTTAGAAGAAATATCCGCCCAATTGATATTTGCATCAAGCGGATTATCATTTTCATCGGTTACTTTTCCTTTAACGGCAACCACATTTCTTTGCGGTCTTGCTTCAGGCGGAAGTGTTATCGAATAAATGTCATACCCGCCTTCACCGCCGGAATAATTTGTTGAAAAATAAGCGAGTTCACCTTTTGTTGAAATCTTATATGCAATATCCGTTCCGCTTGTATTAATATCTTTACCGAGATTTACCGGTTTACCCCATTCTGTCCATGAGGTATCATTTAACCTGACAGTCTTAAATACATCAAGCTCACCAAGTCCGTAAAAGCCGTCAGATGAAAAATACAATGTCCTTCCATCTGGATGCAGGAAAGGCGAGCGTTCTGAATAAGGCGTGTTAACATAAGTGCCAAGATTGATTGGAGCAGACCAGCCTGAATCATTTTTGACGCAAACATAAATATCAGTGTTACCTTGTATATCACCATGGAAAGGATAACCGCTCCTGTTGAACTCACCGGTTCCCCCGGGTCTGTCACTTACAAAAAAGAATGCTTTGCCATCGGCAGAAAGAAACCCGTCACAATCCCAGTACTTGGAATTAACCGGAACTTGAAACGGTTTTATTGCAGACCATCCCGAAGCGGTTCTTTCGGAATAAAAGTTATCCCCTTCGCCGATTGCACCTTTATACGTACCAAAGACAACGAGAATAATCCCGTCTGCAGATACACTGTTAACAGCATCATTTTCATATGTGCTGAAGGGGGCCGGTAATAACTTTGCCTTAGTCCATTTCTCGTTTATCCTGTCGGAGTAAAAGATATCTTCGCCGCCGATATTATCTTTTCTGCTGCTTCCGGTAAAATATATACGGTTCTCATCTATTGTAATTACAGGAAAATATTCATCATCACTTGAATTTATTACCCTTAGATTAGTAAGTATTAAATTTTGCGGAGATGCTTTCAAAAGCGAATCTATCTTTGCAAAACGCTCATTCATATTAGGAAATAGCTTGCTGTACGCGGCAAATACCTGTGCAGCACCCTGCCAGTCTTTACTGTCCAGATATTCTTTTGCAATCCTTTGCACTGCCACAAAAGCATTTTCATTTGGTGCCATTAAACGGGCATACTGTTTAAACTCAGCAACTGTCGTTATATCATCAATAGTTCTTTGTGATAAAACAGGGCTTCCGGCAGCAAGAATTACAAGAAGAGTTATACACGATTGTATTAATTTCATAATAGAATAAACAGTAAATAGTATAAAGAAATTTCAGGAAGAAATTATGCAGTCAGAGAAATTAGAATATTTATTATTTTTTCAAGCGGAATTCCACACGCCTGTTAAGGGCTCTGCCTTCGTCGGTATCATTGCTTGCAACAGGGTTGTTTTTGCCAAAACCCTGCGGGAATAGTCTGCCGGGCTCAATTCCTTTTTGTAAAAGATAATTTACTACGGATGATGCCCTGTTTTCAGATAAATGAATATTAAAATTATCACTCCCTATGTTATCGGTATGAGCATTAATTTCTACCATTATATCGGGGTTATCTTTCATAAACTTATAAAGCAGGTTCAGGGCTTCATATGATTTTTCCTTTAAATCATATTTTCCGAAATCAAAAAATATATTTTCTATTTTTATGCTCTTGCCTGAATTCTTCAGCTCCTCAACAGAAACAAGATTGACATCCGTTTTTATTTCCTGAAATGTATTTGCATCGGTCAGGTCAAGATAATTCACTGTTGAATAATAACCGCGGACTTCAGCAAAATATGCGTAATACTTGCCTACAGGTAAAGCAATAAAATACTCACCTGTTGCAGGGTCTGTTTTCGCAATACCTACTTCTATTAGCCTGTCTATATCTTCCCACTTAATAACTGCGTCAACAGGTTTACCTTTTTCATCAAGTACTTTCCCTGTAATTGTAATTACGTTCTTTTCGGGTTTTGCATACTGCGGCAGGTTAATGTAATAAATATCTTCCTCACCAAAACCCGAATTATTTACAGTAGAGAAATAAGCCGTTTTCCCGTCTGTCGATATTTTATAGCCCCAGTCTTCCTGGCTGGTATTTATTTCTTTCCCGAGATTTATCGGCTCACTCCACATTGTCCACGATGTATCGCTTAACCTGACAGATTTGAATACATCAGATTTACCTAAACCGGGAAAACCATCCGAAGAGAAATATAAAGTTTTACCATCGGGATGAAGAAAAGCCGAACGCTCGGTAAAAGGTGTATTAATTGATGGACCTAAATTAATTGCTTCCTTGCTCCAGCCGTCACCTTCTCTTAAACAAACATACAGGTCAATATTACCCCAGTACATGCCATGAAAGTAATCTCCTTTTTGATGATAGGGACCAACACCTCCCGGTCTTTCGGAAGAAAATATGATTGCTTTACCATCTGCGGTTAAAAAAGCATCCGCATCCCACCACTTGGAATTTATCGGTGCCGGGAAAGTTTTTATATCAGACCAGCCCAAAGGAATTCTTTCAGAATAAAAATTATCGCCTCTGCCAAGTTGTTTCTCATAGTTGCCAAAAAGAACCAATGTATTACCATCGGCAGAAATGCTGTTTACAAATTCATTACTTTCGGTATTTATCTTTCCGCTAATGGGTAATGCTATAGACCAATGATTGCCAATGTAATAAGATATATACACATCTTCACCGCCGATTTCATCTTCCCTGTTTCGTCCTGTAAAATAAAGTTTTTTCATATCGGGAGTCAGGTTAGGTACATATTCGGCTCCGCCTGAATTAATATTGCCTCCCATATTTATCATTTTAATGCCTTCTTCAGGACCTTCGAGAATAGCTATAATTTTATCAAACCTTTCAGTCATTGCCGGGAACCTGCTCTTGTTCTCTTCAAATACTTTAATTGCTTTTTTCCAGTCTTTTCTATCTATGTAAGGCTTTGCCAGTCTTTGTAATGCAATAAACGCATCTTCGTTAGGTGCATAAAGCTTTACAATATTAAAATAATACTCAGGGTCGTTTCCGTCATCGACCTGTATTTGTGCTAATAAATATTTTGTATTAAATGAAAATAAAATGACAGAAAGAATAAACAAAATAAAATATGCAGTAAGGAAGTTTTTCACGTTCCCCCCGGAAGAAATGTTTTTTGATGTAGGATTAGTTATCAAATGCTAAATTTTACCAAAATTTATTTTGAAATTAGAACTTAACCCCTACGGAAGTATAATTTATTTAAAATAAATTTAACGGTCAATAGTATTAAATATAAACTTTTATAAGGAGTTAAAGGGATTTGGGGGATTAAAGTTTCCCGGTACTGTGTATATGACCGGTTATTTATTTCTGAAATGGTATAAACCTATAGCAGAGCTGATTGCAGCATTAAGGGATTCGCAGCTGCTGAAACCTCTTATCTTTACCTTTTGATAGTCATGATTAAACAAGCCGGAAGAAATGCCCTCTGTTTCATTGCCAAATACAAGCACCGATTTATCAACGTTCTTAATTTCATCCAGATATTTTTCTGCATCTAATGTAAATAAATATACATTAAAACCCGATTTCCTGTATTTTTTAAGCTCTTCTTCCAACGTGCAGTCCGGTTGAATTTCGATATGAAAAATCCCGCCCTGAGATGAGCGTATTACTTTGGAGTTATAAATATCAGCGGAATTTTTACCCGCCAATATTCTGTCTGCTCCAAACCAGTATGCAGTGCGGATAATAGTGCCAAGATTCCCCGGGTCATTAATTCTGTCAAGTGCTATGATTAAATTTCCTGATTTTTCTTCAGTATTTGGCAGTTTCGAAGGTATTCCCACTACTCCTATTATTCCCTGCGGATTCTCAGTTTCGGATATTTTCTTAAATTGCCGGGGTGAGATTTCTGTAATTTCGGGTATGATGTTTTTAAATTTTTTCTTTATATTTTCAAGTTTATTTTCATCTGTATCATTACTTACAATTATTTTTTTCAAATAAAAAGAGGAGCTCAGGCACTCCTCTACTAAATGAAAACCTTCTATTAAAAACTTTCCTTCCTGTTCACGGTATTTTTTTTGCTTCAGTGAACCGAGCATCTTTAATTCTTTTGCAGACAGCATCAGCTCAGTTTTGCATTAATCAATTTCAGGAACTCGGCTCTTGTTTTTGCATCTGATTTAAACACTCCAAGCATATTAGATGTTGTTGCAATTGAATTCTGCTTCTCAACACCACGCATCATCATGCAAAGGTGCCTTGCTTCAATAACTACTGCCACACCTTTTGGCTGAAGTGCCTTATATAATACATCCCCAATCTGCTTTGTCATCCTTTCCTGTACCTGCAGGCGTCTTGAAAATATTTCAACTATCCTTGGTATTTTGCTTAACCCGACAATCTTATTATTCGGAATGTAGGCTATATGGCATTTCCCGTAAAACGGCAACAGATGATGTTCACACAAGCTGAAGAAATCAATATCTTTTACAAGAACTATTTCATTATAGCACTCATTGAATATTGCACCGTTAAGAACTGTGTTAACATCCTGCTCATAGCCTTTGGTAAGAAACTTATATGCCTTAGCAACACGTAATGGTGTTCTTAATAATCCCTCACGCGTTGGGTCTTCGCCCATTTCGATGAGGAGGTCTTTAACAATGTGTTCCATTTTACTTGTTGATGCCCCATCCATTTCGGGAAGATGCGGTTCATCAATATCTTCAATTACACCTAATCCGTTTTTTTTATTTGCATTTTTATTCATTTAACTTCCCCTGTACTCTACACTATTATTTTCTGTTTCAAAAAGCTTAACTGAATAAAGCTTCCTGTTATTATTATTAATTTTATTTTCTATTTGTTTCCAGAACTGTATTGCAATGTTCTCTGCCGTAGGAATAACACCTTTCATAAAATCAACATCGAGGTTTAAATTCTTATGGTCGACTTTATTTATCAGTTCACTGTTAACAAGTTCTTTTAGCTCTTTCAGGTCCATTACATAACCGATATGTACATCAGGCTCACCGGCAACAGTAACTTCCAACATGTAATTATGCCCGTGCCCGTTTGGATTACTGCATTTGCCGTAAATTCTTTCGCTTTCTTCATTGCTCAGTGCAGGATCATATAATCTGTGTGATGCACTAAAATGAAATTTTCTTGTTATAAATACCATTTCCTGACCGTTTTATCCTGTTTTTAACGGAATAATACTGATAAATAATTGATAAACCTAACAATAAATTCCATAATATTAAATTCACAAAAAGATAGTACTCAATCTTCCCCGCTATTGAAAATACAGCAATTAAAACCATATGTGAACCAATGGAAAAAATGCTGGCAATTGTTAAAAAAGGTTTATTCATATACCATATAGCTTCTAAATTTGACTCACTGTTATCACCCGGTTTTAAGCTCTTTTTCGTTTTATTAAACAGGTATTTATCTGTTTTATTCACAATCCAATCCTGCCAGCCGTATATAATTAAAAACACTTTTTGCAGGAATAAAGTGAACTTATCTTCATGCTGTTTATCTGCCTCAGTAATATTTTCAAGCAGCCGGTTTATTGTTTCTTTTCCGGATTGTTTTATAAAAGCTACCTCATAATATATAAAGAACGAACACTGGAGCATTGAAAAAAGCAATCCAAGAAAACTAATTACAAATACAAACCAATCATTATATTTTTCATACAGTTTAAAGCCGATTGCAATAAACAAGCTTAACGATACTATAAAATCCGAAATTGAATCATAAAATCTTCCTCTTCTGCTTGTCATATTTTTGGCACGTGCCAAAGAACCGTCAACCTTATCAAATACATTTTTATAGAAAAGAAAAACCGCACCCAAAATTACAAGATAAATATTATTCTGAATCAGCAATACCGATGAAGCTATTCCCAATACAAGTGAAAACAAAATAACCTGATGAGGTGTAACGGGAGTGTAATATAAAGCTTTTGTAATGGAGCCGGCTGTGACAAGTAAATACGATTGAAAATTCAGGAATGATTCACCCGGCTTTGTTTTTAAAGTTTTTTCATAGGAAAACTTATTTTCCATTTGCAATTAAAGCTTTTTTATTATGATTCTCATGCAATATAATTTAAAGAGCAGTCAGTATCAATAAATATCCTTTACATTAAATTAGATGGTTTAAGCGGTTAAAGGTTACAAGCTTGTTGGCTGCAATTGGAAGATTGCAGGAAGGAATGACAGGATCAATTGGAATTTTTTTAAAGTTATTGAACTTTTAAAAATACAAAGTTAATTTCCGCAAATTAAAAAAATTATATATGTTTATAGGTCATTTTGGTGCAGGATTAGCCGGCAAAAAACCGGCTCCGCAGGTTTCGTTAGGAACATTGTTCCTTGCTTCTCAATGGCTTGATTTGCTTTGGCCATTGCTGCTCTTATTCGGAATTGAACATGTTGTCATAAATCCGGGTGATACTATAATGACACCATTAAATTTTTCGGATTATCCCTACAGCCACAGCTTAATTTTTGTACTCGCATGGAGTATTATTATTGGAGGTATTTATTTCTTTATTAAAAGAAATGTAAAGAATTCATTGATTGTAGGTTTATTGGTATTAAGCCACTGGGTGCTTGACCTGTTTGTACACCGCCCTGACCTGCCTCTTCTTACATCCGGACCAAATGTCGGCTTTGGATTGTGGAATTCACCGGTTATTGCTATTATACTTGAGTCAGTTATTTTCATCCTTGGAGTTTGGTTTTATATCTCTGCAACATCTGCAAAAGATAAAATTGGCACATATGCCTTTTGGGCTTTGATAGTTTTTCTTGTAATTATTTATTTTGGAAATATCATGGGTCCGCCGCCGCCCGATGTTAAATCTATTGCTTATCTTGGATTAACACAATGGCTGCTTGTATTGTGGGCTTATTGGGTTGACAGGCACAGAGTGGCTGCAGGTTACAGGTTGAAAGGTTAACTCGTCATTCGTAATTCGTCATTCGTAATTCGTCATTCGTCATTCGTAATTCGTCATTCGTAATTCGTAATTCTTCATTCGTAACTCGTCATTCGTCATTCGTAATTGTATTAGTACTCCCAGAAGGATTCGAACCCTCACCAACAGGACCGGAACCTGTCGTGCTGTCCATTACACCATGGGAGCATAATCAATTTCGAATTGCGAATTGCCAATTGCGAATCTGATAAATCTGATGAATCTGATAAATTTGATTAATTCATCTAATCAAAAATGATGATTTATTATATTAAATACAATTTATAATGAAGGAGTTTCGTTATTTATTTTAACAAAACAAGCTTCTTTGTATCAATAATTACTCCATCAGCAATCAATGAATAGAAATACACACCGCTTGCAAATTCACTTGCATTCCAATCAACTTCATGTGAGCCGGGAGTGAGCTTATCATTTATGAGAATCGCAACTTCCCTGCCAAGTATATCAAAGATTTTCAGGGATACTATCCCACCTTTACCAAAGGGGGGACTAAGGGGGGTTTCCGGAATTTCAAACTTTATCTTTGTTGATGGATTGAAGGGATTGGGAAAGTTTTGGGATAAATAATATTCATAAGAAACATTAGAGCTTATTGGATTTGTACTTGTAATTTCCGAAATACTTCTTCTATATAATTCTTGACCATCCACATTAACAAACAAATAATTTCCGCTTACACCGAGAGCACCAAGTAAATAAAATGCAGGTAATCCTTCATTTTTCAATGTCCAGTTTTCACCATTGTCCGTACTCAAATAGATACCTCTATCCAAATCTGCTGCAAATATGTTCAAACCATTACATATTATGAATGATATTTCTGCATTTGAATTGATTCCATTATTTACAGCGAACCAATTCAAACCGGAGTTCGTACTCTTATAAATTCCATGCCCATTATGAGCAGTATAAAGTCCTGTTCCTGCAAAAATGTTATTACCATTTACAGATAAACATCTAATGTGAGCATTCGTAGGAATTCCATCACTTGAAGTGACCCAATTAGTACCGTTATTCGTGCTTGAAAAAATTCCGTAACCTGTGCTGCTTGTGCTATTTGTACCTGCAAAAACTTTGTTCCTTAAAAAGGTAAAGCAGCTGGCTGGAATATTAAATGTAGTGTAAATAGGTGCAGCATTCCAGCTAATTCCCAGATTTGTACTTATATATACTCCCCAATTATGAGCATTAGCAATAATATTGGACCCGTTACAGGCAATTATTGTTCTGTAAGTATTGACCGGGAAATTATTATTAGCTGCAATCCAATTTGCCCCATTATCGCTGCTTTTGTAAACACCATAACCATTTTGCCCACTACCATCGATACCAGAAAATAAATATGCATTACTGGAAGCTAATATATACCCATTAATAAAATTTATCGGTAATCCATTATTAATCTGATTCCAATTGATTCCGTAATCTGAACTTACATAAACACCATAACCGTAATATGAGCCAATAAATGTGTTTGTTCCTATGCTCGAATAAGTTAAGATTCTCGTGCATCCCGGAATACCATCAGATGCTATAAACCAATTTGTTCCGCCATTAGACGTTGTATACAAATTATCAGCAGTGCCTGCAAATATGTTTGTGTTATTAACTGCCAGTGAATTAATTTTCAAACTATTGAATTGAATACCATTATTAACCGCAAACCAATTTGCTCCATTGTTTGTGCTCTTATAAATTCCATAATATAGTGATGAATATCCTCCGGTGCCTGTAAAAACACTTGTTCCATTTATAGCAAGTACCGAAAATCCTGATTCAGACGGAAGACCATTATTTACCTGCTTCCAGTTATTTCCATCATTTGTACTAAGATAAATTCCATTTTCGCGAGTTCCGGCAAATAAGTTTGTTCCATTTGCAGCTAAAGATAATATATTTACATTATTCGAGATACCATTATTTACTGTAAACCAGCTTATGCCATTATTTGTGCTTTTATAAATGCCTCTGCCGGCTATTTGATACGTATATTCAGTACCAAAAAAAATGCTATTACCGTTAATGGCAATTGATCTACAATATATCGGATCAGGTAAACTGCTACTGGCATAAAACCAACTTGAACCCTCATTTGTACTAATATATACTTTTGTAGCGGACACACATGCGGCAATAGTAGCTCCATTAACAGACATTGCATTGATTGGAGAATTAGAAGGAAGCCCGTTATTTGATTGATACCAGCTAAGACCATCGTTGGTAGTCTTATAAAATCCTTTGCTTGTACCTGCAATAATATTTATACCGCAAGTGATAAGTGAGCTGACATTATTTGTATCCTGCATTCCATTGTTAGCAGCATACCAGTTTAATCCATTATTGGTACTTAGAAAAATACCACTATTATTGTTATTTACTATAACACCACTATTACCAACTGCTGCAAATATTTTATTCCCTTTTGTAGTTAACGCTACAACCTTTTGTTTTGGAAGACCATTTGAAACTTTTACCCATTGTGAATAGGAAATATTTATTATACAGAATAAAATAATAAGAAAGTAAATTTTTTTCATTCATTTATTAGTTTTTTGAGATATTTCTTCAGAAAGGAATATTTGCAGGATTTGAGGTATAAAATATCTCTGTTTTGTATAGTATTACCACATTTCTGTAAACCTATCCCTTTTATTATTAGTTCTTTATACAACATTTCTACTTCATGGTACCGTTTTAAAAAAATTTTTCTTCTCTTCTTATATTCTTATCTTCTTGTTTGGTATTCATTCGGATATTCATTGGTATGTTCGTTGGCATATTCATTCTTTATAACTGTTGGGGCTAAATTACATAATAATTAAAGTTACGAGTAATTTTGGTATGAGCGTTTGTATATTCGTTTGTGTATTCGTTTGCGGTACCCATAAAAACTGCAAAAAAACTCATAATTCACATATATTCTTTTTCATTGCATTAAATCCCATCTCAGATTATCTTAGTCTTTTAATTCCATTAAATTAAAGCGAAAATATGAAAGGTATCATCCTTGCAGGCGGGGCTGGTTCCCGTATGTACCCGATTTCGAAGGTTTACAGCAAACAGCTTACATTAATTTATGATAAGCCGTTAATTTATTATCCATTATCCATTCTTATGCTTGGCAATATTAAGGATATCCTGATTATTTCAAACGATGAGACAATCCCCCAGTATCAGAAGCTTTTTAATACCGGTTCCCATATCGGTTTAAATATTCAATATGCAATTCAACCGGAGCCCAAAGGTATTGCACAATCTTTTGTCATCGGTGAAGAGTTTATCGGTGATGATGATGTAACATTGATACTCGGTGATAATATTTTTTACGGCAAGCTTGATTTCCTTTACAATGCTTTGAAGAACAACAACGGTGCTACAATATTTGGTTACCGTGTTAATGATCCCGAAAGATATGGAATAGTAGAATTTGATAATGACGGAAAAGTTTTATCAATTGAGGAAAAACCAAAATTTCCAAAATCTGATTTTGCTGTGCCCGGATTATACATCTATGATAATGAAGTTGTATATATTTCCAAAAATCTAAAGCCCTCTGCAAGAGGTGAGCTGGAAATTACTGATGTAAATGTTGAGTATTTGAAACAAGGAAGATTAAGAGTAGAACAAATTGGCAGAGGTGTAGCATGGCTTGATACCGGTACTCCTGAATCATTATTACAGGCATCAAATTTCTTCGGATTGATCGAAGACAGGCAGGGATTGAAAGTTGCATGCATTGAAGAAATTGCATACCATATGCATTTTATAGACAGGAAGCAGTTCGAATATGTTATTGAATGTATGCCAAAATGTTTCTACAGGGAGTACTTAGAAAAAATATTAAGAGACGGATAAATGAATATAGTTGAGACAGAGTTAAAAGGCGTTTTGATTTTAAAGCCCGATGTATTTAAAGATGACCGCGGATATTTTTTGGAAGCTTACAACTGCAAAAGATACGGGGAATTTGGGATACCTGATAATTTTGTGCAGGATAATATTTCAAGGTCAATAAAAGGTACAATAAGAGGACTTCATTACCAGGTGGGAGAATTTGCACAAGGCAAGCTATGCGAAGTATTATACGGGAAAGTTAAAGATGTTGCAGTTGATTTACGTAAAAGCTCGCCGACTTTCGGCAAATATACAGCAGCCATACTTTCAGATGAAAATCATCACCAGATATGGATACCCGAAGGATTTGCACACGGCTTTTCAGTTTTATCGGATGAAGCTATATTTCATTATAAGTGCACAAATTTTTACAGCAAAGAACATGAAAGAGCCATATTTTATGCAGACCCGGATATTGCAATAGATTGGGAGACTGATACCCCGCTGGTTTCACCCAAAGATTTGCAGGCAAAATTTTTTAAAGATATAGGTTTAGATATTTTTTAATATTTAAATATTTTTCTGAATCCAGTTTCCAATTTCTAATTTTTAAAATCAAGTTTTTATTGGAATTATTATAGCATGGAAAGACTTATTTCTAAGCGGAATGATATATAAGCAGGCTTGTAAATGTATAAAAATAAATCAAATGTTCATTCCGGTATGAGTATAAATATGGAGAATTTGAAAAAATCATTTTCTGAACATCTTGAAAATGACCTTGTAAAAGATTTTAGCTCGGCAACAGAAGCAGACTTATTGAAAGCTCTTATACTTTCAGTCAGGAGGCGTCTTACCCGTAACTGGATAGATACACAAAAGAAATACAATGAATCCAATTCCAAAAAAGTATTTTACCTTTCACTTGAGTACCTGACAGGCAACCTGCTTGGGAATGCTTTATTGAACCTCGGCTTGTATGATGCATACAAGGAAACCTTCCGCCAGATGGGAATTGACCTTGAAAAGATTATTGACTTAGAGCCCGATATGGGTCTTGGCAACGGCGGCCTTGGAAGATTAGCAGCCTGTTTCCTTGATTCACTCGCGACACTCGAATACCCCGCATACGGATACGGCATACTTTATAATTACGGGATATTTGAACAGGATATTGAAAACGGATATCAAATTGAAAAGCCCGATAACTGGCTGAAATACGGCAACCTGTGGGAAGTTGTCCGCCCGGAATTAAGTTTTACAATTAAGTTCGGCGGCTATGTTGAATCACACACAAATGAAGATGGAAAGCTTTTAGTCAACTGGAAGGACTCGGAAGATGTTCTTGCAGTTGCTTACGATATTCCAATTCCCGGTTATCATAACAATAATGTCAACACACTCAGGTTATGGAGCGCTCGTTCCACAAATGAATTTAATTTAAAATATTTCAACCAGGGAGATTATTTTTCTGCCGTTGAAGATAAAACCGAGTCTGAAGTAATCTCAAAAGTATTATATCCTAACGATTCCATTCCTGCAGGAAAAATTTTAAGATTTAAGCAGCAGTATTTCTTTGTTTCGGCAACGCTTCAGGATATAATTCAAAATTTCAGGAAGTATAATTCCGATTTCTCCATATTCCCTGATAAAGTTACAATACATTTGAACGACACTCATCCTGCAATTGCAATACCCGAATTAATGCGTCTTCTTATGGATGAACAGGGGCTTGAGTGGAATGCAGCATGGGAAATAACAAAGAAAACATTTGCATATACAAACCATACAATTCTGCCGGAAGCACTTGAAGAATGGCCTGCAAGCCTGATAGCGGCATTGCTTCCAAGGCATTACAGGATAATAGATGAGATAAACCACATATTCCTTGAAGATGTACGGAAAAACTTTTCAGCAGATAATAATGTGATAGCAAGAATGTCAATCTTCGGAGAAAACGGCGAGAAAAAAGTCAGGATGTCACATCTTGCAATAGTAGGAAGCTACTCGGTCAATGGTGTAGCAGAACTGCATACTGAGATTTTAAAGAAATATGTATTCCCTGATTTTGATAAGTATTATAAGAATAAGATAAATAACAAGACAAACGGAATTACTCCAAGAAGATTTTTACTGCATGCAAATCCCGGGCTTTCAGAACTTATTACAAGCAGGATTGGTGATTCCTGGGTTACTAATCTAACAGAATTAAAGAACATTGAGCAATTTGTTAATGATAACGAATTCCTTGAAGACTGGAGAAAAGTCAAACAGCAGAATAAATTACGGCTGAAGGAATTTATAAAACAAAACTATAAAGTTGAGATAAATACCGGTTCATTAATTGACTCACATGTAAAACGCTTTCATGAATATAAAAGACAGTTGTTAAATGTACTTCATGTAATAACTTTATATAACAGGATAAAAGAAAATCCCAATGCTGATATTTTACCGCGAACAATAATATTATCAGGCAAAGCGGCACCGTCATATTATATGGCAAAGCTTGTTATAAAATTAATAAACTCAATCGGCGACGTAGTAAATAACGATAAAGAGATTGGCGATAAGCTGAAAGTGCTTTTCCTGAAAAATTATTCAGTATCGCTGGCAGAAATAATCATACCTGCATCCGAGCTTTCCGAGCAGATATCTACTGCAGGATATGAAGCTTCAGGTACGGGCAATATGAAGTTTGCACTTAATGGAGCTTTAACTATCGGTACTCTTGACGGTGCCAATATTGAAATCAAAGATGAAGTAGGAAATGAGAACATTTTTATTTTCGGCTTAAAATCTGACGAAGTACGCGAATTGAAATCAAGAGGATACAGGCCGCGTGACTATTACGAGAGATGTGAAAAGCTAATGAAAGTTATAGATATGCTCAGCACAGATTATTTTAATAAAAATGAACCTCGTATATTTTTACCTATAGTTGACGATTTATTAAATCATGACCCGTATCTTGTTCTTGCAGATTATGAATCTTATTTAGAGTCACAGTCAGCAGTTGAGGCTCAATATGCCGATAAAGATATGTGGTTTAAGAAATCAATAATTAACACTGCACGCTCCGGGAAATTTTCAAGTGACAGAACAATCAGGCAATATGCCGAAGACATATGGCATATTAAACCCGTCAGAAATGAATAATGCAAGTATCAGAGTTTATCTTTAAAGATAAAAAGAGGTTCTGGCTTCTTACCGGCTCAGCTTATATTCTCATTATCGCTCTTATCGGTGTGATAATGAGATTAAAATTTGTTGTAACCTTTCCCCTGTTTGAATTCAACTACATTCTTCACGCACATTCTCATACGGCAATGCTGGGATGGGTTTATTCCGCTTTATTCATTGCATTCCTTTATAAATTTTTGCCCGGTACAGGTTTTAAATCAACGGCATATAACAGGATATTCTGGCTGATTCAGTTTTCGGTGCTGGGAATGCTTATAACATTTCCCATTAAAGGATACTGGGTTCTGTCTATAATATTTTCGACCCTCCATATAATTATTACATATTGGTTTGTTTACTGTTTCGTGAAAGATGTCAGAATAAATAAAGTATATGACAGGTACCCGGCATCAATGATGTTTATATACGGCGGATTATTCTTTTTAATATTATCAACAATTGGTCCGTGGGGACTTGCAGTCATAACGGCCTCTAATATTCCCAATAAAGATTTATACCAGCAGGCAATATATTTTTATTTGCATTTTCAATATAACGGGTGGTTTACATTCGGTATCATTGGTTTAATATTATCGAAAATAGAAACTGTAAAAATATTTATTTACACTTCATACTTAAAATCTGCATTCTGGCTTTTGTTTTTTGCAAACATTCCTGCTTACTTCCTGTCATTGTTAGGTTACCCGGTACCTGATTTGTTCGTTCAGATAGGTGCATTATCGGCTTTCCTTCAGATATTGGGAGTGTTATTATTGATGAGAATAATTTACACACACAAAACATTCTTAACTGAGAATTTACCGGCATTAGCTAAGTTTTTATTATATATTTCCGTTTTTTCGCTTCTATTAAAATATGTATTGCAGTCAGTTTCATCAGCCCCGTATTTTGCAGGCATAGTTTTTAGCAACAGGGATATTATTATCGGGTATATTCATCTGGTCATGCTTGGATTTGTAACATGCGGATTGTTCTGGTGGTTTACAGATAAAGAATTTTTTGAAATTGATACCGTTATTTCAAAAACAGGTTTAATAACTTTCCTAACCGGTTTTTTTGCAAGCGAAATACTGCTTTTCATGCAGATACTGGTTTATTACAATTCAATGCCTGCTATCCCCTATCATCTTCTTCTTTTCATTTTTTCTATATTAATGCTTATTGGATTAACAATATTCTGGTTCAAGCAAATGCAGACAGCCAAAAAGTGAATGATTTCCTGATAAAATTATTTTAGTGCATTTTTCAATACATATTTTTTTCATCTGTGTAAAATCTAACTATTTTCGTGACTCCATTCCTTACATTAACAAACGACATAACTTTCTAATTTACGATTTTGTCAAAGAACGATTATTTATGCTTATACTGATATATAAGCATCACTATATAATTTAATATAGTAATTACTAATTGTCAAGTTTTTTGTGAAAAAACCTCACCCCTTTCCCCTCTCCTGGGAGGAGAGGTGTATTTAGAGCTTAAAAATCAAAGGATTCCCCTCTCGAGAGGGGTGGATTATCAATTCCGTTCTACGGAATTGATAAGACGGGGTGTGTCCTGAAATGAGCCGGATAATCCTTAAAGTATTACTTTAACTCTCCAACATCAGCGACAATAATTTGCTGCCAAAATTTTCCCATAACGATAATGGTTAATGATATAGTGAAGTTTTATTATGATGAAAAATTGGTGATTCCGGCTCGAAATCGCCAATTTTAAATCAAAAATCTCACATCTCTGACGGCGTTATCTCCTTATACTGCAATGAGTTAACCCCTGTTTTTGAAAAACGATAACCCAACTGGATACTAACTTGACCCCAACTCCGGCACAACTTGAACCCATCTCCGCACTGTTTTGAACCCAACTCTGATTTTTACTGTATGTCACCCCGTGTCATTCCCCGCTTACCTAACACATGTCATTCCCCTGACTGCATCAGTCAGGGGAATGATATATGGTGGGAATGCAGGGAAAACAATGAGAATGGAAATGAATTTAATTAAGAACAAATGCATGTGTATTTTAAGACACGATTTATCATTGACTTAAACAGTTTAAAATATAATATTTAACCGTTCTCTTATTCCCCTATTTTCAACTTTAAAAAATGAGGTAAAAAATGAAAAAGCTCATTTTACTGTCTTTACTCTTCTCAGCTATAGTTTCTTTAAATACTTTATATTCTCAACCTGCATCTCAGCTTGCAAATGATAATACACCTTTTATAAAAGGCAATGAAGGAATGCTCGGGGCTCAATGTGTTGGCGGATTAGTTTATGATGACAACACATGGGAAAACGGGTATGGATGGAATGCCGGTTACGGTATTGGTAAATGGGCTATGAAAATGACCCCGGCTGATTACCCATTCACAATCAATCAGGTTTGCTTAGCTCTTACGAGAGTAGCCGCAGGTTCAGCTAATTTTACTTTTGATATTGTATTTTATGATGCAACCGGAACAGGCGGCGGTCCGGGAACATTAGTTCATACTATTGCAAATCAGACTGCAACAGGTGTACCGATATGGCCTAATGTAACATGGTTTGATTTTACCGGCTTAACCGGTGTCCCTCCATTAACAACAGGGCAGAGTTATTATGTAGGTATCAGTTATGACCCGGCAACCATGCCATCTCATTATATTGCTGCTGATGAAAGCCCTACAACAATATTAAGACCCGGCTACGGATATATTCAAAGTGCATGGGCAGGTATTCAAACATATTACCCAAACTATAAAGCTATCGGTGTAAGGTGTGATGGTACAGGTGTTACTTATACTCATAATATTGCAACAGGTCCGTTCCTTAGTTTACCGGGATTGTATAATGTAAATGTACAGAAAGTAATAAAAGCAAAAGTAAAAAATCTCGGTACATCCAATGAATCAAATATCCCGATGAAATTCTTTGTTAATGGTACTCAGGTTAATAGCTTAATCATAACATCCCTGAATGCTAATGCAGTAGATTCAGTAGCTTTTAACTGGACGCCTGCAGATACGGGAAACTTTATTTTAAAAATTGTTTCTGCATTGGTAACTGATGAATACAGAGCTAATGATACAGTATCTACAATTGTGCATGTATATCCTCCCGGTTATTATAGTCCTTGTTACGGTACAGGTTCTATTGCAGTTCAATATCCTTTTTATACATTTTATATGGATTCAAGAACAGATTTTCTTTACCTGGCAAGTGAAATAGGAGTTAATTTAAGTGTGATAACTAAAATTGGCTTTACAGTTTTGTCAGCAGCTCCACAGGTTATGAATGGTTTTAAGATAAAAATGCAGAATACACCTTTGACATCATTGACCGGATTTGTTTCAACAGGGTGGACTGAAGTTTATAGCGGAACTTATTCTGTTTCATCAACCGGGTTGCAATGGATATATTTATCAACTCCGTTTTATTATAATTCAAATTGCAATCTTTTAATTGAAATTTGCTTCAACAATTCAAGTTATACATCAAGTACTACAATAGCGTCAACATCAAATCCTAATAGAGTTTTTCACAACCACCAGGATATTTCTGCGGGAGATGGTTGTGTTATGATTACAGCCGGTACTGTTCAGGCTACATTACCAAATATATGTTTCCAGGGTTACCCGACAAATTTAAATCCTAATCCACCATGTATGGTCGGAGTGAATGGGACACAAAATGAAATACCAAAAGAATTTTCACTTTCACAAAATTATCCCAATCCATTCAATCCTAAAACAATTATCAGTTATCAATTGCCGGTTAGCAGTGAAGTAAAGCTTGTTATTTATGATGCTTTGGGAAAAGTTGTTGCCGCACTTGTAAATGAAAAGCAAACACCCGGCACTTACGATGTGGAGTGGGATGGCACGAATTTTGCGAGCGGGTTATATTTTCTAAAAATAGAATGTGATGGTTTTACCGATGTAAAGAAAATTATGTTATTAAAATAAAATTTTAAGTAATTTTTTTTCTATGAGGTAAGAAATGAAAAAACTAATTTTACTTATTTTTGCATTATTAGTCTTTACTAGCATAATATATTCTCAACCCGCTGCTCAAATTACAAATGGAAATGTGCCTTTTATTAAGGGTAACGAAGGATTAATTGGTGCTCAATGTGTTGGCGGCATAGTATATGATGACAACACATGGGAAAACGGTTACGGCTGGAATCCCGGTTATGGTATTGGAAAATGGGTTTTAAAATTTACTCCTTCATCATACCCATATAAAATCGGTAAGATTTGTTTTGCGCTTACAGGAAATTCAGGAGCGGATTGGATATTTGATATTGAAGTTTATGATACAACAGGAACAAATGGAAGACCAGGTAACTTAATAACCGGCATTGTCAATCAAACAGCAGTAAATGTTCCAGTCTGGCCGGCGGTAACATGGTTTGATTTTGATCAAATTATATCTATACCTGTATTAAATTCGGGAAGTTATTACGTGGGTCTTAGCTGGAATCCTTCAACAATGTCAGGGCGATACCTTGCTGCTGATGAAAGCCCAACAACTCCTGCAAGACTTGGATATGGATATATACAGAACACATGGGGTACAATTCAATCATTCTTTCCTTCAAATAGAGCTGTTGGTATCAGGGTTGATACTGCAGATGTCATTTATTCTCATAATATTAAAGCAGGTCCTTTTCTTTCTATTCCGGAATTATTTACATTAGGTACTCAATCTGTAATTAAAGCTAAAGTAACCAACATGGGCACTTCAAATGAAACAGGTGTACCGTTTAAATTCTTCGTTAACGGAATTCATTTATTTACCGTAAACAAAAATTTAAATACAGGTGCTGTTGATTCCGTAAGCTTTAATTGGACACCTGCAGAAGCTGGAAACAACAACCTGAAAGTAGTTGCAGCTTTATCAAACGACCAATTCAGAGGCAATGATACAGCTTCAATAAATGTTACGGTGAATTCACAGGGAGCAATAAACAGCTGTATAGGTACCGGCGCATTACCTGCCGGATATCCCTTCTATACATTTTACATGGATTCAAAAACCGATATGCTCTATCTTGCAAATGAAATTGGAAATGACGGCAGGCCTGCAATTATTACTAATATTGCTTTTGATGTTATGACTGCAGCTCCTGCTACAATGTCCGGTTTCAAAATTAAGATGCAGAATACGACTAATACTACGGTTTCCGGATTTCCTCAAACAGGTTGGCATATAGTTTACAGCAGTACTTATACTGTACCCGGCACAGGATGGAGGTGGATAACTCTTGATACTCCATTTGTTTATAATGGTACAAATCTATTAATAGAAGTATGCTTTAATAATGGAGGATATTCACAAAATTCAACTGTAGCATCAACAACGTTTTCCGGAAAAGTATATCACAAACACGAAGACCTTTCATCCGGAGACGGGTGTATAAATATTACAACAGGCAGTACCCAAACAACACGCCCGAATATTTGTTTAATTATCTGGAATGGAAATAACAGGAAAATACAAAGTGAAATACCAAAAGAATTTTCACTTTCACAAAATTATCCCAATCCATTCAATCCAAAAACAATTATCAGTTATCAATTGCCAATTAGCAATTATGTTAAGCTGACAATATTTGATGCATTAGGAAAAAACGCAGCTGTATTAGTAAACGAAAAGCAAAATGCCGGAAGTTACAGTGTAGAGTGGGATGGGACGAATTATTCTTCAGGGTTATATTTCTATAAACTGGAATGCGAAGGATTTAGTGATGTAAAGAAGTTAGTACTAATTAAATAAATTTTTTAAAAATAATATATTAGGTAAGTCATGAAAAAGTTTATTCTACTCTATTTTGCTTTAACAATTTTTACTTGCTTAATTTATTCACAATATTCATTGCCTTTTGATGAAATCAATAAAACTCATATTGAAAAAGGTACAGAAGGCATATTAGGAGCTCAATGTGTTGGAGGATTAGTGTATGATGATAATACATTTGAGGGCGGATGTGGATGGATTAGTGGTTATTATAGTATATATAAATGGGTCATGCTGATGACACCGCAATCTTATCCCTACACAATAAATCAATTGTGTTTTGCATTGACAAAAGGAACAAGCGGCTCAGCTGACTGGACCTTTGATATTGTAGTATATGATAATACAGGACCAGGCGGCTCCCCGGGTAACTTACTTGCTATAATTCCAAATCAAACAGCAGTTGGTGTACAGACATTCCCAACGGTGACATGGTTCGATTTTGCCGGCATAACAGGTATTCCTCCCATTACTTCAGGCAGTGTATATGCAGGTATCAGCTATAACGTTACATATTATACATCACATTTAATTGGTCGTGATCAATCTACAACAACACCATTAAGGGCCGGATATTTTTACACTCAAACAACCGGAACCTGGGTGCCAATACAGAACACCATCTACTCCGGCTACAGAGCTATTGGTATAAGAGCCGATGGAATAGTACAAAACTTTGCTCATAACATTTGTGTTGGTCCATTCCTTAGCTTACCGGCATACTTCAATACGGGAGTACAAAAAACTATTAAAGCAAAGATAAAAAACTTTGGAACATCAAACGAGACAGGTATTCCAATTTCATTTGTAGTGAATGGAACACAGGTATCAACAATCGCAACGAACTTAAATGCAGGTGCAGTAGATTCAGTATCATTTAGCTGGACACCAACTGATACAGGAACAAAGATACTTAAAGTCATATCATCCTTAGCTTCAGATCAATACAGAGCAGACGATACAGTAACAACAACAGTATATGTACTTCCTTCCGGAGTTTACCAGGCATGCTGGGGTCCTGGTGTAACTACAGCAGCCTATCCATTTGAAACAGGGTATATGGATGCAAGAACTCAGATGATATACACTGCTGCTCAAATTGGATTTGGTGCAGGCACAACAATCCAGAAAATCGGATTCAATGTATCAGAAGCATATCCGCAGGCAGTAATGAATGGTTTCTCAATAAAGATGCAAAATACAACCTATACATTAATTGCAGGATTTATACCATCAGGCTGGACAGAAGTATATAGCGGAACATATTCAATACCGGGCACAGGATGGCAGTTTATTAACCTTGCAACTCCATTTACTTATACAGGCGCAAATCTGTTAATCGAAATATGTTTCAACAACTCAAGCAATGCTTCCAGTTCAACAGTTTTAAGCACACCTGTCGGGCAGCAAATCTTTCATCAACATTCAGATTTACCAAACGGAGGCGGATGTACAGATCTTACAACCGGAGCAGTGCAGGTAAATTTGCCAAATATATGCTTTCAGACAAATATGATTGGTACGAAAAATATTAACAATAATATACCGGACAAATTTTCGCTTTCACAAAATTATCCCAACCCATTCAATCCTAAAACAATTATCAATTATCAATTGCCCATGAGCAATTATGTGAAATTAACAATATTCGATGCATTGGGAAGAGAAGTGGCTGTAATAGTAAACGAAAAGCAAAATGCCGGAAGTTACAATGTGGAATGGGATGGGACGAATTATTCTTCAGGATTATATTTCTATAAACTGGAATGCAATGAATTTACTGATGTGAAGAAACTGGTATTGATTAAATAACAGATTGCAGATTAAAGATTGCAGATTAAAGATTGCAGATTAAAGATTGCAGATTAAAGATTGCCTTTCCTTCACAAGTACAAGTTAGACAGGAGAGAAAACAAATCACAACGTGTTAAAGACAAGAAATATCATTGACTTAAAAGGCTTAATATATAATATTAATAATATATTCAAATTGCTGTTTCCCCTAACTTAAAAAATGAGGCTTGAAATGAAAAAACTCATTCTACTTTTTTTCATCTTTTCAGTTTTTACCGGTTTAATATATTCCCAGTCGGCTTTACAAATTGCTAATGATAGAAGTCCCTTTGTAAAAGGAACTGAAGGATTAATAGGACCGCAGTGTGTTGGAGGATTAGTCTATGATGATAACACATTTGAAAATGGGTATGGATGGGGTCCGAACTTTGGCATTGGTAAGTGGGTAATGTTGATGACCCCAACATCATATCCTTTTACTATCAATCAGGTATGCTTAGCTTTAACAAGATACCCAACACAACCTTCACTAAGCTTTACCTTTGATATCGAAATCTACGACCAGACAGGTACTGGCGGTTCTCCGGGTAACTTACTTGCTTCTGTACCTAACCAGACAGTAACTGTCGTTCCTACATGGCCTCAAGTAGAATGGTATGATTTCACAAACTTAACAGGTATTCCTGCAATTACATCCGGAAGTGTTTATGTAGGAATTAGCTTTGATCCACAACCAGTAGAGAATAGACAAAAATATATAGGAGGAGATGAATCAGCTACAACAACTCAGAGACCGGGCTATGGATATATCCAGTCAGCATGGGCACCAATTACAAACTACTTCTCGCAATATAAAGCTATCGGAGTAAGAGTCGATGGAACAGGTCAGACATATGCTCATAATATTGCAACAGGTCCATTCCTCGGCTTACCTGCGTATTTCAATACGAATTTGCAGAAACAAGTAAAAGCCAGGATAGCTAATACCGGTACATCTAACGAATCAAATTTTCCGGTAAAATTCTTTATTCAGGGTACCCAGGTTAATTCCATATCCATGAGCTTAAATGCAGGTGCAGTTGATTCGGTAACATTTAACTGGGTTCCGGCAGATACCGGTTTTATTAATATCAAAATTGTGTCTGCTTTAGCAACAGATCAAAACAGAGGCAATGATACCGTATCAACAAATGTGAGAGTGTATCCTCCGGGTTACTTCCTGACATGCTGGGGAACAGGTTCCACTTCCGTTGGATATCCATTCTATACATTCTATATGGATTCCAGAACCGATATGCTGTATCTTGCCAATGAAATAGGATCAAGCCCTGCTACGATAATGCGAATTGGATTTGATGTTATTTCTGCTGCTCCCCAGGTAATGAATGGTTTTAAAATAAGGATGCAAAATACAACTGCTTCAACAATATCCGGATTTGGAACAGGAATGACCGAAGTTTACAGCGGAGCATTTACAATGCCCGGAACCGGAATGCAGTTTATTACTCTCACTACTCCGTTTACATATACCGGAGGAAATTTGTTGATTGAAATATGTTTTAATAACTCAAGTTATACATCGAACTCAACAGTAAAATCCACCGCTGTAACAGGCAGGGTTTATCATGCTCATAATGACCTTACAACAGGTGATGGGTGTAATGATATAACAACAGGTGCATTGCAGACAACACTTCCTAATATTTGCTTTATTCCCCAAATGATTGGGATTATTAGAAAACCTGAAAGCATAGTACCGGATGAATTTTCACTTTCACAAAATTATCCAAACCCGTTCAATCCAAATACAATTATCAGTTATCAATTGCCAATTGACAATTATGCGAAGCTGACAATATTTGATGCATTGGGAAAAGAAGTAGCTGTATTAGTAAACGAAAAGCAAAATGCCGGCAATTACAGTGTGGTATGGGATGGTACGAATTATTCAAGCGGATTATATTTTTATAAGCTTGAATGCGAAGGATTTAGTGATGTGAAGAAAATGGCTCTGATAAAATAACATTTGCAATTAACAATGAGCAATGAGCAATGAGCAATGAGCAATAAAGAAAGAATAAACTTACATGCCTGATGTTATTGCTTGTAGGAGTTTACGAATATAAAAAAAACTGCCGGCTGCTAAATTAACCCTAAGCAGCCGGCAGAACTATACAAGGAGATTAAATGAGCAATAAGGGCTAAAGAATATTATTACTAGACCTAATATAATCATTCGTTAATCCTGCAATTGCCATTCACTCTATTTATTATACACTCAACACACTCTATTCACTCAACACACTCAACACACTCTATACACTCTATTCACTCTATGCACTCATTTGACTAAACTCATCTTCTTCACATCCACAAACCCTTCCGATGATAATTTATAGAAATACACTCCCGAAGCTAAATTTGATGCATCGAACAATACCGAGTAACTGCCAACATTCTTAACTTCATTTACAAGAGTAGATATTTCTCTTCCTGTAATATCATATATCTTTATTGTTACAAGTCCTTTTTGGGCAATATCATATTTTATCGTTGTAGCGGGATTAAAAGGATTTGGATAATTTTGTGAAAGCTTATACTCTTTCACAGTTGTTTGATTATTCACAACTCCAATTGGAACACCTAATAATGGTCTCTCAAAAATACCATTTCCATGTGTAACAGCTCTTAGCTTCCTGTTGATATGGGAAATCACTAAATCAATAACAATAGAGCCATCCGGCATACCAGTTTTAAATTCCTGCCAGGTGAATCCTGCATCTGTTGAAACATATACACCTAAGTCATTACCAACGTACATATGATGCGGGTCAATAGGATCAAAGACAACAGCGGATGTAGGTAAATCCGGCAGATTGTTATTAAAATCTGTCCAGTTAGTCCCAGCATTAGTTGTTCTGAACAGGTGTGAAGACCCGAAACCGGAAAGTGTTATGTAAGCAATAGAATCTCTTGTTGGATGAATTGCAATATCAATCATATACCTGTCAGGAAGATTTCCTGTTATATCAATCCAGTTATCGCCGCCATTAGTTGTCTTAAACACTTTAGCTCTTGAGCTGAACGGTGCAGTAGTTGCATAAACCATATTATCATTAACCGGAGAAGCTTCCAAGGTCAGCAAAGGATTAACACCATCAAGCGGTGCACCATTGTTCGTGATTTCCCAGCTCTCTCCTGCATTGAGGGATTTGTAAACAACAGAACGTCCCGAATACATTATTTGCGGGTTTATTTTTCCAACAATAAACGGAGCAACAAATGATGTATTTGAATTACCCGGCGGTGATACACTGCCAAAATCCACTCCCATATTAGTTGACCGCAGTATATTTAAATACTGATATGTACCGTACAATGTATCTTTATTTCTGTAATTAATAGCAGTCCAGCATCCGTCACCGCCAAGCACTCTTATCCATGCTAAATCACCGTCATAAATAGCAGTTGAGTTATCCTGCATTCCGCCTATTGAGAACAATGAATCGGTTCTTGCACTTGAGAATCCATTATAAAATTGTGTTGACTGGTATCCCCCGTTGCATCCTTCAAATGTTTCACCACCATTTGTAGTTCTGAACACACCGCCGTCATTTCCGAAATAAATTATATCGGGATTAGTTGGATGATACGTTATACAATGGTGGTCTGCATGTGAATATACAGGAGAGCCCTCAGGTCCGCCAATCGGAACCCTGCCAAAATACCATGCAGTCCAAACCGATTTTTGAAACAGGTCATATCCCCCATTAGTTGATTTAAAAATATCAATTCCGGCAGTCAGGACTTTACTCGAATCAATTGGATTTACCCCAACAAAATGCGAGTACCATCCCTGGTAAGTGGCATAATTAATATCAGATACCACAATCCACGAATCACCGTTATTTGTTGTTTTGCATAGCTGTGTCGGAGAGTTATTATTAGCTCCAAAACCAATGCTTACAAATATCACATTGGGAGAAGTTTTATACATTGAAAATACTGCCTTGCCGCCGTAAGAAGCGGGCAGACCGTTTGTGAGCTTTGTCCATGTATTGCCTGCATTGAGTGTCCGGTATATGCCGTTTCCGGGACTATCAAGATTACCGCAGGCAATGAATACTTTATTTGTATCAAGGGGATTAATTACAAGGTCTGTTACCATAATTGTAGAATCTACCTTAACCCATGATTGCCCTTTATTATATGAACGGTATGTTCCTTCAGTTGTACCTGCCCATATGGTATTTGGGTTTTGCGGATTAATGCTAATAACCTGAACACCACGTCTCTGGTTGTAAGTCCAGTCTAAGCTTTTAGTCCATGTTGCACCGCCATCGGTAGTTTTTAAAATACCTATTCCATAACTTCCGCGTGTTGTTCTGATTGTAATGCCTCCGAAGGAATTCTGGTAACCGTAAACTTCCCCTGTTCCAATATAGATTGTATTTGAATCATTCGGGTCTATTGCAATTGCACCGACACCGAGCACGGGAAAACCTGTCTGAAGCTTTGTCCATGCACTAATACCAACACCGCCTGAATAACTTCTCCACAAACCGCCGCTGGCTGAGCCCGCATATATTGTATTTGTGTTAAACGGGTTAATTGCCACTGATATTGTTCTGCCGCCAATATTCCACGGACCTATCGGTTCCCATCCTTGCTGTAAATTGTTATCAGCTTCTCCTTTTAAATTTTGTTTTGAGTATTGAAACGCACTATAATATCCGGCATCAGGAATAACTTTGTCAGGGTATGCTCTCTGCATTGCCCAGTAATCAAGTGAGTTTAATGCTCCTGAAAATTTTAATGGCTTTGTTTTTTTACCATTATTAATATTAACAAAAAACACAACAGCGGTCAGAAGTATTATCGGAAATAAAAATTTTATTTTGTTCATATAAAATGAATTAAATTGATTAATACTGACACATATCCCGGAAACATTTTATGCAAATTTCCCACCCCACCCTCTATAATTTCGATTTGTGAATTGTCAATTGCGAATTAGTGATGATAATTTAAATCCGAAATCGCAAATCCCTGCCTGCAGCAGGCCCGACTGCAACGGGCAGGCAGGCGAAATCCGAAATCCGTACGGGTTGGGTGAGATGTTAAATAATCAGAAATTAAACTCATACCCAATTTTAAAGAACCTTCTCGTATTCTGCAGCTTTGGTCCTTCAAGGTTTATTACAAAGTATGCATTGCTTCCGGCAAAGAATTCATATTGAATAAGAGTATTCCACAATGCAAGATTCCTGTAATTATCCTTCTGGAAGAAAGACCGCAGGTACAATCTATCCATTACCTTATAATCCAGCTTTGCCCTGTAAATTGTTTGCTTAACATCACCCTGTTCCAGGTAATTTAGTGTCAGGTTTAAGCTTAATCTTTCAGTTAAGCTAAGGTCAAGTTCTGCATAAGGATTTTTCAAAGCAGTACCGAAATAATCACCGCCGTAATATCCCAGGAAGAAAGCATTGGGACCAAATATTACTTTTACATTATTATCAAATAATATATTTGTATGTCTTATGAGATTTTTATTCTCATCATAATCATTCGGTCTGTTATATTCAAAGCCGTGATATAAGCTCAGCCAGCCAAATATCTTGTAGTAAGCACTGATATATGGCCCTTCCGAATAAATAAAGTTATCGCTCAGACGGCGGGTTCGTCCATAGCTTCCTGAAACATTTATATCGGAAAATGTTTTTGTATTACGCTTAAAGCTGTAGCCAAATGAGCCGTACACATTATCATAATCATTACCATAATCAGTAAAAGCGGTTGATACATTAAAATTTTTATCAAACCTTGTATATATTAAGTCAGCATATGGCCCGCCGGAGTTATCAAATTCATAATACAGATGTGCCCTGTAAGCATTACCGGGCTCATTATTGCTGTAACTCCTTATGTACTGCGGTATAAATCTAAACCTCGAAGGCAAAGTAATTTTTCCATCTATGCTTATTACTTTTTCTTCAACGTTTGTCATATGGTTTTTTGTGTAAAGAAATAAAGCACCTGCATTAAACCCGGGAAAGTTAAAGTTAGGCCTTGCAATAAAATACGTTTTCGATTTGGTATGGTCTGCTTCATCATTCCTGTCAAACTTTGGTTCATTTACAAAAGTTACACCTGCCTTAAACTTATCACTGCGGTAAGTATAGTTAGCTCCGTAATCAATACTGTCAATTGCCCTTGTATAAAAAACATTGATTGGAGTTCTGTATATATCCAGGTCTTTGCTGAAGAACGGTCTTTTTTCCTGCAGGAAGATTGGCCTGTTGTAAAACGAAAACCTGAACGGGTCTGCTTCAAGAGTCGACTGGTCTGTAAATACTGTTCCTTTTAATTTATGCTTTTCATAACTTATGTTAAGGTCACCGCCAAAAGCACCCCTGTATCCAACACCATTGAATTTTGTACCCACTAAAAACGGTGTTAAGCTTACATCAAGGTTTAGCTTTTCATTGAATGGCTTAATATCAACTTTATATGTATTTTTCAAGCTGAGCAGTTCCATATTTGGATTATTAGAATACCAATAACCTGAACCATCGGCTTTATATGCAAAACACTGGAAATCAACTCCTATTTGTTTAGTGTTTTTATTTTGCATCTTTTCAACAGGAATCTTTATTTCGCTTTCAATATAGCCCGGCTTATCACCATTAGCTTCACTGTATATTGTTGACTTTGCTTCCCATACCCAATCCCATTCATTGGACATATTTCTCTGGTTATAAATAATAGCATCACGCTGATTGTTCAAAAAACTGAAGGCAAAGAAGTAACCGTTCTGCCCTTTGTTCTCCATATCAAGCAGGATGAAGAACTCATTTTCTTCTTCAGTACTTCTATCACGTACTAAAGATTTTGAAATAACCTTTCCCTTTGGCCAGAATTTATATGCCAGATATAAAGCATCAGATGTCTGTTTCAGATATATAATAGTGCTGTCATATGCCTTTTCATCTGATTTAGGTATAGTAATACGGAAATCATTAAATATCTTTGCACCACGCCATTCGGCGTCATTAATCTTTCCATCTACCGATGGTGCAGCAGTTTCGTCATAGCTGGTCTGGCTGTAATTAAAAGAAATGCCAAACAAAAGAATGAAATTTAATATTAGAATTATTTTTTTCATATTTTTTATATGTTTTAAATTTCGAATGATTAAATAAGCGAAGGTCTGCCTGTCTTTTCGATTCTTGCCTATGGTATCGGAGGAACACAGACAGACCACAGTTTACTATATGATGAGAAAACCGTTTCGCTTATAAATGGAAGAACATCAATCTTTCAATTGTTACCAGATTACTATCCGGCTTTCATTGTTTCTGACCATGGGATCTCCTTCTTTCCCTTTAAATGCCTGTTGAAAATCCGGCATATTGGAAAGAGGACCGTTAACTCGAAACTCATTGGGACCATGTACATCAGTATTCAGGAAGAGCTTGGTTATTTCAGGAGTCATATTAATTCTCCATATCTGTGCCCATGATAAAAAGAATCTCTGCTGAGGAGTGAAACCGTCTATCGGTTTTACATTTTTACCGTCAATCGCTTTCATTAAAGCATAATATGCAATTGTCACACCACCAAGGTCAGCAATATTTTCACCGAGTGTTAATTTTCCGTTAGCTTTAAATGTATCTATTGGTGCAAAATTACCTGCCTGCAAAACAAGCTTACCGGTCAAAGCATTAAATTTTTCTTCATCTTCTTTAGACCACCAATTCTTTAAATTGCCTTCAACGTCATATTTAGCACCGCCATCATCAAAGCCGTGAGTAATCTCATGACCTATAATTCCGCCGACACCGCCGTAATTTACAGCATCATCCGCTTCAGGGTCGAAGAAAGGAGGCTGCAATATACCGGCAGGAAATACTATTTCATTTTTTGATGCACTGTAATAAGCATTTACATAATGAGGAAGCATTCCCCACTCCTGCAGGTCAGGGGCTTTACCCAGCTTGTTAATCATCCGCTTGAATCCAAATTGTGCTGCTCTTATCATGTTCTCATATAATGAGCTTCTGTTTATTTCAAGCTCTGTGTAATCTCTCCATTTATCGGGGTATCCAATCTTAACACCAAAACCATCAAGCTTTTTCAATGCCATTTGTTTGGTTTGTTCACTCATCCATGCAAGGTTGGTTATTCTGTCACGCATAGCAGCAAGAATGTTACGTACCATCTCAATTGCTCTTTCCTTTGCTTCAGGGCTGAACATTTTCTCAACAAACAGCTGTCCTAATGCTTCACCAAGCGAGCCGTTTACATAATTTAATACTGTACGCCATCTCGGCTGTTTTTGCCTGGAGCCGCTTAATGTTTTACCGTAAAAATCATAGTTTGCATCTTCAAACTTTGACCCCAGCAAACCGGCGGCATCATTTAATAAGCACCAGCGTAAATAGACTTTCCAGTCATTCAAGCTCACTTCATTTAACATGGCATCAATCTCCTGCATATATTTTGGCTGTGCAATATTGATACCGTCAACAAGCTTAGCTTCATCTATACCTGTTTCTTTGAAAAATAATCTCCAGTCAAAATCCGGAGTCAGCTTTACAAGCTCATCAAGAGTCATTTTATTATAAACTGCATCGGGATTACGCTGTTCTATATTTGTCATGTGTGCTTTTGCCAGGCGTGTCTCTATATCCATAACTGTTTTGCTGTTCGCATCGGCTGAGCCATCGTTAATCAGAGTAAACATTTGTTTTATGTAATCAACATATTTATTTCTCAGCTCTGCCGATTTATCATCTTCTTTCAAATAATAATCCCGTTCCGGCAATCCGATTCCGCTCTGATAGAACTGTGCAATAACTATAGAGCTGTTCTTATCATCCTGTCCGGCATACATTCCAAATAAATTTTGTATCCTTAAAGTGTGATAATATGCAATTACTTTAACAAGGTCTTCTTTGGATTTTATTGAATTTATTTTTTCCAAAATGTCTTCAATTGGTTTTGTACCTAATGCATCTATTGCATTTGTATCCATAGCAGTATAATAGAGGTCACCTATTTTCTGCATGTTGCTTCCTTTAGGAGCATTTGAATTTGCCGCTTCTTCAAGTATCTCCTTCAATACCCTGCTGTTCTGGTCATACAGCATCTGGAAGCTTCCCCACCTGTTAAACTCCGGAGGTATAGGATTATTCTTCAGCCAATTACCGTTTGCATAGCGGTAGAAGTTGTCATTAGGGCTTATTGTAGTATCAAGGTTTTCCTTATTTATCAGGTTCCTAAGTCCTGAATCGCTGCCATCCGGGTTATGTATGAAATATCCGGATGAAAGAAATGAATATACCATAAGTGTTGTGATAAGAATAAAGAAGTTTTCTTTAGATTTTATAATTTCCATAGGCGTTATGATTTTTTATTTTTGTGAAAATAATACACCAAATCTCATTTGCCAAATACTATTTAAGGGAATTCATTGAATCCTGATTATCGTTTTTAAATGCAATTACTCGATTTTATTATAATTTTACATTATATTCACATAAATTTTTTCATAAATAACGGAAAATTTACATATATCCATAGCATTCTATGAAACCAAGCAATGACCTGTTCGACCTTATTAAGTCATTGACAAAAAGTGAAAAAAGGTATTTTAAGCTTTTTGCATCAATGCAGAAGGGCAGTAAGAACTATGTTAAACTATTTGATGTAATTGAAAAGCAAAAGGTTTATAATGAATCTTTAATTAAGGAAAAGTTTAAAAATGAGAAATTTATTAAACAGCTCACATTTACAAAGAATTATCTTTATAAGCTGGTGTTCAAAAGCCTGATACATTACAGCAAGGAAGGACAGATTGACGGCAAATTAAACGAAATAATAAACAGGGCGAAATTATTATATAATAAAGCTTTATATAAACAATATTTTAATATACTTGAAAAAGGAAAAGAGACAGCTTTAAAGTATGAAAGATTTAATTTGTACCTGCAAATGATAGAGCTTGAGAAAGTAATAATTATTAAAAAGATATTTCCGGAAAAAGATTCTTCTTTACTTTACAGGCAGGAAATTTTTATTATCAATAAAATAAAGAACCTGGCTAAATATAATATGATGGTTGAACGGCTAACAGGTATATATAGAGTTAAAGGCCGTTCACGTGATATCGGTTTGAACAGGTTTCTTGAAAATCTTAAAGACCATCCGCTAATAAAATCAGAAGAAATGGCTATATCAGCCAGAGCAAAGGAGCAATATTATTTTATTCATCAATTAATTGCGGATTTTTACGGTGATTTTGAAAAAATGCATTTCTTTGCCGAAAAAAGATTTGAGATAATACAGCAAAATATACATCCGTTTGAAGACCACTCCTTTAACTTCTGGCATGATGTGTTAATGTATCTGCTGTTGTTAAGCATACGTTTTGATAAAATGGAAATGGTTGATAAATATTATAAAATGCTGGGCAAATACTCTAAAGATACGGTATCTGAACATGTTACTTTGTTTCTTATTCGTACTTATTTGAATATTGTACTTATTATTAAAAACAAGGAATGGGATAAGCTGGATGGTGAAGTGGAAAATATTGAAAAAGGTTTTTTGAAGTATGAAGGTAAAATTGACAGGAATTTTGAGATATTAATTTATAGTGTCATTATTAAGGCGTATATACACTCCAAATGTTTTGAATCTGCATTAAAATATACCAACAAGCTGCTTAACCATCCTTTAGTTTCTGTACGTCAGGATGTTGAATGGTATTCGAAGATATTGAATCTAATAGTTCATTATGAACTTAAGAATTATATGCTGCTAGAGTACCTGATAAAATCAACTTACCGCTATTTATACAAACGGTCACAGCTCTATAAGCTTGAATCATTGATATTAAATTTTATAAGAAAACTTCCAAGAATTAAAAATGATGAAGAGCTTGCCGAGCATTTTATTTTCCTTAAAAAAGGAATGACAGAAATAAAGGACGACCCGTTCGAAAAGAACGCTTTCTTCTTTTTCGATTTCATCGGATGGACTGATGAGAAGATAAAAGAACTCAAGAAGAAATGACCTTATACTTTTCATAAAAACTTATTTCCTGATTTAACTGTTTTCATAACAAGTATTTTTATTTATTCAGTATTATTACTGACAAAACGGAATTTATATAAATTTATTCTGTTATATAATAAAAGGTTATATAACTGCACTTTAGGGGTAAAAAAACAATTATTTACCTTCTATAGTGCTTTTTTATAATCCCTTTGTTATTTATTAACATAATAACTTTTAAATAGCTGATATTTCTTTAACTTTAATTATCAATTTTATGCTCAGATACAAAGCCGACATAAAAACTATAATCTACATGGTTATAACAACCGCACTTCTGGTGTTGCAATGGACTGTTATTGGTGTGCATCCGGTTTCTTACACAGTTTATTTATTTTTATCAGTTTCAGTAGCTGTGATTACACATAATCATAACCATCTTACGATCTGGAAATCGAAGATAATGAATCAATTAACCGACTGGTGGCTGACAGTTTTTTATGGCTTTCCAATATTTGCGTGGATACCAACTCATAATAAGAACCATCATAAAATGAACAACCGTATCGGTGATTATACTATAACTTACCGTTTCAGCGAGAAAAATAATCTTGTAACGCTCCTTACTTACCCGACAATCAGCGGATATTACCAGCAGAAAGCTATAAGGAATTTCCTTAAACATCTTTGGACAAATAACAGGACGCGTTTTTACCTGTGTATTTCACAGTATGTAATTCTTGCAGGATGGATTGCTGCAGCATTTTTTATGGACTGGCAGAAAGCTATTCTTTTTGTTGTGATTCCACAGCAGTTCTCACTTTTTAGTGTGCTGATATTTAATTATGTACAGCATGTACATGCAAACGAAGAATCAGAGTATAACCATTCAAGAAATTTTACAGGTTTACTCAATTATATGCTTTTCAATAATGGGTATCATACAATTCATCACGAAGTAGCAGGACTCCACTGGAGCGTTTTACCTGAAGAACATAAAAAGATTGAACATTTAATAGATGATTCATTAAAAGAGAGAAGCTTTTGGTGGTATATATTCAGAAATTATTTCCTCGGATTATTCAACAATAAGTTTAAGACAGATTCAATGAGACTGCTGCGCATAGAGCAGGAAAGAAGAAAAATGCAAACAGCGTAGAGAGTTCAGAGAGTTTGGAAAGTTTGGAAAGTTTGGAGAATAAAAAAAACCGGAGTATTGATAATACCCCGGTTTTTTATTTACCGAATTACTTTTTAATAACGTGAGTTATATCTTCTTGAATTTCCACTGTTATGATTATTTGAAACGGTCTTTGGCTTAGCAGGGTTAACTGTAAGCGGTCTTCCGTTTACCATAGTTCCATCAAGATTCTTTATAGCTTCTTCAGCTTCATTTTTCTTCGGCATTTCAACAAAACCAAATCCTTTAAGCATATTTGTAAACTTATCTTTGATAAGATTAATGCTTGTTACTTCGCCATACTGTTCAAATTCTTTACGAATTTCAGATTCTGATGCGTCTCTTGAGATGTTTCCTACATAGATGTTCATATTAATTCTCCTGCCCTTTTAAGCGGGCTATTAGTTGTGTACCCATAAATAGGTGTACATTTAGTTTGAAAAATCGATTAAAGGAATAAAACGTTAAATTGAGTTTAATGAATTAATAGAAAAATTTAAGAATCCATGTGGTTAAAATCGAAGAAAAATCGAAAGAATATTACTCCAAGTTAGATTTTCGCGATAATAAACCGAAAGCCGCTCTTTAACTATTTTTTGCTTTCAATCTGTGACCAAAATAACAATTAAATCTATTAATAGCAACACATTATAATTCAATAACCTCCTGAATTTTCATATCGTTCCCATAGATTAAAAAAATCAGAATCAGCTGAAAAAAATAAGGGCAGTGGTTAAAGCTGCCCTGTTTTTTTTTGAAGGAGGTTTTACTAATTAAAGTAATTCATCATAACGCATCGTACGTGTCATTTAAAACCTGTAAATAATAATCCTTATAAAGCAGTTCAAATAAACTGCCGGATATGAAACAAATCCAATTTTTAATAGATGTTTAAAACTGAAATGGTATTTAAAAAGAAGCCTGCAGAATGGAAGAATGTTTAGCTTCTTTTACCGGAAGATATATTATCACCTATTAAATATAGTTCTCTTAAAAATTCAGCAAAATATGACCTGTTAACTCATAATCTGCTAAATCTCCCCTTTTGCTTTCTGAACCATTTAAAAATATAACTATATGTTTTTTAATGCTATACCGCTTTTAAGGTATTCGAATTTGGTGAAAATTATTCATTCCGCTTTTAAATATAAGAGAGGAACATTTCTATTGTTTATACGATAAATATATATAAAATTAGAATATGAAAAGAAATGGGATTTTAAAAATATTAAAAGCTCTTGAATTTGCTGCCGAAAAGCACAAAGATCAAAGACGTAAGGGAAAAGATGCCACTCCGTATATTAATCACCCTATACAGGTTGCATCATTATTGGTAGAATACGGCAAAGAGGAAGATGTAGATTTAATCCGGGCAGCATTGCTGCATGATACTATTGAAGATACCGAAACGACACCTGATGAGCTTGAGCAGCATTTTGGGCTTGAAGTAAAACGTCTCGTACTGGAAGTAACAGATGATAAAAATCTTCCCAAGAAAATCAGGAAACAGCTCCAGGTTGAAGATGCACCAAAGAAATCCGATAAGGCGAAAATGTTAAAATTAAGCGATAAGATTTGCAATATAAAAGATGTTGTTCACTCCCCGCCGTCCCATTGGTCAGTAGAAAGAAGAAAAGAGTATCTTGATTGGGCTGAGAAAGTTGTTAAAGGTTTAAAAGGGGTACATCCTGTTCTGGAAGAAATGTTTTATAAATATCTTATCGAAGGAAAAGAAATATTATCAAAGTTTGAAAGTTGATTCTTATTATAGGTAATACTTATAAAGTATTTCCTTCAATAAAAAGGCAATGCTTCAATAATTTTTGATATATCACATTTTCTAATTAACAGAAAATTTACAAAGTGTCTGGCCTCTGTGAACTCCATGGTGCACAACAATAGAATAAATATAAACCCCTGCTTTCCAGGTTTTCCCTTTTAAAGGAAGTAATCTCAGTATATATACACCCGGGTTAACAGAACTTATTGCGCTAATATGACTATACCCTCCCCCGTTTCCAACAATTTCAGTACATAGTGTGAAATTCGCGGCATTTAAACCAATCACACCTGCACCATTAGGGTCTATAACACTTACAACCAAATAAGTTGGGCTTGTATTCCCGGAAGATGTTTGAGTATTTTCTACAATTGCAGTTACTTCTAATTTTGACATATATTATGAAATGATTTTTATTATACCTACTCTTTTATGGATTTTCGGTTCACTCCAATGCATTATGAATAATATTTATAAACTCTGTAAAAACTTTTCCTGATATAATTGACGAAAGACAAATGAAAACAAGCTCAAATCTAAATAAATTACCATTAAAAAAGTCTCTTCCAATTACTTCACTCATAAGTATACCGCCTGCAATTCCACCAATAATACCTGATGATATACGTAACGACAGAGGCAGAATCCTGAAATATTGAAATCTGTCATGTGATGCTGGATAAGACAGTTTTTTCAAAACCCACCACCGTGTCGGGTACAATGTACCAAAATAGCCCATCACGGCAGAGAATAAAAGTAATCTGAGCATGAAACCTGGTATAATATTATCTTTAAAAAAATGGTTGTTCGGATAAGATACCATGACCTCGGTAAATATATTAGAATTAAGCATTTGAAGTCAAAGAGAATTTTTCACAAAAATCCAAAAAATTTTTCAGTAAAATACAGGATAATTCACCGGAACTTGCTGTTTATTAGATAATTATTCCATTTTACCGGTTAAAAAAAGCATTAAAATATTTTATTTATTAAGAGGGTATCTGCCTTATTTAAAACCACTTTAAAAAGACATGGACAGGGATGAATGCGGATTATATAGAAATAAAGAAAAAGAGGCTGTCTCAAAAGCCCAATTTATAAAAAAGTGCAGATTAATGTTTATTAAATAAACAAAAAAAAATCCCAAATAGAAATTTGGGAATTAGTAAGGGGCTATCCTTTTGAGACAGCCTCTTTTCTTCTTCTTAAGAATTTAATATCAGAATAAATATAAGAGCCGATTAGAACAATTTATTTATTGTCTTCTTTCTCCGATGTAATGCTCCAAGTATCCTTCGAAGATTGATATCAAACAAATAAACAGGAAAAAATAGGGAGCAAAATTGTGCTGCATTACAACCGATGCAAGTCCGACTAAGCTGTCTAAACTTGAAATCAGGGATAAATAAACAATAACCAGTACAACCAGGATTACCGATAATATATTTACATAATTAAATTTATCCGAAATTTTCAAGCTGAAAAAGTTCATAGCAAATGCTGCAATCAAAGCGATGAAAATAATTAAATATAAAGTATGCAGCGGTCCATAATCAGCATTTATTCCTTTGAGTATTTGAAGCTCGGGGGGAAACCTGTTAAAGGCAAAATCAAATGCTGTGAACGAAACCGATTGACCTGCAGATCTTATTGTAAGCCATGGCAGGAAAAATAATATTATCATCAATCCAAAAAATATTTTCCCAAGCCAGTTTGTATTTAACTTCATCTGCAGTGTCCCTGCATCATAAGTTAACTGAGAACCTCCGAACATGGAAAAATACTGTCTTACTACAGGGTTTTCCTTATTAAGCTCACAGCTTCCGAGATAAATTCTATCGTTTGTTTTAACCGGTGACTTGTTAATTATTTTTTTCCCGTTAACAAATGTACCGTTCAGCGACCTAAGGTCTTCGATGTAAACGATATTGTTTTCAACAAACAGCTTTGCATGCTTGCTTGATACACCGATATCATCAATAACCACATCACAGTTTGAAGACCTACCTATTAATATTTCCCTGGATAAAATACCCTGCCCCTGGAAAGATGATTGCTGTACAATTTTGGTCCCTGAAGAATAAGATGCAGAAGATGAAGAAGGAGCCATTGTTGATGAAGTTCCGAACCTGGCACCACAGCCGGAGCAAAATACTGCACCGGTAGGATTTTCTTTATTACACTTTGGACATCTCATGATAATTTAATATTTGAGTTATAAATTTCAGTTAATTTCTGTATACATTAGTTGATTGGGTTGCAGTTGTAACATTTATTTTTTTATTTTCAGCATCTGCCGCAAGAGCTGCCCATACAACACAAACCGGATGTGTAAAGAAAAAGGAAAAGCCGAAGGTCAATATCCCAAGTAATAATGATACCCCAAGCATAACTAATCCGCCTGTAATAGTGGAATACAACATGCCTAAAGGACCAAAGAAGATGGCAAGAGTTATTGCCACCCCGACGCTTTTGGGGCTTCCCTGGTACACAACCTGGGAAGTTTGCTGAACAATTTGCTGCTGCATCAACGGCTGCTGCGGTATTTGCTGAGGCATTGAAACCGGAAATTGCTGCGGGGTTTGACTTGTTACAACACTTTCTACATAGGTTTTGTTTTGCACCACCTGCGGAGAGACTGTCATGTTAAACAGATTCCTGACTTCGGGTATTGAGGTATCAAGCACAGTCATTCCAAAATTGATACGGTCACCGGGCATTATTTCTGTACGTATTATCTTATTTCCATTCACAAATGTTCCGTTTGTGGAATTCAAGTCTTCAATAGTAACTTTTCCATTCTGTACGAAGATACGTGCATGATGAGAAGATACACCTTCCGATGTAATTGATATTGTATTATCGGAACCTCTTCCTACTGTAACTATAGGATAATTTAATGTGCTTGAAAGAGGTTTTTCAAGACGGGTACCGCAATGAGCACAAAAAGCAGCAGAATCAATATTTGGTTTATTGCAATTAGGACAGTTCATACTATTTTATTTTAATTTTAATTTATAAAAGACCTAAACAATATTTTAACTTTATTATTTTTTTCACTGAATTATTAACCTGTTCCTCGAAAGCTTTATCTGTTTTCATTTCATTTAGAATTGAATTCAAAAGCTTTGTTTCATCTGTAGGCATTAAAATCATATCACAGCCTGCCTTTACAGCAGTTAAAGAAGGATGCTCGAATTTATTTAATGCTCCCATATTCATTGCATCGGTTATTACTATACCTTTGAAACCAAGCTTCCCTTTTAATAACCCGGTTATAACTTTTCCTGAAAGCGATGCGGGATATCCTTCAGTATTAAACTCTTCATTATTCCTTATAGCTATATGCCCAACCATCACCGATATTACACCGTTATCAATCACATTTTTAAATATATCAAGCTCATGCAGTTTATTATCGATAAATATAAGTTCTTTGTGGCTATCCCCTTTTACATAACCATGTCCCGGAAAATGTTTAGCTGTTGCAGCAATATTAAGCTCCTGAGTTTTTTTTATATATGCATTTGCCAGTTCTGTTATTTTTTTTTCATCAGTTCCAAAAGACCTGTCACCGATTATTTCCTTATTGAATCCAAGGTCACACACCGGGGCGAAGTTTTGGTTAAATCCGATATCTTTAATTATATTGGTTACCTGTTCTGCCGTCTTTTGTGATTGTTCTACTGAATTTATCTTCTCTGTGTGCGTAACATTTGAAATTCCGCTTATCCTGTTATTTATCAAACTTGGTTCTGCATCACATGAAAATATTAAAGGCAGAGCGTGAGTTTCATAATTAACTTTCTTTAACTCTTCAATCAAACTGCTAAGAGACTCTTTTGAGCCCTTCAAAAGTATTACTCCGCCAACTTTCTTTTCCTTTATTAAGCCAATTACTTCCGAACGCGGCTTGCCGTTTTCACCGCATGAAGTAACAATCATTTGTGATACTCTTTCTTCGGGTGAAAGAGAATTAAATTTATCATTTACTTTAGAATCCAGTGAACTGTTATCTTTTAAAAAATCTTTTAAAGTAAATTTTTCCTGTTCATCTTTTTTCTGCGGAACATCTTTCTTTTGGTTTAGTGTATCAATTTTATTCCCGGTATCCTGTTCTTTTTTCCCGCCGCATGATATAAATAAAACAGCTGTCACAATAATTACAATATATATTTTTACCATTGTTTAATTTCTATATTATTTACTTTTATTATCTTCCAGCTATTGTAGAATTTCTTCAGGATAAAATCCTGCTTATATCTTCCATCTTTATTTACCGGGTCATAAGCAAAATAATCAACATAAACAGAAGCATCATCGCCGCTTTCATAATTTAAAGAAATATTTTCAACTGAAGTACGGTTAATCCCCCCAAAAGATTTAGTTGAGCTGAAATGGTCATAACTGCCCCATGCTTTATTTTGCTGCCTGTTAAATGCATCCCTGAAATTCCCGCTGCCTAAATCTTCCACGAAATGCTGCACTACTTCCACTGCAGCATTTACTGTTTTCGTTGGCTGCTGCTGCTGCGTTTGAGGCAGTGTTTGACCTGATGATGTGCTCTTGTTGGTTGATGTTGTTACTTTATCAATATTTGAGTCACCATTCTGCAGTACCGAATATAATACAACTACAAGTGCAATCACGAAAAATATTATTCCTCCTATAATTGGCATACTCATTGTTTTTTTCTTTACCTGCTGCTGATAAACAGCAGCCGGTCCGTAATTTTGAATAACAGTACGGTTTACAGGTGATTCAATTACTGTTTTCAATGATGATGGACCTGATGCTCTTGAAAAGCTCCCTGATATTGCATCTTTAAACTCCTCGCAGCTCTGAAATCTGTACTCAAGCTCTTTTGCTGTGGCTTTGCAGATTATCTGGTCCAGATTATCCGATATATTTGGTATATATGCTCTTATTGATGGCAATGGTTCTCTAACTATTTTTGTCTGTATCTCAAATTCACTCTCTGTGGTTGTATTATAGGGCAATCTGCCTGATAGCATCTCAAATAATGTGACTCCTAAAGAATATATATCACTTCTTAAATCCACTTCTTTACCCATCACCTGCTCCGGACTCATATATATTACTGAACCCATACGTGTGCCTGTCTTGGTTAATTTCATATCACCTTCTACAATCTTTGCTATTCCAAAGTCCAGTATCTTGGGTGTGTCATCTGATTGTAATATTATATTGGATGGTTTTATATCCCTGTGAACAATACC
>Ga0105092_10000020_pt1 | contig 71912 bp, 105 predicted proteins | sample PPLLak2March2015_FD_87021 | JGI IMG/M metagenome (GOLD analysis project Ga0105092, IMG submission 87021) | Freshwater sediment microbial communities from Prairie Pothole Lake near Jamestown, North Dakota, USA - PPLs Lake P7 Core (1) Depth... | ecosystem: Environmental > Aquatic > Freshwater >... | reverse complement strand
TGCAACCTCAGGTTTCCCGAACGTCTCGAAGATGATCTCGATCGGTTCTTGCTTGGTACACATCCCGAGATCGAACGACATGAAGGGATCGGGTGTATTCCAGAACGCCGGATCGACGGGTCCACTGGACAAGAGGTTTCTCGATCTGAAACGAGTGATCGACTGCACAGTCGTCTCGAAGGCCTTGTTCTTGCTGCTGATGGCTGCGATGTCGATCGGCTTGCCGTCCGAAGGCGCGCACTCCAACACCGTGGCACCAGCGAGATCGCCCTGACACTCGACGTACATCTTGCGCGGGTGCGGAGTCTTGAGCAGCAACTCGTAGACGTCGGAGCGATGCTTGTGCTCGACGAGCTTGACGACCTGCGTGTCTTTGATGACCTCGATCTTGTTGTCGACGATCTCGACGTCGAACTGGACTTTGATGGTGTGTCTCATTTCGCCAACTCCAGGAACTCTTCGACCTTCGCATCTCCAAGAACCGACTGCAACTTGAACGCCATCTGAGCCGCCTGAAGCGGGCTGTCCTTCATCAGCTTCTCGGCGTCCTTGCGGAGCATCATCATCTGCGCCTGCACAGCAGCATCGCTACCGCTTTCGGCTGCAGCGATCAGGCCGTCGTAGCGCAGCGCTCCGACGATGCGACGGATTTCCGTGCGCTGGTACTCGTTGAGCGAAGCGATGAAGTCGAGCACGCCTTGCGCGATGCCACTGGACGCAGGCGGGGGTTCGACCTCGGCGTCAGGGTCGATGCCCAACGTGTCGCGCACGAGCATGGACATCTCGATCCACAGGCCCCTGCAGCGATCGTGTTCGGGATCATCCTCGTCCGGCACCGTTGGGCACTCCGGATACGCGAGCGCGTACGCGAAGTCCGTGAGCGCGTACGGATGAGCATCGACACCGAGCTGGTCGACGGCCGCTTTCACAGCTTGGTTGGGCGGCAACGCCTTCGCCCTCGGCAATGGCTTTGCCTTCGCCCGCAGAGCCCAGCCAACCACGGCCAATCCGGCTGCGATCGCGATGCCGATGCTGAGCCAGAAGGCGGTGGATGGGTTGGGCTCACGATCAGGCATCAACATCCCCTAGCAGGTCGTCAACCGCTTGATGCGCTTGCGTCTTCGCGTCTTCTACATCCTCGCCCACACCTTCCGAGACCGTTCCGCTCTCGTCACGGACTTCCCAAACGATGTAGCCGCGACCGAAGTATACGAGTGTGAAGCCGCGGTACTGCTCGCGACCGATCTCCTCAAACTCGACTTCGGGTTGGCTGCCACTCTGCAGAGACGGTGGCACCGCTGTCTCGCGTTCGAGTTTTCTTTTCTGTTCTCCGCTCAAGTAGACGGCAACAGCCGCAAGTCCGATCGCACCCCAACCCCATTTCTTGTGTCCCCGAGTCAAGTCGTAGATACCTGCGGCTGCAAGCGCAAGCGCACTCACATCGTACGCATTCATGTCAACGCCCTCTTGAACTCGTCGAGCAACGTTCCCGTGAGCTCGTGTCTCGCTCCTGCAACCGAGTAGAGCTCGGCACCTGTCGTGTCGACCATGTCGAGAACACCGTTGTAGGGCACGATCTCGTCCTCAGTTCCAGCAACGACGATAACCGGGACCGTGAACTTCTGCCACATCGATCGCGGAATGCCCGTGGATGCAACGACAGCTCCACTCAGGAGCTCGGGATGTTTCGCCACGAGTGCGAGCACCACAGCACCGCCTTGCGAATGCCCTGCGAGAATCGGCGTGCCGTAGCAACGCTGGATCGCCGAGAGAAACGGAACGATTCGTTCCACAGCTGCATCGAGCTGCGCCGCGAAGTCTACATCAGCGAACTCGACTTGCGTCCACGCAGCACCGCGTCCGATCGACACCGGTCCTCGCACGTAGATGCCGGGCAAACCGACTTTCTGCGCGAACGCCTTCTCGGTGCCGCCGCGGCCGTGCAAGAAGACGATCGGTGTCGATGCACCCGGCACAACGTGATAGCGGAAGCCAGCAAATGTTCCGTCACGAAGCGGAGGACAACCTCTGCTCGATGTTGCCGCCTTGCGTCGCCGTCGAACGAGCAGCAGCGCACCAGCAGCAAGACCACCGAGAACCCACCACAAGGTGGTGTCCTTCACTCTCGTTCCCTCCGAGCGAACTCTTCCCAGCCAAGACCGGTCTCTTCGATGAACTGCGCGCACGCGTAGATGTCGTCCGGAAAAGCCGACACCATCTCGGCGAAGTCGGCGACCTCGCGCCAGTACCGAGCGCGATCGAAGCGCTCGGGACTTGGATCGGGACTCAACACGGTCGGCGGTCCCGCATCGAGTATGGCCTGCAGCTTTTCGGGCGGCGTCATCCCTTCGAGCTCGCCGAGCATGCGCGTCATCTCGACCTTGAAGTAGTACTCGCGCTCGTGCACGGGATGACGGACCTTGACGGCCTCGGCGATGCATCGAACCGGACCCGGCACTTCCGGGTAGTTCTCAGCTTCCCACTTCCGAACGTTGGGACGTTCATGTTGTTCGAGAAGTTGTGCTCGAACATCGAGAAGGTTGCAGATCGACCGCTCCGCTTCCCCAAGACTGCACACGTGCATGAACGTGCGATGCACGATCGACCAGATCGTGGTTTCGAGGTCAGCAACGATCTTGTCGAGGCTCATGCCGTGGTCTCCGGGTACTGGATCGCTTCCTCGATCCTCGCACGCGCTTCTGCTTCCGTCACGACACCGGCCCAGTCTCTGGCACCTGTCGAGGTTGCCCACACGACTATCCAGGGACACAGCCCATCCGGACACTCGATCGGTGCTGGCAAGAGCAACAATCGCCACTCGATCTTCCACGCGCCTGCGTTGGTGATATGCGTGCGACTACCGGAGTCGTAGACCTGCCAACCTCCCGGCACGTACTCCGGCTTCGGCATCGCCGCTTCGATGTCGACAGCGATCGGCTGCGGCACGACAGTCGTACTGGTCTTCGCAGGCTTCTTCTTCCACTTGATTACGTCTGTAATCGTGAGGTACCAGAGACCAGCGCCCGCTATGACAGCGGCACCGAGGATCGCAGCAGTCGAGGGTTTTCGAGATTTCTTCACCGTTGCCTCCGATCGACGATACAGCACAAGGTGAACACCAGCCACACCCCGAAGACTCCGGGCCCGAGGTTGGTTTGTTCAACGATCCACAGAAGCATCGCAAACCTCTGCGCGAAACTGTGACTGCTGTGGCTCGGGCAACGACGCCACAAGAGCTTCGGCTTCGGTTGGCTGTTCGGTGTCGAGGTACGCGCAGTAGAGCGTGAACACGTGCGTCAGGTAGACGGGCTCGTCGGGCTGCGTCAGCTTGAGCGACGCCTTGAACTTCTCGATGGCGAGCACCATCTGCCCGAGTTGTTCAGCGATGAAGCCCTCGACCATGTAGAGCCGCTGCTTGTCGTCCTCGAAGAGCGCACCGGCAACGAAGCGCAGGACCTCGGCGAAGCTCGGGTCCTCCACAATATCGTCGATGCAGTGCGAGACGACGAGGCTGACGACGTCGCGATGCAAGTCGTCTTCGCAGGTGACCGCGTTGTGCACGAGCTCGTCCTCGAACGTCCGTGCATGCACACCGAAGCTGCGCATGAGCTCGATCGTCCGCTGCTTCGTCTCGTCGTTGCGTTCGGCGACGAGGAGCATGCGGTATTCAGAGATCTGCTCGTCACGGTTCACGGCTCGTCGTACCCCGGATGTCGTCGTTGAGCATCGAGCGACATGACCTCGAACGTCCACGACGGTTGCGGCACATCGCGCTCAGCTTCCGTGAACGAGCTTCGCATCGGTCCCTCGCGATACACCTCTCGACCGAGACCATCGCGGTCCTTCCATCGCGCTTGGTAGCACGGACCTTCGTTGCTGAACCAGGTGACGATCTCCGACTTCACGAACTGCTCTCCTGGGGGTGCACGAGGATCTGCCGCTTCCAGTCCCCGTCCGAATCGTTCAACGTGAGGATGACCCCCGGCTTCTGCTTCTTGGGAATCACTTGAACGGTCCACATGTCCTCGTCGTCCTGCAGCAGCAACACGCCGACCGCGTTGTCGTTCGAGCTCGTGACGTAGATGTCCACCGGTCTCGTCGTGGGAACGGGGAACCTGTAGATCGTTCCGACCTCCAAGTCGATCGGCAACGGCGGCATCGCGATCGGCTTCCACAGAGCGTCGGCGTCGCCTTTCCAGATGGCGCCGACGATCGGCAGGTAACTGTCGCTGATGGCCCAGTCCATCACCACGCGCGTCTGCTCGGGTGTCGTATCGATGTACTCAGCTTGGTCTTCGCCTTCGAGCGTCTCTAACCACGATCCGTTCATGCGCTGAGCGACCAGGAGGGAATTTCCAGGAAGATCTCCGAGTTCCGTTTCGTACGTCGCGTATGTCGTCGCGTAGAGCGGGACCTTGACGCTCTTGCCGACGTCTTGGAAATCCTTGAGCGCGGCTTGTCCCTCGGCGTTGTCTCGATACGCCAACAAGACGAACGGCGGGTCCGGGCGATAGCCCGGGATCTTCGGCAACAACTGCACCGTTCCAGGAACAGGGGTGCTGCTCGGGAGCTTCTTGCCCTTCTCCTTGGCCTTGGCGTCCTTGGTGAAGTACCAGTAGCCGACTCCGCCCGCGACCAGCAGAAGAGCAGCGATGGCTCCGGGGCTCGGATTTTGAAAACGTCGAAACAGTGCTTCGCGCGTCATGACTTGTTGCTCCTCAGCTTTCCCATCGATCGATCTCTGCTTTGGCGTTGTCGACGGCTTCCGAGACCGAGTCAGCGTTGCCCTCGATGACGACGAGTTCCGGATCGGAACCTTCCGGAGGGCGTGCCAACCAATGCCACGGACGAACATTCACGTCGTAGTCCGGTTCCACGGTGATTTTCCAACCGCGGTACAACTGCTCTGTCGATGCGGGCTTCGTCGGCCCCTTCGCCTTGGCTTCCCGGGTGAAGTACCAGTAGCCGACGCCACCTGCTGCAAGAAGCAGCAGAGCGATCGTGGTTGGACTCGGGTTCCGCAGGCGCCGCGACATGTCGTCAGCGTAACACGAGGTCCAGTCTGCGCTGGAAGCGAGTCCGTAGATTGCCGCCTAGCCGCTGTTCTCGATCGCTAGACGTCGGGGTCCGGCACCGGGATCCCGATATCGATCAGCCGTTGTCGCACGCTGGGATCGGACCACTTGGAGTGCTTCGTCTTCTCGAACGCATCTGCCACGAGGTCGATGTCCTCGGTCACGCCGTAGACGAGCAACGATCCGTCTTCAGCCCACCGCACGAGCCACACTTGGAGCTCGTGCTTGTCCGTCTTCACTTTGAGGAGCGGGCACCACTTGGGTTGCGGTTCGAACGACGGGACCTTCGGAGCACCGCCGCTCGGCATCTTCGCTTCGGGATGCGTGCAGTGTTCTTGATGACGATGCCTACAGTTGACGCACTTCATGAGCAACCCGTTACCTTCTGCAACTGTTCGAAACGCGGTCGAGTTGATTGCACGGGGGAGCTGGCGGCGGGCACGACTCGTACGAAGCGATGAGCACGCCCACGAGCAACAGGTCCCACACGAGCCAGCTCCAGTTCTTCCACCACCATCTCCAGCTCATCGAGACATTTTAGCATGTCTTTTTCTTCCCGATCTCTTCACCTTCGAGCAACGCTTTCGCGAACAGATCACACCATCGCTCCTCAGCCCGGTCGGGCGGATCTCGACGCCGAAAGAAAAACGTGTGGCCGATCTCGTGCGCGATGGCGAAGCGCTTTTCTGCTTCGGTCATCGCCGGCCCGTCGAACCACACGATGATGTGGCCTTCTTCACGCATGACGATCATGACCGGCGTGCCGACGAGCTTCGCGGAGGTCTTGCTGCGACGGTGGCTGATCTTGAGCTCCCGACAGATGCGGTCGAGGTCGACCGGTACTTCCTTGCGAAGTGGAGCTGCAGCCTCCTGTGGATGTGGAGGCATCATCACGCTCCCAACCGACCTCGGTTCACGGCGAGATGCATGACGACGGTCATCGGTTGACGAACTTCGAGCTCGATCGGGAACGGGTCGAAAGACCCTACGTCGAAGGGACAGTACTGCACGTCCTCCGGTGTGAAGAAGCGCAGGTCACATGCTTCTGGTAGATCAGCGAAACCAATCCGGTGAACGAGTACCTGATCTATTTCGACCTGAGCACGGACTCCGATGACCGGCGCCAAGACTTCGGGATACCAAAACGCCTTCGGCATCGGTGTGACCAAGATACGATGAAGACGATACGACGTCTCGATAGGAACGAGCAAGCTCACGTACGAGAACCCTTCTGAATCCGAGACCATCGGGTTCTCGTAGCGGATGACGATCGGATCGCTCACCGATTCGGGCACTCCTCGTGGTGCTCGTCGTTCGTACATGCATCGAGGCACGGGTACATGCCGCCGTGCTTGCGCGTCAGCATGCCCGACATCCGGTATATCGGGTTCCGAAACTTGATGGACTGCTGGTCGATGGTGGCGCAGGCTTCGAAGGCGAGGGCGCCATCGATCTGCTCCCGGTGCTTGAGCTCCCGCGACACGAACACCTCAGCCTTGACGTAGTGCTGCTGCACGTTCCGGTACATCACGCGGATGCCGTGCGATCCAGAACGATAGATCTCCATGGGGTGGCAACCACGTCTCTTGAGATGCTGCTCGACGACTTCTTTCAGCAAGTCGAGTGTCGTGTACGCGAGCAAGTCCATCAGCAACGGTCCTTCCTCCGAGATGCTTCCGCTGCATCGAGTGCTCTCTCGTAGACGCGACATGACACCTGCCACTTCTTCAACAAGTTCGAAGTATCGGAGCCGCTCTCGATCGCGTGGCACACCGCGTTGGCGTCCACGTTCATGGTGGAGTACGCCTTCTCCATGACCTCGACGAGCTAAAACTGCTCGTCGGTGAGCCACGGATAGTTCGAGCGGATCACGATTCTCCTTCGAGCGGCCATGCGTAGTGGCTCGGATCCCAGCACTTCGGATCTTCGTGATCGAGCACAGGAAGTTTCTCCAGAGGTACTAGCGGACCTGTACGGCTCCAGTCCTCGGGATTGATCCACATGTCGGGATCGATCTCCCAGAAACAAGGCCAGCAACAAACAGCCGCGCGGCAACCATCCTTCGTCAGTACGTCGAGAGGCATCGCCTCCCAACGGCGATGCTGTCCGACCGCGTCTGCCGATGGCCCTTCTTTGCGTGTCGACGCAAGCTCTCCACACCGAAAGCAACGAACGCTGTAGTCCAGATTGGTCACATTTCCTCCGGTTTCGAGGTGATCGCGCGAACAAGAACTCGCACGAGACGAGCGAGCACGTCGATGTCATCCGCGATTTCGTGCGCCGCTTGCTCGGGCGTCACGAAGTGGGGGTCGCGGTAGATGTTGAGTTTTGCGAGCTTGCGCTCGCACTTGCTCACAAGCGACTCGCCGTCGTTCACGGATCCTCCTGATCGACCACCTTGATGTTCAAGCAAACGGGACACTGCTTGGGCACGTAGACCAGCACGACTGCAGTCGGCTTCTCGTCGAGCTTCGAAGCAGAGACGTTCGAGGGCTCAACGTCGAAGACCTCGTTGCAGTCCTTGCAGCGGATGGTGTCGATCGTGAACGGTGCGTAGCTCACGGTGTCTCGGTCCTTCGAACGAAGCTCTCGATGTCGGCAAGAAGTATTGCAGTGCCTTCAATGTCGCCGGCATCGCTCACGAATCACCATCCTGCGGCTCGCCCCGCTCGTATTCCTTGGCGCGACGCTCTACGACACGGGCCACACCCTGACCGCACGCCTCGGTCGCAAAGTCGTTTTCAAGCTCGTCGGCGAGGTCCCACAGTACTTGCGCGAACTCCTCCCGTACCCGAGCGGTCTCAGCTCGGGCTGCGTCGCCTCCTGCTGCGTTTGCTCGCGCCGTGAACTTCCACGCGTTGCGGTCGTTCTCCATAGCAGCGAGCGCGATGCCGAGGGTCTCAGCGACGATGGCCTGCCCAGTCAGCTCCCTGGTGAGGCGCTCGACCTCGGCTCGGAGCGTGGAGGTTTCGATGGCGCACTCCTTGATCAGGGCGATCACGGCCTCGGACGAGCGACCGTTTTCTACACGCAGTCCGCGGTGCCCGGTGCTCGTCACATGCGAGTACACAAGTTGCAGTTCGCCGTTCGCACGGCTCAACTCCTCCTGTACACGGGCGACCTCGGCTCGGAGAGGAGCGGTGATGCCGTCGTGCGGAACCGGCTCCTCGTGGCGCTCCGCGGAGTCGTGCTCGCAGTCGCGACGCTTCGACCAGCATCCGGCGCCGCACTTGTTGCAGGCTTCGCCGCTGCACATCATGCAGTCGGGCGACGGACACACAGACTCCGAGGGTTGGTCCTCGGCGGCACCCGGTGGCTTCACGTTGAGCGCGTACTCCCATGCGTGCCGGGTCGCGCGCTGGCCTTCCGTCTCATCACGCTCGGCGGCACCCGTGGGTGGGGCCGCGTCGCGTGGTGGGTGTGTGAACGGAGGATCGTCGCAGCAATCCGAGCACACGTACGTGATGGCGCAGATGAGCGGGTGCGCGTCAGTTCGACCGCAGTCTTCACACGCCTCAGGTTCACCAACATACCGCTCGGGCGGTTCACTCTCGTCTCGTACATTCATCCCATTGGATCTCCGCGAAAGTCGAAACACGTCGAGCACGTGTCGCTCGTTCCACCGCAAGCGGGGCAGTCTCGTCGGTTGCTGATGCGCTGCTCGCCGTAGTGCGTGCCCTCGATGGCGTTCCCTTGTCGTCGACGTTCTTGATTCTCTGCGCTGATCTGCGCAGCGATGGACGGCGTGTACTCGGACTTCGGTTCGGACCGGGTGTCCTCATCTTCGATCCCTGTGATCCGTCCAGTCTCATCTGTAGACAACGTCAACGTCGAGTGCAGAACAATGCTGCACGAGGAACAGCCGAGACGTCCGTCCTCCTGCACCTGGAACGGGACGCAGCACAGCGGACAGAGCATGCGCTCATGACTACCGTCGACCAGTTTCTGCTTCGACGGACTGAAGTTCTCCTGCACCTTCGTCACCACCTTCGGTGTCCGATAGCCACAACACGGACAACCGCCACCCTTGGCCGGCTCGAACACGGTCGAGCGGCACTCGCCGCAGATGAACACGCCGCTCATGGCCCAGCTCCTGGCTTGGGTTCGCCGATGTGAAACACTTCCAAACCAGCCTTCTTCGCTGCTCGGATGCAGTCAGCAGTACCTCTACCACCGGGCATCGCGATGAGGACATCAGCTCCATTCACCATCGTTCGGTTGCGGATAGGCCCGGCAGCACGACCGTATGTGCTCCAGTCTGCTTCGTAAATCTCTACGATGAGACGCATGCGTCGCGCGACATCGTCTGCGAACTCGTCTGCTCCGGAGCAGCCTCCATGCCGAAGTACCTGCGCATCAACCAGCTGCAGGACTTTCTTGAACTGATCTTCAGCCTCAGCGTCCCCTTCGTACGCCCGACCTCCAGTTGCGACTACGATGCTCATACAGTTCAGTCCTGGTTCTCGGCCTTCTGCCGCATCTCGTCGACCATCGGCGTCATGATCTCTTCGACCGCAACACGAAGATCTTCTTTGCTCCGCTCCCAGTTGGTCAAGACCTCGGGGTGCTCTACGATAAACTCCAACTCCGATATGACGCGTCGCGATCCGAACTCGGACGTGATGATCGCCAAGAAGCCGTAGAACAGTCGCTTGAAGTGCTCTGTCGCTTCAGCTTCTTGATCTCGCTCGTCGATTTCGTGTTCGTGCTCGGTCACGGAGTTTCATCCCTTCGAGGATGAAGTGTAGCGCGCATCGGGAACCATCGGCGGATGCCAGGTAAGCGCTTCCACCATGCAGGAGGCCGCACGAGCTCGTACTTCAAACCGACGTGGTAGCCGTCGATCGCCGCTTGCCGAAGTTCGAGCGAGACATCCGGCAAGATGGTCAACGTTCCGTCCATCGATGCGACTACAGCCGCCGTGATGGACACGAGAAGAGCTTGGTCACCATCTCTTGGGACCATGGAACTTGCAGTTGCAGGAGTCAGCTCTGTCACAGAAATCGTTTCTACCAGAAAAGTACTCGGCGATCTACTCCACGATCTGTAGGTCTAGACAGCCGCACGAAATGACCTGGCCTTCGCAGCGCGGGCACTGTTCCTTGTCGCAGCCAGGATGGTGGAAGCAACCGAGCTTGGCGTTGCAGTCAGCACACCGCGGCAAGAGTTCTTCTGGCAACAAGTAGTCCCAGGTTTCGGACCCATACGCAATCGGCTTCAAGCCGCGTACAGGCACTGGGATGCAACCGTCCGCTTTGCGAAACTGACAACGGCAGTTTCGACAACGCGGAGGGAAGATCTTCGTGAACACGTCGTAGCGCAACCACTCCCATGCTCGTTGCGCAAAACCGCCCTCGTCGAAACTCACGACGGCCCGTCCGCGTCTTCATCACCCAAGAGTTCATCCGCAAACTCCTTGGCAGTGCCCTGGGTGACAGCATGGGCGAGCGCTGTGAGTCGATCCAATTCCAACTCGATATACGCAGACACGTCTTCGCCGTTGAGGAGACGATCGCGGACGCGAGCGAGCGTGTGGATCTGCACCATCGGCTGAGCACCGCCGGCACTGAAACTTCGACGCAAGATCTTGACCGTGGCCATCAACGCGAAACGATGACCGAGATAGCCACCAAGCAGAAGCGCAGCAAGTGTGACGACGGCGTAGATGGCGTGGACCACCGGTCAGTTCTACCGGAAAAGTGCTCGACGATCTACCGCTCGAAGAGCACGTCCCCGTCTTCAGTCGTCACGCGAACCGTGTAGTCCCGCAGCGGCGGTAGGTCGATGTCCGCGCGCCAGTCGTCGGGAATGAAGAGCCACGTGGGCTGGTAGTCTTCGTACTGCACGTACTGGTCGCCGATCTTGCTCGGGCGCATGTCTGCTCGAACGAACCCGCCGCGATACGGGAACGGGTGAAACTCTGGTGGGTAGTTGCAGTACTCGGCTCGACCATCAGATCGCACGCGCTTTCGCAACGCTCCTGCAGCGACGTACCCGTCGAACACTTGCTCCGAGTACTCGACGACGTCAGCACCCAGCACGGTGCCCATCGACCTCGCGAGCTCTTCTGCCGTAGCCCAATGCTCGATGTACGGTTCGCTGCGGATCACGGGCTGTGCCTCGCTCGAAGTTTTCTCGCGATCTGCCGAAACCGCATCGCGATGAGATTGGGAAGCGCGAGCGGGCTCATGCGCTGAGACTTCGCCGCAGCTTCTTCCGCCGCCATCTGTTCTACGATGGTGGCAGCTTCTTCGAACGCGGCGGCACGAACCTCGACGTTGTCGAGCAAGAGCTTGTTGAGGTCGTTGGCCTCGGCGGCGTTGGGAGCCCAGAGCTCCCGGATGTACGCGCCACCCGAGGCAGGGTCCCAGTTTTCGGGGATCGGTTCTTGTCGAAGAGCTTCGATGAGCGTGCGGCCGTCCACGAAACGATTTCTACCAGAAAAGTGCTCGAAGTTCCAGAGCACCACCCGGGCCTACGCGTTCACGAACTCATTGACCGTGAAGGCGAACGCCTAGGTGTCACCGCGGTCCTGATGGCTTCGTCGAAGAGCTCATCTGCACGAACGAAGCAAGCATATGCAGCGGCAGAATCTCCACGACGCTGAAAATCGAAAGCGAGCTCTTCCAGCTGTTCAGCACGCAGCTGGAGTTGACGCGCTCTTCGTTGCATGTCGCCCACGACGTCACCACCCTTGCCGCCGTTGAGCATCCTCGATGAGGCGATCGACGATCTCGTCCTCTTCTTGTCGTCTGCGTTCACGTTCATCAGCGGGCTCGCCGTGAACCGGACAGTCCGGATGCGGCGAGGCCGTGATGATGCAGAGCTCCGGACAAGTACACGGGTCGTCCATGGGTCGTCACTCGAAGTAGAGCGGGCAGCTCGTCGCGTGCGAGCCGCTGTCGGGCTCCGTGTTCTCTTCCGTGCACGTGCACCGGTCGGCTTCGAAGTACGCTTCCATGTTCATGGCCGTGTCGCGGTCCACCAAGATGACGCGGTCGTTCCACGTGCGCTGCCACAGCCAGTACGAACCCGGTGCTTCGCACGTGTGCTTCCAACCTCGTGCTCGCAAGAACGCCTCCTTGTCGTAGCCGTGCATCTCTTCGATGTGCCGTGCGTGCTCGGTCGTCTTGATCTTCGTCATCGTGGTCATCGTGCACATCTCGTGTTCGTTCAGGTGAAAGCGGCGAGGCTCTGGACCGCTTTCTCCCGACGCGCGACTCCAAACCTCAGCCGTACCAACGTCGGGTCCTAGTCGAGGCCCACCGTGCGAACACGGGCTCCTCTTTCGGGCTCCGTCACTCTTGATCGGAAGCCACCTCCGCGTCAAGTGCTTCGTCCGCTTCGCCGTTGCAATCCCAGCGGTCGTCATCGTCGTCCCACGTCTCGGGGTCATCGTCGCTCTCTGGTTTTGCGGGCCAGTGCTTCTTGCGGTGCGCGTCGATAGTTTTCTTCGCAGGTCGAGCGAGCTGCACGACGTTACCCATCCAGCACCAGTACATGCCGTCCTTGCTGATGTGGCCTTGTTTGCGAAGTCGTTCGAGTGCTGAGCGAACAGCTCTCGGGCTCTTGTCGATCGCTTCGCAGGCGGCGACGATCTGCTGAAGTTGCACGCGACCGTGTTGCTCGATGTACTGAGCCAACTGCTCCTTGAACGTGTAGTGCTCCGGTCGTCGTTTGGTCTGCAGAGCTGTCGCGTATTGGCCACGACCGACGCGGTAGATCTGCCGCTTGGTCGCCATGTCATGACAGGCATTAGCGAGGCGCATCCGATGCCCGAGTCGACGTGTCTCGTGTGTCGGAGGCAACACCTTCGCAAGCTCGGCGAGACTGAGCACCCCGTTCTCGTCGAGACGCAACCAGATGCTGAGGTAGAACGAGCCGAGACGTTGCTGCGCTTGTGCTTTCGTGAGCATCAAAAAGCCCTCGGGGGAAAAATATGTGAAGCGATAACTCGCCAACTTCTTGAAATCCTTATCTTCTAGTGTTTCTTCTACATACATAGTCAGTGATACCCGGCAAACTGGTAGAAAAATTGAAGAAGAGAAATTTTTTCTTCCACCTTAGTAGAACTGCGGGAATTCAGATGCGGCGATAACAGGTGAATTGAATGGTTTCAAAGACTTGGAAAGTTATCTCTTCACATGTTCTAGAACTGGGTGGAGCGTTGATCAACTTGCGCGTCGACGCAAGAGTTATCTCTACATACCTCTAAAACGGTTCGTTTCGTGGGGCTGTTCGAGCGTCGCGTGTCGAGTGTCGGGGGCGTCACGTGTTGAGCATCGAGCACCAGAGTATCTGCATCCGAGTGGAGATCTCTTCTTCCAACCTCAACAAGTCACCTCGGCGTTCGCCATCGCGAACGTGGGAACGCGTTGGCGTTGGCCTTGGTGGTGTTTCGAGGTCACGAGAAGCAGTGGAGCCCATGGAGCCCAGTGTAGATCGCCGAGCACTTTTCTGGTAGCTTCGTCGCGGAAACGATTTCTGCGCGATGCCCAACTTCCGACGCCAGCTTCGACTCAGCTACGAGCCATCACACTACCAGAACGCCATCTTCGAGTTCATCCAGAAGGGTCAAGGCAGCGCGATCATCGAAGCAGTTGCAGGCAGTGGAAAAACAACCAGTATCGTTGCGTGTGCTGGTCTGCTGCGCAAAGAAGCGCTCTACTCCTCGTTCAGCCGCGCCATCACGGGAGAGCTCGACGCTCGCCTCAAGCACCTGCGCAACGTCTTCGTGCGCAGCACGTACTCGGTCGGCTTCGAGGCTGTCCGTGATGCATCGGGCGGCTCGACGCTCAACAAGGGGAAGTACTGGAGCTTCCTCAAGGAGCGGCTCGGGATCCGCAAGTATGAGGTCCTCAAGCCGCTCATGCGCCTCTTCACGTTGGCGCGGCTCAACTTGATGGACTTCGGCAGCCCGAACTACCGCTCGAAGATCGTCGCGCTCGCCAAGCACCACAGCCTCATCTACAGCGCCGGGAGTCACGATTTCGCCAGCATCATCCTCAAGCTCGCAGAGTGGGGCCACGACAACTGGGATGTCGTCGACTACCCCGACATGGTGTGGCTGACAGGTTCGCAGAAGCTCGCGGTGCGGGAGTTCCCGTGGGTCTTCATCGACGAGTGCCAAGACTTGAACCGAGCGCAGCACTACATCGCGCGGGCGAGTCTCGCAACTGGTGGTCGGGCGATCTTCGTCGGAGATCCCTGTCAACCTCCAGGGACGATGGTCGCAACCCCCGCTGGAGATGTTCCGATCGAAAAGCTTCGCAAAGGAGATCTCGTCGTGTCATGCGACATGGCCTCGTCCGCCTTCATCCAGAAGGGCAAGCGAGTGAAGGGGATCACCAAACGCCGCTACTCGGGGGACATGATCGTGGTTCGCGTAGGTGATCGCGTCAGTCGCTACACGCCGAACCATCGGTGTGTGGTGCGGTTCTCGGGGCTTCGAGGGAAGTGGTGCGTCTATTTGCAGCGTCGCGGCGATCAGTTCCGGGTAGGGAAGTGCAGCATGGACTACGGTGCTAGTAGCGGGCCGGTCGCGCGAGCTCGTTCTGAAAGAGCTGACGCTCTATGGATCCTTCGAGTGTTCGAGACGAAACTTGAAGCGTGGGAGACAGAGCAGATCTTTTCCGGGAAGTTCGGCATCCCACAGCTTCGCTTCGAGGACACCACGTACAACACCGAGAAGTACGGAGCGATTCTAGATCGCATGTGGGAAGGTATTGGAGCTAACGAGACTCGTGCTGAAGAACTTCTTCGCAGTGTTGGGCAAGTGCTCCAGTACCCACTGTTCGATTTTACGAAATCGGAACAGAAACGTGACCACGCTTTGACTGGACGTGACGGACGACAATATTCTTTGAAAAGACCGATCGTGATTCGTGCAGCTAACTTGATCGACGGCGTAGAACTGTTGATGTACGAGAACAGAAGCAAGACTCAATACACCGTGAAGCAGTGGTGCCGAGCAGAGGTGTCTCGCGAGACATACAAGGGATTTGTCTACTCGATGGACGTCGACAAGTACGAGCTCTACGTCGCAGATGGGCTGCTCACGCACAATTGCCAAGCGGTCTTTGGCTTCGCGGGCTCGGACTACCAGAGCTTCCAGAACATCGTCGACAACGTCGACAACCACCTCCCGCTGTCGGTCTGCTACCGCTGCGCCACGTCCATCATCGAGCGCGCTCAGATGTACTGCCCCAACATCGAGGCCGCACCAGGTGCGCCGGAGGGAAGCGTGGACGAAGTATCGTACGATGACTTCTTCGAGCAGGTCGCTGAAGGTGACATGGTGCTCTGCCGCGTCAACGCCCCGCTCGTGCGCACGTGCTTCGCGTTGATCCGCCGAGGCATCTCATCCACCGTGCTCGGCAGTGAGATCGGTGAAGCCCTCGCCGACATCGTCTACATGGTGCAGTACAAGACGCGGTCGTTCGACCAACTCTTCGACGGCTTGGAGCGCTGGCGCGAACAAGAAGAAGCGAGGATCCGGACCACCAACGAAGACGAGGACGCGGTCAAGGAAGCCGTCACATCACTCAACGACCAGGTCGAGTGCGTGAAGGTCATCTACGACTGCTCGGATGTTGGCAGCTTCGATGAGCTGCGTGAGACGATCAAGGCGTTGTTCAACGACAAGCGGTCGAGCGTCGTCTTCAGCTCGGTGCACAAGGCCAAGGGCCTCGAAGCGGGTACCGTGTTCATCCTCGAACCCAAACGCCTCTTCGAAGCGGAGGCTAAGCAGGCGTGGATGCTGCAGCAGGAGCACAATCTGGCGTACGTGGCCGTGACTCGGGCGAAGACGAGACTCGTGCTCGTGCGGGAGTGAAAGGGGAAACAAGGAGAATGACCAGGGACGAAAGATTGGTTCTCAACGTTGTCGAACTGCTGGCAGCAGTCGGAAAAGCGGGGATTACTCCGCAAAATCTTGCGACGAGAGTGGAAGATGAAAAACTGTCTTCTGTTGTGCAGCGTCTCGTCGAACTTGCGGACAGAGGTGAGAGCTTCAAAGAATCTGTGTTTGCAAGAAACGTGGATTGGAACGCTGCGTTGTCGCGAAAGAGGACCATCACATGAGCCGTAGAGGACGAATCAAGAAGGCAAGACGAGAAGCTCGTCAACAAGATCTGACAACAGAGTCTAATGACCAAGGGCGAAGAAGTTACATGCTGTTTTTGTCTGTCGAGGATCAAAGGAAGATTGACAGGTTGAAGAGACAAAAACGAACGTTTGCCTACGTGTGCTTGCGCCCCGATGGAGCTCAATGGCTCGTATCTCACAACATCGGTAGTTTTCATTGGTACCATCAGCCTGAACTTCCGAAGATGTGGACAACTGCTCCTCAAATGCTGGTTGAAGTCGATGCGACAAAGTGCATGGATCACCCAGACAGGGTACCAGTTGCAGTTTCATGCACGATCAAACTCATGACCCACCCGGTTACGCGAGAAGACAAGTACGTGTCTGTACTCGCTCCTGTTTGTGACGAATGCCTTCAAGAGGATGAAGGCTTGTGGAAAGAGCAGCAGATTCCAGTGTTCCGACTCGGTAAGGAGTAGAAATCGTTTCCGAGATCTACTTCATCGGCGTGATCGCCAACGCCGGGATCAACCCGAGGTTGCGCAACCCGCTGTCGAACTCGTCTTGGTCGAAGCCCTGCTGTTGCGTCGCGAAACGCCGCACGGCTTCGAGATCGATGCGCCAGTAGTTCCGCGTCTGCACGCGCATCATCTCGACGGAAAGAGCTTGCAGAGCTCGGGAGAGCAGCTTCATCTTCGGAGGGTCGTCATCCATGATGGCCTTCCAATGTTCCTTCAGAGTCTTGGAGGTCATGAGCAACGCCATCTCCCCGCTCGGTAGTTGGTGCACGAGCGGCTGATGGTTCTGCTTCTGCATCCGTCGACCTGTCACCCAGTTCGCGATGAACTCGATGACTTCGGGTCGGATGCCCGTGCCGCTGCGCAGCGCCTCGGCGAGCTCGCTGTCCTGGAAGCCCTCGACGATGCAGCGTGAGCCCCAGTGCTCGATCGTACGGTTGTCCCGCAGCCACAGCACGTGGTTGGGGATCGCGTCGCCGTGGGTGATGGCCTGGCGGTCCTTCTTCGACAGCGAGTCGAGGAACTCCTTGGGCTTGTGCGTCGCGATGCGGATGAGCAAGAAGCGTTCACACAACGCTTCGATGTCGTCTTCGTTGATGTTCTCGAACGAGATCAGCCCTTCGAGGTTGTTCGCCGTCATCACCAACCGAAGGCACCCCTTGACGTCCGAGTCGGGGATGAACTTGCGCTTGAGCGTGCGGCTGTGCGCCGTGATGAGCTTGCGCAGGAGCTTGGTGTTCGGATCTCGCCCGTCCTTTGGAACGGTCTCGTCGGCAAGCACGATCGGGCAGCCAACGAGCTTGGAGTTGAAGTTGCCAGAGACGTCCTCCACCTCGGTGGGTCCGTCGTGGCAAAACAGCCGCGAGAGCGCAAAGCCCATCAACGTCTTGCCCGTCTGCGCCTTGCCGTAGAGCACGAGGGCGGCCGTGGGTTGGTCGAGCACGAGCACGCTCGCGAGCCAGTCGAGCAGCTTCTCGTAGTAGACGCTGTCCTCGTTGGCGAGCAACCGCAGCCACGTGTTGACGTGATCGTTGTACTCGGCCTTGAGGTCTTTGCGGATCGGGCAAGGCGCCTCGGTCATCGAGAGCGCAGCTTGGTCGAACTCGGCGATCTGCTTGGTCATGTCGACCACGACCTTGAGCGCGACCATGCCGTACTCCTCGACCAAGCTGTTCATCGAGCGGGCTCGTTTGCCGGTCGGCGTGTACTCGTAGAGCGAGATGTTCGGTACGGGGGCGAGGAACGTCGAGGCTGCGTTCCAGGCATCGCGACCAAACGGGCCGACGTACTGTTCGAGCACTCTGAAGTAGTAGGACTCGCCGTAGCGAACGATCCAGGACTGATCGAGCTGCGCTGCGCGATCGAACTTCTTGCGCATCTTGAGGAGTTCGTCGTCGCTGTACGGGACAATCCGCGTCTCGCCGATGCCACGGAACGCAGCGAAGTATTTGTTGGCGAGGGTGTCGTGGATCTGGAGGCGGTTGGCGGTGTTGAACGCCTGGAGCTCTTCTTGAGCTTCACGGATGTGCATCATCAACGCGCCGACCGTCACGTTGCGGTACTTCTTCTCCTTGTCGTCCTCCGACGTTGCGTCGACGCAGTCAGAGAAGAGTGTGGCGAGTTGGCTCGCAGGTGCGTGGGGGAAGTTCTTCCCGAGCACCTTGCCGACGCGCTCCAGAGTCTGCACCGGGTCGTTGACGACGAGCTTTTCACCCGAGAGCATCGATCGAAGGACGCGTCCGGTAGGGGCTGTGTGCTCGACCTTGAGCAGACGGCGGATGAGCTTCTCGACGTCTTCGACCTCGATGACGTCGTCTTGACCGGCACCGACGAGCCGCCAACCTGCGGGGAGATGGCTGTACTTGTAGGCGTTCTCCAGCTTCTTCCGCAGGTCTGCTTCGGACCACGGTGGACGACATCTCTTGTTGAACTCCAACAGCAGCGGCCAGAAGTCTTCCGGTGGCAGCGCGTAGTCGTGGCCGACGTACGCGGCGAGTAGTGTCTGTCGATCGCCGCCTTGGCCCTCGATCGCCGGCGGCATCACTTCGATGAGCCGCTTGGCCATCCGGTAGCGGACTGACGGCTCGACGCGCTTGAGGAGCTCCTCGGAGGGCTTCTCGAACGTCGGCTCGCTCTTGCTGGCGCGCGGGGGTGCGAGGTCCAGCAACATGTCGACGTCGATGGGCTCGCCTTCGAAGACCTGGACCGCGACTTCATCTATAGAGGATGCGGATGGGGCGAAGTAGGCGTGCGACGGGTCTCGACACTGTGGGTCGAGCGTGCAGCCTGAGGCCTGTTTGACGAACACCTCGAAGCCACGCCACGCCTGGTCCCATTCGTACGGCTCGATGTTGCGGGATGCCGGGAACAGGAACCGGCACTTGAACTTGCCCTCTTTCTGACCTTCGGCGTTGCTGTGCGTTGTATGAAAAACGCAGCGGGTCTGCGCTTCATCGACGAAGTCCACGAGTTCCGAGACGTGCTCTTCGGGGGACTTGTCGATGTCCGCAATGAACATCGAGCAGTAGAGGACGTTGGCGTTGGCTCGCGTCGTTCCAGGAATGAAGACAGCCGCGCTGTACATCCAAGCGGCGTACTTGTCCGGTGTGATGACCGGTTCGCAGAGCTCGGTGCAGAGCTCGTCGAAGTATTCGATGACGATGGGTGTCGTTGCGTAGAGCGCTTCGAACTTGGTGTACGGCATCGAGGTCGAGGTCCGGGTCGAGGGAACGTCACGGTGCCATTTTCATGTCGTGCGTTCAATATTTTCGACGCTCAGATCATTTTCATGACGCCATCGAAAGAAAAGTGTTGACGGATCTCGGGTGTTCACGGTAGACGAGTTTTCGAGCAATCGAGCAATGTCCTGGTACGAGAACAACCCGTACATCCGGGCGTTCCGTGATGTGCACCCGATGGCATCGCTTTGGGGATTCTTCGCGCAGTGTCTGTACCAGCGCTTGGAACTCGTTGCCGATTACGCCGGTGTGCTCGAACTTCCCGCGATCGTTGGTGGAGATCTCCATCGGGGCATCGCGATGCTCATCGGTTGCGACGATGTCGAATGGGTCGAGCGGTACTTGGCCAAACTGATGGCCAAGCCCAACCCAGCGGTGATCCACGTACAGACCGGCGACAAGCACTTCGTCGTGCTCACGACCTACTTGGAAGCTCAGAACCGCAGCCAGGGCAATGCTGGCTCGGCTCGACGTACACGCAAGCGGCAGCGCGACTACCAACGCGCCATCGAACTCGGGCTCATGCAGAGCCTCGACGACACGGGATGAATTCACGTACGCACGTTCACGAACGACGACGAAGAACGACGAAAACGAAATCCACGAACTGAACAGGCATCATGGACACACCAGCCGCTCATCTGGCGGCACCCTGGTACTTCTCCGCGACACAGCTCAAGCGCGCTGATCTGTGCATCAGAGCGTGGGCGTGGGAGAAGATCTGCGGCTTCATTGAGCCGCCTGGGGCTGCTGCAAAATTTGGACAGGACGTGCATAGCGTCCTCGAAGGCTGGCTGAGCCAAGGGCGTGCTCTCAATCAGTACCGACCTACGGGCAAGGTCGCGTTCGAGGGTTTGAAGTGGTTGCCGCCGCCTGGGCCCGAGCTCGAAGTGGAGCGCGAGTTCAAGATCCGCATCGGCAAGTTCCACTATCGCGGCTTCGTCGACCTCGGCTTCATGAACGGCGACGGGGTGCCGTGGGTCATCGATCACAAGACCACGCGTGACTTCATGTGGGCGCTCTCCGTCGAGGCGTTGCAAAACGACATCCAGGCGCTCATCTACGCCAAAGAAGCCGTCGACCGCTACGACACTGATCGTGTGCATCTGCGTTGGGTCTACTACCGAACGACGGAGCCGTTCACGAGCAGGATCACCGAAACTACGATGACGCGGCAGGACATCGATTGCCGATGGCCGATCATCGACGAGCTCGCAGCCGAGACCGACAAGGTGCGGTTGACGGTGCTCAACCCGCTCGAACTCCCTCCCAACGCCAACGCTTGTGCTGCGTTCGGCGGTTGTCCTCATCAACATCGTTGCAATCTGTCACCACGAGAAAAGAGAAAGTCGATCATGGCCCAACAAGACAAGAAGGCTCTCTTGCAGCGCATGCAGGAGCGCAAGCAAAACCGCGATGCGGCGACGCCATCCCCGAAAGCGGAGTCGACGACATCGAAGGGTACCAACAACACGTCGCGCGCCAACCTGCAGGTTGCGCCCGATCCCGAGCCCGCAGTCGTGCAGAGAGCTGCAGGTGACGAGATCGATGCCGAGGAAGCTGAGCTCCAAGCACAGATGGAGCGCCTCAAAGCCAGGAAGGAAGCCGCAGCGAAGGCGAAAGCCGAGGCTGCGAGGAAAGCTGCGGACAAGGTGAAGGTGAATCCTCCCGAGCAGCCGGACGATGATGTGCAGCTGTCGAGCGACGTCAACGAAGGCGTCGACGGTCGGGAAGATGGTGGAAGCGGCAAGAAGACGCGGCAGACCAAGTCCAAGGGCTTCGTCGTCGACGACATGAGGACGGCGAAGATCCTCGTCGTCATGGGAACGTGCATCGGCGGCGAGCTCGGGCTGGAAGCTGCGCTCTCCAAGATCGAGAAGTTCTTCTCGGAGTAGGCCTCAGCGCGTGTCTACGCTCGAACGCATGCGTGCCAAGGTTCGACAACGCGTCGAATCGATCACTCCCTTGCGGGAGAAGGACGGAGGCGTTCGAGCGCGGATGCTCAAGCGAGCGGGTAAGGAGTGGCACGAGATTGCCCTCACCGCTCGCATCGGGAAATCGTTTCGGGAGCAGGGCATCCCGACCTCACCGGAGTTCAAACGCATCAACGAACTGCCGCGTCGTGTGTGGCAAGAACTCGAATACTTGGAGTTCTTGTGTGACGAGCTCACCGACTGGCTCAAGGTGCCAGGAGGCACGCAACGCTTTCGGGCGTTGCAGGCGATGGTGTTCGCCGACCTGCACGACTATGGCGGTGCGTTCGTGCCGGCGGGCATCGGCGAAGGTAAGACGCTCATCACGTTCGTTGCAGCGCTTGTCGTCGAAGCACTGCGTCCGGTGTTGTTCATCCCTGCCGGCCTCAAGGAGAAGACCGAGCGGGAGTTCGCCGCGCTCGCCAAACACTGGAGGTCGCCGGAGAACCTCACGATCATCCACTACCAAGGACTCAGCCGCGAGAAACAAGCCGACATCCTGTTCGACCTCAAACCCGACTTCGTCGGTTGCGACGAGGTGCACTACTTCAAGAATCTGCGCGCGGCGTGTACCAAGCGGATGGTGCGGTACATGGATGAGTACCCGGACACCATTTTCATGGGAGCGAGCGGAACGATCACGAAGCGCTCGTTGATGAACTTCCACCATTTGCTCAAGTGGTGTCTCGGTACGAAGCGAATGCCGTTGCCGGCAGAAGCCGGTGAAGCCACGAGATGGTCGCAGGTCGTGGACGAGAAGATCCCCGCGACACGTCGCCTCGCCCCTGGTGCGTTGCTGCAGTTCACGAAGGCAGCGATGGAGGGCGAGCCGCCACCCGACAAGAACTACTACTGGGAGAAGGACGACAAGTACGGACTCGGTCAGGTTCGGCAAGGGCTTGGGCAGCGCATCTTCGAGACACCCGGCATCGTCGCGAGCTTGAGCGAGGATTGCGATGCATCGATCTGGATGGACTTCTACGACCCGAAGTTGCCGATCGATGTCCAGACCAAGATCGACGAGCTCCAAGAATCCAAGAAAGACTGCAACGGGGTCGACCTCGTCGAGCTCGTGGAGATCTGGCGACACACCCGCGAGCTCAACTGCGGGTTCGTCTACAAGTGGAAAGAAGAGGCGCCAGACTACTGGTTAGCTGCGCGTTCGGCCTATGCATCGTTCCAACGAGGCATCCTCGAAAAGGACATCCCCGGGCTCGACTCGCCGCTGCAGATCACCAATGCGATCCTCCGCGGCAAGCTCAAGGACAAGGGGTTGTACGCGATCTGGAAGCAGGTCAAAAACGACTTCAAGCCTGTGACCGAACCGGTGTGGCTCTCCACGGAGATCCTCGAAGACGCCATCAACCGCATCGCAGATGAAGAGCCGACACTCGTGTGGGTCGAGCACGTCGCAGTCGGCGAGAAGTTGCATGAGCTGACTGACTGGAAGTACTTCCACCACAACGGATTCGACGCGCAGAAGAACTTCGTCGACGACTTCGCCGGCAAAGAGCACGTCGTGCTGTCGATCGACAGCAATAAGGAAGGTCGCAACCTTCAGGCGTCTCACTGCAATCTCATCATCTCGGCGCCGCCTGTCGGCTACATCTGGCAACAGTTCATGGGCCGTAGTCACCGCTCGATGCAAGAAGCGGACACGGTCTACTACTTGGTGAAGCTCGGACATCGCGTCGTGCATGACGGCATGCACCAAGCTTGTGCCGACGCTGCGTTCATCTCTGAGACCACGGGCAACAAGCAGAAGCTGATGCTCGCGGACATGACCGGTTCCTTCTACTTCAAGCATTGAGCCTAATCGAGTACGGACACGAAACACGGACGAGACGAAAGGAAGAAAAACAACATGGCGTTTTCAGTCAAAGGCGACATCGACCCGACGGGCATGCGAAACGAGTGGTTCTCTCCGGGGAGCTACCGCGTCCGCATCGCCAAGCTGCGCGAGGTCAACTCCCGCAAGGGGTTCACGTTCTACTGCATCGACGCGGAGCTCATCGAGATCTACGACACCGAGGTCCCCGAGAAGATGAAGCTCGGGCGTGTGTACACGCAGATGATCAAGTTCAACGAGGACATGGGGCCGATCAACGTCGCAAGGTTCTTGCTCGCGGCGCTCGGTGAAGACCCCAACGCCTCGGACAACAAGGGCGTGATCGACGAGGACGCGATCAACGACTCGATCGACACCCAGTTCTGCGTCGGGCAGGAGATGGACCTCGATTGTGTCGTTATCACGACGAAGGCGAACACGGACTTCACCGAGCACCGTTGGAAGCAGTGGGAAGGTAGTTCGGAAGAGGGAGCTGCCTGAACCACGACTGACCGGCAGGAGCTTCGGTTCCTGCCGGTTGGGAGAGTCACGTGTACGGAGCAGACACAGAGACTTGTCCGTTTCGCCGAGGGCTCAAGGCGCCGCCGCTGGTCTGCGTCTCGTACGCGAAGTTCCAGCAGACGCAACCGGTAGCGCAGATCGTCAACTACTGGGACGCGCTCGACGTGTGCCGGATGCTGTTCACCGAGACCAGCGTCTGGGCGAACGCGCCGTTCGACCTCGCGGTCATCGGCAACCAGTTCCCGGAGCTCATCCCGCTCATCTTCGATGCGCTCGACAACGACCGCATCTACGACGTCCAGACACGCCAGCGGCTCATCGACATCGCGAAGGGCAACTACTACGGCTTCTACTTCGATCCGTCGACGAAGAAGTCGGTGAAGATCGGCTACACGGTCAAGGACCTCGCCAAGCGTCTGCTTCGTCGCGACATCGAGAAGGAAGACACGTGGCGAAAGAAGTACGGGTTGCTGCGCGAGACCCCCGTGGCGCAGTGGCCGAAGGCAGCACAGGAGTACAGCCAGCTCGACTCGGAGATCTTGATCCACCTCTTCGAAGATCAAGAGCAGTACTCGGAGATGCTCAAGGACCAGTTCCGGCAAGTGCGTGCCGACATGGCGCTGCACTTGATGTCGTGCTGGGGAGTTCGCACGAGTCGCGAGGCCGTCGTCGAGATCGACAAGCGCAGTGAAGCTGAGTTCAAGCTGCTTCAACGTGAGCTCGAAAAGCTCGACCTCGTGCGCAAGGGAGCAGGGTCGCGCAACACGACGCTCGCCAAACAGCTGCTGCTCAAGCATCTGCCGCGGGACCAGATCAAGCTCACCAAAACCGGCGAGCGCAAGGTCTACGCCGAGACGATGACGAGAGACCAAGCCATCGACAAGGGCTACGTGTCGCTCGACGAGGACTCGTGTGTCAGCTCGAAGCACCCAGGCCTCGTCAAGTACGCGCGCTACGGGTCGGTCATGAAGCTGCGCAGCACGTACGTTCAAGCGATGTGGAACGGCGTGACGACACCACTGCAGCCTTGGTACCTCATCTTGGTCGAGACCGGGCGCACGAGCTGCAGCGATCCGAACATGCAGAACTTCCCTCGGGAGCCAGGGATCCGCGAGTGCTGCACGCCACGAGACGGCTACGTGTATGTAGCGGCGGACTACGACAAGGCGGAGCTCGTGTCGCTCGCCGAGAGCTGCATCGAGTTCGTCGGGTACTCGCGTTTGGGAGGACGACTGCTCGAAGGGTTCGATCCGCATCTCGATCTCGGTGCGCAGGTCCTCGGCATCAACTACGAGACCGCTGAGCTGTGGAAGAAGCAAGGTGGCCGTTACGTCGCCGAGCTCAGCAAGCATCTTGGCGTGCCGTTCAAATTTCCGTCGAAGGTCGACCTGCCCGAGGGCACGGACTACATCAACGCCGTGTTCGAGCACGTGGCTTCGAAGTATTCGCTCAAGATGAGCGCGGCGCAGCTCGACATCCTGCAACGACTCGACGACACGTCGTGGTCGCGCCAGATGGCGAAGGCAGGGAACTTCGGGTTCCCCGGCGGTCTTGGTCCTGAGACGTTTGTCGAATACGCCAAGAGCAGCTACGGCGTGATCTTGACGATCGACGAAGCCATCGCACTGCGGCGAGCGTGGCATCACCAGTGGCCGGAGATGCAGGACTATTTCCGGTTCATCAACGACTTGCTCGACGGTGGTGTCGGGTACGTGATCCAGCCGATCAGCGAGCGCTGGCGCGGTGACGTCAGCTACACGCAGTGTTGTAACGGCTTCTTCCAGCAGCGCACGGCGGACGGTGCCAAGGCGGCTTGCTACGAGGTCACCAAGCGGCAGTTCACGCAGCGGCAGTCAGCGTTGTGGGGCTCGCACTTGGTTGTGTTCGTGCACGACGAGCTCATCCTCGAAACGCCCGAAGAGCGTTGCCACGAAGCAAGCATCGAGCTCAGCAACGTGATGATCGGGCAGTTCCAGCGCTTCCACCCGAACATGGCTGCAGCCGTCAAGGCAACCCCGGTTGCGATGCGCTACTGGTCCAAGGAAGCCAAGCCGACGTACGACGAGAACAACCGCCTCGTGCCGTGGGGTGAGAAACGATTTCTCGACAACGAGTTGAGGAAAAGTGCGTGAGAGGTCTGTAAACACGGGAAAGAAGGTAGAACTGGTGGGAGATTTCACAAAGAGACTCATCAAGAAGAACGTCTCTCAAAACGAAGAGAAAGAAGATCAAGTGATGGCGATTTATGCCGGAAGAGAGCTTCCGGTAGACGAGATCGTGAAATACGGTGACGTGATGTCGCAACCAACTGCCAATGAACGCAAAGAGTTCGATGCAACGAACTCGTTAATTCGTAGGCTAGCGATCGAGACAGGTGTTTTTCACCAACAGATGAGCGAGAAGTTTCGCGATACGACGTGGCTCAACCTCTCTGCGAAGCATGATCTCTGGATCGAGTTTCTGAAACGCATTAGAGAAAGTGAAGATGAGCACGCGTGGAAAACCTGTGCTCGGGCACTACAACATGGTCCAAGTAGTCCAGCCAAATCTGCGCTCTTCACCTTGCTGAAGGTTCACTAGACAAGGAGAGAGCATGACCGAGCTCAAGACGATCAAAACGGAACATCTCGCTGTCTTCCAAACGCAGGCGCAGTCCGAGGCGGGTGAGGCCAGCGAGATCTTGAAGTCCATCGACGACATGGTCCTCGAAACGCAGGACGACCTCGACTTCGCTGGAGGCGTGCTCGTCGAGATCAGGACCAAGAAGAAGGTACTCGAAGGCGAGCGCTCGAAGGCAACGGGGCCGCTCTACAAGGTCATCCGGCTCGTCGAGGGTTGGTTTCGACCGGCGATCCAGCACTACGAGAAGGCCGAGAACAAGCTCAAGAAGCGCATCGGCGAGTACCACGTTAGCAAGCGCATCGAGATGCAAGCAGCGTTGGAGATCGCCGGCGAAGCCTCGATGCACGGCGACAAGTTGGGGGCGAGCGCAGCGATGCAGGTCGCGACCGAAGCGAAGGTCCACAAGGTCCCGGGTGTAGGCGTCAGCGACGTGGTGAAGTACAAGCTCGTCGACCTCGCTGAGGTCCCGCGAGAGTTCCTCAAGCTCGACGACGATGCCGTGTCGGCGTACATCGCCGAGCACGGTGCCGAGGCGAAGATTCCTGGATTGAAGATCTGGAAAGACGTCAACGTGTCCGCGAGAGCGGCGAAAGGAGCATCATGAAAGCAAGACATCTCTGGCTCGACCTCGAAACCGGGGGCCTCGACCCCGAACGCGTCCCTGTCATCGAGGTGGCGGCGACCACCACGAGCATCGACCTCGTCGAGCTCTCGAAGTTTCATCGCAACGTTGGGCATGACATCGACAGTTTGCCGATGACACGGTGGGCGTGGAAGCAACACACCGAGAGCGGCTTGCTCGACGAGGTCGCGGTCGCCTATCACGATGGGGAGACTCTCGAAGAGGTCGACAAGGCGTTGCAGAAGTTCATCGTCGAGAATACGGTCGATGAGCCGCTCCGACTAGCTGGTTCGAGTGTGCACTTCGACAGATCGTTCATGGCGAAGTACTTGCCGTTGTCGCTCTCGAAGCTGCACTACCGGCAGTTCGACGTCTCGGCGTTCTACGAGATCGGGCAGTGGATAGGCGTCGACTTCCCGAAACAAGTGAAGGCCCATCGAGCGATGGGAGACGTGCAGAACTCGCTCGCCGCGGCTCGGTTCTTCCGCGAACGCTTGGTGAAGTAATTGACAACCAAAAGAAAAAGCCCCAGCGCGGGGGCTGGGGGCTTTTTCTTTAGCTTTTGATGTGATGAATTTTTGAAGTCTTCGACAATGTTGCACGGGCGAGCATATCGGATGCTTCTAGACAGACTTCTTTGATTTCTAGATGCTCGCCTTCTTGTAACAGATCATATTGGAGATAACGTCGGACGGCTTCATCCATCCTTTCTCTACCTTCGTCATCGCCGTAATCCAAGGTCTGAACAACGATGGCAGGCTCTCTCCTGCTGATAAGGACCACCATGATGAGGGTGACATATTTTTCTTTGTTATCCCGAGCAGAACGGAGCAATTCCTCATCGAGATCTAGGACTACTTCGTCAAATGCTCGTTCGCGTTCCTCGGGTGACATCAACAGAAGTGGTTTTTCCTTCTTTTCCTTCTTTTTCTTCATCTTCGTTTCTTCTTAGGTTGCTGGTTGAGTATCGCGACGAGTTGGAAGTCCGAGAAGTGCTTCGGTGGTCATGTCTTCGAGCTGTGTGATGCGTTGTTGTCGAACGTGTTCGGCGACGAAGTCGAGCAAGTCTTGACCAGGGACTTCCATTTCTAGAGTTGTCTCCTTGGAAACGACGACGATGACGTCGCCACTGAGATCACTACTGTAGAAGATTCGTGTTTTCTTGCCTTCGAACGTGTGCATGACTACTCACCACCTTCCGAGCTCGACGAAGAGCCGGAGCCCGATGAACTTGAACTCGATGAGCCCGAGCTCGACGACCCCGAACCTGACGAGCTTGAGCTCGACGAGTCCGAGCCCGACGAACTTGAACCCGAGCTCGATCCCCCCGAGCTCGAACTCGACTCCTCCGGCAGCGCGCAGACGATGTCCAGCTCTTTCTCGGTGTCGATGCACCGCCATCCGTCGCCGCACGCGAGTGCCCAAGTGGGGCACTCGGCGATCTGTTCCAGTGACGAGCACTGCCCGTTCCAGGGGCAGGCCTCTGGTTCTTCTGTCGTGCTTGATGTCCCCGACGTGGGGTCGTCGTGAGTCAGTGTGGTGGACGGACCGCTCCCGAGGGGTGGCGGTCCGACCTCGTCGTCTCCGCATCCGAAGAGAATGCAGAGCATGATGATGTAGTGCTTCATGTCGAGTTCCGTTCGGTGTAGTCGAGATGTTCTGCTGCTCTGTTCTCTGCGATTCCAACCCCTGCACTGAAGAGTCTCTTGGGGTTGATGCCAGAAAACTTCGATGCATGCTGGATGGCGTCCTTCTTGGCTGCGGTTTTGTTTTCGCCGCTGCCGAACCAGAGCATGTTCTTCGCGGATGTAAGAACGGCGTGACCGTCCTTTTTGTCGCGAACGACGAAGGACCACTTGGGTTGTTCTTGGGTCACTTGAGGTACTCCTTGAGGCTCTGTGCGTGGACGTAGCGTCCGCCACCGAGCTTGCGGGAGCGGATGAGTTTGCGATCGAGCCAGCTGTACATCGTCGGCGGCGGAACACCTGCTTGCTTGGCAGCTTCTGCGACGGTGATGTACCCCTTGGCTTGCATGCGTTGGGTGAGTTCTTCTCTCATGGCAGACTTCGTTCCAGTTCTTTGTGGATCTGTTGTCCGAGTTGGAGTTGAGAAATCCTCGGTGGAGCCTTCTTCCTCGCGAGTCTCATCACCTTCTCGGTGGTCTCTTCGAGACCGCGCTTTCTCAAGTGCTCTTCCATGAGCATGTCTTTTCTGAACGCCACGCTGCGTCGAGCCTTCTGCAGCATGCTCTTGGTGCAGCGAGGATGGTCCAGCATCTCGACCGCCCAAGCTGGGAAGTACTTCACCTCGATCATGTCCTTCTTGTCCGCCTTAGAAGGTTGACGCCAGATCTTCATAGGGATGCCCGCAGCGAGCAACGATATCTGCTCGATGGCGCCTATCGTTGGCTTCCAACCGTCGAGTGCTTTCCGTTTCGATTGCCTATTCTTTCGCGTCTGCTTGGTCTGCAGGTTCGGGTACGTCGCGTCGAGCCACGCTCGAACACGACGCAGCTCAGCGAGTACAGCACCACGGGCGTTTCGCCGAGCGACGGGCCCCTGCTCGTCGCTCAGCTTGTTGATGCACCGCTGCAGCTCCCGCAGCGGCTTGTCGGGGTTGATGCGTTTCTTTCTCATGGACGACTCCGAAAGAACTCGACGATGTCGTGTGCAAACTGCTGGTGGTGAGCTTCTCGAAGGTCCTTGAGCACGCTGTCGAGAACGTTGCAGAGCTTGAGCGCTTGCTTGGTGTTCTTGAGCGCGCTCTCCCTCTCGTCTTCTCGGTTGCGATTGGACGCCGCAATGTGGGGGTATGGAGAAGGGATGCTGTCGGGCACGTGTAACCCTTCGAGACGACGCGATTGTTCGAGATACTTGTAGTAGTCCTTCGCGAAACCTTCGTAGGCCTTCTCGATGAGCCAGACGATTTCGTGTTCGCCAAGCGTGGAGAGTTTGGTCAGTGTGTCGGGCTTGAACATGGTGATGAGTGCGGTCTCATACCGCCCGCAGCCTGGAAACGATTTCCAGGCTGAACGGCGGGATATTACCTGCGGAAGAAGATCACTCCCCTTCCTCTTCCTTCTTCGCGTCGGCCGTCAGCGCGGCCTCCATCGACTTGTCCTTGAGATCGTCGAGACGTTTGCGCACGTCGTCGAGCTTGCGGTCGAGCAAGTCTTCGTACATGCGCACCTTCTCGATCATCTCGTCGCAGAGCTCGACTCGGGTGCGGAGCGCTCGAACACCGAGAGCTTTCGTACCGGTTTCTTCGTTGTCCTCGATGGCGAGGTCTGCTTCGACGGCCAAAGCCTCGGCCTCGGCTTCGCGCATGATGGCGTCGACCACCATGTCGATCGCCTCGTTGTCGGTCATGGCCTTGACCGTGTAGATGCGATGGGGCGACACGGACTGCAGGGCTTGCTGTACGCGCTGCAACTCGTCCACGCGCTCGCGTGGGACGAAGTAGACGCCGCCGTTGCTCTTGAGCGACGTCGCCTTGAAGTGATTCATCAGCTTCATGCAGAGCCACGGGCTGATGTCCCGAGACGAGAGCTGCTTGCTGTGCTTGTCGAAGTTCTCGATGATCGTGTCGGAGATCTCCTGGTCTTGGAACCGCGTGAACACGAGCTTGTCGAACTCGTCGAGTGTCACGTTGCCGATCGTGACGATGTCCGCGGTATCCCCGAGGTAGTTCCTGTCGAGGTCGATGCGGTAGCCGCCGCCCTTGATGCGCTTCTTCGAGATCTTCCCGCTCGTGAAGTCGTCGATCGCCCGCGTGAGGCAGACCTCGGCAGAGGGCAGGTCGGGAAGCAGTTCTTCGTCGAGTGTCCGTGCTTTCCAGGCTGCTTGTAGTTCGGCAAGTTGAACATCTCCCGTCAGGTGCCACATCACGATGGCGCCCACGAAGGCGTTGGGGTTGTCGGTCGCGATCAGGTTTTCGGGTTTGAGGATCTTGGCGTTCATGTTCTTGGTCTGTGTGGTGTGAGGGTTCAAAGTCCGTGCTCTTCGGCGTGCCCGCGGAGCTCGCGAGCAAGGTGCTCGATGTTGCGGGCAGCATCGAGCATGCCGGTGTCGTCGTTTCGATCTTCGGCTTCGCTCATGTTGTCGAGTGCTTTGAGGATGTAGTGCCGAAGCTGGGCTCGTTTGTTGAGTGTGTTGACGGGGTTCATCTACTCTTCGCCTCTGTTCCAGATGTGTGGGAGTTGTCCTCGACCTTCACAGCGCCCGTCTGGATTGCCGGACGCTCTGTAGCGCGTGTGGGCGAGGAGGCGTCCTCGCGAGTCGAGGTACTCTCGTTGACCGCATTTCGGACATCGTCCGAGCGGTCTTGGATGGATTTTGCTTTTTCGTTTCATGCTGCTTGCAGGATGTGTTTGGCCCGGAGTTCCGGGTCGGTGTAGATGAACTTGCCCCACGAGATGAATTTCCCGTTGGGTGCACGAGGTCGCTGCGCCTGCTTGCCGACCAACAGCCACAGGACCGATACGCCTCTTGGCGCGAGTGTAGGCGCGGGTCCACAGCCGTCTGTTCCGATGATGAGCACGTTTGGGCGATCTTTCATCCGCTTGAGCGCGTCGAAGATCGGGTTGAAGTCCGTGCCTCCGCCACCGATGAACAACTTGAGCGCTGCATCGACGGAGCTCACTCGCTCGATCTTCTTGACGGTGGTGTCAAACGACCCGAACTGCAGGGGAGTCGACAACGCCCGCAAGACGGCGGGTACTTCCTGTGCGACCTGGGTGAGCTCGACGATCCCCATCGACAACGAGCGGTCGACCATGAACAGCACCTTGGGGATCGGCGCGACGAGTCTCGGCAACAACGGGACATCCGGTCCCCACCCGAGCACGCCTTGCTGCGGGCTCGGCAAGTCGTCGCGGTAGTCGAGGAAGCCTTCTCGGAAGGCAACGCTCTGCCGCGCCAACGAGCCGAGTTGTTGCTGCCACGACACGACGTTCGGCTTGAGCCGAGCAGCGGCCCACTCGACGAGGCTGTTGCTGGTCCCCGTTCCGTGGCGCTTCGCGTGTTGGACGATGTCGTCTGCCACGCGGTCACGGATCCGCTCCATATCGATCTCGGAGCGTCCGACGCCTTCGTGCTTCCCGTCCTTGGGCTCGTACGGCTTGCGAGGACCGCTGCAGCTTCCACAGTGGCCTGTGGAAGGTCCATGGTCTTCGTGGTCTTCCTGGCCGTCACCGTCGCTGTTGGAGCTCCCGCTGCTGTCGGAGTCGCTGTCGGAGTCGCCGTCGGAGTCGCCGTCGGAGTCGCCGTCGGAGTCGCCGTCTTTGTCGGAGTCCCGCTCGCCTTGTTCGTCCGAGCCCTCCTCGTCTTGCTCGTCCGAGCCCTCCTCGTCTTGCTCGTCCGAGTCTTCGGTGTCATCCGATGCTTGTGGTGGAGGTGGTTTCGGTGGTTGTTCCTGCTGTGCTCGAAGCAGTTTGAAGTACACTTCCGCAGTCTTGTGCGGTGGCATCCCGTACTGCTCGGGCAGCAGGCACTTGTTCGGCAACGGCAGCTGTGGAGGATGGCCGTCGTTGAGCTCGCAGTCGATCGCGATGCCCCACAACTTCCATGCCTCGGGTGGGAGTCGCATTCGCTGGAAGCGCTTGTGGTGTTGTCGAAGAAGATGTCCGACCTCGTGAACGAGGACGGCGGCGATCAGCTTCGGTCCCTGCTTGAGGACGAAGTCGGTGTTGTAGTAACAGACCGCTTTGTCCGTGACACCGAGCGTTGGTTCTCGATTGTTCTCGATGAAGATCATCCCGTAGATTGCTGCGCTGTAGAACGGGAAGTACTTGCACGCGATGGCGCGAGCAACCGAGATGACCTGCGCGGCCGTGAGTTTGGATTTTTTCACTGACGTGCTTTCGCGAGGCACTCCTCGCAGTCGACTAGAAGTACGTTGTAGGAGAACCCTGTGGGCAACATGACGTAGTACCCACAGAGTGTTTTGACCACGTCTTGGCTATCGAGCGTGGTTTTGCTTGCTGCTCGGCACCAGCGATGGCGCATCGCTGGTCGTTCGAGCCACGCAACTGCTATGGTGGCCTTCATGCGTGCTCGACGATGTCTTTGCAGTCCCACAGGTGGGTTCGGACGAAGCTCTGTGCTTCGTTCTTGCCTCCCAGGTTGATCTTCTGCAGAGACGTTGCAGCGGTGAAACAGAGATCGGGCTCGGTGCGAGTGATCTCCTTCATGATCGACCACAACATCTTGGCGCGCTCCTTCTTGAGCTTCTGGTCTTTCGTCGCGAACGCGACAGCCGAACCACCCGAGAGGATGTGCAGCGTGATGTCGGGGCGATCGTGCTTGTGCTTGAACGCGACGACGCCGTCTAGCACGTCCTCGATGCGCGGCAGGTCCTTGCGCTCGAATCTCCATGCGGAGAACTCCTTGAGCATGGCTTCGCCGACGAACGCTGCGATGCCGCGATCGACGTCGAGTTCGCTGAGGCCGTGTCGATGCGCAGCCGCGAGCCACCGCGTCATGAACGTCATCGTGCGGTAGGATGACCACGCACGGTTGCGCTCCGTTTCCGGGGGGATGAGCATGACGCCAGCCGAACCATACTGGTTGTCTGCCGTCCGCTTCGGGTCCTTGTGCCGGAAGTCCGTGAACGCGATCACCGTGCCGACAGCGTTGCCGAGGTCAGCACCGTGATGTTCGCTGATCGTCTTTTCGAGACCGTCGGCGTCGATCTGCTCGGGTTGAAAAACCTCGCCGGCATCCTCGATGAGCCACGTCTTCCAGCGTTCGAGGAACTCGACGCTGTCACGGAGCTCGAAGTGGCAGCCACGATTGGCGACGGCCATGCCGGTTTCCTCGGCGTTCGTGGACATCTCCGGTGGGTTGCCGAAGCACGCGAAGCGGACGTGACCTTTGAGCTTCGTGTCTCCGACGATGCGCTCGTTGAGCACTTTCTGTGCGATGCTCTGCATCAACTTCGGAGCGTCACCGAACTCGTCGAAGATGATGAGCGCACGTTTGGCGTTGTTGGCTTCCCACACCCACTTCGCTGGTAGCCGCTCGAAGTACTGCCGCGACTCGTGCGGGAACATGGCGCCGCCGATCTCTGCGGGGCTGTTGTCCGCGAGGTTGATCGGGTGGATGAAGTCGCAGCCGAACACCTTTGCGAGCTTGTTGGCGATCTCGGTCTTGCCGGCACCGGGGGCACCCCAGTGGAACGCAGGCGAGATCCCCCACTTGGCGTTGCCGTAGTGGTCGACGCCGCCGCGAGAGAAGAACAGGGTCTTGAAGATTGCTTCGTTGAACATGATGGTCTGTATGGTGTGTTTTGGTTGCTGAGAGAAAATGACGGTCTGCCCGCAGCCGCAGAGCAAGCTCCGAGGCTGAACGGCAGGTCGTTACTTCAGGGCCTGTTCGGGAACTCCTTTCGGAAGCCCTCGACGCGTTGGAGCAGCTGATCGAGTTGGAAGCGAGCCTCGATGATGTTGCTTCGATCGAGAGCTTCTTTCACGGCTTCGACCTGGTACTCGCAGAGCATGATGACGTTGCGAGCGATACAGAGTTGTTCGAGACGTGCCAGATTGGTCTTCTCGATCTCTTCGTCGGCGTCCATCTTCTTGCGATCGTTGGCGATGAGCTCATCGGTCTCGATCTCGTCTTGGGTTCTGTCGTCGATGTTCATATCGGTTACTCCGCGGTGAGGACGGTGAGAGCACTGTACGTACCGGCGCCGATGCGAAGGCTGTTGCCGCGTTCCCAAGCTCGTGCAGCCACGGTGCCGCCGGTCTTCCACCGAACGCCGCGTACGTCGAGCGGGGTGGCGCGGCACATGGTCAGCGCGTCGAGAGTTTCTTGTGGTGACAGCCAGCGGTCGCGAACTTGTACGGCGTCGAGTTGGTCGTCGGTGAAGGTGATGGTCATGAGGTACATGGCTTAGGGGTGCGAGGTTTTGTAGACGTCTAGGAGTTGGCGAAGTTGGTCAGCACGTCGAATGCTGTATGAGCGTTCCCGTGCGGAAATTGTGTATCGGAACTCAGCATCGTCGATGGCATCGACGAGTTTGCGGAGATCACCGATTTCGTCTGCGTCGGTTGGATCGTCAGCGCTACGGAAGATTTTCTCGACGACGTTACGTAACATCGTGAGAGCATCTACGAGTTTCTGTCTTTCGCACTCTGCTTCCTTGGCGAGCGTCCGCTTGTCGCTTTCAGCTGCAACGAGGTCGTGTACGAACAGGTCGTGTATGGGCGTGTTGGTCATGGGTGTTCTTCGTGGAGTCGTCCACGATGCGACGGTCGAGCGAACTCGACCGCCGTGTTCGTGTGCGTTTCTACGCTTGGTACTGCGTGCTGCGTGCCTGTCCCCTGTACGAGACGCCCTTGTTTTCGAGCAAGCGGTTGAGGGTGGTGCGGACCTGCAGCGCGGAGCCGCCGACGGCCTTCCGGATTGCTCCGGCACCGACCCACGTTCCCTTCTTGGCCTTCAAGAAGGTCAGCACGGCTGCATCGTAGGCATCGCGTCCGGCAGGCGTGCGCGTGTTGACGTCCTGAGTGGACGCCGACGACACGACCTTGACGGCCTTCGCGGCCACCGTCTTGGTCACGCCGTTCTTGGGAGAAGCACTACCACCGCGCATCGCGAAATCGACGATCGACTCCACGCTCTTGCCCGAGCGTGCTGCGAGGTCTCCGAGGGTGAGCGCTCCAACGAGCTGTTCGAGAGGATTGTTCATGTGTGTTTCTTTCGGTGTTTTGGGTTCGTGAACGTTGAGTCGTCCACGATGCGGAGCCGAAGCGAGCCTTCGACGCCGTGTTCGTGTGCGCTTCAAGCTGGGACGAAGCCCCAGGAGCGAAGGTCGGCTTGCGTGACGAGGTGATTGACGCGGGCGAAGAGCTGTTTCGCGAGGAGGTCATCGAACGTGTCGAGCTCCATGCCGAAGTCGTCACCACCCCAGACGCACACGCGACGCATACCATTGCTGTAGAAGTACAGCTTCACTTCTACGAGGCCGTTGACGGTGGGGTACCAATCTTCTGCGACGGCAACTTGCTTCGTGAGAGTGTGGGGCAGAGGTAGAGGAGTCATCAGTGCTCTCCCCAGGCATCGCCGCCGAGTAGGATGTCCGAGGCGGTTTCTCCGGTTTCTTCCCCCCACTGTTCTCGCGGAGCGAGCTGCTGTCCGGCGCTGTTGTAGTCGAGGCTGCACACGCACGTGTTCGTGAAGCCTTCGAGCACGACCGGTCGACGACACGCATTGCACTGGCCGATCGCCGGTTCGCGATACGTGTGCTCGTGTTTGCGGACGCCCTTGTCGAGGATCGGCGTGCCGTCGACGCTGCCCGTCAGGCACTTCTCGAACGAGAGCGAGGGTCGCAGGAGGTTGCCGTACTTGTCGCAGTCGAACGCGTAGCCGTAGTTTGGCTCTTTGTCGGACCAGTCGAAGCACCGCGAGTAGGTGGTGACGGTGATGAGCTCTGCTTGCTTGAGAATCTTCATGGTCGTGTGTTCGTGGAGTCGTCCACGACACAGCGCCCGAGTTGCCTCGTGCTCTGTGCTCGTGCTCGATTCAGTAGCCGTACCGGAGTTCAGATTCGCGTTCTTGTTGATACGTGCTTTCGCAGTGAACGTGGAACTCCCAGTGCTTGCGCTGCTCGGGTGTGAGTCGCGCTTCGTCCACTTCGCGAACTTTGCCGCTGCCGTTGCAGTCTTCGCACGGGACGTCGTAGTTGCCGCGCATGTAGCCTTCGGCGAACTCGTCATCGTCGTAGCAGGCCTCGTGCCACTCGGAGCTCGTCATGACGCGGAGAGCGTCGTGTACGTGGTGACCTTCGCCTTTGCAGTTCGTGCAGATCTCCCAACACGTCGGGAGTTCGAGCTCAGAGAAGTTGCCGTCATCATCTTCGACTTCAATCGTGATCGTGTGTGACATGGTCGTGTGTTCGTGGAGTCGTCCACGACACAGCCCGCGACGAAGTCGCGACCTGTGCTCGTGCTCGATTCAGCGATTTACCTCTTCGAGGTAGAGTTCGGCGAGGTCATCACCGTCGAAGAAACTGCGCTCGAACCAGTCGATGGCGATCTCTTCGCAAGGGTCGACAGGCGTCGTGCGTGAGCGGGTGGAGTTGGCGGTAACAAGGACGTCGATGATGGTTTCCATGGTCGTGTGTTCGTGTTCTCGTGGAGAGTCGTCCACGATGCGGCGACGAAGCATGTGCTCGGTCGCCGTGTTCGTGCGCGAGTCATAAGGTTTGCCCCGCCGGCGTTAGCTCAGCCGTCACGAACTGACGGTTGAACCAGCGCCCGTGGGGAGCTTGTTCTCTCAAGGCGAAGCGCTCGATCGTTCGGCCCGCGAGGCCGAGGCGACGCAAGCTGTCGATCGTGGCCGGAGCGGCAGTAATGGTGTTGTTCTTGCGGCAGTTGTCCGTGCGTTCGTCGAACGCTCTTCGTTGGGCTGGTGAGAGTTTCATTTCTTGTAGTCTCCTAATGCGATGCCGTCGCGGTAGTGCTCGACAGCGTGTCGAGCGGCTTCTGTGATGGATGGTCCCCACTTGTGGATGCGGGTGGTTCTCGTTGGTCTCGTGCGCTTCAACGTGACGGTGATGTGCACGTTCCAGCAGCACTCCGGGTCGTCAGCGCTGTAGCCGACTTCAACTTGTTCTGGGTTGACGCCAGCAGCCAACGCGATGGCTTCGCACATCGGCTTCATGGCTTCAGCGATTTGGGCTTCGATGGTGGAGTTCGAGTAGACGTTCATGGCGTGTTCGTGGAGAGTCGTCCACGACACAGCGCACGAGTTGCCTCGTGCTCTGTGCTCGTGCGCGATTCAGGCGAGGTCCAGCTCCTCATTGAGCACGAGGATCTCGCGAGCCTTCGGGAACTTCGCGTAGAGCTTTTCATGCGCCGCGTCCGAAGCGTCTGCGGCACAGAGTTTGGCGTCGACGTAGAACGTCGAGGTGAGCTCGTCGGTGCGGTCGTTGATCGTGTACGTGAGGGTGATCTTGGATTTTTCCATGGTCTGTGTCGTGGAGTCGTCCACGATGCGGCACCGGAGTTCCCTCGGGGGCCGTGTTCGTGTGCGAATCAGATGAGGTCTGACTCGATGAGTGCTCTGTTCAACCGTGCGAGCATCTCGTCGATGTGTCGGCGTTGGCGAATCATGAACACGATTCTCGGAATCATGAACAGCGGCACCAGCCATACGAGGAGATAGAGCCCGGACATCATGAGGGTGAGTGCGGCGACGAGGATGGCAAGCACCGCTGCCGTGTTCAGCTCGGCGTTGAAGTCGACGAGATGATCCCCGTAAGCGGTGATGCGTTCGTCGATCTTGACGGCCTCGAAGGTGATGTCGCAAAGGGTGTGGAGCTTCTTGGTCATTTTCTTGTTCTCGGTTTTCTAGGTTTTACGAATGAACGGCAAACAAAAGACCGCAGCAGAGTTGCCTCGGCCGCGGGGTTTTCGCTTGTTGTTCTTCAGTTGTTGCAGAGCTACTCGGTCTTCTGTGCTCGCGTGCTGTTCCGCCTTCTGCAGGCGGTCACTTCGCGAACTCTCGGTTCTCTGCTCGGCTGCTGTCCTCCCGGACAGTCGCTTCCCCGTTGAGGCGGGGCCACCCTCAAGGCTCGGTCGTCTGCTCTTCCTCGCTCAGACCGTGCTCGCCAGACTCTCGCTGGCGCTCGTGGAGACCTGCTCGATGCATCTCCGGCCGTAGCCGTGAGCGATTCGAGGATGCCCAGTGGTCCAGAAGAGGACGGGCAGGGGGATCTCAGCTCCCTTTCCTTCGCGGCGGCGACCCCAGAGGGCACTCAGCTTCCCGCACGCTTCGTTCAGCTATTCAGTTTTCAGGAACCGCTACCTTCCCTGAGACGCTTCCCAGATGCGGTTCATTCCTTTCTACCTGAAAAATGCACCTACCAAAATAGTGCTCGTAAGATCGCGATAAAACTGGTCTACAAGCCCGTTTTAGCCACTTTCGCCAGGGCCTTGACGGATCGCGCGATCCACGAGATCCTGCCGGCGTCGTGCGTGATCGCTTCGTTCTCCACCTACTCCTGTTGTGCCTCGCCATTTTCGTACCCTTCGCCGTGGTGAACGTGCTGTGACGCAGTCGTCCGGAAAACGCTACCCGAAGGCGGTCAGACGCGAAGCTCGGCGCTTGTACACGTTGAAACGAGAGCCTTGGTCGCTCTCAGATATCTGCGGACTGCCGCACATGCCGAACAACCTCAAGGTCGTTCGCGGCTGGCTCGTCGATCAAGATGTGGAGATCCGACCGAAGCAACCGTACTACCCGCGCCGAGAGATTCTCGCGAAGCTCCGAGAGGGAGTGCCTCGTGCGGAGATTCAAGAAGAGTACGGTTGTTCGCTCAAGTACTTGAGCAACCTCGCGACGGGACGTTCGTTGCTCGCGAAACCGAAGCGCAAGAAAAAGCAAAAGCCGAAAGCAAAGCTCGACGTCAAGCGCAAGCCGAGAGCGAAGACGAAACTCGCAGCGAAGAAACAACGCAACGCGAAGCGCAAGCAACCGCTCAAGAAGAAGGCCAAGGTGAAGGCTAAGGCCAAGGCAAGATCGAAAGCGAAGAAGAAGAGGAAGAAGCGATGAGCATCTTGGCGAAGTTCATTCCTGCCATCGACCTACCGAGTTTCTTCCGCATCGAGTCGTACTCGGGTGGTGGACAGACGACGCTCACCGTTCGATGGAACGTCGACGGGACACCCAACGAACGCAAGACCGTTCTCGACAAATCGATGGCGTCGCTTGCTGAAGTCGTCGAAGCGTTTCCTGGCACCGAAGTGTTCAAGGAAAATTTCAAGTACAAGGCTGCACGGGGGATCATCGGAGCGATTCCGTTGCCACCCAACTGGGTGCTCGAATGTGGTGCAGCCCCGAAGGGTCTCGAAGGCTTCTTGCTGACGTTCGATGTCGGACCCAAGCACTTCCAGAAGCACTTGCCGGTGACGACGGTGCAGCTCAATCAACTCGAAGAGCTCGTCAAGTGGATCGGTGAAGCCAACAAGATCGACAGACACAAGGTGGGCAAATGACGACGATCGTGTCCATGTACTGGCTCGGACCGGTGAGCAACTACGACACCGACGACAAGACGCTGGCGCATCTGTCTGTTGGTGATCTCGGTGGACGTTACATCGCGTTGCCGATGGGCAAGACACCTGCAGAGCTGTTCGATAAGGTGATGCCGACGATCAAGAACGTGTACACACAAGCAGGACGAAATCCCCAGATGGGTGTGTACGGCGTGTTGATCGATGCCATCCGGATGAACTGGTTCTTCACAGCTCAAGAGTTCGACCGCATGTCGGTTCGCATCGATGAGCTCGAAGACCGCCTCAAGAAACTCGAACAGAAGAAAGAAGAAAGCTGATGTCTCTCCCGCGCTACACCCTCGGTACCGGCAAAGCCAAGAAGAAAAAGAAGAAGTCCGGCAGTGTTCGGGAACGTGTGTCCCAACTGCTTGGTCGTGGTAGCAGCAACGGCAACGGCAAAGAGGCTGATGGACTGCCGGCACCGAAGTTGTTGTTTCGACCGCCGCGTCGGTTGAGCACGACGCCGTCTCCGGGACCGGTGGGTCCGAAGATTTCCCCACGCTACCTCGAACTCGCGGCGAAAGATCGCGAGCTCATCGAGAAGCTCGTCGCGCTCTTGGAGCGATCCTTCTGGGGTGACCCCGAAGCGGTGGAGCCGGAAGAAACGATTTCTGACCCTGAAGAAGTCGAGGTTCAAGACGTGGCGTTTGTCGGTGCCTCGATCGGCGTGGCTGAATCCGTCGAGAAACCGGAAGAAGAGGATGCTCCGGTCCTCCGTATCGACCCCGTGGAGACGGATCCGTCGACCTGATACGCTCACTCGGTGAGCTGGATCGACGAGATCTCGACAACCGAGTGGGTCATCGGAGCGGGCCTCATCGGCGGCGCGCTCGCCTTGGCGCTCGGGGAAACCAAGAAGGATGGACTGTTCGCTCCTGCAGCTCCGCGTCGATGCGGCTTTGTTGGTCCCGAGCCCGAGCAGTTTCGTGGTGTCCCGTTTGCGCAAGGCGGTGCGTGCCCGATCTGGCCACTCAGCTCTCGTCGAGAACGCATCGTTTCGTATCGATCGGTGACCGGTTCAGCGATCGGCAACTGGGCACGTCGATTCGGAGCTGACCGAGATTCTCGGTACCACGCCGGCATCGACTTGTACGCAAACGTTGGCGACCCCGTGCTCGCGATGGAGAAGGGCACCGTCACAGCGATGCGTACGTTCTTCCACGGAGCGTGGTCGTTGTACTTGTGCACCGACAGTGGAATCACGATCAACTACGGCGAGATCGCTCGCAACTCCTGGCGCGACTACGGCATCTCCCCGGGATCTCGTGTCGAAACAGGACAACCTCTTGCGAAGATCGCTTTGATGTCTGGCGGCAGTTACATGCTGCACTTCGAAACGTACGCCGGGTGCGTGACCAGAAACTACCCTTGGTACAAGTCTCGGGGAGCTCCATCGGCGTTGCTCAATCCGACGAAGTACTTGCTTCGTGCGCGTGACCAGATCCCAGGTTGACGATTACCTACCAGGTAGGTTACGGTCTCGGCATGCCTGGTGGCCGCAAGATGCAACGTCAACGAGCTGCGCAAGCTCGACAAGCAGCGCAGATGAAGAACCTCAACAAGGGGGCACAAGAGCAGGCCGCCGCTGCAGCGCAGCAAGGTCAAGCTACGGGTCCGGTACCTCGTGCAACGGGTGACTTCGAGATTCGAGCAACGCTGGTCGGAGGCAAACCGGTCGCGCAACAACCGACGCCGGCGCAGCGCAATCGAGGCGGAACGTTCAAGACGAGTGGGGGCAACCAACACGTCAAGAAGGTCTCGCCATCGACGACTGCTCGATCGGGTGTGCAGATCACCTCGAACCCCGATCGCACTACTGTCGTGCGGTCGCAACCTCGACCGAATCCGATGGTGCCGCAGCAGGGTTACGGGAGTGGTCAGCGCACGACGATGCAACCACGTGTCGTGCCGCAAGAGCTCGTGCAGCCGCAGCAGTACGAGCCGTCGCACGTACCGACCGAGCCTGTGCAGCAACAGTCAGGTGTGCGTCGCGAAGATGTTACGGTGATCCTCACCATCTTCGAGCGGCCGGGTCAGCTCAAGCGTCAGCTGCAAGCGCTCTTCAATCAAACGGTGCAACCGGCTCACATGATCATGTGGGCCAACGCTGGTGAGGTCGCTCAGGACGCGCGCGTGATGTCTTCGCTGCAGGGCACGGTCATTCGCTCGAACACCAACCACGGCGCATGGCCGCGGTACCGCGAAGGACTCTTCGCTCCGACGACGTACGTGTGCTTCCTCGACGACGACACGATCCCCGGCCCTCGCTGGCTCGAATCGGCGCTCGAACGTATCAAGGTCGCTGAAGCCGATCCCGAGGGTGGCACCCTCTGCGTCGCCGCAGCGGGGGAAATCTTCCGCAGCGACAACCCAGACGACCGTATGGTCCTCGGTCCGCAGATGCCCCGCGACGAGGAGATGGAAGTCGACATCGGACGACAGGGCTGGGTGCTTCGGCGCGACTTGTTGCCAGCTGTCGTCGCCAACCCGTTCTTCGGTGACGGTCGCATGGGTTGGGACATCCACCTCGCGGCAGCGCTGCAAACTCAAGACGTGCTGACGATCGTGCTGCCGTACGAGCAGGGCAACACCGAGAACTGGGGGATGCTCGAACCACCAGTTACCGATCGCTCGGTGACGTGGCGGATGCAACTCGAAGCGGGACGTGGTGGCAAGGACGCCATCTTCCGTCGGCGCGAGCTGTACACCGCGTATCGGCAGGTCGGCTGGACGCCGTTGTGCGCTTTCGAAGCTGGGGATGAGGATGAGTCCGAGGCGGGAGTCGGATGAAGTTCACCCACGACTTCGTCAAGGACTTCGACGCCATCGTGAATGAGCGCGAACCGTTCGCGTTCGTTCGGTTCCACGATGGCGAGCACGCGATCCTCAACGGCTTGCCGTACCGAGCAGCCTCGAAGTGGACGTCTCGTGGCAACGACGTGTGGTTCAAGGACGAGCTGTTCGAGGTCCTCAAGTGCGACGTCGATGGGTTCTACCTCGGCATCTCGCCGCCGTGTTGCACACCGCAAGCGGCGGAGTACTACCGCCGCTTCGCCGCTGTGGAGAAGACGACCTTTGCGACGATCTTCCAGGCCCAGAACTACAAGCGGTGGCGAGCGCTGCGAAAGCGCTTCAACAACGCCGTCTTGATCGGCAGCGGTGCCTGCGACATCGTTGTGCCTGCGAACGGCGTCTCGCAGAAGTGGGAGATCGACGCGGTCGTCAGCCAGATGCTCGGCATCGACAAGCCGTTTCTCGTCGCGGCAGGGCCGTGTGCCAACATCATCATTTACCGCTACTGGGCTCAGCAGGAGTACAGCAAGCGGCAGACAGCGATCGATGTCGGGGCTGCTCTCGATCAGGAAATCCACAAGGTTCCCACAAGGCCGTACCACAAGGCCGGTTCGAAGGCGCAGCTGCACGGATGCAAGTGGGACAAGTGGGCTCCGTTCGCCAAGCTGAGCGAGGACCGCAACGAAGATCCGCGTGTTCGTGCTCAGAACACGTACGCAAAGCTGGCGGCAGCGGACAAGCCGGAATCGTTCGCGACGCCGAACGTGCGGCGTGTGACGTCCAAGGATGGGCGGTACAGCTTTCGCGATGGTCCCAAGAACACGATCGTGAAGAAGACGTCGAGACCGCGGTGATCGACGATGAAGCGCTCTCGTCGACCGAGTGCTGAACAACTAGCACGTGAACAGTACCGTCGGCGTTTGTCGGGGTTGCAGCCGCTGCCTGCTCAGCAGCCGCAGCCAGAAGCCACATCACCCGTCAAAGTTCGACCGTCGATGGTGACACGGACGAGAACTCGACCTACGCGAACTGGTACAGTAACACCAACTCGACGACGATCTGCACCCCCGCAAGCTGCGACGTTGCTATCGATCCTGATCCCCACGATTCCGGGGCGTTCCAGCAAGTTGGCCGCCTTGTTGAGTTGTCTCGATCCGCAGGTCGCTGCACGCGATGATGTCGAGCTTCTCGTGTTTCGAGACAACCGACGCATGACGATCGGCGAGAAGAGAAACAAGCTCGTACAGCTGGCTCAAGGTGAGTACGTCGCCTTCGTCGATGATGACGACATGGTCAAGTCAGACTATGTCGAGGTGATCTGCAGCGAGCTCACGCAGAATGAGCCTGATGTCCTGTGCTTCGTCGTCACCGTGCGAGGCTACGGCACACACGACAAGCCCTGTCGATATCATCCGAGCTTCGAGCACGTCACGCTACGCAACGAATACCAGCGCAAGCCGAATCACCTGATGGTCTGGAAGAAGCAGCACGCCGTCAGTGTGCCGTTCCCGACCATCAACCATGGCGAAGACACAGAATGGGCTTCGAAGATGGCGGCGAAAGCAGTCCACGTGTCTGTCATTTCGAGAGCTCTGTACGTCTACCAGTTCGATTCCAACGACAACTCGACGCTCAACATGAAGGAATAGAGGATGACCGAGACAGCCCAAGTTGCGATCGTTAGAGAGATTTGTCGAGTGTGCGGATCGCCGCTTCGTTCCGTTCTCAATCTTGGAAACTTCGCGCTCAGCGATTTCGTTCAGGAACATGTCGAGGATGTTCTAGTTCCGCTGGAGCTCGTTGCTTGTGAGAATTTCAGTTGTCAACTCGTTCAACTCAAGCACACCGTCGATCGCGACAAGCTCTACCGACACTTCTGGTACTTGTCGGGGATCAACCCATCGATGGTGGCTTCCTTGCGCAACGTCGTCGAGAGCGTTGAGGCACGCGTCGAGCTCAAACCTGGCGATACCGTGATCGACATCGGCACGAACGACGGGACGTTGTTGACGTTGTACAGCGCGAAGACGCAGATCAACAAAATCGGCTTCGATCCGGCAGAGAACCTGGCTGCTCAAGCACGCTTGGCCTGCGACCTCTACGTCAACGACTTTTTCGAGACAAGTGCGGTGCTGCTGCCGCGAGCGAAGGTCATCACGAGCATCGCGATGTTCTACGATCTCGATGACCCACGACAGTTCTTGGAGCGCATCAGGGACGTGCTCGACCAAGACGGAGTGTGGGTGATGCAGATGACAGATCTCGTGCGCATGTTGAAAGCGAACGCGTTCGACAACATCTGCCACGAACACCTCTGCTACTACTCGCTCTACGTCTTCAAGAACCTCGTCGAACAGTACGGACTCGAAGTCTTCGACGTGGAGTTCAACGACGTCAACGGCGGGAGCCTGCGGGCGTACGTGGGATTTCAAGGCGTGCGAGACGTCCAGAAGAGTGTGAAGAGTGCACTCCTCGATGAGACAGTGTACTTGGAACATGGAGGGCTCGAACGCTTTCGAACGAATGTCGAGTTCGTGAAGGACCGCGTGTCGCAGTTCATCCGCACTGAGAAGCTCAACGGCAAGCGGTTTCACGTGCTCGGTGCTTCGACCAAGGGAAATACGTTGTTGCAGTACTTCGGCCTCACGAACAATGAGATCGATTTCGCAGCAGAGGTCAACGAGTCCAAGTTCGGCTTGCGCACCGCCGGAAGCGGCATCACGATCGTCAGCCAAGAAGAGTCGATCTCGAAGAAGCCGGACTACTACCTCGTGTTGCCCTGGCACTTCATCGATTTCTTCCGACACAAGTTTGCCGACTACATGGTCAGCGGCGGTGTGCTTCTCACACCGTTGCCGGTTCCTCAGGTTCACCGGTTCCATGCGACGCATCTCTGAGAAAAGCACTGGTCAGCTCGTCGACGAGCTCGTGACCAACGCGTTCAAGACGGCTTACGCTGGTAGTCAAGGGCTCACGGCAGACGAGTACGAGCGCAGGTATGAGCTGCTGCGTGAAGCGCTGGCAGAACGTCTCGGAACCGACGTGGCGGCGGCCGTCCATGACCTTGCGGTCTCGTCGCTTGCAGCTTGGCAAGCACAGGAGGTCGTCATGCACGAGCAACGCGATGTTGTTGTGGCATCCGCTGGTCGTCACGCTCAGCGCACGAACGCACTGCGGACCAAGTTCATCCGTGAGATCGATCGACTTCTTGGCGAAGCCGAGATCTCCATCACGACGAAGACGTATGGTTGAGAAACGCTACATCAAGGAGAAGCGCAAGCGGTCTAACGATCCGCCAAAGATCGAGAAGAGCAAAGTTCGACCGACCATCCCGTTGCTGCATCCACGTTCGAAGGTTCGCGTCGACTCGACACCTCCGAAGCAAGAGAAGACCCGGCGTAAACGGTCGAACGACCCGGTGGTCATCGCAAGGAGTCAAGACTTGCCGACGATCACCTTGCGTCCGATCGGTACAGCTCGGGTTTCGAGCCTTGCGTGTACGCATCCAGGCAAGATGGGTGACGCACTGTATGCGCTTCCTTCGATTCGAGAGCTCTGTCGTCGTTACGAGATCCAAGCCGACTTTTACACGAGCTCGTACTGCGAACCGCTGCGTAGACTGTTCGAAGCTCAGAGCTGCATCCGAAACTTCATCATCCCAGCGGACTACGTGTTGTACGACTTCGCTTGTGGAGGACGACCTTGGCAAATGCCCGTGCCCGATCGGTACGACGCTGTCTACCAGATGGGTTTTCCGTATGCACCCGATCGTGCTCTACCTGATTTCATCGCAGCGCTCGCTCAGCTGCCAGCTGGTCTGCCGATCCAGTACGAGCACAATCTGCCTCGACCAGATTTGAAGGAGCCGTACATCGTGACGGCTCCTCGCGGTCTTCTGGAATATCGACCGCTGTTCACAGAGCTTGCCGAGCGTTGTCCATTGCAGGTCGTCGAAATTGGCAGTCACGGAGAAGGGACCGGATCTCCGAAAGTGATCGACAAAACCGACCTCGGCATGCTCGAAGTACTACCGTGGTTGGAGGCTTCGAAAGGCTTCGTCGGCTTCCACTCCTCCATGCTCGTGTTGGCGAACGGCTTTCCGATTCCGAAGGTCGTTCCCGGCGACACGCATCACGTCGTGCACGGCCCGCACAACCACTACCTGGCCGACATCACCGTCGACAAGATCCTCGAACGATTGGGGCTGCGATGACGAGCTACTGCAAGACACTGGATCCCGCCGATTACGGGAAGATCCACGAGACCAAGCACGCGCAGAACATCAAGGCCATCGTTGGTACTTTTGGTGGCCGCGCTGAGCATCCGCACCGCGCATGGGAGTACGGTATCGTGCTTCATGCCCTGCGTGAGCACGGTTGCAAAACGCTGCTCGATGTCGGCGGGGGCGGATCGTGCTTCGCTCCTGCTGCCGCGTGGCCCGACGTCGGCATGCAGGTCACACAGGTAGATCCAGAAGGGTACGAAGGCTGGGTTGCGCAGCAGTCCAAGAAGATCGGGCGTCCCATCACCTACGAACGCGCTGACTTCATGCACTACGGCGGACGTGAAGACTTCGATGCCGTCGTCTCGATCTCGGTGCTCGAACACGTTGGCGACGACTTCGCGTTCTTCTCCAAGCTCGCTCGTCACGTGCGTGTTGGAGGTGTCGTCGCGTTGACGGTGGACTTCTGGCCCGACGGTGCTCAGAAGAGCGGCGATCACCTTCGCACGTACAACGAGGATCGTATTCAGGCGCTTTTCGAGTCAGTTCCAGGATTGGAACCACTTGGACCGTTCGACTACGCGGACCACGGAGCTCACGTCTACAGCTACACGTTTGCGTCCATGATCGCGAGGCGCAGCGCATGACCAAGCGAGCTCTCATCACCGGAGTTACGGGACAAGACGGCTCGTACCTCGCTGAGCTGTTGCTCTCGAAGGACTACGACGTCTGGGGTCTCGTCCGGCGTGCGTCGACGACGAACACGCAGCGAATCGATCACATGCTGTCCCAGCTCAACCTTGTCTATGGAGATCTGTCCGATCCGCTGTCGTTGGCACGAGCGATCCGCGAGTCCAGGCCGCATGAGCTCTACAACCTCGGCTCGATGAGCCAGGTGCTCATGAGCTTCGATATGGCCGACTACACCCACGACGTGACGGCGCTTGGTCCCACACGACTGCTGGAGATCATCCGCACCACGTCGCCGGACACGCGGTTTTACCAAGCTGCAACAAGCGAGATGTTCGGCAAGGTGATGGAAACTCCGCAGACCGAGAGCACGCCGTTCTACCCGCGCAGTCCGTACGCTGTGGCGAAGGTGCATGCCTATCACGCGGTTCGCAACTGCCGCGAGGCGTACGGGACCTTCGCCGTCAACGGGATCTTGTTCAATCACGAGGGTCCTCGTCGCGGTGAGGACTTCGTCACACGTAAGATCACTCGCGCTGCGACGCGGATCAAGGTGGGGAGTGTCCAGCGACTGCGACTCGGCAACCTCGAAGCGAAGCGCGACTGGGGGTTCGCGGGCGACTACGTCGAGGGCATGTGGCGGATGCTGCAAGCCGACGCTCCAGACGACTACGTGCTCGCAACTGGCGAGACCCACAGCGTTCGCGAGTTCGTCGAGAAAACGTTCGAGACCCTCGACCTCGACTGGCAGCAGTACGTCGACTACGACGAGACGATGCTGCGTCCCACCGAGGTCGACTTGCTCGTCGGAGACGCGTCGAAAGCTCGGAGGGTTTTAGGTTGGGCACCGTCGGTGACGTTCGAAGGACTCGTGCAGATGATGGTCGAATCGGACCTCGAACTTGCGAAGAAAGAGGCTGCTGAAAAATGACCGTCGTATTCTTCAATCATCAACAACAACGCTGCGGCGTCTACCAGATGGGACGGAGAATCGGTCACACGCTGCGCGATGCAGGCGTTGTTCACTATGTCGAAGAGACCAACATCGCGAACGCTACCGCGACGGTGAACGCCACCAAGCCGTCAGCGATCATCTACAACTGGCATCCGTCGACGATACCTTGGGCCCCAGAACTTGTTCGACGTCTTCCGGCGGTCAAGCACATTGCCCTCATGCACGAGATCTCCCCCGAGAACCCTTGGGCAAACTCGGACAGTTTTCCGTATCGGATGGTGTGCGATCCGAGCTTCGTCGTGGATGACAAAACAATCTTCAAGAGCGTTCGACACGTTCCTCGGTTCAACCCCGGCAGTCGCGAAGGCCAACCGTTGACCATCGGGTCCTTTGGGTTTGCGGTCGGCGGCAAGATGTTTCCGACAATCGTTCATGCTTCCGGGATGGAGTTCCCGAACGTGCTTGTTCGCTTGCATCTTCCCGCTGCACACTACGGCGACGATCGAGGTGATCTCGCGCGGCAGATGGCCCACGGCAGTCGTGCTGTGCAAATGGCAGGAGAAGTCCAGGTTCGTACTGAGATCCACCACGGGTTTTTCGAAGAGCTGCAGCTGATCGAGTGGCTCGCTGGGAATGACCTCAACGTGTTTTTCTACGGGTACAACCCTGGTCGTGGTGTTGCGAGCGCGTTGGATTATGCGATTGCTGCACAGCGGCCCATCGCGATCAACGAAAGTCAGATGTTCCGACATGTTCGTGAGCGCTTCGACGTCTACCCGAAGAAGAGCCTACGAGAGTCGTTGGAGACGTCTGGAGAAGTCGTCAACGACTTGTACACCTCGTGGAGCCTTGATCGGCTCGTGCAGGATTACAGGCACATGTTCCAACAGCTAGGGGTCTCGTAGGTCATGGACCGCATCAGCATCATCAACATGTTCATCGCTGAGCGAGGGTACAAGAGGTACTTGGAGATCAGCTGCCAAGGCGACCACACCTTCGAGAAAATCGCTGTCGAGATCAAAGTAGTCGTCGATCCAAGTTCGGGTCTTTCGAGTGACGAGTTCTTCGCGAAGAACGGGGAAACTTTCGACGCCGTCTTGATTGACGGTGTCCACCATCACGATCAAGTGTTTCGGGAGATCGAGAACAGCCTCAACGTTCTCAGTGAAGATGGTGTGGTCTTCCTGCACGACTGTCTTCCTCCCGAGGCTTCCTATGAAGCGATCTCTCTGTGCGGGACAGTCTGGCGAGCCGTGGCGAAGTTCCGCGAGCGCGCTGATCTCGATGTCGTCGTGGCTGCCTGCGACTACGGGGTGGGACTCATCCGAAAGGTGGTGAACCCGCTGCCCATCCAGATCTCGAAATCCATGGACGAGATGACGTTCGAGGACTTCGTTGCGAATCGGGATAGTTGGATGCGTCCAGTGGATCCGGTCGTTTGTCGCATGCTTGCTCAGCGCTCCTGGAAGCCGCTCACGATTGCCGTTTTGGTGATTGGACAAAACGAAGAGCAGATTCAGGAATTCAGAACCAAGAGCCCGCATGTCGAGAGCGAAGCACGGATGGTCTACGTTGCGAACCCAGCACGCAAGTTTGGCGGAACAGCTGCGATCGCAAACCCGTTTCTCGAAGAAGCCACAGAAGACGTCGTCGGTGTTGTTCATGCTGACACATCGTTTTCGCCCGGAGCGCTCGATGTGTTTGCAAGAACAGCGGTGGATCAGAACTGCTTGACTGGCATCGTAGGTCGTCGAGCTCCTTCTCCTGCTCACCATGGCTACGTGTGGTGCATCGAAGGCGGCGGGTTTGTGTCGACACTCGACTCGTGTTCTGTGTTCTTCCGTAGAACGCTTGGGTTGCGATTCGATGGCGTGATCTTCAACGATTTTCACTGCGTTGTTGAAGACCTGTGTCTGCAAGCTCGCGCCAGGAATGTGCAGTCTTACGTCCCCGCCGTCCAAGCTGGGCATGTTGGAGGTGGGGGCGATGGCGGATGGTCAAACCAGTTTTGGAACTATCGCGCCAAGCTCGTTGCGAAATACCCTGGCGTTGAGATTCACACGATCTGACGTTAGCTGACGACGTAGATGTCGTTCGGAGGCATCTCCAAGTACAGCCGATAGCCATGTTCGAGCATGTAGGACTCGTACTTCTTGTCCTGCATGAGGTTCTCCATGACGATCACGCTGGGCTTGTAACGCTGCACCGAGAAACCGGTCATGACGCTGAGTTCCCAACCTTCGACGTCGATCGTGAGTATGTCGATCTTCTCTACCGTTGGAGCATGCTCCGCGAGGATCGTGTCGAGTCGTCGAAGATTGACTTTGATCGTGCGAGTGTCGATGTCTGGCTTGAGCGCGCGATAGGAGTCGACAACCTTCAGTGACGAGAAGGACTCGTAGGTCACGTGTCCTCCTTTGTACTCCGCTTGCTGGTACACCAGTTCGAAGTCCACGTCGTCTTCGTCGTGGTCTCCACAGGCGTACTGCAAGATCTCGAAGCCAGCTTCTCTGTGGAGGTCACAAAATGTCGGGTTCGGTTCGATTGCCAGAACCAGCCACCCGTTCTCTCGAAAGTGCTGACTGTTGGACAGGTACTCAGGACACGCGGCTCCGACTTCTACGATCACGCCTTTGTAGGAGCAGTCCTCGAAGAAGGCTTCGCGTACGACACGATCGATCTGGTCTTCGGCGTAGTACTTCATGAGAAGCCGAACCGCTTGCTGCGGTTCAAGAAGAGCGCCTGATCGCGAGCGAAGTTTTGTGCTCCGAGCTTGTAGACCGGATCGGTCTGACCCTTGCCCCAAACCGGATGCATGTGCTCGATGATGAAGTCTTGCCGGTGAAGGTAGAGCCCACGCTTCTTGGCGGTCGCGACTAGCTCTGTATCAGGGAAGTTGTGGTCGTACCCTTCGTGCAAGACCTTTCCGCGTTCATCGACAGTTCCGCAGTGGTCAGCGTAGGCCCGGCGAACTAGTGGGTGTGTCGAGTGCAGTCCGTGGATCGTTGCCTTGTTGCCCAAGTCGTTGCTGCCGAGCACTCCGTGATGTGAAAGCAGAAGTGGTCGGATGACATCCACCCAACCAGAGTGAAACGCTACATCGTCGGCTGCGAGAAGTAGCCACGGTTCGTCCGTGCTTCGGTATCCGATGTTGATTTTCTTTGCCCAAGACCGGTGACCGTCGGCGACGAGGATCGGTTCGATGTCGACGGCTCTGATCGCTGCGACTTCTTCGCTGTCAGATGTCTGCGCGATGAAGTAGATCTTGGCGTCGTTTCTGTCCGTTGCAGAGCGAAACGAATCGAGAAGTGGCTGTACGCGCTGTGGTCGACGCAGCACGGGTACGAGGACAGCGATCAGCGGACGCTTTGTCAGGTCTTCTGCAGCCACCGCAGCTTCGAGCTGCTCTCGTTGCTGTTGCGCGGCTTCCGTGTTCCAGCGGTCGACGTGTGGAGCTGCTTTCGGTTTCGATCTAGTCTTCGTCGGAAGCTTGACGACACTCGATCTTCCGACTTGTCGACGAACGACGTGTTTCATTTGGCCTGGTCGAGAATACCAAACGACGTCGTCAGTCACAGGACCAATCGCCGCTACCGGCATTGTAGACGCAGCTACCTCCGCAGCACCCAAGACCGAGTGGATGGCTCGCTCCGCAGTCCGTGTTCGAGCAGCCGCACTTGTTGCCTCCTACAGGCGTGTCGAAGCAGTAGCCCCCGCAACATTCACCGTTGAAGACACAAGCATCACCTTCTTCTCCACATGGCGGTGCTGTCGTCGATGTCGCCGGCGTGGTCGTGCTTGCCGTGGTATCACCGGTTTCTGTAGTTCCGTTCGTTGATTCTTCCGACGAGCTTCCTGTTGAGCTCTCTGCGGAAATCGTTTCCGTTGTTCCGGTCGATCCATCTGAACCGTCACCGCTGGCGGACGAGGCTGAAGCTGCTGACGATCCGCCAGGTGAACTCGATGACGAAGACCCCATTTCGTTACTTGAAGAACTGGAGCTTTCCTCGTTCTCCGTGCTCCCGACCGTAGGGGGTTCTGTGAAGCATCCCGTGAGTAGCAAACACCAAAACTTCTTCATGGTACTCTCCTCGTGTGTCGCGAAGGCCGACGCATCGTCCGGTTCCGCCTTATGGCGGTCGAGATCTTCTTGGTGACGGCAGCGGCCTGGTGGTGACGATCTTGGCTGGTGGTCGCCCGAAGTTGTTGCAGGAGACCATGCATTCGCTCACCCCTGTGTTGGAAGTACTTCCAGGGGCATGCGTGGTGACTTACTTGAATCAGACTGACGTCGCGTCGGAAGCGATGCTGCCCGAACATGCTCAAGTGCTGCGGAGCTCGACGGGACACCTGACGCCGATCGGCGTGGGCTACTCGATTCTCGCTGACGCAGCTTCTGACGCACGTTGGTGGCTGCATATCGAGGATGATTGGCAAGCGTTCCAAGTCGACACGACGCTCGCGTGTCTCCGCGAAGCCGCGAACATCCTCGAATACCATTCTGACATCGTGCAGGTTCGGCTGCGGTACTACAAGGAGCGCGTCATGCAACGCCACATGGTCAGCGGACAGCCCATCCGTTGGCAACGACGTGAGCGATTCGACGTCGCTGCAGCACATTGGACCTTCAATCCAGCGATGCAACGTGGTTCGGTTGCTGCTGCGTTCTCCGTGCCACTTCAAGGCGAAGACGATGCGCAACGGCGCGTTGACGGACTTGTTGCGCAGGTGTTTCCCGGCGCGTTCATCCATCTTGGTAATCATGATTCACTCCGTCGCCGCTAGTCCTCTGGCAGGCAGATGAAGTCCCACGACCCGCCGCATGCGTCGAGGTCGACCGGCGTTGCGCAGAACATCCCCTCTGGACACGTGTAGCCGGGACCACAGTGGATTGCACACGTCGGTGAGCCGCAGTAGTCGAGGCAAGCAACGTCGCCAACTTCTACCTCGGGGCAGTCTGCTGCGGTGTCGCAGGACTCGGAACAGAAGCCGCGAGCCGTTCCCCAGATGCCGCCGTTGCTCCACACGCATTCGGTGACGAGCGCTCCGCTGCAGAGCGCTTCGTTTCCGGGGAAGCAGTACTCGTAGACACCGTCGTGATCGTGAGCATGGGGATCTCCGGTACTCGAAGAGCTTTCGCTCGACGAGCTATCTGATTCTCCCGTCGATGTCGAGCTTTCGTCGACGACGCCTGACGACGATGATGTCGACGATGATGTCGACGACATCGTGTCGTCAGAACTCGTCGACGAGGACAACATCGTCGTGGACGAAGACAGATCCGCCGTGCTCGTTTGCTCGCCCGTGGTGTCGGGCAGGTTTTCGGCAGGGGGATCTGAGAAGCAGCCGTGAAGGCCTGGGAGAGCGATCAGGATGACGACGGAGCGCACACGACAAGGCTACCGGAAACCTACCAAAATCGGTACACGAACACCGAGATCAGCGAGATCGTGACCATTTCAGCTCTGCTTGGCTACAGCGCGGTACGCTGCCTGAGCTAGAAGCCCAGCACAAGTCGTGGGGTCACCTCAGACCGAGCATCGAGCGGGTTCGCCGGTACCTGCTGGTGTCTGCACTCTTGGTGTTGGCGGCGTCGAGCAGTTTCTCTGCGTAGTACACCTGTTCACGAAGAACGTGCTCACGCAACGTGAAGTTCACGATGCTCTTGACGCCCTTCGGTGTTCCGAGACCAGTGGTCTCGATGAACTGCTTGATCGTTTTCTGCAAGCCGGCCTCGTCCAGCATGCGTGCGCGACCTTGAGGTTGCTTGCTCATCTCGATGAGCTTCCAACCAACTTCACTCGCGGTTTTGTTCGCGGTGTGCTCGGTGGGATCTAGGAGGTTCGCTGCAAACAAGGCGTGCTCTCCACCCATCTGCGTGACCGCGGCTGGGATACCTCCGCTCGGAACGGGATCTCCGTAAGCGAGGTGTTCGTAGAGCTCGACTTCACGCGTGATGTGGTCGCAGAACAGCGGCCAAGCAAAACCGAGCCACTGACCCGCGTCGAGTCGATTGCAGAGCTCTGACTGGAACACGTGCACGTCACGTGTAGCGTCTTCCACAGCTGCTGCCATCGCGCCGCCGTCAAGATGTTGAACGCTCTTGCGCAACGTCTCGTACTGTCGCTGGCGTTCTTCAGCTTCTTGGCGAAGAGAGCCCTGCAACATGGCGGCCAGAAAACCGAGATGTTCGGAGAACTGCTTCGTCCAGAATACAGTCTCTTCGCGGATGGAAAGCGCCATCGCTACGATCGTCCCACGAAGTGCCGAGGACAACAAGGTCGCTGCGGGTTTTGCAATCGAACCTCGTACGGACCTTCCGGATATCCAAGCAGCGAAGACATCAACCGGTTCGCGACTTCGTCAGCGCGCTCTTCTTCCTCTTGGACTTGCGCATCTGTCATGCCCATCGGTGGAGCCCAAGGTGGAGCGTGCAGGTGTGCGAGCTCGTGCAGCACGACGAACGTGGCACTCGGGTACGACTCCAACTGGTCAACGAAGATCACCGCGACGTACCCGCGATCGGTCGTGCCGAACGAATAGCCGCGGAAGTTGGTGTCTTGTCGTCCAGGTTCGTCGCTGGTGTGGCTGTCGCGGCCCCAGACCTCCTTGATCTGCGATCTCGGGTGATACTCCAACGTGACGTCGTTGCGCATCCAGGTGGCGATCTTCTCCGCGTCGTCCTCGTTGAGGACCCACGGTTCGGTGCCTGGAGCGGCCTTGATCGTCAGCTCTGCCACGTGGGTATTCTAGGCGCTTGACAACCGGTAGACTACCCCTATGGCCCGAGTCCCGGCGGCGATCCCGAAAGAGCCTGGCGCGCAGCGCTGTGGCGATACCTACGAGAAAGTTATCTACGTCAACGGGCTGATCCCAGGCACCTCTTTTGGAGGACAGTTCGAGCAGCAAATTTCTCCAGTCACATTTGGCGACTACGGACAAGTCGGTCCGCCGCTGCTCAAGGATGATGCCGAAGTCGAAGCAGCCGTGGCTCCTATCGAGGAGCGCTTGGCCGCGACGCTGAACAAGTTGGAACTCGAATCGCAGTTGTTTAGACCCAATGAAACGAACGCGATCGAGAAGCTGATCGAGGCGGGCTTCAACCTGTGTTCGCAAGCGAGAGCCGAAGACCTGTATCAAGCGCAGCTACCCGGACAGAAGTCGAAGGGCAGTCCGACGAAGGTCCGACGTCTGATGATCGAAGCGCTCCAACACCTGCGCTGCGCCGAGTACTGGACCTGGCGCGTGGTCCTGTATCAGCAGGCGGTCGGTGAGTATGTCCCCGAACTAGGCCTGGCTGGTGCTCCGCAAGTGGGACAGCCGGCGGTCTCTGTGTTTCCGGTTCCTGTCGACTGGCCAGGGCTCGGGGGAACGGGAGAACCGACGAAGCCCAGCAAGAAGAAAGAAAGCATGAACACGTGGCTGATCGTCGGCGGTCTCGGTCTCGCGGCAGCGTTCTACTACTACCGCACCAAGTTGAGTCGGTGACTTCATGCCGCAAGGTCATCGCAGCCTGCTGATCCCCGAGCTCGTGTTCCCGGCAGCCTCATCGAGCCCTGCCAACAAGGGGCTCATTCTGCTCGTGACCGGTGTGACCCTCGCGTTGATTCAGCGACGCTCCGAGCAGTACATCGCCGCCAAGCGGAAAAAGGCTGAGGTGTCTGGACAACACAGCGAGGAGATCGTCGAGCTTCCACCTCCAGATTTGGAGTTCGATGATCGAGACCCGTGCACGTTGCCGGGCGTGCTCGAAGGGCTCGGAGATCCAGGTGTCGGTGAATGCGTGCCTCCCAAGGACTTCGAGGCTGCGGGGACCATCGTGCCGTTTGCGAAAGGTGCTGAAGATCCGCTTTGGCCGGTGCTGACGCAAGACAAGAAGAAGATCAAGGTCTCGTACAAGGATGTGCGCGGCAAGTTCCACGGCAAGTGGGGACGGCACTTCGGAACGTTGCGCAAGGGTGAGCATGGGATTCGCCGACACGCGGGCATCGACCTGTTTGCGAACATCGGGGACATCGTCGTCGCCATGGAAGACGGTACGGTGATCTCTACACTTCCGTTCACCGACGGTACATGGGCACTCTACGTGCTCAACGACACGGGGGAGATCATCAACTACGGCGAACTCAAGAAGGGTTCGTGGAAGCAGTTCGGCATCGACGGCGGTTTCTACACAACGCAACGGATCAAGCGAGGACAACCACTTGGTACGGTTGGAGCGACCGAGATGCTGCACTTGGAGACGATCAAGGGCGACACCACGGTTGACGAGATCCGCAAGCGCCAACTGCAGTGGCCTGATGGTCATCCTGCGCCCGAGCAGTTGCTCGATCCGTCGCAGTACCTCGTGACGGCACAGCGACTCTGGTTCGAGCACAAGCTGAAAGAAGAGATCGGATGATCATCAAGACGCACGGGCAAGGACGCAACGCAAGCCCGGACATCTTCGCATCGACTGACGGTCCGTTCGTCTCACCGTTCTTCTCGAAGGATGCGGCCGGCTCTCCGAGATTCAACGCCTTGTTGGGCGAGGAATCGGCTGGAGTTGTCGCATCGCTTGGCGCCGAAGCGTGGCAACAAGCGCTCACACGCGTCACGAAATCCATCCTCACGAGCCAAACGACGGGCGGTATGCCGGTCGGCATCGTGCACAAGATCATCGACACGTCCGGTGGTGGACTCGATGGACAGCTGATCGGTGGGCTCTTCGCTCCCGCTGTATTCCCGAACTCGACACAGAAACAAGCGTTGGTCAGCGCCGCTGTGCAGGTTGGTCTTGACATCGCGCTCAATGCCATCTCGGCGGTGCCCATCGTCGGCAACGTGTTGAACGCTGTCGTGAAGATCGCTCAAGGACTCGTGCAGCTCTTTCGCAAACCGAAAGACCAGATCGAGCGCACCGTACCTTGGCAAGGGTACTCGCGGGATGTCGACGAAGACATCATCAACAAGGTCGTCATCAAGCGCTTCGCTCCGGATGTCGACTGGACGGACTTCTATGCTCCGGCGATGCCTCCGGGTCCGTTCACGTTCGAAACAGCGGGAGAAGGCAAGCGAGCAGCGGGTGTCTTTGTCTCGGCGCAACCGGACTACACCACCGGCTTGGGTTACATGCCTGGCACCCAACGCATGGTGGAGATCGTTCAAGTCGCGCGCACGATCGAAATCGGAGCTGGTCAGGGACAACCGAGTTACGTCTGGGACGCGGTGACGAATGTCGGCGACTACTACCCTGCGACGACACAGTGGGGCACCGTCGGTTGGGGCATGATCGAAGCAACTGCCAACGATGGAACGGGTGCGGACATCTTCAAGATTCAAGCGAGCCGCCTGATTGGCATGTGGGCGGAGTACTGGGAGGCGTTCTTCGCCGATCTCATCTTCGCCATCGAGCACCATCCGGAATACGACACCGAGAAGCTCTTCCTCGCCAAGGCCATCGCGAAGTTCTTGACGTTCAAAGGCTCGCCAGGAGCATGTCACGACGGGACGAAGAATCAGGTGTGCTTCGTCGACCCGAACTACATCGCCCAGAGTCGCAACCTCGACGGCTTCATCAACAGCAACATCTTCAACGAGGACAACGAGCTCTCGTACGGTCGCCAGTTCCTTCGACCCGATGAGTCTCTGACCACGCCCGCGCTCAAGCGCGTGCGCTCGCGGCAGATGTCAGCGTTGACCAACTCGCTCTCGTGCGCGTACGTGCGCCCGCGCAAAGACCAGGTGACGGGACAGCCCGCGTTCGCAGCATTCCAAGATCCCGGTCCAGCCACCAAGAACGGCTTCGACAACTTCGGACAGCAGCTACGTGCCGAGTGTGATCGTGCTCGGGAGCTCTTGCTCGAACATCCGGCACGATGGAAGGTGAACTACTGGGATGTCCGTGATGTGGATCCGCAGTTCGCCGAGCGCCTCAAGAACTCGCAGCAAGGACATCCGCCGCTCGGCTTTGCTTCTGAACCGTCCAAGCTCGACCCTGGTGTCGATCCCGGACCTGCACCTGAAGAGCCGCAAGGCGGCGTCCCGTTCGGGGAGCTCGCGGTGCCGGATGGTCCGAAGAAGCCCGACGGGAAAAAGGCGACGAAGACGATCGTCTATGTTGGCGCTGCTGCAGCTGCTGCATGGCTGGGCTACAAGGCGTACAAGGGCGAGCTCGGGGACGTGAAGAACGCGGTGACAGGACTCGTGAAGAAATGAAGAAGCGACCAAACCCGAGTGACGATACGAGCGTCATCTGGCTTGGTATCGCTGCTGCCGTGGCTGCAATCTGGTACTCGGTGCAGTTCAAGAGAGCCGTGGCGAGCTCGGTACCTGCTGTCGAACCGCCAAAGGATGCGGTGCGATCGGGAACCGGCTTGCTGCTCATCTTCGACGACCCTCCCGTGCGTGAAGTCGACTGGTGGATCGTCAGCGATGGCACCGGGTACTCGTGGGTCGTGCGTCTGCGTCCGGGCGAACCAACCTGGAACATCGGCTACAAGGAGCGCGAAGCAAAAGCCGGCAAGACTTTCCTGACTCCCGACGCTGCGTTCGCTGACCTGGTCAAGCCGACGGCTCATGTTACGGGGCTCGTGGTGACGTGAGTGTCTGGGCCAGAGCACCACGCTCGACAGACAGAGAGCGTGTTCCGTATCCTCCCGAGAACTACGTCGGCACGGTGATCGCCCCGAAGGCGATGGTCCCTGTGGCTGCGTTTGCGAGCGCAGGCATACGTCAGGACGAGTGGGAGTTCCGGTGTTTCTCTCCGGATCAGGCGCGTAGCGTCGGCAAGGGGTACTTCGCCGAAGAAGGCCCGAGGCACTGTGCTCGACAACACATGCACCCGGGTCTTGCGTCTCCAGGGCTGCAAGGAAGTGGTCTCGGTACAGCGATGTACCTTGCCGGCAACATGACGATCGCGGCGATGAAGGACAACGCGACGGGGGATTTTCCTTGGCGAGATCCGGGCCTTGAAGCCTGCACGTTCAGCCACGATACGGGGCGTGGTGGTGATGAGGATCGAACGAAGTCGGCTAAAGCTGTCTGGACGAACTTGGTGAGATACGGGCTGGCTACGAGGACTGAATATCCAGAAGAGGAATCTGTTTTTGTTGATCTAGAATTCATGGGCGTGTCAGACCTCAATAGAAAACGAGTGATCGACTTCATGGACTGGGAGACGGTCAAGAGCTCGGGGCTCGTCGTTCATACAGGATGGTTCTTTGATCCGCATCAACGTGCGTTCGTGCCACCAGCTACGTTTGCTGCTCTCGACTGGACATTCACACGCGAACGCCAGCTCATCGAGTTCGCGCAGCAGAACGCGACGCTGTCTGGGGATCCAAACGCCTGGATGTTGGAAGCCGCGTGTCACCTGAGCGCTTTGCAACCCGAGCGTGCCGACCTCCTGTTGCAGCAGACGCGACAGAAACGATTTCCGAACCAGTGCCCGGTCGTGTTCCGTGCGGATGACCGAGCGTGGGATCGCCAGTGGGGAGACTTCGAAGAAGATGGAGAGCCGCGCACCAAGAAGCTGAAGGCGAGGTTGCTGCGATGACGTTCGAAGAATACCAGGAACTTCTTCTGTCTCTTTCTTCGGGAAACGACGACGGTCTTCAAAGTCTTCCGGTACTTGGTCGTGGTACAAGGCGCGACGCTTACCTTCTCGAAGTCGATGGCTTTGAACCAACAGCGATCAAGGTCGACTCAAAAAGCGGAGGTTCTTGGACGCATCAAGAAGTTGCCTGTCTTTTGAACTCTTTTTCCGATCTTCTTCCGGAGATGTACGACTACGGTCCGTTGAAGAGCCCTCGATGGGTCGAGTTGGAGCTTTTGCGGCCGATCTCTAAAAAGGAGTTCACGGTTTTCACCGGCATCCCCTGGAATGCGTGGAACGACGCGGCATACGAGATTGAAGGTCCAGTGCTCGAAGAGTATGCAAAGCGAGCCATCACAAAGGCTCGTAGAAAAAGCCAAGACCTCAAAAAGACAGGTTGGTTCTTTGACCAAATCTTGATGCTTGTCTCGGACTGCTACGCCAACATTGCAGAGCTGGGCATGATCGAGAACTGGGGCGTCAACGCAGAATGGTGCGTTGAAAATTATCGACATTGGAGATCTTGACGAGGGTTGGAAAGAACATGTCCGGCTTCCATCGCTGAAGGCGAGGTTGCTGCGGTGAAGCTTCGCTTCGAGTACGGGTTCTTCTGCGGCATCGCGTTTTCGATGACAGCGCTCGCCATCCTCGTGGAGTGCTCGCGATGAAACCGACCGAGTATGCCGAGGCGATGATCGCTGATCCCGACAACGCACACGAGGTGTGGTACGAGGTCCCGTTCAACCAGCGGAAGAAGGTTCAAAACGCTCTCCGCAAACGAGGCTTCGAGTACCAAATGGGTGTTGGCCAGATGTGGAAGCTGCTTCGTGGTTACGGAAAAGTGTGGTTCGTGCCTGGTTGGGAGATCGCGTTCTCGAACTTTGAAGAAGCACTGGATCAACAGGAGTCCTTCAACAGCCTGCAGGAAGCGCTCGATGTGTATGAAGACAACGTTTACGAGACCGCCCGATCGGAAGGCTATTCGTGGGAAGATGTTGGAGTCGTGTGGGACCAGCTGAAACAGCAGCATCCCGACACGAAGCGACCAGAACCTCCGGAAGAAAACCCGAAGAAGTTGAAGGCCAAACTTCTTCGTTGACACCAACTCTGGTAGGTCTTAGGATGGCCTCGTGCTGATCGTCAGCCATTGACCGTCACCCCGCAGGGGCGACCTACAGAACCCGCTCACGGAGGCCACCGATGGTCACGTAGCGGGTTTTCTGCGTTTTCATGCGGAGGTAGCTCAGAGCTTAGAGCGCCATGCAAAAGCATGGAGGTCGGTGGCTAGCGATCATCCCTTCGCACCAATGCACTCGTAGCTCAGGTGGTTGAGCCCCGGCGTAATGACCCGGGAGGGCGCTGGTTCGAATCCAGCCGGGTGCACTATGGAAAAGTTGTACATCATCGTGCGCGCTGATCTGCCACCGGGCGCACAGGTGGCGCAGTCTTGTCACGCGATGCGCTTGTTCGTGCACGAGCATCCCGAGCTCGATGCAGCTTGGTATCGCGACAGCAACAACCTCGTGTGCTTGCAGATCGCCGACGAGCAAGCCCTTCGACGTCTGCACGAGCGTGCTGTCGAGAGCAACGTCGCTGTCTCACTCTTCCACGAGCCCGACTACAACGACGAGGCAACGGCACTGACGATCGAGCCACGAGGAGCTCGACTGGTCCGCAGTCTGCCGCTGACCTTGCGTGCTGCTTGAACCATTCTTTGGTATAAATCGAGCATGTACAACCCTGAGTCGTTCGATCCCGGTTTCAAAAAGTACGAGAAGTTGTCAGAGGAATTGGCCCTCAAGAGAGAAGCGATGATCGAAAACCGCGTCAGAGGGATCGCAGAGCGTTTTCAAATCAAACGCGGACGTTGTTTGAGTGATGATGAAGTGGCCCTGGTCCAGCTTGTTCTCTTCGAGAGCATGGCTGCTGATGCGGAGTCTAGTCTTCTTTACAGGGAAGTCTTCAAGGACTACGAGCAGGCTCAACAGGCTGCAGTTTTGGAAAGTCTCCGCGACAAGAGCAAGGAAGCCGAAATCAGTACTTGATCGACGACAAGCTGAGGATTTTGCGTGCAGCTTGAGGTGGTGTAGACCGGCAGCATGATGACCCCGCTCGCCATCATCCTGCTCGTCTTGCTGCTCGTGCTGATTTCCGGCGCCTTCTGGCCACGTGTAGGCTCGGACCGGGCGTTGTACGCCGCAGCTGCCATCGTGGCAGTGTTGTTCGTGCTTTCGATGCTCAAGCTCGTATAGCCCAAAATGGGACAACAGTCTGAAGCGGTCCAGCCGATGGCTTCGGCATGGACCTCTCAGCCATGCGCTTCGCTGTCACCCAGATGCGTCTCGCCGTCGACCAGCTCAGTGCAGCGAGCTGTCGTCTTCTTCCGTGCACTGCACTGGGGGAGTTTCCTCGATGCCCGCCAGCCGCATCCCCCAGTGCATCGCCTGCACACCAAGTCCGCCGCAACGTTCGGCTCGCTCCCTGAGCATCCTGGCCTCGATGTCGAGCTTGTCTGCTTCCGCTTGCAGGCGCAGACCGTAGGTCAGCAACGCGTAGCCGAACAGCTGCTTGATGGTGCTCTTCATGCGGTCTTCAAGATATCACCGAAGCAGCTTGTGTTTCAGTTTTCGCGATGCTTGAGCCATCAGATATTGCTTCGCATCCTGTGGTGCGTTGACGAAAAGCCAACCACTCGGAGGATAGGGTCCAACGTGTTGTTCGAAGGCTCGTTTCGCTGATTTTGCGGCTTCGAGCGAAGAACGAGATCCGGCTCCGCTGTAGACGAGCTCATCGCCATCTTTACCTCTCAAGATGGCGAAATGCCACGGTCCAAGACCAGTCATTCCATCGAAAGTGGTTTCACCTTCGGTGATGTCGATGTGCCAGTACTCGTCGCTCATGCTGCCTTGAGGATATCACGAAGTGTTCGACCGCCGCCCGAGGCCTTGTCCATCACGAGCTCGCAGCCCGTGCGCGCAGCCGCGGGGATGAGAACTTCGCGGATGAACTCGACGCCGGGATCTGCAGGCTTCGGTGCCGTCGTAGCGTGCACGTTGAAGAACTTGATCGGGTGGCCTTCAGATCTCGCCAAGTCGACCGTGCGCTCGACCGAGTAGATGAGATCCTTGCCCAAGCCCTCGCTGATCTTCTCCTTCGTCGAGTTCGCATCCCAAGCCCAGCCGATGTAGTCGGTGTTGAGCGCGTGCCCGTGCCATGTCACCCAGTCGAACGGCAGGTTGAGGTACGTGACCGAGTTGGCGCCTTCGAGGATCTGGTACGAGACGCCGTGGTTGTAGTCGGCATCCGGCTCACCGCGATAACGTGCACCAACACCGAGTGCACGAGCCCATTCATCGACGGTGAGTGGCTTGTTCGGCTTCACCGACCAGCCCGACCACATGTTGCCGTCTGGGAGCATGATGCCGTTGTTGTCGACCCAGTGATTTTCGAGGGCGATCTTCTTGTGCTTGGCGACGATGCTCTTCCATGCGCCGAAACCTCCAGCGACAGCCGTGTTGTGGAAGCCGATGCCGGTTTTCTTCGTGAGTCTCGACGCGCCAGTCCGATCGCCGAGCGTCGTGTTCGGGTTGTACCACTTGCGATGCAACCGCTTGATGCCACGCTGATCGATGACCGCGTACAAGAAGTCGTTGGCGACGTCCTCGGCCTCGCCCCGCGCCTTCTCGGCCTCGATCTCCGCCGGGTCGTGCTTCGTCATCCCGTCGAGATCGTCCGCTCCCAAGCTCTTGAACACCTTGAGCGTCTCGACGAACGACGCCTTCAAGTCGTCCGGCAGATCGATGTTCTCGACGCTCTTGAGGAACAGGGCTACGGGATCGAGAGCGGGATCTTCATCAGCCACGAGACCAGTTTAGCTACCGGGATCACGCGGGACAAGGCGTGGGACTGGTTGGCTGGCGATGTGCTCAAAACGCGAAACCCGGGGCCACAACTCCCCAGGTTTCGGGCACATCCCTGGTTGATGCAAGACCATGATGTGCTGCGGGTGTTTTTCTACCGAACGGAGGATACCGCCCGCTGATCCTCTTGGAACTCAGGTTCTTGCGAGCACCTTGAAGTGCTCTTCGCGAACGCTCTCCATCTTGACGCGCAGCGACTCGACCTTGTCGAGATCGGGAAGTTGTTCCGGATCGACTTCGCAGTCGGTGGTCGCCGGCAAGCTCATCGGCATGATGCGACCGTCTTCGTTGGCGACGAAGAGCAGGAAGCTGGCCAGCCCGCGCGGGTCTCTATGCACGTTGTCGAGCAACGTGTAGCGACCGAAAGCTCCGGTGTACGAGAACGTCTCTCCGAGCTTGAGATGGTAGGGCTTCTTCGCTTCCATGTCTTGGAGATCGTAACCCATTTTGGTAGATCGAGGAAGCCTAAAGGAAACCCTGAGAGACAGCGCGAGAAGAGTCCTGTAGGATCGCCGCCGATGAAACACCGTGCCATCTCCTTCGCACTTCTTCTCAGCTTCGGCTGCGATGCCGAAACCGAACCACTGCCTGCCGATCTCGATGTCGAGTCTCGTGCAGGTGCTGTCGTCCCGACACCTGGCCCAAGCGGCTGGGGTGCTGGCGATCAGCTCGGCAACGGTAACACGCAGAGCTACGGCACGCGGTTGCGTTGCTCGGTGCGTCTCGCCGATCCGCAAGCCAAGGTCTACGACCTCAGCCGTCCGTTCTCGGAGACGATGCCTCAGGCACTCTTCGCTGAGGCACCGGTCGACTTCACCTTCGTACCGACGTTCGGGTTGCCGTTCGTGCGGCAGGTCGGCAACGGGGAGATCTTCACTGGCAGCCTCGGCAGCCAAGGCACCCAGATGGATGCCCTCGGGCACTTCGGCGTGATGCCGCAGATCTGGAACCCGTTCGTCGACCCGGCGCCGCCGACCGGCACCGCGACGTACTACAACGGCTTCACGCAGGCGCAGGTCAAGCCCAACGCGAACGGTGAGATGGCAGCGCTGTCTATCGACAAGGCGCCGCCGATCATCACGACCGCGGTGATCCTCGACCTCAAGGAGTTGCTCGGACACTCGATGGTCGCCGGCGAGCTCATCACGGTCGACATGCTCGAAGATGCGATCGACGAGCAGGTCCATGTCAGAGGGATCTTGCCAGGCGACGCGGTGTACATCCGCACGGGCTGGGGAGAGCAGTGGGTCGACCCAGAGCCGTTCCCGAACTACTACCTCAACGGCCCTGGGCTCTCGTACCAGGCTTCGAAGTTCCTCGCGGACTTCGTACCGGTGGTCGTCGGCCTCGACAACCCGTTCACCGATGCGTTCCAGATCTGCGAACTCGACCCCGACAACCCGTGTCCGTCGCCGGACTCGACGCAGCCGGGGATCCCGTTCCCCGCTCACCACAGCAACTTGGTCGAGGAGGGGATTCACCAGATCCAGAACCTCGACCTCACCGCGATCGCCAACGACAACGTCAACGTCGCGTGCACGATGATCTTGCCGCTGCGTCTGCGTGGTGCAGCAGGCTCTCCGGTGCGACCGATCGCCGTCGGTCGCTAGTCGGTCAGCAACGTGACGCCCTCACCACGCTCGTGGTGGGGGCGTTTTCATTTCGTGCTCGTCACAACTCGCACAGCCGTTCGTGCAGTAGTACGAGCGCCTGGGCTGAAGTGGATAACTTGGCGTGGAGGTCGGGTTGCTTGATGTCTTCGACCAGAAGATGATGGCTGGCTCGTAACCACGTGACAAGGACAAGCAGCTGGTCACAGTGCGGGCAACGGTTCATGCCGACACCGTCTTGTCTCGGTTGTGGATCTTGAGCTCTTCGAGCGTAAACACGCCGTTGGACGCGAGGACGCCCTGCATGTACCCGAGCCAGCGCATCGCCTTGTCCTCGCTACCGTCCTCTGGAAATCGTTTCGGCATCTCGGCAAGGTCGGTCAACACCGGATGCGCGTTCGAAGGAACGTGCTCTGCGACGTACTCACCGTACGCGTGCATCATGTGGATGGCTTCGCTGCGTTTCATGATGCTTTCCTCGGGAAGAACGACGGGATATTCGGGTCCTTGGGGTCCCACGCCTTGAGGCGCTGCAGCGTCATCTTGCCTGCTGGCGTCGCGATGAATGCAGCGGTGACGTCGGCTTCGGTCATGTACGTGTCATCCAGCTCGATCACGGCCTTCGCATTCTGGAGGATGAAGACAGCCTCTTCGACGAGCCGGCAGTGCTTGGTGCAGAAGTGGCGACGGATCTGCGACTCGGGAACGTGTGTGCGGATCTCGAACGGTTCATCAGGACGTGACTTGTGAGCGACCAAATAGTTGAAGTCGGTCTTGCCGGTGTAGTCGTACAACACGCCATCGACCAGCAACGCCACGTGACCGACCCACTCGTTCTTGGCCTTGATCACGACGTACACGCCACGACCTTCGAAGAGCACGTGGTTGATGGCGATCGCTGATGGTCCACACGACCCCATCAAGAACCGGTAGAGCCCGAGGTCGCTCGCCTTGTCGATGATGGTCTGAACTTCTTGAGGTGTCATGGCGCTCTTGGCTGGGACGGAAGGATTCGAACCTTCAACCTGCGGAATCAAAATCCGTTGATCTACCAGTTGATCTACGTCCCAGAGTAGAAGTAGTGGAGACGTTCACCAAGGAACGCGCCGGATATGCCAGCGAGCGAACAGGTCCAGAGTTTCCAGCTCTCCGTGTCTGTCATGAACACGTAGACGATCACGAGAGCGACGCACAGCGTCGAGCTGATCATGAACGTGCGCATGTCGAAGTTCTTCAGGATGGCTCTTCCTTGTTGAGATGCTCGTCTTCGGCCCATGGTTCACGTCCATGCTGCAGGTTTTCCAGACCGTACGCGAGCCAGTCGTTGAAGTAGTCGAGAAGATCTCGACTCTCCGGGAAGCCCTCTTGGATGTACGAGTTCTGCAACCCGAGCAACTTCTTCTGCACGATCGGGATGAACATCGACGCTGCCTGGCCCATGTTCGCCTTCATCATCGAGGCCATGCAGGTGTTGGCGATCGCGAGACCAGGATCGGCTTCGACACGAACTTGTGAGGCGATGAAGTCACGGAGGATCCGCGCCAGCTGTTGCCCGTCACCGTTTTGTTGCGCCACGGCGATACGTGCTTCGTAGCGCTTCTTGAGCTCGACGGACATCCCATCGCCCTTGTGCACGCGCTGTTCGAGCCGTGAGCTCAAGGACATCGCCTGGTTGTACTCGTTCATCTCTCCTTGTTGCTCGGCAGCCTTGGAGTAGATGAAGAGAGCTTTTTGCAGGAACTCGTAGTCCGTCTTCGAGAAGAGAAGTGCTTCGTCGCTCATAGGTCGTGGTATCCGCTGCCGTTGCTCGGGGCAGGTTTGGGGGAAGCTTTCGGGGAAGGTTGAGTCGCAGGTTTTGTTCGCGTCCGCACGCGTTTAGTTTTCGGCATGAGTGCTGTTGCAGCTCGTCGTGCTTCGACGCGCGCTTCGACACTGGCACGTACGCGAGCCACAGCTGCTTCAGGATTGGCTTCGTCGCGATCGAGTGCTGCAGTGAGCCACTCGTCGATCAGCGTCGCGACCGGTTTTCCGGCAGCCTTGACCTTGAGCAGTTCGTGTGTTGAACCGCGAACGGAGATCTGTCCCTGACCTTGTCCCATCACGGGAAGCTACCACAATGGGTACGTCGCGCCTAGTTGAAGCGCAGCAGCACGTCGTACAGCCAGCGCAGCAGGCTTCGCGGAGGAGGAGTTGGCTTCCATCTGTCGCAGTGACCATCCAGTTCTGAAATTGGTAGGTCTGCTGTTTGACGGCCGCCATATGCAGCGCAACGCCACGTGTCGGCGTATACTCCAACTCGATATCGACAGTCGACACAGCTTGGGATGATGCGAGCTTCAGCCGGAAGATCGTCGTGTCCGCGGAACGGGTGGATCTGCACGAGCTTGTCGGTCATCGCGGCTCCCAGTAGAACAGCACGTCGTACAGCCAGCGCAGCAGGCTGCGACGACGAGGTCGTGGTGTCCAACGGTAGCAGCCGTTGCCTTCGGAGATCGGCAAGGTCGACACGTACCTGTAGCCGTACGCAGCGCACTTCCACCAGTCGTGTCGCTTATTCTTACCGAAAGGGTCTTTGTGGTCTCGAAGGTAGATGCAGTTGTCGCAGATCGGGATCACGAGTGCTTCTCTGGGAAGCTCGTCGTGTCCGCGGTACGGATGGAGTTGCACGAGCTTGTCGGTCACGGTAGCACCAGCCTGCTGATCACGAACAAAATGATGCAGAACGCGAGGAAGATCGCGAGTTCGAGGACGATGACGGCTCCGAGACGTCTCATCGGGACGAGTCCTCTACTTCTCGTCGAGCCATCGCCAAGCCGAGCAAGATGCCGCGGTTGATGGGCATGAGTCTGAAGTCGTCGGACCGCAGCGGCCGCTTGAGGCGAGTCTCCAAGCACTCGAAGCAGAGATGCCCTCGTGGCTTGCGTGCTTGTGCGAACTGCGCGTGGATGCTCATCTCGAACGCCTCGTACCAGATCCGATCGTGAACGACGTAGTCGTCCGCCCGCACGCCGCAGTCACGACACTGGTAGAGCGGAACATCCGACGGCTTCATCTTCGGCAGTGTCATGGCGGAGTCAAAAACGGGGAGCCGCTTTCGCGGCTCCCCTCGTGGACATGGACGACTCTCGACCCTTCGGCGTCCGGCACGTCACAGCGCAACGCCGACTTGAGCAACCAGTGTACCGGTTGTGGTAGGTGGCGGTCAAGTCTTGCGCGTCAGCGCGTCAGCGACGGCTCGAAACGCTTTGTTCTTGAGCGCAGTCGCTGGGCGAACGTAGGTCGCGGCCGTGTTCGCGTCCTTGTGCCGCGACGCCACCATGGACTCGGCAAGACCGACACCCGCTTCTCCCGCGACCGTGCAGAAGCCAGCACGAAAACTGTGGCCACCGAACTCAGCCGGATCTTCCCCCGCATCCTTGGCGATGCGCTTCGCCAGGCGGTTGATGGTCTCCGTGGAGATCGCGAACACGCTGTCAGTCTTGCTCTGCTTGTGCCACGCCTTGAGCACGGTCACCAAGCAGAGCTGTGGTTGTGTTCCGTTCACGATGGCGACCACGGCACCTTCGCCTTCTTGGTCGGTCTTCGAGCGCTGGATCGTGATCACCACGCCGTCCTGCACGAAGTCGACGTCGTTCCACGTCAGTGCCGCGAGTTCGGAGCGACGAAGTCCCGCACCGAAGCCGATAGCGACGATGGCCTTGTCGCGGAGTTTCATGTCGGGGTCGAGCAGGACCGTCGCCACCATCTGAGGTGTGATGGCTCGCTTGCGCTTGTGCTCGCCGGCATGCCGCTTCGCGTAGCCCTTGAGCGTGCGCTTCACGTCAGGGTGGCTGCCTGGCGGATCCATCTTGCGCTCTCGGTGCAGCCGGTTGAGCGCGGCGATCCGGTGCCTCGCCGTCGACACGCTCTTGTCGGTGGCTTCGAGGCGCCCGAGCCAGGCCACGACGACAGCAGGGTCTGCTGGCAGTGGCTTCGCTCCGACGTCGTTGCAGTAGGCCATCCAGTCTTGCACGTCGATCCGGTAGCCACGTTGGGTCGACAGAGAATCAGCATCACGGGCGAGCTCGGAAGCTCGGGCGAGGTCTTCTCCGATCGTGGTCTTCCGGACGAGTGCAGTGACCTTCGGCATGGGACGTGTGCTCCACGAGATTATCAAACAAAAGGCCTGTTTTCAGGGTGCTAAAGTGCCGTAAACCGATAGTTATCTTAGTCTAGGACTAAGAGTAACTAAGATATTGACCTCCTGATCCAAGATCTGCATCCTTATATAGGAGACTCCCGGATGTCCAAGGACCGTCTTGCCGAGCTCGAAGCCCGCGTCGCCAAACTAGAAGCCATCCTCAAGCCCGCGAAGAAGCGCACAGCGAAGCTGACCAACGCGCAGCGTCGAGCGGTCCGGGTGCAGACCGCTGCCGATGCACGAGCGGCGAAGGCCATCGGCACAGGCAAAGGCGCAGTCAAGACTGCGGGCACGCGACGGCGGCTCAAGACTGAAGCCGGATCTTGACGAGCTCACGTGTCGCCGCGTAGAGTTGCTACGTCGTGAGCGTGCAGCAGCCAGTCCCATCTCCGAAGCCGACACCGGCCACGGGATGCGTGCGGCTCGTTGCGTAGCCCACCGTCGCGTGGCCTCTCCCTTCCGGGGACAAGGCCCGATGGTGGGCCGCCTCATTTGGGATGAGGAGGCGCCCGGTTCGACCCCGGGGTCCCCGACCACGGCGCGTAGCTCAGCGGTAGAGCATCCACCCGACTCGTGGAGTGCCAGAGGTTCGATCCCTCTCGTGCCGACTCGTTACACGTGATCGTTTCGTCGCCCGACCAGGGGGAGATCTCCACCCTCGACCGGGCACTTTTCGTCGAAAATTTCGGGAACCGCGATCTACCAGGGTATTGCCGAGGTCGTGACTCTTGACGTCCACCGTGCCGCGCTCGCAGAGTTCCACAACGCCTTCGTCGACGCGTTCGTCGACGACCGGTTCCACCTCACACCCGAAATCGTTTCCGCTGCCCAACAAGCACGCGCGTTACTCAAGGAGAACAGACCCATGGGAGGCCAAGCCATCGACGCTCCGCGGAGCAACATCTTCTGGATCGATCCCGACGACGTCATCCTCGTCGGCAAGGACATCAAGTGCAGCCACGAGCACGAGCTCTACGACCCTCGTGTTCATGACGATCCGGATCCCGCGATGGTGAAGAACATCATCCGCGTCGGCGTGAAGAAGCCCATCCTCGTTCGCAAGGTCGGTGACGACATCCAAGTCGTCGACGGTCGTCGCCGCGTCATCAACTGCCGCGAGGCGAACATCGAGCTCGCCATCGACAAGAAGGAAGAGAAGCGCGTGCCGTGCATGTTGGAGAAGGGCAAAGACGATGAGCTCTTCGAGACCATGATCGCGGCGAATTGTTTCTCGAAGACGCCGTCGCCAGAGCAGAACGCGAAGATGCTCAAGCGCTTCCTCGCGTTCCCCGACAAGACCGAGAAGGATGCGGCCGAAGTCTTCGGCGTCGACATCAAGACGATTGGGAACTGGAAGAAGATGGAGAACCTCGCCCCCGAGGTCATCGAGGCGATCGAGAAGAAAGAAATCTCTGCCACGGCTGCGAGTCAGCTCGTCAGGTTGCCGCCGAAGAAGCAGAAGGCGAAGCTCGCCGAGGCGAAGAAGGCGACGCCCAAGGGCAAGCGGGTGAAGGTCGCCACCATTGCGAAGAAGGCTGGCACCAAGAACCTCGCGTTCGTTGCCCCAAGCAAGAAGCTCGTGAAGAAGCTCGCCGACGTCCGCACGCGAGTGATCAGCACCGACTTCATCCGCGGCGCTCGTTGGGCTGTCGGTGAGCTGGAGACGGACAAGATCAAGGGCCTGGACGCGTTGCTGAAGCGTCTGTGAGCTGCGTTGACAAAACCTACCAAAATAGGTTACATTTCTCGGACGTGGTCGCCTCCACCACGTCCGAGTCGTCTCCGCGTCGTGACCCGTCCCTCGACACCTGAGCTTGCTCGACGCATCGTCGATGCCGTCATGAAGATGCTGCACGAGCGCGACGCTTTTCTCGGCGGCGATCCGAACGTGAGTGACGAAGACGACAAGAAAGCGCTGCGCCGC